>Ga0116230_10003518_pt1 | contig 15304 bp, 13 predicted proteins | sample S1TSphfallax_3_FD_88678 | JGI IMG/M metagenome (GOLD analysis project Ga0116230, IMG submission 88678) | Host-associated microbial communities from peat moss isolated from Minnesota, USA - S1T2_Fd - Sphagnum fallax MG | ecosystem: Host-associated > Plants > Peat moss > Unclassified | place... | reverse complement strand
GATCGGCGCCCAGTGGGGCGACGAGGGCAAGGGCAAGGTCATCGACTGGTTGGCCGACCGGGCCGACGTGGTGGTGCGCTTCCAGGGCGGCAACAATGCCGGCCACACCATCGTGGTGGGCAATACCGAATACCGCTTCTCCCTGCTTCCCTCGGGCGTCGCCCAGGGCAAGCTGTCCGTGATCGGCAATGGCGTCGTGGTCGATCCCTGGTCCCTGATGTCGGAGATCGCGCGCGTGCGCGGCCAGGGCCTGACCATCACGCCGGAGGTTCTGGTCCTCGCCGATACCGCCGCCCTGGTCCTGCCCCTTCACCGGGATCTGGACGCGGCGCGAGAGGCGCGCGCCGGGGCGGGCAAGATCGGCACCACGGGGCGGGGCATCGGTCCGGCCTATGAAGACAAGGTGGGCCGCCGGGCCATCCGCTTCTGCGATATCGCCGACGAGACGGCCCTGGAGCTCAAGATCGAGCGCCTGCTCGCCCATCACCAGCCCCTGCGCCACGGCCTGGACCTGCCCGAGATCAAGGCCGAGGAGATCCTTGAGCAATTGCGGGGGATCGCGCCCCAGGTGGCGCCCTTCATCCAGCCCGCCTGGCGGGTTCTCGACGCCGCCCAGAAGGCCAATCGCCAGATCCTCTTCGAGGGCGCCCAGGCGGTGATGCTGGATGTGGATCACGGCACCTATCCCTATGTCACCTCCTCCAACACCGTGGCCGGTCAAGCGGCGGCGGGGGCCGGGGTGGGCCCTTCGGCGGCGGGCTATGTGCTGGGGATCGTCAAGGCCTACACCACCCGGGTCGGCGAAGGCCCTTTTCCCTCCGAGCTCCATGACGAGACCGGCGAGCGCCTGGGCCAGAGGGGCGCGGAGTTCGGCACGGTCACGGGCCGCAAGCGGCGCTGCGGCTGGTTCGACGCGGTGCTGGTGCGCCAGTCCGTGGCCGTCAGCGGCGTCAATGGCGTGGTGCTCACCAAGCTCGATGTGCTGGACGGCTTCGAGACCTTGAAGATCTGCGTCGGCTACCGCCTGGGGGACAAGGTTCTCGACTATCTGCCCGCCGGCATGCGCGAACAGGCGGCGGTGATCCCCATCTATGAAGAAATCGAGGGCTGGAGCGGCATCACCCACAAGGCCCGATCCTGGCGCGACCTGCCCGCCGCGGCGGTGAAATACGTCCGCCGCATCGAAGAGCTCATCGGCGCCCAGATCGCTCTCGTCACCACCAGCCCCGAGCGGGAAGACATCATCATGATGCGCGACCCGTTTCGGGGGTAGTATCCTTCACAACCCTATTTTAGGGGCGCGAAGGCGAAGCGGACGGCGAGCGTGACGGTGGCATCGGGGCCCTGGACGCCGCGGTTGAGCGCCAGGACCTCGCGGGTTTCGCCCAGAGACCGTCCTGAGGCTGCCGCCAGAACCTCGGCCTGATGACGGGCTGCGTCCACGGCCGCGCGGCTCGCCTTGTCCCAGACCGCCTCATCAACCTGATCCACCGAACCGGCGCCCAGGAGCGTATTGTTTTGGAATATGTTCAACGGGTTGGTCGGCCCCGGGCCGCCCTCAAGATTGTCGGCGCCCGCCGCGCGCAGCGCGTCGAGGAATTCGGCGAAGCGCTCCGGATGGGTCGGCGCGAACTTCAGCGTGATCTTGGCGACAAATTTCGGTTCAGGCTGCGGTTGGTCGCTCATCCCTGGCCTATTCAGGATGAGACCCGGGGGCGCGGACGCGCCGCCAAAGCCAGGCTGGAGCCCCGGCGACACATGGGCCCGGGCGAGCAGAGACGGCTCGATCGCGAAGGAGGAGGACTGGGTTTCAATATCCACCCCGAAGCGTCGCGCCGCCGCTTCGATGGCGCCCTTCAGTTTATCCCGTGCCTCTGCCGCCGCCACGGCCGAAGCATCCCGCGCCTCCAGGGTCGTCGTGTACCAGACCCGTGGACCGCTCGGCAGGGGCGCTCGCCCCGTGGCCGTGACGAAAAGGCTGTCGCCCGCGATGGCGCTCTGGCCAAGGCTCTGACCCAGGCCCTCCATGGCGGTCGCCAATCCGGAAGCGAACTTATCAGCTTGCTGCGCCTGGACCGCCCCGGCCGACAGACATGCCGCGATCATCATCACGGAGATTGCGGTCTTCATGGCCCCCCACTCCACAATCAGATCATATGTCTCTTAGACCTGTGCCCCCGGCCCCTCAATCCGCCCCGGTGAGGAGGAACTCGTCTCCTCCTACTTTGCCCCTGGGCCTTTCTCGAAATACTTCATGAAATCACTATCAGGCGAGAGGATCATGGTCGTATCTCCGTCGGCGAACACCCCTTCATAGGCCTGCATGGAGCGGAAGAAGGCGGCGAATTTGGGGTCCTTGCCGAAGCTGGCGGCGAAGATCCTGGCGCTTTCGGCGTCGCCCTTCCCCCGGTCGGTGAAGGACTCCTTGGTGGCGTCGGCCAGCGTAATGGTCACCTGCTTGTCGGCGTCGGCGACGATCTCGCGGCGGTTCTGCTCGCCCACGGCGCGGATCTGGGCGGCCTGCTGCTCCAGGTTCGATTTCATCCGCTGATAGACCGCCTGCTGATTGGCGTCGGGCAGGTCCGCGCGTTTGATCCGCACGTCGATGACATCGATCCCGAAATGCGAGCGGGCGGCCCGGGCCCGCACATCGGCGAGGGTCTGGGCCATCAGATTATCTCGGTCCGAGACGATCTGTTTGGCGTTGGCCTCGCCCAGCACCTGACGCAGCGATGAGTTGATCAGGGGCTCGATCAGGCCCGCCGCCGTCGCCTCATTGCGCAGGGTCCGATAGAAGGCAAGGGGGTTGGAGATGCGGTAGCGGACGAAGGCGTCCACCACCAGCCGCTGCTGGTCGGCGGAGATGATCTCCTCGCGCCGTGCGTCGATGGACTGGTTGCGCTTATCCAGCATCACCAGGGATTCCAGGAACGGCGTCTTCATCTTCAGGCCCGGATCATAGCTCCCGGGCGGATTGATCACCCGAACCGGCTCGCCCAGATTCACCACCACCACCTGCTGGGTCTGGTGGACGATGAAGAAGGTGTTGGCCGCCAGGATAAAGACGGCCGCGGCCGCCGCCAGCCAGATCATCAGTGTACGGTTCATTGGGGCGGCCCCTGAGACGCGGGCGCCGCCGCCGCCGCGGCGGGCGGGGCCGGGGCGGGGACAGCCGGCGGGCTCGCGGCCGCGGCCGCCGCTGCGGTGGAGCGGAAAGCGTCGGGGGGCAGGATGATCGGCGCATTGGCCCCCTTGGCGTCCACGATCACCTTATGGGTGTGGCTGAGGATCTGCTGCATGGACTGGATATAGAGCCGCTCCTTGGTCACCGCGGGCGCCTTGCGATACTGGGCGTAGAGCTCATCGAACCGCGCCCCCTCGCCCTGCGCCTCCTTCACCACCTGCTGCTGATACCCTTCAGCCGCCTGGATGATCTTGGCGGCGTCGCCCTTGGCCTCATTGACCACGCGGTTGCGGTACTTGTTGGCGTCATTGACATAGGACTGGGCGTCCTGGCCGGCCCTGGCGATATCCTGATAGGCCGGCACCACCTCCGACGGCGGATTGGCGTTCTGGATCTGCACCGCGTCGATGGTGACCCCGGCCTTATACTTATCCAGCGTGCGCTGCATCAGGCTCGCCGTCTGGTTCTGCACCTCGCCCCGGCCATTGGTGATAATGGAGGTCAGGCGGCTGCGGCCCACCACCTCGCGCATGGAACTTTCGGCTACCGCCTTCACCGCCGCGTCGGGATCGCGGATATTGAAGAGATATTGCGCGGCGTCCGACACGTGCCACTGCACGGTGAAGGAGAGATCGACGATATTCTCATCGCCCGTGAGCATCAGGCTCTCATCCGGCTCCTCGGCGCCTGGCGCGCCGCCGATCACCGTCTTGTTCTGGTTGGTCACCGAGACGAGCTGGGCCGCCTCCACCGGAACGGGCAGGTGGTAATGGAGGCCAGGCTCCGTGGACCTGGAATAGATGCCAAAGCGGGTGATCACAGCCTCCTGGTTGGGCTGGACGATATAGATTCCCGTGGCGAGCCAGATGAAAGCGATCAGCCCCAGGGCCGCCCAGATCAGGCGTGGGCCGCTGAAGGGCCCGCGTCCTCGCGGATAGAAGAGCTTGGCCGCTTCGCGTCTCAGGCGCTGGAGCCAGGCCTCGAAATCTGGACCTGGCGGCGAGGGGCGCCTGGGTGGATCGCGGCGGGGCGCGGGATCAGTTGGGCCCCGGCCGTCGCCCCGGCCATCTTCCGGCGGCGTCGGCGGCGCGCCCCATGGCCCGGGATTGGCGTTATCGTTCCAGGGCATGCAGGCGAAGACGCCTCTTCATCTTGGGCGGGCGGGAGCGCCGGCAAGGTTGTAAAGCCTTGGCTGTCGGTCGATATGAGGCGGCCCGCGTCGCAAAGCAATATGAACCTATGACCCGCGTTCTTCCCTCCCGTCATCCCGGCCAAGGCGTAGCCGCGAGCCGGGACCCAGGTGATCAGTCCCGATTCTTAGGTTCGCGAACCCAGTTGCCGCATCCAGTCCCCTGGGTCACGCATCTTCGCTTCGCTTCGTGCGGGATGACGGCTGGTGGGCGTTCTCGCCTTCATGTTCAATTGGGTTGGCTATCATGACCCGCGTCCTTCCGCTCAAGCCCCCCGCCCCCTCGCCCCCCCGTTCCGGCCCCGCCCGGGTCGCCGCCGATCCTAAAGCCGACACCGCATCCATGCCCCCCGCAGCGCGCCTGCCCAATGTCGGGCGGGTCATCGCGGTGGCCAGCGGCAAGGGCGGCGTCGGCAAATCCACCGTGGCGGTCAATCTCGCCTGCGCCTTCGCGCGCCTGGGGCTGAAGGTTGGCCTGCTGGACGCTGATATCTACGGCCCCTCGGCGCCGCGCATGTTTGGCCTGACAGCCAAGCCCGCCTTCGTGGATGGCAAGCTGGAGCCTCTGAACGCCTGGGGCGTCGAGGTGATGTCCATCGGCTTTCTGGTGGACGAGGGCGCCCCCATGATCTGGCGGGGCCCCATGGCCTCTTCGGCGCTCCGCCAGATGATGCAGGAAGTCCGCTGGGGCGTCGCCGCGCCGCTGGATATCCTCGTGGTCGATCTGCCGCCGGGCACCGGCGATATCCACCTCACCCTGGTGCAGAAGCTGATTGTGGATGGCGTTGTCATCGTCTCCACGCCCCAGGAGGTCGCCCTCATCGACGCCCGCCGCGCCTTCGCGATGTTCGGCAAGATGAACCCGCCCGTGCCGATCCTGGGCGTCATCGAGAACATGGCCTATTTCCCCGACCCGGCCACCGGCGCCCCCATCGAGATCTTCGGCCGCGGCGGAGCCAGGGACGAAGCCCTCAAGCTCGGCGCCCCCTTCCTCGGCGAGGTTCCCCTCGACATCGCCCTCCGCGCCGGCGGCGACGACGGCCGCCCGGTCGTCGCGGCAATGCCTGATAGCGCCGCCGCCAAGGGGTTTATGGAGATGGCGGCAAACCTGGTCTGAGCAGGCCGCGGGCCACTCTTTTAACCTTCGCGCCTTCGCGTCTTCGCGTGAGTCATTCCTTCCTTGCCTTCACCGGCGCCCATGTGTGGTTAAGGGTCTCACGCGAAGCACGCGAAGGGAATCGGGGCCACCCATGTCGCGCAACTTCACCCTGTTCATTGTCATCGGCATGCTGCTGGGACTGGCGGCTGGCGCGGCCGCCCACGCGACGATCCATGACCCGGCTGCCCTCAAAGATGCGGCGGGTTATTTCGGCCTGATCACCGATGTCTTTCTGCGCCTGATCAAGATGATCATCGCGCCCCTCGTCTTCTCCACCCTGGTCGGAGGCATCGCCCATCTGGGCGCCGGATCCGCGGTGGGGCGGGTGGGGCTGAAGACGCTCGGCCTATTCCTTGGCGCGACGGTCGTTTCACTTGTGGTCGGCGTGGCGGTGGTCAGCTTCCTGCATCCGGGCGCCTCCTTGCACCTGGCCGCGCCCGCCGCCACCGCGAATCCCGCCGGGGCGCCCACGGGTCTCTCCCTCAAGGACTTTCTGGTCCACGTCTTCCCCACCTCGATCATCGACGCCATGGCCCGCAATGAGGTGCTGCAGATCGTCGTCTTCTCCGCCTTCTTCGGGTGCGCCATGGCGGCGCTCGGGGAGCGCACGGCGGGCCTTCTCCATCTCATCGAGCAGGTCGCCCAGGTGATGCTGACCATCACCAACTATGTCATGCGCACCGCGCCCATTGCGGTCTTCGCCGCCATCGCCGGCACGGTGACGACGCAAGGGGTGGGGATCCTGGCGACCTACGCCGCCTTCGTGGGCGACTTCTACGCGGCCCTCGCCATCCTGTGCCTCCTCCTGGTCGCCGCGGCGACCCTGGCCGTGGGCGGCCGCATCGGGGCGCTCCTAGCCGCCATCCGCCAGCCCGCCCTCATCGCCTTTTCGACCGCGAGTTCCGAGGCCGCCTATCCGCGAACCCTGGAGGCGCTCGAGGCCTTCGGGGTCTCCAAGCGGGTGGCCAGCTTCGTCCTGCCCCTCGGCTATTCGTTCAACCTCATGGGCTCGATGATGTACTGCACCTTTGCAGTGCTGTTTATCGCCCAGGCCTTCGGCGCGTCCTTAAGCGCCGGCCAGATCGCCACCCTCGTCCTGATGCTCATGGTGACCTCCAAGGGGATCGCCGGCGTCCCCCGCGCGGGCCTGGTGGTGGTCGCCGCCACCCTCCCAGCCTTCCACCTCCCCGAAGCCGCCGGCCTCGCCTTGATCTTCGGCGTCGACCACGTCCTCGACATGGGCCGCACCGCCACCAACGTCATCGGCAACTCCGTCGCCGCCGCCGTCGTCGCGAGGTGGGAGGGGGAGCTGGGACCGACGCGGGGGCCGCTGGATTCTGCGGACTTGGCGGTCGGTTAGGCGGGCCCTATCCCCTCCAATATCGGCGCTTCCACCGTCATGGCCTCGACGATGGCGAGGCTGCGACGGATTTCGGCGTGGCGCTGGCCGTCCAGCTTGTAGCCGATGAAGCAGGCGCCGCCGATCATCACGAAAACGATGGGCCCCAGGATGTAGACCAGCTGCAGCCCCAGGATCGCGGTGGGCGTGTTGATCGCCCCATCCTCGGCCTGGTAGCCGAGCCAGCCCAGCACGGTGAAGGAAAAGCCGATGCTGAGGGCCGTGGCCAGTTTCTGGGTGGTGGTGATCATGGCATAGAGGAGGCTGATCCGGTTCTTGCCTTTTTCCAGGCGGATGGCGTCGCCCACATCGGCCACCATGGCCCGGTCGAGCAAGGGGAAACAGGACGCCGCGAAGCCCAGTGCGAACATCATCACCGCGACGACCCCAAAGGCCCCCTTCGGCGCGAAGGACTGCACCACCAGGCCCACCGAATAGACCATGGCCGCCCCCATGAGGGTCACGTGCTTGCCGATCCGCGTCGCCAGGATGCTTAAGAGCGGCGCCCCCAGCATCCCCGCGCACACATAGATAAAGAGCAGCAGGCTGGAGGCCCCGATGGTGAAGCCCCGGGCGTCGTGGAAATAATAGAGATAGAGGGCGGCCATCCAGCCGGGCCCCAGGGCCAGGCAGAAATCGGCGACGATGATCCGCGCCATGTCGGGCCGCGTCACCATCTCCCAATAGTCGCGCAGGGTGTAGGTCTCACCCTTCTTGTCGGCGATCACATGTTCGGGTGTGGTCATGAGGGCGAGGACCACGCCCACGGCGCAGGAGATGATCACCAGCCAGCCCATGGCCGGCACATCCCCCTGGCCGCTGGAGCCGTCGTGCCTGGCCATGACAATGGGTAGGATCAGGGTCGCCGCGGCGCCGATGACGCCCATGAGCTGAATAGCCCCGAACACTCGGGAGCGCTCATTATAATTGGCCGCGATCACCGAGGCCCAGGAAGCGTGGGAAAGGGTGATCAGGGAGGCGCCGATGAAATAGATCAGAAGCCAGAACAGCAGGTAAGCGGCGCCCACCCCGCCGGTGGGTTCGAAGAGCATATAAACGCCGAGCAAAAGGACGGGGACGCCCAGCGCCAGCCAGAGCCGGTACCGCCCAAGCCTGGAGCGCGTGCGGTCCATCCACACGCCGATCAGAGGGTCCAGCAGCGTATCGCCGACCCGGATCACCGAAAACGCAAGACCCACCAGGGGCAGGCCCAGACCAAAATGCCCGGCATAGTATCGGGGCAGGTAGACCCCCAGCGCGATGGCCAGGGCGCCGACGCAAAAGCCCGGCGTGGAAAATCCGAGCAAGCGGGGAAGGGAGAGACGAAATTCCGGATGTGCGCCGCCGACCGTCGCTGTCACACGCGTTTCCTTTAAGCCCTAGCGTTTCGTCGTCGGGCGCTGATGCGCCTCTTAAATATCAGTCTAGATCAACACCCGCGCCTTAGGCCAAGGCAAGCTAATATCGTCATCCCGGGGCGCGAAGCGAACCCGGCGACCCAGGGGATCAGTACGCACCTCTCAACCGCGAACCGCAGAAGCCGCATCCAGTCACCTGGGTCCCGGCGCGCGCTGCGCTTGGCCGGTATGACGGCGGTGGGGGGGCCTCAAGCCTCCGCCATCTTGCGGAAGAATTTTTGGGTCTGCTCCCCGCCAGTGACATAGGCTTTGGCGCCGGTCTCGTCGGAGATTTGGTCCCAATGGTCGCGAATGCCTTCCACGGTGAGGTCCGACCCGCTCAAATAGACCCCTTCCGTCTCCACGATCCGCGCCATGGCGAAGGCCCCCGCGCCGGCAGTGAGGATTACTCCCGTGGGCGCCTCCTCGGAGCAAAGGAACACCACGCCCGGCGTCACCGCCTCGGGCGCCAGCTTGGCGACGATCTCGGGGGGCATCAGGTTCTCGGTCATTCGCGTGCCAGCCACCGGCGAGATGGCGTTGACGTGAATATTGTTCTTCTGGCCCTCGATCTTGAGGGTGTTCATGAAGCCCACCAGGCCGAGCTTGGCCGCGCCATAATTGGTCTGGCCGAAATTGCCGTAGAGCCCGGACGACGAGGTGGTCACAATGATGCGGCCATAGTTCTGGGCGCGCATGATCTCCCACACCGCCTTTACCGGCTTGACCGTGCCCAGCAGGTGCACGTTCAGCACGAATTCGAAGTCGGCGATTTCCATCTTGGTAAAGGACTTGTCGCGCAGCACTCCGGCATTGGCGATAAGGATATCGATCCGGCCCCAGCGGTCCATGGCGTCCGCCACCATGCGCGCGACGCCCGCGTCGTCGGTGACGGATGATCCATTGGCGATGGCCTCGCCCCCCAGGGCCTCGATCTCCGCCACCACTTTAAGCGCCGCGTCGGAGGAGCCGCCGGAGCCGTCCATGGATCCGCCCAGATCATTGACCACCACTTTGGCGCCTCGCCGGGCCAACTCCAGGGCGTGCTGGCGTCCCAGGCCCCCGCCGGCCCCGGTGACGATGGCGACCTGATTGTCGAAACGGATCTCGGCCATGGCCAAGGCACTCCCTTTTAGGCATCAATTTTGCTGGCGCGGTTCTGGGGCGGAGGGGCCTGCGCCGTCAAGCCATCCCAGGGGAGGACTCACATGCTCAAACCCATCGCCGCGGGAGCGCTCTGGCTCGACACCTGGCTGCAGTCCCACCTGGGGCGACCCTATAACGCCCTGCTCGGCGTGGGGCTTATCACCGAGCTCTTCCGCCATATCGCCGAGCTTCCGTCGAAGTTTCATCTCACGGGCCATTTGCTTGGCGAGGCCTTCGCCATCCTCTTCGAACTGGCCCTGCTCGTGCATCAGGTCGGGGCGCTGTCGCATCGCTTCGAGGCGCGCGCGGCCGGAGGCCACCAGGACTGAACCGCGCCGCTTGCCAGGGTCCGCGGCGCGGGTCACGGAGGGTGGGGCTTAAGGGGGCGCAATGACGGGCCTTGAGAATCTGCGCGGCATCGCGGGGGCGGGCGCTATCCTTGCCCTCTGCTGGGCGTTTTCCGAAAATCGCGGGCGCTTTCCCTGGCGCCTCGCCATCGGCGCAACCCTCGCGCAGCTCGCCCTGGTGTTGATCCTCTTCGGTGTTCCAGCCTCCCGGGTCGTTTTGACGGCGGCTGGGGCGGCGGTGGACGGGCTCTCCTCCAGCACCCAGGCGGGAGTGAAGTTCGTCTTCGGCTTCCTCGCGGGCGCGGGCGGTCAGCCCTATCCGGTCAGCGATCCCTCAAGCCTGTTCCTGCTCGGCTTCCGCGTCCTGCCGGTGATCCTGGTGATCTGCGCCCTTTCGGCCCTCCTCTGGCATTGGCGCATCCTGCGCTGGCTGACCCAAGGTTTCGGCTTCGTCTTCCAGAAGACCATGAGCCTGAGGGGCGCCCCGGCGCTCGCCACCGCCGCCACCGTCTTCATGGGCCAGGTGGAGGGGCCGATCTTCATTCGCGGCTATCTGAACAGCCTGACCCGGTCGGAGCTCTTTCTGCTCCTCACCGTGGGCATGAGCTGTGTCTCCGGCTCGACGGTGGTCGCCTATGCCACGATCCTCAAAGGCGTTCTTCCCAACGCTGCGGCCCATGTCCTCACCGCCTCGCTGATTTCCGCCCCCGCCGGGATCCTTCTGGCGCGCATATTTATCCCCCGGGATCCTGCCCTGGAAAAGCCCAGCGACTTCGACGCCGCCAGGTCCAAAACCTATGAGAGCTCCATCGACGCCCTGATCAAAGGAACCACCGACGGCCTGCAGATCGTCCTCAGCGTCGCCGCCACCTTGATCGTCTTTGTCGCCCTGATCGCCATGGTGGATGGGTTGCTGGGACTTCTGCCCCCCATCGCGGGCACGCCGGTAAGCGTCGAGCGGATTCTGGGCCTGATCTTCGCTCCTCTGGCCTGGATCATCGGCGTTCCCTGGCGCGAGGCGCCCGCGGCCGGATCCCTTTTGGGCGTCAAGCTGGTCCTTACCGAGATCTCGGCCTTTCTGGATCTCAGCCGTCTCGGGCCGGCTGTATTTTCGGAGCGCACGCGGATCATCATGACCTATGCGCTGTGCGGTTTCGCCAATATTGCCTCGGTGGGCATTAATGTGGCGGGCTATTCAATCCTGGTCCCCGAGCGCCGGGGCGAGGTCATGGGCATGGTCTGGAAGGCCATGGCGGCCGGCTTCCTCGCCACCTGCATGACCGCCGCCATCGTGGGCGCCTTGCCCGCCAGCCTGTATGGAGGCTGAATGATGAAACTCTACACCAGCCGCCTCGCCCCAAACCCCCGCCGCGTGCGCTGGTTCATGGCCGAGAAATCCATTACCGACATTGAGATCGATGAATTCGACCTCTTCACCGGCCGCCACAAGAGCCCCGCCTATCTCGCCGAGGTCGGCGCCCCTGTCGCCCCGGCTCTGGTGCTCGACGACGGATCTGTGATCACCGAATCCCTCGCCATCTGCCGCTATCTCGAATCCCTCTATCCCGAACCCAACCTTTTCGGGCTCGATCCCCGGGAGACGGCCCATATCGAAATGTGGACCCGCCGGGTCGAGCTGACCGCCGCCAACCCCATGATGATGGCTGTCAGGCACGGCCACCCCGCCCTCGCGGCCCTTGAGACCCAGAGCCCCGACATGTTCGCGGCCAACCTCGCCCGCGCCCAGAAGGCCCTCGACCCGTTCGAAGCCCGCCTGGGCGAGACCGAATGGATCGCCGGCGACCGCCTGACCATCGCCGATGGGATCCTGTTCACCAGCCTCGAATTCGCGCGCATGGTGAAGTTCAAGGTCCCCGAGGACTCGCCCCACCTTTTGCGCTGGCAGGGCGCCATGCGGGAGCGGGACTCGGCCAGCGCTGGAACCTGACTTTTGAATCCTATTCATCATCGTAAGGCCGAATTCATGAATCTTGCTCATAAATCCGCCGCCCTCGCGCTCGCCGGAACTTTAACCTTTTGCGCCGGCTGGGCGCGGGCGGCGGATACCTCGGACGCCCAAAAGGGCTTCGCGGCCGTGGGGGTCAGCACCAGCGACGCGGCGGCCCTGCGGGAGGCGGCGTCGCCCTCGCCAGCCTACCGCGCCGGCGCGGCTTTGGCCGCCTGGCGAAACGCCACCGCCAGCCTCGATTACGACGTCAAAAACCCCTCGGGCGATGGCGTTGACGGCGCCGTCAGCCTCGATTGCTTCGATGAGAAGGCCGCCTTCGCCGACCTGGACGCCAGCCGCAAGGCTCTTGGGCTCACCCCCACTGAGATCAGCGCCGGGGCTGGCGTGACGGACGCATCAGTCGCCAAAGCTTGGCTCACGCGTCAGGCCGGGCCGCCCTCAGCCTGTCGCTGACGGCGCACCTTTTTCACGATTCCTGAAAAGGTCAGAAGCCGGCGTCCCGCGGTCGTGACCATGCCCCGGATGAAGACCAGGGAGCCGCCCTCCCGGGTGACTTCGCCTTTCGCTTCAATGAGATCGCCTTCATGGGCGCTATCGAGAAACTCGCCGCTCAAGGACGCGGTCACCGAATGGCCGCCGGCCAGGGCGTCGCCGGCGATGGCGAAAAGGGCGTAATCGGCAAAGGTCATGAGGCAGCCGCCATGCATGAATCCGCCGCCATTCATATGCTTGGCCTCGGCCCTGAAGGCGCAGACCGGCCTGCCCTCCGCATCCTTTCGGCTGTAGAAAGGCCCGGCGTGAAGCTCGAAGGCGTCGCCGCTCCAAATGGACCAACCGGCCCAAGGCCCCTCGGTGATCTGCCGCCGGGGAGAACCCGTCTCGCCCTCGCCCCCGTCCATCCTCAGTTCGCCGCGTCGGGGCGCCATTCGGGAAGCCCCGCGCGCCAGAAGACGAAGGCGATCTGGTCGGCATTGAGCAGATCCCCTTGGCTGCGGGTCGAGCCAATCCCATGGCCGGCCTGGGCGTCGATGCGCAGCAGAACCGGATTAGGATCACCCGAGGCCTTCAAAGCGGCGGCGAACTTGGCCGGCTCCCAGGGCGACACGCGGGGGTCATTGAGGCCTGTGGAAATCATCACCGGCGGGTAGGAAACGCCGGGCTTCACATTGATAACGGTGTCCATGGCATAGAGATTCTGGAAGCCCGCCAATGTCTTGATCGTCCCGAACTCGGGAACATTGGGCGGTCCATTGGGGCTGAACTCAGAGCGAAGGGCGTTGGCGGCGGGAACGAGGTCCAGGACGCCCGCGAACAGGTCCGGCCGCTCCTCTAGAGCCCGGCCCATGGTGATGCCGCCGGCCGACCCGCCGATGATGAACAGGCGCGAGGGGTCGGTGATCCCCCGGGCCACAAGGTCGTCGGCGCAGGCGATAAGGTCCCGCCAGGTGTTGGGTTTGTTCGCGTCCTTGCCGGCGAGGCGCCAGGCGTCGCCCAGTTCTCCGCCGCCCCGCACGTGGCAGACCGCATACGTAATGCCTTCTTTCATGAAAGTGGCCCGGCGCGACGAGAAGTCGGCGAGTTCGGAAATGCCGTAGGACCCATAGGCTTCGATGACCGTGATGGCTTTGCCCGGCGCTGCGGCTTTCTTGGGAATAACGAGGGAAAGCGGGATCTCCGTTCCGTCCTTGGCCTTGGCCTTCAGATCCTGGACATCGAAATCCGCCGCGTCGATGTTCCCCCGCGTGCCCACATGCAGGTCGGTGAACTGGCCCGTGGCCGGGTCATAAGCATATTCAGTGGGTTGAAGGACCCAACTGGAGAGGTCCAGATCGACGCCGGCCATGCGCGGGTCGCTGAAAAGGGCGCCGATATGGCCCTTGGAGGGAAGGGCGATTTCCTCGATCTTGTCCGTCCCCTTGGGCACGCGCAGCAGGTGGGAATAGACGCCGTCGCTGGTCACCACATAGAGGCCATCGGCGGCGACGTGCAGATCGGTGATGATCCGGTCGGCCCGCGCGGGCACGAGCACCTTGGCGGCGGATAGCGGCTGACCGGCCTTAAGGGCGAGGACCTCAAAAGTGGGGGCGTCCTTGTGCGACAGCAGGAAGATATCGTCGCCCTGAATATCTCCGCCTGTGACGCCATCGGCCGGCGTCACCAAGGGCGCCCAGACGGTATTGGGGTCGGCCGCCTTGTCGACAGGCGCAGTCCAGAGGCCAATTTCATTGGCGACCCCCGCCTTGCTGGCGATGGCGGCGACCTTGCCGCCGGGCTCCATGAGCATGATCGGGAACTCGTCCGCCGAGATCGCCGGGCCGTGACCGGTTCCCGCACCGGCCAGGGGAACAGGCTCGCCCGACAGCGGCCAGACCTCCAGGGCGACGAAGCGCTCCAGATCCGTGTCCGGCTCACCGGGCGCCATCTTCTTCTCGCGCAGGAGGAAAATCTGTTTGGAGTCATCGCTCCAGCTTGTGGGGCCGAAGCGGGCGCGGTCCAGGGGACCGGCGACCAGCGCGCCGCTGGCGGCGTCATAGACGAACATCTTCGCCGCTTCCGACCCGCCGGCGGATATGCCCACGGCGACCTTGGCGCCATCGGGTGAGGGAAGAATGTAATTGATGGCGTAGGGCTCCCCGCCATGGGCCGCGCGCAGGGCGCTCACATCCACAAGCTTGCGGGTCTTGCCGTCGGCGCTCCGGACCATGAGGTCGAAATTGTCGGAGCCAGGGGCGCGCTCCTGATAGAAGGTGCGACCGCCATAGGTGGAGTAGTCGTTCACGAAGCCGAAGCTGCCTGTGAAGGCGGCGGCGCGGGCCTGGAGGGCGGGGAGGGGCTTGATGGCGTCCAGAACCAGGCGCGTATAGTCGCCCTGCTCGCGCATCCAATCGAGCGTCTCGACACCCAGCGCTTCCATATAGCGCCAGTCGTCGGTGACCTTGGTTCCAAAGATATCCTCAGTGACAGGCTTCTTAGCCGGCGCGTCGGGGGCCGGGCCGATGGCGACGGGCGCCAGGGCGTCCGTCGCCGCGAGACTGGGGCTTGCCGAAAGCAGCGCGGCCAGGATCGTCGCGGCGGTGGCGCAGGCTGCGCGTTTGCGGGTCATGACAGAGCCTCCCAAGACATAGCTTTGCCGCCCTCTTAGTGGGGGCCACGCCGCGGGGCAACGACGCCGGTCGCCGCGGCTCGTTCGAGGCGCTATATCGGGAAGGATCTGGAAGGAGACCGCCATGGCCTATGACGCCGAGACCCGCGAGCAGCTCGTCGAGATGGTGCGCCGCTTCGTGGCCGAGCGCCTTCGGCCCATCGAAGCCAAGGTGGCCGAGGACGACGCGGTTCCCGATGAAATCCTTGAGGAAATGAAGGCGCTTGGCCTCTACGGGCTCTCGATCCCGGAAGAATATGGCGGCCTTGATCTCTCCATGGAAGACGAGTGCCTGGTGGCCATCGAACTGGGCCGCGTCAGCCCGGCCTTCCGTTCGGCCTTCGGCACCAATGTGGGCATCGGCAGCCAAGG
>Ga0116230_10003515_pt1 | contig 15312 bp, 9 predicted proteins | sample S1TSphfallax_3_FD_88678 | JGI IMG/M metagenome (GOLD analysis project Ga0116230, IMG submission 88678) | Host-associated microbial communities from peat moss isolated from Minnesota, USA - S1T2_Fd - Sphagnum fallax MG | ecosystem: Host-associated > Plants > Peat moss > Unclassified | place: USA... | reverse complement strand
GCCCAGGGCGCGAAGCCGCTGCTGGAGAAGGCGATTGCCTTCGACCCCTCGCTCAGCGAAGCGTTCTACTACCTGGGGCGGGCGCAGATCGATCTCGGCGAGGTGGAGGCGGGCGTCGCCAACTTGCAGAAGGCCAGCGCAGCGCCGGGCGATCTTGCGCTGAACACCCTGGCGTTCTATCAACTCTCGCGGGCGTATCGCCGGCTGCACCGGACCGAAGAGGCCGACGCGGCGCTGGCGCGGTTCCAGGCCCTGCGGGCTGAGACCGACCAGATGGAAGCGGAGCGGCTCGCAAAGCGGACGGACAGGAACCGGCTGCCCCTGCAGGAGGCCATGCCTTCAGCCGCGGATGCGGCCAGGTGAGCGAGAGCCACGCAATGAAGCGGAGCAATGATGCGGAGCAATGAAGAGGAAGGATGAAGGGATGAGCATGAGGCATCGTTACAACTTTCACAAGATCGGCGCAGGGTTGATGGTCGCGGGCCTCGGGCTGGCGCTGTGCGCGCAGACGGCCAAAGAGGCTCCACAGGCGCTGGTGCTGAGCGGAGCGTATGCCGGCACGCACGACCCTTCCATCGCCGTCGACCACGGCGTGTATTACGTCTTCGCGACCGGGGCGGTGCACCCGGACCACGCGGAGGGGCCACCGCCGGCGCCGCCCACGGGCGAGAAGCCGGCAGCCGCGGCGCGCCCGGCAACGGCGCAGCTGCCGCAGTTCCCTGTCCGCTGCTCTACGGACCTGCATGCGTGGAAGCGCTGCGGCGCGGTGTTTCCTTCGGTGCCCGAGTGGATCCAGCAGATGAGCCCGAAGACCGAGGAGCTGTGGGCGCCGGACATCTCCTACTTCGATGGGCTCTATCACCTGTACTACGCCTTCTCCGCGTTCGGGAAGAACACCTCCGGCATTGCGCTGGCCACGAATGTAACGCTCGATCCGGCGAGCCCGAAGTACAAATGGGTGGACCGGGGCCTGGTGCTGCGTTCGCTCGCCACGGACGACTTCAACGCGATCGACCCCAACCTGGTGCTGGACGAGAAGGGGCAGGCGTGGCTCTCCTTCGGCAGCTTCTGGACGGGCATCAAGATGCGCAAGCTGGACCGCGGCACCGGCCTGCTCTCCAAGACCGATACCAAGCTCTACTCGCTGGCCGCGCGCCGCGCCGGGCCGCTGACGCAGCCGCGCAGCCCCAACCTGCCGCCCGACAGCGAGGCGGTCGAGGCGCCGTTTATCTTCCACCACGGCGCGTACTACTATCTGTTCGTGTCCTGGGACCTGTGCTGCCGCGGATTGAAGAGCACCTACCGCACCATGGTCGGCAGGTCGTTGCAGGTGACGGGGCCGTATGTGGACAAGGACGGCAAGCCGATGAGCGACGGCGGCGGCTCACCGCTGCTGGTGGCCAACAAGGTTTGGCTGGGACCAGGCGGCGAGTCGTTGCTGCACCTGCCGAATGAGGACCTGATCGTGTTCCATGCGTACAGCGCCGTCGATGGACACCCGGCGCTGCATATCTCCACGGTCGTCTGGAAGGACGGCTGGCCGGAGGCCGCGCTGGAGGGGGATGGAAGATGATGCGGCGCGCCATAGTTCTGACGGTTGCGGTGGTTGCGTGCGCGCCCTTATGGGCGCAGACCACGACCGACCAGCAGGTGCGCAAGCCCTCCGAGGGAGCGCAGGGTCCGGCGCAGGGCGGGTCGAGCACCGGCGCGCCGCAGCCCGCTGTGCTCGACGCAGAGCACCGCCCGATCACCGCCGGCGGCTTTGTGAAGAGCGGGCCGGTGGTGTTTGAGGAGATCGCCGCCAAGGCCGGGCTGACGCAGTGGCGCCACACGATGGGCACGCCGGAGAAGACCTACATCCTCGAGACGATGGGCTCCGGCGTCGCGCTGCTGGACTACGACAACGACGGCTGGATGGACATCTATCTGGTCAACGGCTCCACCTACGCCGCGCTGGCGGGCAAGGCGCCGCCGCCGCGCGCCGCGCTCTTCCACAACAACCACGACGGCACGTTTACGGACGTGACCGCAAAGGCCGGGGTGGGCAACGACCGCTGGGGCTTCGGGGCGGTCGTGGCGGACTACGACAACGACGGCTGGCCGGACATCTATGTCTCGAACTTCGGCAAGAACAGGCTCTACCACAACAACCACGACGGCACGTTTACCGATGTCGCGGAGAGGGCCGGCGTGACGCTGGGCAACTGGTCCACCGGCGCTACCTGGGGCGACTACGACGGCGACGGCCGGCTGGACCTGTTCGTGCCCGGCTATATCCACTACGACGTGGCCAACCCGCCGGCGCAGGGCTCGCAGGCGCTGGCCTACCGCTTCTGCCAGTTCCGCGGCGTCAAGGTGATGTGCGGGCCGCGCGGGTTGAAGGGCGAGCCCGACCACCTGTTCCACAACAACGGCGACGGCACGTTTACCGATGTCAGCAAGGCCGCGGGCGTCGACGACCGCTCCGCGTACTTCGGCCTGGCGTCGCTGTTCCTGGATGTGAATGGCGACGGCAAGCCGGACCTGTTGGTCGCCGACGACTCCACGCCCAACTATCTGTACCTGAACGACGGCAAGGGCGGGTTTGAGGACCTGAGCTTCGCCTCCGGCTACGCCCTGAACGAGGGTGGCCGCGAGACGGCATCGATGGGCATCGCCTACGGCGACCTGACGCACAATGGCCGCGTCGACCTGTACAACACCTCGTTCTCCGACGACTACAAGCCGCTGTATCGCAACGACGGCGACAGCAACTTCACCGATGTGAGCTACCAGATGGGTATCGCCGGGGTGACGGTTCCCTTCCTCGGCTGGGGCGCGGCGTTTCTCGATATCGATAACGATGGCTGGCTCGATCTGTTCGAGGCCAACGGCCATGTGTATCCGCAGGTGGACAGCCAGAGCTGGGGGACGAGCTGGAAGCAGCGGCCGCTGCTGTTTCATAGCGTCGCCGGCAAGCTGCAGCTGGTGCCCGCGGTGGAGGGCACGGGGCTGGCCGAGGTGACCGCCGGCCGCGGCATGGCCGTGGGCGATCTGTTCAACGATGGCCGGCTCGATGTGGTGATCAACAATCTGGATGGGACGCCTTCCCTGCTGCGCAATGTGGATGCGAACACGAACCACTGGGTGGAGCTGCGGCTGGTGGGCGGGGCACACTCGCCGCGCGATGCGGTGGGCGCGACCGTGTATGTAACGGCCAACGGCTTTCGCCAGCGCGGCGACGTGGTGAGCGGCGGCAGCTACGCCTCGAGCTCGGACCCGCGGCTGCACTTCGGGCTCGGCGCGACGGCCCGCATCGATGCTGTAGAGGTCCACTGGCCCGATGGCTCCGTGGAGGCCATTAAGCTGCCCGGCAGCGACGCGATCTACACGGTGGTGCAGGGCAGCGGCGTGGGCGTGGCTGCGAAGACGACGCCCTTGCGGAGCAAGCCATGAAGACGCCTGCGCTGCACGCGCTAGTGGTCCTTGGCTCGACGCTGGCTTTGGCGGCCGTGCTGGCCGCGTCGCTGCCGCCGCGCGCCACCCTGGCCGGCGAAGATGCCGCGGCGGCGCGCCATCTGTACAGCGCGCGCATCGCGAAGGGGTACGACTACCGGATGGGCGCGGACCGGCCGTTCCTGCCCTCCAATGCCACAACGGACACCGGCGAGTTCCTCGATCCGCGGAGCTTCCCCACCGCGGCCTACTGCGGCCACTGCCACCAGCAGAGCCTGCACCAGTGGCGCGAGTCCGCCCATGCCAACTCCTTCCGCGCACCGTGGTATCGCAAGAACGTGCAGCTGCTGATGGACGAGAAGGGTGTCGCGTACGCGCGGCATTGCGAGGGCTGCCACAACCCCATCGCGCTGACCTCCGGCTCGCTGACGGCTGGGACGCCGCAGCAGCGGCCCACCGACGACGACGGCATCACCTGCACAGTGTGCCACTCCATCCAGAGCGTGGACCAGCGCGGCACCGGCAGCTATGTGCTGGCACAGCCGGCGGTGATGGTGGACGAGGCGGGCAAGCCGATCTACGGCAAGGTCAGCGACGCGGAGATCCTCGCCCACCTGGACCGGCACAGCCGCGCCGTGATGAAGGACTTCTATCGCAAGCCGGAGTTCTGCACCAGCTGCCACAAGGCCGCGCTGCCGAAGTCGCTGACCGACTACAAGTGGCAGCGCGCGATCTTCCTCTCGGACGAGTGGCAGCTCTCTTCGTTTGCGAAGCAGTCGCCGCTGCCGTTTTACACGAAGCCGGCCGTCTCCACCTGCCAGACCTGCCACATGGAGAAGAGCGCGCTCACGCTGCCGGACCCCGGCGCGAAGGACGGCAAGCTGGCCTCGCACCGCTGGATCGGCGCCAATACCCTGCTGCCGACCTACTACAACTACCCCGAGCAGCTACAAAAGACAGTCGCTTTTCTCCAGAACGATGTCTTCAACATCGACCTCTTCGCGCTGCAGCGCGAGGGCGACCCAGAACCGGTGATGCCGCTGGGGACGCGGCCGTTTACGCTGCGCGGCGGCGACCGGGTGACCGTCTCGGTCGTGATCCAGAACAAAGGCATCGCGCACAGCCATGTGCCGGAGCAGCGGGACATGTACGAGTCCTGGGTGCGGTTCACGGTAAAGGACGGCACGGGCGCGACCCTGATGCAGAGCGGGTTCCTGCAGCCGGATGGGGCGCTGGACCCCCAAGCGCACAGCTTTACCAACCGGCTGATCGATAAGAACGGCAACCTGAATGACCTGCACCAGGTATGGAACAACCGCGTGGTGGCTTACAACAACACCATTCAGTCCGGCCGCTCGCAGATCGTTCGCTATGGCTTCCGTATTCCGCCGGCGATGGTCTCCGGCGCGCTTAGGGTGACCGCGGAGGTGGAGTATCGCCGCTTCGACCAACGCTTCGTAGACTTCGGCATGGGCCGGCACACGGTGCAGCCGGTGGTGACGATGGCCGCGCGCACGCGGGAGCTGAAGATCGGCGAGAATCCGGCGGACGGGAATCCAGCCGGCGGGAATCCAGCCGGCGTGGCCGGCCAGGCCCACGACAATCCGCTGTGGATGCGCTGGAACAACTACGGCATCGCGCTGCTCGACGCCGAGCAGTACGCCGAGTCGGTGCATGCCTTTGAGCAGGTCGCGGCGCTGCGCCCGGACTACGCCGACGCCTACACCAACATTGCGCTCGCCGACTTCCAGTGGCAGCGCTACGACGCGGCGCACACCCAACTGGAGCATGCGCTCAAGCTCGCTCCCGGCAACCCGCGCGCGCTGTATTACCAGGCCCTGGTCGAGCGCAACCAGGGGCGGGTGGACGCAGCCATTGCGGACCTCCGCCAGGTGGTCGCGGCCTTCCCGGACTCGCGCGATGCGCGGCGCGAGCTGGGCTTCTCCTTCTACCAGCAGCAGCAGTACGAGCTGGCGCGGGAGCAGTACGAGCGCCTGCAGGCGATCGACCCCGACGACCTCGCCGCGCATTACATCCTGTCGATTCTGTATCGGCGGCTGGGACTGAAGGAGCGGGCCGCAACGGAGGCCGCGCAGTTCGCAGACCAGAAGGACGACCCCGCCGCCAACACCTACGCACTGAAGTACCTGGAGGCCCACAGCGAGGTGGAGGCCGAGAGCATACCGTGGCATGTCCACGAGCTGGAGCCGGCCCTGGAGCCGGGGGCCGCGGAGAGGCCCCGGCGATGAGACGCCTGGTTCTGGTGGGGACGGCGGCGGCGATGGCGCTCTGCATGCAGGCTGCGGCGGCGCAGGCTGTGCATCCGGACGGCGCGACGCTGTTCCACCAGAGCGGCTGCATGCAGTGCCATCGGCTGGCGGGCGCGGGCGGGGACCGCGGCCCCGACCTCAGCGACATCGGCAAGCGCCGCAGCAAGAAGGAGATCCGCAGCCAGGTGGTGGGCGGTGGCGGCGGGATGCCGGCGTTCGGTGGAGTGCTGCCGGAGGCCGATATCGAGGCGCTGGTGCGCTATCTGCAGCATTGCCGGAAGAAACCCAGCGCTCCGATGGGCTCAGCAGCGACCGAAGCACGATAGTGTCAAAGGGGCTGGAGGTTTTGCTTGACAACAATTCGTGCCGCTGCATAGAGTAATTCCGCGTTGAGGAAACGTTTACCCGACGTCGTGTATTCAGCGTCCCGTCCCCAAAATTCCGGGTACTGCTTTTCCCCATCTTCTTCGCTCCAGGAGTGTTCTTTATGCCTTCCCGCCTGTCTCCGCATACTTCGGCCCGCAACAGCGGTTGGGCCAGCTGTTCGGCCCTCGCAGGCGCCGCTCTGCTGGCCCTTACGGGGTGCGTCGGCGGCACCTCCTCCGCTCCGACGGCCGCGACGGCAAACACCAATCCGCTCGCCTACTACCAGCTGCAGGGCAATACGGACTACATCCACGATCCCACGATCATCCGCCAGGGCACCAATTACTACGTGCTTTCGACCGACGGCGGCCAGGGCGGGAACCTGCCGATCTACTGCTCGCCGGACAAGATCAACTGGACACGCTGCGGCCAGGTCTTCAGTTCGCCGCCGCCGGAGGTGCTGGCTGTATTCCCCACACTGACTTCGCTGTGGGCGCCGGACGTGAGTTACTTCAACGGCCTGTATCACGTCTACTACGCGGCCTCCGGCTTCGGCGGGAACAAGTCATTGCTGGGCCTCGCGACCAGCCCGACCATGAACCCGACCGACCCCAACTACCATTGGACCGATCAGGGGATCGTGCTGTCGTCCACGACCGCGAGCAACTTCAACGCCATCGACCCGAACATCCTGGTCGATACCGACAGCAGCGGCAACCTGACGCATGTGTGGCTGACCTACGGGAGCTTCTGGAACGGCATCGACCAGCAGGAGATCAACCCGGTGACGGGCATGCTGCTGAACCCCGCCACGCCGGCGGTCAACATCGCCAGCCGCGTCTCGAACTCGACCAACAACCCGATCGAGGGCGCGTCGCTGGTGAAGCATGACGGCTATTACTATCTGTTTGCGTCCTTCGGCGCCTGCTGCAACAGCGTCTTCACCACGGACACCTACCAGATCGCCGTGGGCCGCGGAACCAGCCCGCAGGGGCCGTTCCTCGACATGTCCGGCACGTCCATGCTCAACGGCGGCGGCACGATACTGCTGAGCACCAGCGGCGAGTTCACCGCACCCGGCGGCGAGATGGTGTACATCGACCCCGTCGGCGGCGACACCATCACCTACCACGCGCTCTCGGACAACCAGAACGGCCTCGACTATCTGTTCGTGAATGCGCTGACCTGGCCGAACGACTGGCCTGTCATCACCACCGCGCCTTAGACGGCTTTAGACAGCTTTGCCACGGCACCCCAGGCCGCCGCCAGATTAGCGGCGGCCGTTCTTTTTTGCGGACTGGTTTGCGGACGGGGTCTTGATGTCCTCGAGCGCATTCCGCGGTAGCCCGGTCGTCCGGCGCACGATCAGGCTGGTGGAGACCTTGCTCTCCACCTCCACCCTGGCCGGCACGCCCTGCAGGTGCGCGAGCAGGTGGGCGATGGCCTTCAGGGCGATGTCTTTGCAGGACATGCGCACCGTGGTCAGGGGCGGGATGGTGTATTCGGCGAGGTGGATGTCGTCGAAGCCGATCAGGGAGAAGTCTCCGGGCACGCTGAGCGAGGCCTCATACAGGGCGTGCTGCACGCCGATGGCGGTCATGTCGTTGGAGCACATGATGGCCGTTGGCCAGTCTTTCCGCTGGAGGATCTGCTCCATGGCGTCGCGGCCACCGTCGAGGGTGTGATTGCCTTCGATCAGCCAGGCAGGTTCTGCCGGGATACCGGTGGTGCGCAGACAATCCAGGAATGCCGTCTTGCGCGCCTGGGAGGAGCGCAGCCGCAGCGGCCCGCTGATGAAGCCGATCTTGCGGTGGCCCAGCACGGCGAGGTGCTGCACACCTTCATGGATGCCGGCGCGGTAGTCCACCGCCAGCGCGCTGCTGAAGGCGCGCTCCGGGGCGGCATCGATGAAGACCATCGGGATGCTGTCCGCGATGAAGCGGTCGAAGATCAGCTCGTCGATGCCGAAGGTCATGACGGCGACGCCGTCCACCTTGCGCTCGAGCATGCGTCTGGCGCACTGCTCCATGGTCTTCTTCTCATAGTTGGTGGAGCCGATGAGGATCTCGTACCCGCGCGCGACCGCGGCCTGCTCGAACTCCTGGATGAGCTCCGGGAAGAAGGGGTTGGTGATCTCGGAGACGATGAGGCCGAGCAGCTTGCTTTTGCCCGAGACCAGAGCGCGCGCCTGGGTGTTGGGGAAGTAGTTCAGCTCCTCGACTGCACTCCAGACACGCGCCGCCAGGACGGGGTCGACCGTGGGAAGATGGTTGATGGTACGGGAGACGGTGGCGATGGAGACACGCGCCCTCTGCGCCACGCCGCGGATGTCCATCTTGGGCGGGACGGTCTTTTTTGCGGTCTTGAGGGAACGTTTCATACGCGGCTGCGAGCGCCTGTATGCACGAGGATACCAACAAGGACAGCTATGGACGGGGCGAATGGCGAGGTTTGCGGCGGTTGACACTCACTGGTACTGGCGGTTAACGTTGCGTGTGGCCGGAAAACGTTTACGCGACCGCCGGCTCCCATATCTGACCCCAGAAAGATCCCTATGCCGACCGTAGCCGGAGTGGATTTTGGAACCCTGAGCGTTCGGGTGACTTTGCTCGACAGCCGGCGCGGCCGCCTCGGCACCGCGTCTGCGGCCTACCCTTTGCATCGGCGCAAGGACGACCCCGATTTTGCCACGCAGGCCCACGCCGACCAGATGGCCGCGCTGGTGCAGGCCATGCGCGAGGTGCTGGCGCAGAGCGGCGTCGCCGGCAAGGAGGTGGTTGCGCTGGCGCTCGATACCACCGGCTCCAGCGTGGTGTTTGTGGATGCGGAGCTGCAACCGCTCGACGACTACATGCTGTGGTGCGACCACCGCGCCCACAAAGAGGCGCAGCAGATCACCGAGCTGGCCCATGCCGAAACGCTGGAGGCGATCGAGTGGTGCGGCGGCGTGTATTCGCATGAATGGGGGTTCGCGAAGCTGCTGTACTGGCTGCGCCACAACCCGGAGAAGCGCGCGCGCTTCGCGACGGCGCTGGAGCACTGCGACATGGTTGCGGCCACGCTGGCCGGCATCCGCGAGCCTGCGAAGGTGCCGCGCAGCATCTGCGCCATGGGCCACAAGTGGATGTGGAACCCGCGCTGGGGCGGCCTGCCGCCGCAGGCCTTCCTGAGCAAACTCGACCCGCTGCTGGACGGCGTGCGCGCGCGGCTGGAGGGCGAGTATCGCACCTCCGACGCCATCGCCGGGCACCTGAGCGAGGCGTGGGCCGCGAAGATGGGCCTGCAGGCGGGGATCCCTATCCCGGTCGGCGCGTTCGATGCGCATTGGGACGCGCTCGGCGCGGGCTGCCGCGAGGGCGATGTGGTGAACGTGGTGGGCACCTCGACGTGCATCATCGCGATGAGTCATGAGTCCAGGCTGGTGCCGGGGGTGTGCGGCGTGGTGCCGGGAAGCGTGCACCCGGCGTATGCGGGCATCGAGGCCGGCCTTTCGGCGACCGGCGACATCTTTGAGGCCATCGCGCGGCGGGCCGGGACCGATGTACGGACGCTCTCGCAGGGGCTGGAGCAGTACAAGGCCGGCCAGACCGGCCTGCTGCGGCTGAGCTGGGACAACGGCGACCGCACCGTGCTGGTGAACCCGGAGCTGGGCGGCATTACGCTGGGATGGAACCTGGTGCACACCGCGCAGGACGAGCTCTTCGCTGCCATCGAGGGCACCGCGTTCCATACGCGCATCATCCTGGAGCGCATGGCGCAGTACGGCGTGCCCGTGCACCGCGTGATCAACGCCGGCGGGATTCCGCAGAACAATGCGACGCTGAATCAGGTGTATGCCAACGTGCTGGGCAAGCCGGTGCTGGTGCCGGACGGCGTGCCCACCAGCCTGGGCTCCGGTATCTTCGCCCTGCTGGCCGCGGGGGTGTTCGGCTCCATCGAGGAGGCGCAGGAGGCTGTCTGTCTGCCCTTCAAGACCTACACGCCGGAGCCCGCGGCCGTGGCGCGCTACAACGAGCTGTTCGCGCTCTACGCGAAGGTGTACTTCGGCTTCGGCCAGCGGGACAAGCCGGCGGTGCTGGGCGATGTGCTGCCGGAGCTGCGGCGGATTGCGGCCGAGGCGCGGTTGTAGAGCAGATTAGCCGCTCGGGACCCCGGCTACGGAAATGATAAAAGGGCGATGCAACGGAAAACGCCCCACCCTGGTTGAGGGTGGGGCGTTCGTCTGCCGGATTGCTGTACCCCTGACGCTTAGGGGGTGAGGGTGGAGACGTGGATGTAGCTGAACGTCGCTCCCTCGCCCAGGTTGTCGGAGAAGATACCGATCTTGGCGGTGGTGCCGAAGTTCACGTTCCAGGCCGGACCGCGTATCCAGGTGATGCCATCGATGCTGCTGTAGCTGGTGTAGGTGGCGGCGCCAGTGGTTGTGTTGGTGATGCGTTTGGCCACGCGCAGGTAGGTGTAGCCGGCGTTGTACGGCGTACCCACCGGGGCGGAGGCCGTGTAGGCGGCGGAGCTGCTGGCGCCGAATTGGTTGAGGAACTCGAGCTGCCGGGTGTCGTAGTCGGCCCAGTCGTCGAGCCGGAGATAGACGGTGTCGGAGCTGTAGATCATCATGCCCTCGGCGGGGTAGAGGTAGCTGCAGCATCCGGTAGGGGGCGTGAGGGAGTGGAACTTGATCTCCGCCATGTAGTTGCCGGTGGGCTCCGCCTCCGCCAGGATGGGGAGGTTGGCCATGCTGTACGTTCCGCTCACGCTGGTGGACTCGGCGAAGTTGGAGCAGATGGTGAGACCCGTGGCGCTGAAGCCAGGGCTGACGCCGGGGATGTTGGCATAGTTGTTCCCGGGGTCAAGGCAACTGGCGGTGAGGCCCGTGGTCAGACCATTGGCGTTGTGCAAGACGGTGAATTGGCTGGCGTAGGCGGTGGCGCCACCGAAGTCCTGCGAGTATGCAGCCATCAAAGTGCCGGGAGCGTCCGGGGTGAGGGCGGGCGGCACGTAGCCGTTGCTGGCGCCGGGTTGGGCGGCGGGCACGGGCTGGGCGGCGTCGGAGTCGCCGGTGCCGTTGCGGACTACCGGCCAGCCATTGACCCAGTCCAGCGGGTCCATCATGAGCTGGCGGGCGGTATAGCCGCTGACGTTCGGCAGGTACTGCTGGTTGGTGGAGACGCCGGAGTAGAAGATGTAGTCCTGTCCGGACTCGTCGGTGAAGGTGGTGTTGCTGCCTGGGCCGACGATGGTGTTGCCGGTGTTGACGAGCACGGTGTCGCCACCGGGCGCGCCGTTGGTGCCGGAGGTGGCGGCGTAGGCATTCAGGTCGTTGCCCTCAGCATCGAGGTATGGGCCGGTGATGGAGGCGGAGCGGCCCACGCGGACGCTGTAGGTGGAGTACGCCCCGCCGCAGCAGCCGCCCGCAGGCGTGGCGAACTCGTAGAAGTACCCGTTCCTATAGAGGATGTAAGGGTTGGTGTAGTAGTTGTCGACCGCGATGTTGACCTCAGTACCGGCGTTCGAGGTGAGGCCGTTGGCGGAGAGCTGACGGATGGACAGGCCTGCGTAGATGCCGCCGTAGGCGATCCAGAGCTGCCCGGTCTGATCGGCGATGACCTCCGGCGAGAAGACGGTGCGGTTGCAGCCGCCGCCGCAGGCGATCTGCTGGTTGACGACCGGGCCACCACTGTCGGTGAACGGGCCGGCGGGCGAGCTGGCGGTGCCGACGCCGATGGCCGAGCCGCCGGGCGATGCCGTCACAGCCGGTGCCTCGTAGTACAGCAGGTACTGGCCGTTGATGAACTTGATGGCCGGCGTCTGCAGCTCATTGCCGGTGGCGACCCAGCTGGGCAGCGCCGTGAAGGCGTCGCGGACGTAGGTCCAGTTGACCAGATCCGATGAGCTGAAGATGGAGATGAGGTGGGCGCGGAAGTTGCCATTCACCTTGTCGGTGGAGTTGAAGGCATCGCCGGTGCAGTAGGCGTACCAGGTGTCTGAGTTCCCCGACTGGTACTTGTAAATGGCGGGGTCCGGGCAGTTGTAGACCTTGCCGGTGTTATTGACGGCATCCGTCAGGCTCAGCGGATTGGTATATGTTGACCCGGTGTAGGAGGACAGGGTGAGGTTGATGGCGGGGGTCGAGGTAGAGGTGTTGTAGACGCTGTCGCCGGAGTAGACGGCGGTGATGGAGTTGGCACCGACGGTGAACTGCTTGCTCGACAGGCTGGCAGCCTTATTGGCGAGGGTAACTGTGCCGATGACGGTGGTGCCATCGAGGAAGGTGACCGTACCCGTGGGCGCAACCGTGACGGAGACGGGTGTGAGCGTGGCGTTGAACGTGACCAGCGTTCCGGAGGCAATGTTGCCGGTGGAGGTGGAGGTGAGCCCCAGGCTGGTGTTGATGAGCGCCGGATGGATGATCACGGGCGTGGACGCCGACGTGGAGCCGAGGAAGTAGCTGCTGGGCGCGTAGGTGGCAATCACCGGATCCGTACCCAGGGGCAGCGCGGTGGTCGCCAGCGTGGCGGTGCCCGCGGAGAGCGTGGCCGAGCCCAGATAGGTGCTGCCGGTGGTGAAGGTGACGTTGCCGGTAGCGGTATAGAGGGTGCCGGCCGAGACCGTGCCGGTCAGCGTGACCGAGCCGCCGACGCCCGCGGTGGTGGGCGTCGCCGAGACCGTGGCCGTAGTGGGCACATACACCGTGAAGTTGATCGCAGACGAGGTGGAAGGAGCGTTGTTCTGGTCGCCGGCATAGATCGCGGTGAAGGTGTGGGTGCCGCCGGTGAATGCTGTGCTGGTGTACGTGACCGAAGTCTTGCCGGTGACGTCCACGGCCTGCAGGCTGCTGGTGCCGTCGAAGAACGTGACCACGCCGACCGCCGAGCTGCTGGCGGCCAGGGTCGCGGTAAGAGTGACGGACCCGTTCAATGTGCTCGAGGCCGACGAGGCCGTCAGAACGAGCTGCGTCGGCAGCAACGACTTGTTGCTGGTAGAGCTTGAGCAACCGGCCAGAAAACCGAGCGCGCAGGCCGCCAGTGCACCCCACAGGACCTGCATACGACCGTTGTTTCTTTGCATCCTCATTGAACGACTCCTCGTAAAGCTAGTGTGCAGAAAACGTATACTTGACTCGACAAATTCTTGATTTCGTTGCGAACGCAATGCGTTTCGGTGCCCTTCCCAGGGGTGTAGGACTGCCGGAAGCATGTCTTCCCGGGAGCCTTCCGAAACGGATTTCGTCCTGGAGTCTCAGCGCCGGGAACTATATCCATTCCGCGATGCAAGATGCAAGCATTTTTTCGCACTCCAGCAAATGTTTACCCAACCCCTCGCGATCGATGGACCGGCAGCGTCGCGGACAGGGAACGGGGAGGATGGAGGATTTCCCGCTGCGGAAGGGCCTACAGGGCCGGCGGCGGATTGCCATATCCAGAGGACCGCCCCGGCCGGGCACGATTGACAAGGCCCGGCGGCTGGCTATAGGTTCATGCTGGTAAACGTTTCCCAAAGCCGCCCAAGGGTGGCTCAACCCTCCTCAGGACGCGCATGACACCTCCCAATGACCGCGAAGTCTGGTTTGTGACCGGCAGCCAGCATCTCTATGGCCCAGAGGCCCTGGCCAAGGTCGCCGAACATTCGCAGGCGATCGCCGCCTCGCTCAATGCCGAGGCCGCAGTTCCCTTCCCCGTGGTCTTCAAGCCGGTGCTGACCACGCCCGAGCAGGTGCGCGCGCTGTGCCGCGAGGCCAACCAGAGCGACCGCTGCATCGGCCTGGTGCTGTGGATGCATACGTTCTCTCCGGCCAAGATGTGGATCGCCGGACTGAGCTCGCTGACCAAGCCCTTTGTGCATCTGCATACGCAGTTCAACCGGACGCTGCCGTGGTCGTCCATCGACATGGACTTCATGAATCTGAACCAGTCGGCGCACGGCGACCGCGAGTTCGGCTTCATTACGGCGCGGCTGCGGCTGCCGCGCAAGGTCGTGGTGGGCTTCTGGCAGGACAGCGGCACGGTCGCGGAGCTGGCCGCCTGGATGCGCGCGGCCTCCGGCTGGCACGAGTCGCGGAACCTGAAGGTCGCGCGCTTCGGCGACAACATGCGCGAGGTCGCGGTGACCGAGGGCAACAAGGTCTCGGCCGAGGCGCAGCTGGGCTACAGCGTCAATGGATATGGGGTCGGCGACCTGGTGGAGCGCATGGACCAGGTGAGCGATGCGGAGGTCGACCGTCTGGTGGCGGAGTATCGCGAGGCGTACTCGATCGCCAAGGAGCATGACCGGCCGGAGTCGCTGCGCGTGGCCGCGAAGATCGAGCTGGGGCTGCGGGCGTTTCTGGTGGAAGGCGGCTTCGGCGCCTTCACCGATACGTTCCAGGACCTGCATGGGCTGGGACAGCTGCCGGGGATCGCGGTGCAGCGGCTGATGGCCGATGGGTATGGCTTCGGCGGCGAAGGCGACTGGAAGACCGCCGCGCTGGTGCGCACCATGAAGGTGATGGCGCAGGGGCTGCCCGGCGGCACCTCCTTTATGGAGGATTACACCTACGACTTCAGCGGCACGCCCCGGGTGCTGGGCTCGCACATGCTGGAGGTGTGCCCGAGCATCGCTGCCGGCAAGCCTTCGCTGGAGGTGCATCCGCTGGGCATTGGGGGCAAGGCCGACCCGGTGCGGCTGGTGTTTACCACGCCCAGCGGGCCGGCGATTGTGGCCTCGCTGGTGGATATGGGCGACCGGTTCCGGCTGATCGTCAATGAGGTCGACGTGATCCAGCCCGACCAGCCCCTGCCGCGGCTGCCGGTGGCGCGGGCCGTCTGGGTGCCGAAGCCGGACCTGAAGGTCGCGGCGGCCGCGTGGATCTACGCCGGCGGAGCGCACCACACCGGCTTCAGCCAGGCGCTTACGATGGAGACGATGGAAGACTTCGCCGAGATCGCCGGGGTGGAGTTGGTTGCGATCGACGCCGAGACGCGGCTGCGGGAGTTGCGGCGGCAGCTTCGCGAGCCGGTACGCTGAAGGAGAGACCGATGCTGTTGCAGAGCCTGCGGGAAGAGGTGTTGGAGGCCAACCTGGAGTTGGTGCGGCGCGGGCTGGTGCTGTACACCTTCGGCAATGCGTCGGGGGTGGACCGCGGCCGCGGCCTGGTGGTCATCAAGCCCTCCGGCGTGGACTATGCCGACCTGAGGCCGGAGCACATGGTGGTCACCGACCTCATGGGCAAGACCGTCGAAGGCACGCTGAAGCCCTCCTCGGACCT
>Ga0116230_10003513_pt1 | contig 15323 bp, 6 predicted proteins | sample S1TSphfallax_3_FD_88678 | JGI IMG/M metagenome (GOLD analysis project Ga0116230, IMG submission 88678) | Host-associated microbial communities from peat moss isolated from Minnesota, USA - S1T2_Fd - Sphagnum fallax MG | ecosystem: Host-associated > Plants > Peat moss > Unclassified | place: USA... | reverse complement strand
TGAAAACAACTATTTTGAATTGGAGGAAGATTGTTCGTGCAATAAATTATAGTGCATATTCATTTTAACAAAGGAACATGACTTGCAAAGATAAATGGTTAACCAAGCACATGGATTTCAAGAATGTGTTAAATTACATGACAAAAATAAATCATAATACTAAGTACTGGGACTTAACACCACAAGAGAAAAGAGGTTTGAGTCTTCCATGACATTACAACAAAATATGTATGAATTGATTGAATTTTTCATGGGTAGTAAATTGATATTGTGATTGTCTAATGTGTGAGATCTAATGTTTCAAAATGACAATGTTTATACACCAACACAAAAACAAAAGAAGTTCAACTTGAACCCACTAACCTATTGAGTGGACAAGAACATATTGAAGAAAGCATGGAATGTTCATTTTGACCAAAAGCAAATAGCACAAAGACATGTGTCTTCCCCCTTGTTGTTTGTCCCACCAAAACAAAATGTCATAGTTGAATCCACACCACCTTCACAAACACCACTTATGTGCAAACTAACAACAACACTTAGAACTTAGGAGCAGCCTAAATCCACACAATACACCAAAAACATGGCTTTATGATTAACATTTTTGTGATTATGTCTCAAACCATCAAGTAGTTGTATCAAAAATGATTGTGTCATTTTTCCAACTAATGCCATAATTACAACTAGATGACTAGTTTCATGACTAGTAATCATGGTTTAGTCACCTTCTTAAGAACCTTGTTCTATATAACCTAATAGTAATACAAATTGCAATGTTATAACAAGTAATAACCTATTACTATTTTTGATTATGTGAGTAACCTAGGGTAGCCTAGGGCAACTTAGGATATAATAGCTTAAAACATCTAAAGGTAAAATAACCTAGAATAGCCTAGGGTAGTTTAAAGCAATTGAAGAAATCCTATATTAGCCCAGAAACAACCTAAAGTAGCCTAAAATAACTTTTAATATAAACATTACAATTACATTAATTGCAAGCTAATTTCATGTTAATTGAACTATTTTCATCCATCCTAAGGATGAATGAAATTTGACAAATTTTCCATGTGCCACAAGATTCATTTGCTTACAAAAAAGACATGGTAGGGAGCTAAAGGTTTTTTTATGGCCTTAAATTATCTAAATTATTACAAAAATCCATGCCTAATTAAAGACCTATTATAAAATGAAAGGTGTATTAAACACAAAAATAACATGAAAATCAAATGGTGGTTGGCAACAAAAGCTTTTATACTATTTGATAGATGGAGTTTATAGTTAAATAGAACTAAAGAAATCTACCATCTTCCACAAGGTGGCTACATTGAGACAACCAAACATTAAAGTTCATTGCCAACTTGCTTTGTTTTGATAATGAAGATTGTCAACCACCATACAAGCATTCATATTTCATCACCATCATTTTCACTACATTTCCACTACTTAAGATGTTGTAGGGGGTCATGTTTTTCAAAGTTACATCCTCTATGAACAAATGGTTGACAACTCCAAGGCCAAATTTAACAAACCGCTTATAAGTTACAATTTGGTTTAGGTTTATTACTTATGTCGTATGGAAGCTATTCAATGTAAGGGACCTTTTGCCAAATGTTTATGTATTTTATTATGTTGTAACTAGATTTATGTGAATTGTATACATTGTTTGCATATTTGTTCAACCTAAAAAAATTGAATCTTAGCCACATACATTACTATTCTACATGTATAATAGTCACTATATGAACTAAAAATGCAAAAACATTGAAAAACCTTGAATGAACCATACATGTTGATGTTTTAACTACATTACAAGGTGTAAGTAAGCTTGTGTGTCCCAAATTTGGCCAAGTATATTTCAGGTCTTCAAATGGTATTTTTTGGTATTTCACAACTAGGTCCAATGCCTTTGTCATGTGATTTTGAGTTCAAGTCAGGGAGTTTGAAATGAGAAATAACTAATTCAACACATAATGTCAATCATCGTGAGAAGGGAACCCTTTCTATTCACAAAAAATGGTATTTTGTGAGATGGAAAAAAATGTGGCTTGTTATTTGCATATATTACAACATAGGCACTAATCACTCAATATAAATCAAGCAATAAGGTGTTCTACATATGCATCTTGTTGTCATTTATCAATACCAACATTTCTTTCATATTTTCATAAGCAATTTCAGCAATCCCACTTTAAAAACACAAATGCCCAACACTTGGACAAAAAAAAATTCTTTGTGGAATACCACCAAAAATGTCATTTAATTAACTTCGATTGTATGATAATATATTTACATAGTTTTGTTGTGCCTACCTTGGTGTATAAGATTTCCATAAATATTTTGAATTTATTTATTGTTACGGATTTTCAACAAACATTTCACAATCCAGAAATACAAATGGAACATTATTTAAATATTTTTGAGTCACTCAAGCTTACTTCCACCCTAAATTGCAAATTTGTCTTTCATCACATTTGACAATGTGGAATGCCATATATGTCATGCCATACCTGTTGCAACTAGTGCAACTTGTTCAATGCAACTAGCACCATATTTTTATGTTGAGTTGCAAGTGGTCCTTGGAACTAGAAAATGTAATTGCAAGTTGGGTTGCAAAACTCCCATTTTTTATATAATGAGCTTATAATATCCCAAGGTAGAAAATCCTAGAAGAGTTTAGGCTATATAGTTAGGAATGTAGGGTGGCCAAGCTAGGTAGTTATATAGCTAAAATAAGTAGGATTGAAAGAAACATTAGAAGTAATCTTGCCCATTCCAATCTTATGTTTATGATTAGTGTGTGATTAATGTACAAATCAAATCATTTTGTGATTACATTTGTAGGAGTCTTACATGTCACTATAGTTGTAGATGTTTAGTACCTAGTAGGTTAAGTAGGGCTATGAGATTAAAGAATGTCAAAAGGTTATGTTGGCTCGGCTGTGAAGCTAAATAGGCCTAAAAGCTAAAGTAGACACCTATTATTTACTTGTTTATAAATTACCTATATATTATCTACCTTCCCCATTACCCATTTAATTAGAGTATGTAACAAGATCGGTAAATTTATCCTTGGGTGGTACCACTAGGAACATCACACCCCAAATTTATGTGACCCATTTAACTTCAAGACAACATAGGATTCACATAAAGAAAACTTTTCATTCCAAATTATTTATCAAAAGGTTACCCCAAGTCATGGAGAACTTAAAATTTTAATTAAATTTACAAAAAATGTGTTTTGTTGCGGAAAATGAATGCATTTAAGGAAAAAAATTCAACAATATCACACAAAGGATTTTTTTTATTATTAGGAACACAAAAGGGATTTATTATTTGGAGGTTTTTCTTGGATGTTTATTTTTGAAAATACTTCAAATGCCAACCTACTTGATGTCTTTTTTAGATAATTTATTGAATCAATTTTGATTTAGTTATGAATTTCTGAAATCAAGATTGTCAAGCCCCAAATGAAGGGCCATTGATGTCAAAAACACAAATTATAACTATTTTCATTCTTTGTTGTTTTAATGACTAGTTTGGATCATTCCCTTGTGCATGTACTAAATAAACCCAAAAAAAAAAATCTAACGTGTAAGTGTAAGGACATTTAAAAGAAATAATTAGAAATTGCGTTTGGAATGGGTCAAGAATGGTTTAAAAATCAAAATATTAATGCATATGATAACTTTTTGGGTGTTCATTATTTTTCATGAGTGTGTGCATAGGTGGGCAACACATAGCCCACCAAATCCAATCAAATAAACTAATGTATAGGTAGATGGATTTTTATAAAAAAAAATTGGGTCCAATTTTCCTATGATTGTGGCAAGGTGGTTCCTAGTGGTACCACCCAAAGAAAAGTTTGTTGAGATGTGAAATAAATAATAAATAAATATTTATCAACTTATAATGGTGTGGTGCAATGGTTAAAGACTTGGTTTATCCTCATGGAAATCAAGGGTTTAACCTTATACTTGCACCTTGAAGGCTATGTAAGGTAAGTTAAACTAAGCTAAATTTAATTTAAGTTAGGTTAGGTAAGATAGGCCTTTATTACATACTTACCTATTATTTTACTTAGGTATGTAAATAGGTAAATGCCTACTTTAATGGGCTAATCTAGATAGGTAAGCCTAGTATGTTAGGCTAGGCTAGGTAGGATAAACATTTATTATGTACATGCCTATTTTTTACCTACGTATGTAAGTAGGTAGGTACCTAGCCTAGTAGGTTTTAATAGGCATGCCTAGAAGGTTAGGTTAGGCTAGGTAAGATATACATTTATTACAATTAACATATTATTTAACCTAGGCATGTAAGTAGGAAGGTACTTAACCTAGTGGGCTAAGATAGGCAACTAAAACATTTGGCTTCATGTGACTATTCACAAGGTAATCATAAATGTAATCACAAACATAATTGTGAACACAATTATAAAGTAAAGTTCAAAATAAGCTACATGGGGTTAACATCATATTCATGTTCATCCATGTCATGACGATACGAAATGAACATGTGAATGTGAACATGAGCTTGTGAGCATGAGCCTATGAGTAGGAATGGATATTTTTGGAATATTGTGATGACATGAACAAAATATTCTTAGAATATCCTTATGCCACATAAGAATAATATGGAAAATATTTTCCACGTGTACATGGATGGAAGTCACAAAATGGATGAAAGTTGAACATCAATGAACTTTTGGATGATAATTACAAGTTGATGAAAAATTTGGATGCAAAATTTGATAAGTTGAAATGTATGGATGGAACTAATTCCAAAACAGTTATGTTGGATGAAAACCACACCTACATGGACGAAAATTACAAAAAGGATGAAATATTTGGATGAATGTGGAACATGAATGAACTTTTGGATGATAATTGGAAGTAGACAAATTTTTTGGATGAAACTTTTGACTGGTTTAGTGTATGGATGAAAGTAATTCCAAAACAGTTATGACAAATGGAAATTATTGGATTCACATAATTTTCATGTCTAATTTCATTTGCAAAAAAAGGTGTTAGGCAAAACTCAAAGGAATTACATTACAATGTAAAAAGATGAAACAAAAACTTATGTAAAATAAATCAAAGGTAGGAAATCCACATAATGATGGAATGGGAAAATGCTTGAGAAATTTGTGAATATTGCATTATACACATCATGTTCAAAAATATTTTCATTTTTATAGCAAAATAAATTCCAAAAGAACATAACCCATAACAATCCTATTTAATAGCAATCTAATGACTTTGTAGCCTAGTTTACTTCTAGGACTTTGGCACGATTTAATAATCTATGAACTTCATTCCAACTCTATGATGGATAATGGATGAATGGTTTTATAATCCCATAATACATGGTGTATTGCAAAATCCAGTACACGTGCTTACAAGGCACCCATGGCCCCCATTTGCCTAAGGATGAAACCATCATGGAAAAAAATCCATGCAACTGAAACTAGGTAATCACTAATCATTACTTCATATTGTTTAAGATTTCCTAGCAGTCTTAAAAGGAGGTAGTAAATCCATCCGTATCTCGGAGGAAAAATGTTTGAGGGAATTAATAGTGTGGCTTCGAGAATTCATCCCACCTTCCATTTGTTTTCTTATAAAAGGGATTGCTTGAAAATGTCAAGATGACAAATCTTCTTCCCATTCCTTAATTTTGGCCAAACATTTAAATCCAATGGCTTATAAACAAAGGTAGAAGTACCATTGCCAAAAAGATTCCAAGGGGCATATTTGGGAGGTTGTTTCATGGGTGCATATATGTCATCCTTGATTGGATTAATGAGGGGACATCTTGGCTTCTTTAAGAGCAAGAAACCAGCCTCCTATAATGCCACCACTTCAATTTGAACAAGATCTATCCCTTCTTGCACATGCCATAAGGAAAACAAGGTTGGCCTATTAAGTATAGATTTCTTGCCTATCCTTCCCACACAAGGCATAAGGTCATCATGACAAAACCAAAACTTATGTAGCTCAATTGATGCACTTTAGGCTGCAAACCAATAACCAACATTACATGGAGCAAGAATACAAGAATCTATTTGTTTTGAAATGATTTTGGCTTTGCAATAATGTTTAATGTCTTTTTGCAACATCGAAAAACAAATGTTTGACATTAGGGGACAATGTTCAATTTGCCAAATGCCATCCCCATAGAGGCATTCAAAGACCTCTGCACCATTATGGGTGATAACAAAATCAGCACTGCTACCTTTTCCCACATCAATAACTAACAACTAATTGATTAGAGTTGTTGCATTGGCCACTTTTGGATGAAAGAAGTTCACCCAATCATGCTGGTGTGAATCTACTTTTGACCTAGGTGGAAGGTATGCCTTGTGTTTGGTTAATCCAAAACTTCCTCACCTTCCAAGCGTAGTATTATAGTAGAAAGACCAAAGCTTGAGGTGTACTTGGCAACTGCAGTAACAATTTGGACTAGGTCCCCATATTAACTAGCCCTAAGCACATGCAATTCATTCTTGTTTAGACTGGTCCCATATGTACCTCCTTGTAAAAAGGCATAATGTGATGAGGATTGCTTGAATGCTCACATGTAATTATCAAACATTACATCAAAGAAGCAAGTACCCCTATTGCTAGATTGTTGGAACCAAATGTTATGGACTATCTCAGATAAACTGCAAATTGACATATTAACTTCCTCCTCCAAAAAGAATTTCTATAAACACCTAAAAGGAATGAAGTTAGAATCTAAGAAGGACATATGGAAAATAAAATTTGAACAAAATAATCTAGAAGAATTTACATTTAACATGAAGCCTCCCCATTGTTGCACACAAAAGTGCTAAAAGTCGAGCCAATTATTAAGCACGTGAATGGCACCCTTACTTGTAGCTTTAAACGAATACCACCAAGATTAAATGGCAGGATATCAAAGGTCAGTTTCCTCCAAGGATGTGGATATTTTGTAATCATTAAAGAGGGCTTTGTGTTGATCATGGAACTTGGGAGTAATTAATTGCTTAATATGTTTGTCAAGAAACTAGTCCAATGGAAAAAGCAGGTGCACTTTTTGTCAACCATCTTGATTGGAAAATCTCCAATCCCATAAAAAATGCAAACAACATTCCAATTTGCTTTTGCATCATCTGCCACGAACCCCTTGAAAACAAGTGTACCCAACCCTTTATTTTCAACAACTGCATTAAACTTCCTCCACATAATGCATTAAGCTTATGTGTCCTCGAATTACATGTCATAAACCGTAATCATCATGACCTTATAATAGACTAGGTCATAAACATGATAGGCCATTACCATCCATCCTTGAACACGTTTGACATGATTGAACATCATCCATGCATTTTGCAAATCGTCGCCCAGTTATATTCATCAAACCAAATCAAATCTAGACATAACTCTAGTGATGGATATCTTGAACAAATAAACCTTTTGCCTAACTTGTTGACCAAGAAAATAGTTGTCTTAAATATAGTCATCACTAGATAGTGTTTTCAATTTAAGGATATCAAAGGAGCTTGGGTTATCGAGACAATGTTTCAATGAAGTAATCAGATTGTGTATGTTAGGAAAGCACAAAGGAGTGAATTTTAACAAGATTTGATCTAGTTTTCACCTTTGAAGAGCTCCATAAAACCTTTTCCATCCTCGTTGAACAAGTAGAAAGAAAAAAAAAACTTACTCACAAATCAAACAATAGCCAAAGATGTAGTAATTGACGTGTGACAGACCTTGTTTGCAACCATGGTTTTCATCTCCTAGAAGGATTTTCTACACATCCCTTTTGTAATTGGATGCAAATGGGTGCCTAAATCGATCGCAACTTTTGAAAGATTTGGAAATTTGTGACCAACATAATACATTTTGCAACTACAAGTTTGTACACAAGTGGCCAAAGAGTCACAAAACTTATAATTGATGGTACAAATTGGGGGTTTCACAAAACACTCCCCAACTATTGGTAGCTAGGAATAATTGCCACTCCAACTAACTTAATTGTGTGAAGAAGAACGTTGAAGCAAAGGACAACAATCATTCTAACAAGACAAATATCCAAGGCATTTAGTTGTTCTAAAGCCCAATCCAAACATTTTCTTAATGTTACTAGTCTGCAACTTGCACCAAACATGACCGTCATACTTTTTGTCCATACCTTGCAATTTTCTAGAATGTCCCAATAGATCACACACATGAGGAGTTCAAATAAAATGTCACCATTGAATTTTGTGGGAAGACAATTCACAAACTCAATTGTTTTGGCATCATAGTCAAAGGACTTTAATTCAGAACAAGTGCGTGGGGTCAAAGACATTAACTTCAACGAATTGACAATGCTGGTGAAAGGAGCTGCTTGTGGCACATTTAGGTGCAAAAGTTACTCTTCTATATGTCGATAATTCATGTAAAGAAGGACAACCACATCAAGAAGGGATGGGTCATCTTCATTAAAAGAAGCACAAAGGTCGACAAACGATGATTCTACCATCCAAACAAAAAACTTTGAGTCATGGGAAACTAGATTGGGCTCTTCCTTCATCACAACACCTTTTACAAAAATGTTTGCCATTGATGTAGCCATGCCTAGTGTTAAAAAAAATCTTGATAATTGTTGAAGGCATGCTTGTTAATAATCTGATACCTACCATTAGTGATAGTCCAAAACATCCCTTTAGAATTCACATCATGAACTTGATAAACAAAACTTAAAATAATGTTGTCTTCAACATAAAAAACATCTTTAGAAACTTGTAGAGATCCCCATTGGAATGCAAACATTGCATAGAAAACATTCTTGGTCATTTGGACAACAAGTCATATTTAAAAACCAAGATGGTAAAATCCGGTTTTCCTACAACATGGAAAGTAACCATCAAGATTAAAAGAGAATGTAAACATTAAGATAAATTTCACAACAATATAATAGTAAAAAAAAAAATGCCACTACATCAGGAATTCAAATTGAAAAATAGATGAAAAACTAAAGTTAGAAAATTCAACACAAATTAGAGAAGGAAAAAAAATAATATTAGTAAAATGAATCAACAAGTAACAATAGTATACAAAAGGTTATCTAACATCATAGGGAATAATGCTAAAGGATTACAAAGAACTAAATTGGAAAACATATGCAATTTTCCTTTTAATGTTTTTTTTAATTGTTGATAATTATTACACTAAAATGTGTCCTAGTTGACTTTGGGTTTCGCTAAATTTAGAGTGAATTTGGACATTTTACCATGGTGAAACTAGTCAATTAACACACCCCCAAACTCCTCAAGAGACCCAAAGGTGGGTCTTAAAATGAAACAATGGAAAAAGAAGAAAATTAGGACACATTCCCTAATTCAGAGCACTTCGGGGGTAGGGGACGTGTTGGAACTCCGGGATGGGACTAGGACGAATTCACATGTGAAAGTCCAAGATGAAATCAACCTCCATAACTAGGAAAAAAAGATAGTTAGTGCGAGTTGAATGGAAATGGTTTGGTGGACCTAATAGGGACAACTTCAAATAAAAGCATTACATGGCCCGCAACCTTTGGGAGGAGGCACCACTCCACTCCCTATATATACATTGTGCTTCTCCACAAGGACTACATCCAAATGTCACTTTTCCCTAGGACTCCCAGGTGGGAGTCCCAAAACTTTGGACGCTCATATATTTCTCAAATCATGTTTTTTCCAAGAGTTCGAAGACACTATCTTATAGACCTTGAAAATATCTTTCCAACGGTGTATAACATGCTCTAATCGAACTTCATTTGACCCCCTTTTTCAAGGGATTTGTGGTTAAGAGTTAATTTCCCAACTTGATTCCCGCCCCTTCTTTTGATCATAACTCATGAAAATTAGGTCTAAATGAATAATATGAGGGCACTTTAAGCATCTATGCTTCAAGACCTTTCTAATGGTCTCATGGAGGCCCAATCTGGTGTTTTTTTGCCTTTCTAACCAAGGCTCTGAACATTCGCAATTCCCACAAGAGTGTAACTCCCAAAATGGGAGTGCACTTGGTAGTCATTGGGCTTCATCCTTTGCATTCTTCTCCCCTATTTGTGAGAGTGTGTTTCACACTTACACACACTTTCGACTTCATAGGCCCTTGCACTTCACGCTTTGTCACGAACCCAATGTTAAGGTTACAACATCAACCCCCTAATGAACGGGGACTAGTTACTATGGGCAATGAATGGTCCACTAATACGTAGTGAAACAAGGTTATTTTCAAGTGCACTACAAATTTACCAAAGCATTTCACTTGCTAGTTAATTAATTAGGTAGCATGAAAATTAATTAAATTTAAATTATTTAGTATTTAATGTAATATTTAATATTATTAATAATTTCATGACTTTCAACCTATGAATTATTAACATGTGTCAGTGTCTATGCTAAGTTAAAAGCCTAGCCTAGGTACATAGGCCATGCAATCAACCTAAGTAAACACCTACTTTAAGGAACTACATAGGAAAATATTCAGTCAACTTACCATTATTAATCACAAACACACGATTTGTGAAGTTTCATCCTTTGACCTTTAGGATGGATGCAAACAACCCTACCATCAAACCACCAAACTTTTGTGATAATGTGTTACATTGCATTCTATTTATCAAATACTTCATTCTAAACATTACAAAAACATAAACTTTAAAAATTCACATCTTATTGAAATTTTGTCCAAATGAAATGATTAAAGTTTAATTTAAAAAATTTCTCAATAATGTACATAATTACATATATTTCCTTTAAAAATGTAAAATTGTTTGAACAAATTTTTTTTGAATATCAATATTCAATAACATTTCAACGGCCATTTTTTTGGAAAAGAATTTTTTTAATAAACAGATAATTTTTTTGTTAATATAATAGTACCACCTATGTTAAAATATTTTCAACTATTATAGGGTTATTTTCATTGTTCTCTAAGTTATTTCACCCTACATTATTTATGGTTATTTATGGCTATTTTTAGTTTTTTTGGCTATTTTTAATTATTTCACCTTAAGTTACTTTCGGTTATTCTAAATGATTTTTGGACATTTTCAGGTATTTCAAATTATTTCACCTTAAGCTATTTTTTATTATTGTAATTTTTTTGGGTTATTTTATGTTATTTTTGGCTATTTGCAACTATTATAAATTATTTTTTGGTGTTCCAAGTTATTTCATCTTAGTCTATTTTTGGTTATGTGAAGTATTGTTGGTTACTTCTGGCTATTAAAGGTTATTTCACCTTATGTTATTATTGAAAATTTTAAATTATATTACCACATGTTATTTGTGGTTATCCTATTGGTGATTATTGTTTGCTCTTTTATTGGTGGCCATTAATGGTTATTGGTAGTTTTTCTATTAACTATTAATGGTTATTTTGGTGATTGATGTATATTCTATTAATGGCTATTGGTGGCTATTATACTAATGGTTATTAATTTTTATTTTATTAATGGTTATTAGAAGTTATTTTAGGCTAAATTACCATAGGTTATTAATGGTTATTGGTGGATATTGGTGGTTATTTTAGGCTAAACTACCATAGGCTATTAATGGTCATTGGTGGATATTGTTGGTTATATGGATATTTTATTGGTGGCTATTTTATTATAAGTTATTGTTCGATATTCTAGGTTATATCATCATAAGCTATTGGTAGTAATTTTATCGTATGTTATTTTAAATTATTTTTCATAGGTTGTTATTGGCTATTCTAAGTTATTTAACCTTAGGTCATTATATTTTATTTTAGATTATTTTAAATTGTTATACTTAGGATAAAATAACATATAATAATTTAGGGTATAATAATTTTATAATAACTTATAACAACACAAGATATGAGTTAAAATAATATATGGTATATCATAAAGTAGTATAAGGTATTTAAAACAACATAAAAATAAACCTATTTAGCACAATAAATTATAATAGTGAATTATGTTAATTAGTAGTGAAACTTGATGTTTACATAGTGATATTATAGGGAAATAACTTTAACCAGGGTGAAATCACTAAAATGCAATGAACTTATTTCACTTTTAAAGTCCCATGTTGATTTAGGCTAATAAACTACACCCCATTTTTGTACTAGTGAATGCAATAACAATAATAATATTGGCGGCAAAAAAAAACTAAACATTACCCCACATAGTGCATTAAAAGATATTAACAACAATCCCAACATTGGACATAGTACAACATTGAAAAGGCACATAAATGTGTAAGGGAAACATTGAACCTAATGACGATAATGGAACTAGAATATTGGGGGTGATGTTCATTCAAAGGACCTAATTCTAGGAACGCAAAGCAAATATGCTATAATGTTACTTTAGTAAATCCCAAACAATAACATTAGAGTACACCATCGCTTTTTAATCCATCTTGGGATATTCCAAATGACTACTTCCCAATTGGAAATATGTGGTAAGAAATATGATTGGAACTATAATAAAAACGATTGGGATAAAAGAAAATTTTGACATCCTTGCTTGGAAAAGCTCAATAAAGTGGGGCTAATTAAAAAACCAAAAAAATGGCGATGGGTGTTCATTAACACAAACTAGATGATGGCCATAGTAGACCATTGTTGCAGGAACACCTTTGATTTGAATCATGCAATCCCATTGGTGAAGCATTGAAATGGTCCTAAGGGGAAAAATTTCCAAGGGGGTTGTAAGGAATAGGGAAAAAAAATAAATTAATGCAACAACACAAGGGTTGAATACAAGGGTTGAATACAGATAACATAATTTAACACTTATTACAAACTATTGTGCCAGAAAATAAATCGTGTGGCTTTAAACACTTTAAGAAAATCCCAATCCAAACAATATGATAACATACATGAGCACCAAATTAAGCAAAAAATAATTGAAAGTTCATGGCCAAATTTTTATATGTCCAATTTTCCCACAAATTAAATAAATATGCTCAAAGTGAAAGAATGCAAAAAGAAAAATGAAACTTATGAGAAATCCTATGATACAAATAATGTCTATTGACATATTTAATTCTCCCACCATTTGTAAACAATGACCCCATCTAGGAAGTCCCAATTTTTAGTAACCCAATGTAAATAATTTTGAACCTAAGAAAATATTGGTGGATGCCTCAAAATAGTTGTGTGTCAAAAACTATTTATTTTCTAAAAACAATTGTCAATAACATTAATGGTATTTTTTTTTGGGATCAAATCATTAATGGAACAAAAAGAAATGATAAATTTTTTTCATATAAAATAATAACTAAATGGACGTGTGTGTAGGAAAAATAAGAATTAAAATTGCCACATGAATCATAACCCACCCAAACACAAATTCTTAAATATTACAAGGGTTTAATTATATAACTTAATTTAAGAAAAGTCTAAAACATGTCTACCAAATCTTATAAACATTACAATGCTATCAAGCGAGCCTTGATTGCCAGTATTTTATAGATGTTGGGCCACAAAGTGCGTAACATGGTGGAAAATACTGATTAAAACGCCAATAGGGTTGATAATTGATTACATGCCAAAACACCAAAACACCAATCACCATCAATTTACATTATAGCAGTTGCATAACAATTACAAATTAGTATTGACACAACCCTAAGCTCCATGATAGACTCAACTATGAATCCAAGGGGAAAACAATGGAAGGATAAGGAGTTGGGGTATGCTCTTGGGCTTGGAACATTTTAAGGGTAGAGGGGTGTGTTGGAGTTCCAGGATGTGGATTAGGACAAGTGACAAGCAAGTCAATTATTCACATGAACCTTCATAAACCAAACAAGTTGGTTAGTGCATAGTTGAAACATTTTGGCGCACGGATTCACAAGACTCACCACAACTTAAACTTGGGAAAAGCCACCACCTTCCCCCAAGTATTCTCTGTGCTTGGCCATGGGGCATGCACCCAAATGCCATTTTGTCCCAAAACTCCCAAGTTAAGAGTCCTAAAATTCCCTAAATGCGGACTCTTACAACTTTGAGGGTTCATAACTTTTGTGCAGACCTTTAATTGAGGTGAGGTCCAAAGCAAAGTTATAGCCATCATGAAGATCTTTTCAATGATATGTGGCACACCACCTACACGCAAGTGAAGCAGGGCGATTCCTAACTTTTAATGGTCAGGAGTTGAATTAGCTATTTGATTCCCAACTATTCTTTTCGCCATAACTTATGTTTTAAGTATCCAAATGGATCATGCAAGCCCATTTTAGATATCTACGTCTCAAGAGCTTTTCAATCCAATGAGTTTTGACCCTTAAAAATTCCCTTTGAAGGTTCAGGCGTCCATTGGGACTCAAACTCCCAAAATGGGAGCCCACTTGGGAATGTGTGGGTTCATTCCCTCACACTCTCTTACACTCTGGGGAGCATGAAATGTCACTCATGGGTTTCACTCTTGGCCCACACCTTTACAAGCCTTTGCTTTGATCACTAGTCCAAGGCTATGGTTGCAACAAGTATGAATGTACATTAAAAATAATTAATAATATTTTGTTGAACTTTAAAAAGTAAAATAATTAGCTACAAATTGGTTAATGTGAATAGAAAGGTTGGATCTACAACAAATTATCATGGTTTCTTAGAAAAACTCCAACCATTCATAATGCATAATAACAATAGGTCATTGAATTTGAGTGGTAACAAGTTATATTATAAGTACAAGTTGTTGAAATAGAATTATGTTTCAATCATGCAAAATTCTCCAAATGTCAAAAGAAGAACACATATTAACAAGGTTGAGACCTAAGAGAAGGAGAGGGTCAGTTTTTTTGTGGACAAGTTCAAAACGATGTTTGAAAAGAAAGGAAATGGTAGAATCAAGGAGGAAAAACCTTCAATTGCAACACCAAGAAGTGATAGAGGAGGAGCTAAGTTTAATGTACACATTTTTTCATGAGGAATGAAGAATTTTGAAGTCTTTCAAACTTGAAGGACAATCTTTCAAGGTTATATAGATTCATAAATTTGTTTATTTCAAATCTGTAAGCATATCCATCTCCAACTTAAACTAACACAACCCAAGAGGCAAGTTACTCTCCTATTTTCAATTTTGATTTGATTTTAATTTTGACCTTAGAAAAACTAAATTGTTTCTTACACCTTGGAAGAGTTTTCGGATGAATGTTTGCACAATGACCACTTTACGATAATGCATGAACTTCAAAGGCGGTCAAGTAAAATTATTGTTCAAAAATTTCGAACACTTATTGGAGCTTTTCGATGCTCTACAGTGAAGCTATTCAGAATAATATTTATTAGTAATTTTCTCCAAAATATTGGGTTTGTATATGTATTTTTCGAAATGATCTTTCAAAG
>Ga0116230_10003512_pt1 | contig 15324 bp, 9 predicted proteins | sample S1TSphfallax_3_FD_88678 | JGI IMG/M metagenome (GOLD analysis project Ga0116230, IMG submission 88678) | Host-associated microbial communities from peat moss isolated from Minnesota, USA - S1T2_Fd - Sphagnum fallax MG | ecosystem: Host-associated > Plants > Peat moss > Unclassified | place: USA... | reverse complement strand
GAGACAATTCTGGGCGATTCGATGCGTCTGCAACAGGTGCTGATCAATCTGGTTGGGAATGCCATCAAGTTCACCGAAAAAGGCTCTGTCAAATTAAGTGTGGCGATGCCGGATGCGGACGAAACGCACACCCAGCTTCACTTCGCCGTGCATGACACCGGGATTGGTATTCCAGCCGAGAAACAGAAGCTGATTTTCAAGGCGTTTTCGCAGGCAGACGGTTCCACCACCAGACGTTTTGGCGGCACGGGTCTGGGACTCAGCATCTGTTCGCATCTGGTGGGAATGATGGGGGGATCGCTTGAAGTGGATAGTGTGCCCGGCGAGGGAAGCTGTTTTCATTTCCTGATATCGGTGCCGCGAGCCATTGCCGTGCCGGAGCCAATTAGAAACGCCCATGGCGCGGATGCCGCCGGTGAGAAGCCCAAGACGCTTCACATTCTGCTGGCGGAGGATAATCCGGTGAACCGCAAAGTGGCCGTCCGGCTGCTGGAGAAGCGCGGGCACACCGTGGTAGCCGTGAATGACGGACGCGCCGCGGTGGCGCAAGTGACACGCGAATGTTTCGACCTTGTGCTGATGGATGTTTCGATGCCCGAGATGGACGGTCTGGAAGCGACTGCTGTCATCCGCGGCAATCTGGTCCGCGGCAAGCAGGGAGAAAAACAGATCCCCATTATTGCCATGACAGCGCACGCGTTGATTGGCGACCGCGAGATGTGTTTGCGCGCCGGCATGAATGGCTACGTTTCTAAACCGATTCAGGCGGAGGATTTGTTTGCGGAGATCAGGGAAGTGCTGGCAGGGGATTATTACCCAGCGGTGCAATAGCTGTTAAGGGCTCCCGGTTGCCGAAGCCACCGGCGTTGCGTAATAGCCGCGGCGGGCGCGCACTTTGACATTGCCCAGGTCCACAACCACTTTCACGTTCCGATAGCTCTTCTCGGTCGGGTTGTTGGAAATATAACGAATGATGTACTGCATGGTCACTTCTCCCGCGATATCGGTGACTGCACGGTACATTTTCCCGTCCAGCACGGCGCGGTAGGAACCGGTATCCACCGTCAGCGCGTAGTTGCCATCATCCGACGGGTGCGACAAATAGCCATCGGTGTCCTTGTACACATCGCCCAGCGGATACACCACGCGGCCGCCGGTCTCCACCGCCAGCTTCACCAGCGTGTCGTCGCTGCCGTTGGCAAAACCAAACGCCTGCGTGCTGATGCAATAGATTGTTACCAGATTGCGCTGTGCCAGCTCAATCACCTGAGCGAGGGAATGCTTGCTGGCGTTGTCGTGACCGTCGCCGATGATCACAATCACGCGCCGCGGTTCAATCGGCTCACCATGCACCAGTTTGCGGTTGGTGCAGGCCAGGTAAATGGCATCGTACAGGGCGGAGCCGCCGCTGGGTTTCAGCTTGCGGATCTTTTCCACCATGGCTTCCGGATCGGTGCTGGTGTTGACAGCCACTTCGGCGTCCTGCGCGTAGTCAATCAGGTAACCGGCATATTTCGGATCGCCGGTGAGCAGATTCTGAACCAGTTCAATGGCCGCGTTCTGATAATTTTCCCAATGAATACGGCTGGCCGAACTCATATCCAGCAGAAAACCCACCACCACGGGCTGGCTGTGCTCACGCGTGAAGAAGCGAATATTCTGGGGTTTGTTCTGTTCGAAAATCTGAAAATCCGCTTTATCCAGGTCGGACACAAAGCGGCCCTTGTCGTCGGTGACGGTTACGGGCACAATTACTTCGTTGACGGATATGGCAAACGGCGTACTCTCTTTCGAATCATTCTTGCTGTCGTCACTGGGGGTATCCACGGGCAAGGCCGTCTCCGATGTGCTGGAGGTTCCGTTCGCGGCGGCACCGCCGGCTTTGCGCAGCGCTTCCTTAGTCACTTCGCCGCGACCGGAATCCACTTGAGGCGGAGCCGGGGTCTGGGCGGCCAGCGCCAAGGTCATCACGAAAGCAACAAGGGCAACGCGTAAAGACTGAAAATACTGCATGTTTGGAAAGATAGCCTGCTTCAAATTATATCGATGTTACCTCTGAACCCTGCCCGACCCATCGCCCGCCGCCAGAGCTTTCACCTCATCCACGGTGAAGCGGTTGAAATCGCCGGGGATGGAATGCTTCAGGCAGGACGCGGCTACGGCAAACTCCAGCGCTTCCGAAGGCGGACCCAGATTCGTCAAGCCGTAGATCAGCCCGGCGGCGAAACTGTCGCCGCCGCCTACCCTGTCCACTATATGCGTTATGTCATATTCCCTGCTCAGCAAAAACTCTTTGCCATCATGCAGGCAAGCCGACCAGCCGTTGTTGGACGCGCTTCGCGATTCGCGCAGTGTCACGGCCACCATCTTCAAATTGGGGAAAGTGGCCAGCACGCGTTCGCACAGTTCGCGGTATTTCGCCCGCTCCAGTTTTCCCGACTCCACATCAATGTCGACATGCACGTTGATGCACTTCTGGCAGTCTTCTTCATTGGCAATCAGCACGTCAGTATGTTTCACCAGTTCGGGCATCACATGCTCGGCTTTTTTGCCCCATTTCCAAAGATTCTTGCGGGAATTTAAATCGCAGGAGACCTGCAGCCCCAGTTTTTTGGCGGCTGCCACGGATTCCAGCGCCAACGCCGCAGCCGATTCGCTAATGGCCGGAGTAATGCCGGTGGTGTGGAACCAGGTGGCGTCTTTCAGCGCGGCCGTCCAGTCAATCGCGCCCGGCTTAGCCAGGGCGATAGCGCTATTCTCACGATCATAAAGCACCTTGGATGGCCGCTGGTTCGCTCCGGTTTCGACGAAATAAATTCCCATGCGGCCGGGACCGCGCACCACGCACTTATCATCCACGCCGAAGCGCCGCAGTTCACCCAGAAAACCGTCGGCTAAGGCGTTGGGAGCGAACGGCAGAACCGTAATATAACGGCTGCGTGCTCCAAACTGGGCCAGCGAAACCGCCACGTTAGCCTCGCCGCCGCCAAAAGTGGCGCAGAACTGCGGCGACTGCAAAATTCTTTCGAACCCCGGCGGCGTGAGGCGCAGCATCACCTCACCAAACGTTGCTACTAAACTCTCCATGCCCTATTACTGTATCCCCTGCCCGGGCTTTTGACTGTGATCATTCCCACTGCAGGTCTTGCGGCCTTCCTCCGATACTGATGGTGGGGAGAAGAAATCGCTTGAAACATGAATGCATATTATGCGACTTCCAGAAGACGTGCGCGGAGCATACAATTTTCCTCTACGCGGCCACGCCGATCTTGCGGCAGATTGTCAAGTCGGCTTTAGAAGAGCTGCACGCCGAATTTCATTTCAAGAAAGATCTTTTCGCGCTGGGCGGCGATTTCATGCGGACTATTCAGGAGTTGCGAACGCGGCTCTCCGATGCCGAGCGGGCTGACATCCGGGTCAGCGCGCAGCGGGGCGCAGCGATTCTGGCCGCTTCCACGCTGGACACCTACGGCACTAACCTGGATTCCAGCTGGTTCGATGAAGCCCTGGTTCACGACCGCTTCTCCACCTATTTTCAGCCGATTGTGGACACGCACACGGCCAGCGTTTTCGCGCACGAATGCCTGATCCGGCTCTCTACCGACCGGGTTTATAACGGGGCCGACATCATGGAAGCGGCTTTTTCGCGCGGCGCCATCCATTTGTTCGATTCCTACGCGCGGCGGCTCAGCATTCGCTCGGCGGGAGCCCAGTGGACGCCGGGAAGTAAGGTATTCGTCAACTTCATGCCGTCGTCCATTTACGATCCGGTCTTCTGCATGGCGTCGACGCTGGATGAGATGTCTCGCACCATCTTGACACCCAGCGATATTGTCTTTGAAGTGGTGGAGTCGGACAAAATCGCGGATGTAAAGCACCTGACCAAAATTTGCGACTACTACCGGAAGGGCGGCTTTGGATTCGCCCTGGACGACGTCGGCACAGGATCGAATTCGCTCCAGATGGTGTGTGACCTGAAGCCGAATTTCATTAAGATCGACAAGAGCCTGATCTCGCACATTTCGCAGACGATGTACCGGACAGCGGTACAGAAGCTGGCTGAATTTGCACACCAGTTCAATGTCCAGGTGATTGCCGAAGGCATTGAGAAGCCGGAAACCGCCGAAACTCTGCGGCAGCTCAACATTCACCTGATGCAGGGCTATTACTATGGCCGCCCGTCACCTGAAATGAAAAGCAGCGCCAGTAACCTAATCAACATCGGCAAGCAATTGGGCCAGTCGGTTATTCCAGAAAGTGCCGGTCAGTTACTGGAAAAATAGGAATCGCTTGGCGAACGGGAACAATCCGGCTTGGGATGCTGCAAGCGCCTGGTCAGCACCGCTTCCCGCCCTCACCGCGCGGAAATGAATGTGTTCGGCTTTACATACGATAGCCATGCCGCCCGCGCCGATCAAAGGCCGCTGAAGGCTCCGCGTGAGACTTATTTCGGCGAGGAAGGACTCTTTTGTAAATGGCGAATATGACCAGTGGAAGTTTCCAGGTGGTGAAACTAGCAATTCACATTCAGGCCGTTAACCTATTGCTGGCGTGCAGCTTATACGCGCAGTCATCTCGTGTGGTCGTCACCACTGTCGCGCGCGCTTATCAAAGCCCGGACGGCGCGTTCTCGCTGGAGGTGCCGGCGGGGTGGACGGCGCGCAAGGAAGAAGGCTCGAATGAAATCAGCTTTCTTCTTGGCCATGTCAGCGTGAGCGTTGGCGCGGTTCCCACCGGCCGCGGGGAAACGGTGGAGCGCTGGCTGGATGTGAGCAAGTCGCTCCTGAAAGAACAATGTCCCACCGCTGAAGTGCAGACCGAAGGCAAGACTACTGTCGCCGGAGCTCCGGGTCTCAGTTTTACCATGTTCTGCGCGGGACCGCATCTGCCCACTACCGTGCGCGAATCGGCCGCGCTTTTGAATGGCAAGATGTTCACGTTCAACATCACCGCGCCCACGCTGGAACTCGGCCCGGCGCAAACCGACATTGACTCCATGGCCAGCAGCTTTCGCTTGGGAGTCGAAAAGCATCCGGAACATGCCGATGCCGATTATGAGATGCGAATGAAGGCGCTGAAAGAAGATTGTGCGGCCGTCAAGCTGTCGCAGTCCGATTGCGCTACAAAGTCGGCCGAGGCCGGCGCAGACCACGCGCGCGCGATGGGAACGTCCGATGAGCATACGGGCCAAGTTATTGCGATAACGACGGCAGTCACCAGCTACCAGGACCCGGCGCACCGGTTCTCGCTCGACATCCCGCCCGGCTTCACTCTGGTGCCGCGAGGCGAAAATGGCCAGGAGGGCGTGCTTTTGACTCACGATAAGACCTGGATTCTGATTTCTCCCAGGCAGGGCGAGAGATTGGAAGAAACGCTGGATTCCTATTCAAGACAGACCCAGGAGGCGTATACCGATCTGAATGAAGGCAAGCACGGCCCGCTGGAATTAAATGGCCATCGTGCGCTGACCGATTCTTTCACCGGCGTGGACAAGAAGGGTACGACCCGGTTTGTGGGCATCACCGATATCGACATGGGCCGCGGAAATACGGTGGCCATCGTCTGGTCTGCCTTGCTGGGTGAGTCGGAACTGGCCAGCGATACGGTGCAGAAGCTGCAGCAAGGCATCTGGTAGTGACGCATTCGCTTTGGCCTGGACCGCTGGCATTCCCTGCCGGGGAGGAATTGGCGAGAATGGCGAATGAAACGCGTCAATGAGCAGTTTTAGCGGTCGTAGGCGGAAGCCACCTTAGGGTCTTCGCCGACGGTCTCTTCAAGCGTCTCTTCAATCAGGCCAGGCGACGGCTCGACATGAACCAGCACGTCGGCCACCCAAGGCAGATTTTCCTTCACTTCGATGCGCACTTGAGTGGCAATCGAATGCGATTCGCGCACCGTCAGTTTTGGATCCACTTCCAGGTGCAAATCAACGTGGTAGCGCAACCCGGTGCGCCGCGCGAAGCACTTTTCAATTCCCAGCGCGCCATTGACATGCAGCGCCTGCTTGCGAATTTCAGCGAGTTTTGCCGGTTCGGGCATAGTGTCCAGCAAGTTGTCGATGGTTCGGTGCATGACCTGAATGGCCAGGCCCGTCACAATCAGCCCGATGAGCACGCCGCCGATATGATCGGCATTGCCAAAGCGCCTGGGGTCGAGAAGCGTCGCACCCACGGCGAGAAGCGCAATCGCGGTTGAAAGCAGATCGGTGATATCGTGCCAGGCGTCAGCCTGCAAAGAGTCACTGGAGATCTGGCGGCCTGTTCTGAATTTGAGCCCGGCAAGGAATGTTTTCAGAATGATCGCCAAAAAAAGCGGGTAAAGAGCGTAGAAGGGCAGATGGCTTTGTCTATCGGCACCCGTGATTCCGTGCCAGAAGATGGCGGCTCCGGCCAGCAGCAGCACGCCGCCAACCGCAAGGCCAGCCAGCGCCTCATATCGTCCGTGCCCGTAGGGATGTTCCTGGTCGGCCGGCTTTCCGGCCAGCCACAGGCCTAAGTAAACGATAGCCGAGCACAAGACGTCGCCGCCGGCTTCCAGGCCGTCGGAAGTCACCGACGTTGAATGAGACTGGTAACCAATGAAGAGTTTCAGCGCCGCCAGCAGGATGCCGACCGATACGCTTATGATGGCGATACGGCGTCCCGCCAGTGCTTGTTCCGTGAGTGTCAGCGCACTGTGCGCCTGATGCATCTTTTGAGAATAGCGCGCCGAAACGCGTTCCAATTTTTCAGAAACCGGCTTTATGGCCAGAAGCAAGAGAGCACATTGCAAGCACTAACCTTATCGGGCGCTGCCGCCGATAAAACGAATGAGAAATGGCTCTTAGGCTTCAGAAAGACAGGCTTAATCAGCGCGGCGCATCACTGGTCGCCTTTACTCTGCTGCTCGTCTTCATTATTCTGCCCCTGGTGGGGCTGGGAATAGACGTGGGTATCCAGTATTGGATAAAGGCCAGACTCAGTTCAGCAGTGGATTCCGCGGCTCTGGCGGCAGGCCGGTCTCTGAGCGTAGGTTCCACGCTAGCCGCCCAGACCGCTAACGCCCAGGCGGTGGGACGCCAGTTTTTTGCGGCAAACTTCCCGGCCGGCACTTTAGGAACCACGGTGATCAACGGGCAGCAAGTGGCCAACAGCGTGAGCATCAGCGTGACCACGGTCAACAGTTATATTACGGTGGCGGCCAGCGCGCAGGTGAATGCGCCGTTGTACTTTTTGAAGCTGCTTCATCTGGCCAGCGGAACCATCACGGCCTCCAGCCAGAGCACGCGCCGCAACGCCAATATTGTTCTGGTACTGGACCGCTCCGGGTCCATGAATACCAACGGCTCCTGCTCCGCGCTAATGAGCGCGGTCAATGTTTTTACCAGCCAGTTCATCGACGGCCGAGATGAATTGGGATTGATCACTTTCTCCACCACTTCCAACGTGGACTATCAACCCACGGTCAATTTTCAGACTGCCAGTCCCAGTCTCAATTCCGTCCTCAACACCATGGTTTGCGTGGGCGCCACCAGCACACCGCAGGCACTGCAGCAAGCCTATACGTTGATACAAACTACCAACGCCTCCAGCGCTCTGAATGTCATCCTATTTTTCACCGACGGCGGCGCCAACGCGGTAGTGGCAACGTATCCAATTAAAACGCAGACCGACACCCGCTACGGCACATACAACACATCGACAGCCGAATCTGTAGCACCCAGCAGTTGCTCCGCGAGCGACGTTCTCTACGGCGGATATACCGACTTATCCGAGAGCCTCAACCCCACAGGCTCAACCGCGGGAGTATACGTGGTAGGCAGCAATGTAGGTATAACGGCAGGTTCCCCCTATCCTTCGCCGATCAGCGCGCCGGGTTGCTTGTTCACTTCGACTTCTTCAAATCCCTGCGGATGGGGAACCTACACTATTCCTTGTGCGCGCAATGACGTGGCTTATATCCCGACTACCGACGCATGGAACAACTCGACCCTTGGCTACAAGCCGGCATTCACCTTCACAAGCGGCCCCTACATTGGCCAGATACGCAGCGACAGCCCCCTCGCCATTCGCTATGCGGCCATCAACGCCGCGGATAACGTGGCGCAAAAGATCCGGTCTGACACGACGTACAACATCGTCACTTACACCATCGGCCTGGCCGGAAATGAACCCATTCCAATGGACACGGATTTTCTGGAGCGAATCGCCAACGATCCGCGCGCTTCCAATTACAACTCCAGCCAGCCGCAGGGAATGTTTGTGCTGGCCACCGATAACGCATCTCTGCTGGACGCCTTCAACGCCATTGCCTCTCAGATCCTGCGGCTGTCGAAATAAGTTCAGGTGGCGGCAATAGCGATGGCAGCCATCAAAGCCAGAACGATATAAGTGGCACGGTCTTTCGCTGCAAACAGAATCGGGTCATCCGCCAGTTCTCCCCGGTTCGCCAGCATCAGCGTGCGGCTAAACCAATACAGCAAGGGGACGCACATGGCCCATAAAAAATGCGGATGGCGGTAGAGCTTTTCACCCTGCTGGCTGTTGATATAGAGAATCAGCACCAGCACGGCGATGCTGGAAGTGGAGGCACCCAGCGACACCAGCGCGTTCAAATCGCGCGCCTGATAGGCGCGGTGCCGCAAGGATTCGGAGGCCTGCAGATTCGCTTTTGCCAGATCGTTAATGCGCTTGGCCGCGGCCAGCGAGAAGAACGAAAAGGCACAAAAGGCCAGCGTCCAGATAGAGATCTCGATTTCCGTCGCCAGTCCGCCATACATCAAACGCGCGGTGTAAAAGAGCGCCAAGGCCACAACATCCATCATCAGGAGTTTTTTCAAGAAGACTGAATAGCAGATAGTAGCCGCCGAATAGCCGCACAGCAGCAGCGCCGCCGGCCAGGGCAGTAATAGAGACAGCAAAGCCGCGGCTGTCAGCAGAAGGAAAACGACCGCAAGCGCGCCCGGAATTGAAATCAGACCCGAGGCCAGCGGACGCTTGCATTTTGTGGTGTGACGCCTATCGGCGGGCAAATCCAGAATGTCATTAATCAAATAGGTGGACGAAGCTACCAGGCTGAACACGAGAAAGCCGCAGGCCGCATGCGCCAGGGCGGGAATGTCAAATATCCGGTGCGACGTGAGCAGCGGAGTAAAAATCAGGAGATTTTTGACCCATTGATAAACGCGCAGTTGCCTGGCCCAAACGGTGAGGCGGACAGGCTGGGCGGGAAAGTGCCGGGCAATGGCGATGTTGTGCTTGCGCAGAGCCGCCAGCACGCCGCGGCCGGGCGCAACCACGATGGCGTTTCCGGCCTTGCGCCACACCTTGAGATCCACCATTGCATTGCCCGCGTATTCGAACGGCTGATGGCCCAAAGCCTCGGCGACCAGCGAATACTTGGCATCACCGGTGGCGCTGGTTCTGCCATCGCTCGCAATCACGCCATCGAACAACTGGAGATGCGCGGCCACCGCTGAAGCCGTGAGCGCATCCGCGCCAGTAGCCAGCAGAATGAATCGCCCCGATGCCTTCTCCGCGCGCAGCCATTGCAGAAAGTCAGCCCGGTAGGGAAGGCTCTCGGCATCCAGGCTGACCTCCGCGCCTACCTTGGCTTTGAATTTTGCTTTGCCCTGGAAGGCCCAGGCAATGAGAGAAAACAAACCCAGCGGGTTGTGCTTCAGAAAAATGAAAATCAGTTCCCAGAGCGTGTCCGTGGCCACCAGCGTGCCATCCAGATCCACAACCAATGGGGTGAGGGCCACGGCGTTCATGAAGTTGATTTTAAAAGGCCTGAGAACACCCTAACACGTTCCCAACTCTTTGCAAAAAAGGGGCGCAACTCCGCTCCCGCAAAGGATCGTTTTGGAACAAGTCATTCAGAATTTCTTCCATTTTGGGCCATTTTTCAGCAGAAAACGGGCTGTATCACTCCTACTCCGGCTCACCTATAGCTCCGCTCTGCTCATGGTTTCGATTGGGGTAATCGGAACTTTCTGGGGCCTTCTCCGAACTGCTACAGGACAGCCGGTCGAGATCCCCATGCTGCTGGGTGCGGGCGTCGTGAGTATCGCCGTTGTTTGGGCGGGTTTTAGAATGAGTTCGCCGCGTTCTTTTCTGATCTTCATCGGCGCGTGCTGGCTCATCACGCGTGGCGGCATGATTCTGCTGTTTCCTGGATTCCAGTTAACGGGCGACGAAAGGTTTTTCCACGAATTCGTCAGTCGCCTGGTTGATGCCATGGCAAACGGACAGATCAGCACGCTCAGCAATAGCTATGATTTTCCCGTCTGGCTTGCCCGGTCCTTTCCTTTTTACCTCCCGCTGGCGGCGATCTTTGGAGCACACGATATCATCGCGGCTCGCTGGCTGAATGTGGTGCTGGGGGCTGGGCAATTGGTGTGCTTGTTCTTTATTGCGCGGCGGCTGATGGGATTGCGCGCGGCTCGTGTCGCTTGCCTGTTGCTGCTGCTTTTTCCTTACCACTGCGTTAACGTGCTGAGTTATGATCCGCAGGTCGCCGGTACATTCTTCCTTTTGATTGCTGTCTGGATGTTCCTTTCTCAGGCAGCGCCGCGAGGGGCAGTGGCAAGCGCCCAGCCGCAAGGGCTAAGGTGTTCCTTCTTTGTCTGGCGGCGAACATCCGCGCCCTTTGCGCTCCCTTACGGTCGCGGCTCGGCAGATTTCGTTGTTCATGGGCGTGTTTTGGGCAGGGCATTTTCTCTTGGACTTGCACTGCTGTGCGCGGGCGTGCAGCGCGGCGGTATCGATTTGTTATTCGTCGCCATCATGCTGCTTATGCTGCTGGTTAACCGCACCAGAAACAGCATTGTCTGCCTGACGGCCATTTTCCTTGTCTGGCTGCCGCTGCGTCTTGGTTTCGATCACTGGGTCGCGGCGCAGGATGCAAACCGACTGCGCACCCATACGCTCGGCTTCATGACGCGGGGCTGGAACTTGGACACGGCGGGTGAATATTTGCCGCTATACGAGCAGCTTGATATCGCCTCCGCCCAGCCGGAAAAGCAGCGCACGCTGGAGGCAATTCTAATAACGGAATTCGCGCGCCAGCCGGTCCGTTCGCTGCTGGTTCTGACGCCCATCAAGATAGCGAAATTTTTCGCGCTGGGCTATGCGTCCACCGCCGAACAAGGATTAGCCGTCGGCGGCTACATACATTCCGTCCGCGCCTACCAAATACTGCGCTCGTTCTACGCGCCGTTCCTCCTGATCCTCTGCCTGCTGGGTTTAATCCGCTGCTCGAAAAGCGGGGCGCTGCAACGCCGCTTTTTCGTGCCGGTCTTGTTGATTGTGATGGGTTGCGCGGCCATCGTGCTTATTTGGGAAACTTCTCCGCGGTATTCGCACCCCATTCAGTTTGCGCTGCTGCTTCTGGCGACCGCCGGACTGGCCGGATTTTCCCGCCCTTCGCAAATCTTCGGCATTCGTCCGCGCTTCGTTCTGGATTTCGCCTCCAGCGGCGCGGCCATCGCCTTTTGCTGGGTGATGGTGAGCCTTTGTATCGTCGGTGTGGCGCGCTCGGCCACCAACTACCAATTTCTGGATCCGCGCGCCATCAGCGCACTTCTTGAAAAGAAAGCCGTGCCAGTGGAACCGCTGCACTCCTTCAGCAGTTCCTGGGAAGGCGCCATTCGCCTGCCCGCTGGAACCGCCTTGCCCGCCAGCGTGCAAATTTCCTTTCCTCAGCCGCAAATCGCCGGCTGGGACCATCTCTCCGTCAGTATCTGGCTGCCCGACCGGACGACGGGCCGAGACCTCTGCCAAGTCACCCGCCGCACCGGCCAAAGCAGCGTTGCCATTCCCTCCGCTGCGTCGGGCCGTATTTCACGGCTGCAGGTGCCTAGATCTGGAAGTCTAACGCTGATGATCACGTCCACGACCGGACAGACCCGGACTGCATCCTCACTCAGGCTTGGGATTGGCTACGCACTGGCTAATTGACAACAGGCTGGTAAGATCAGCTTCATGCGCAGAGCCGGAATGCGGCTGGTTTTCATCGTGCTGCTGTCTGGAATGTCTTCCGCGCAAACCTATAAGCCCGAAGCCATTGAGCAAGCCAACCTGGGAATTTCACTTTCAAAAAAGGAAGACTACGCGGGTGCAATTCAAGCATACAAGCGGGCGCTGACGCTGGATTCGCGGCTGCCGCATCTCTATCTGAATCTGGGACTGGCTTATTTCAAGCGGGGCAGTTTCAGGGAAGCATTGGCGGCATTTCAGAATGAGCCAGCGAGCGAGCAGACCGCCACGCTTATTGGCATGAGCCACTTTGGGCTAGGCCAATTCAGCCAGGCGGCGGCTGCCCTGGCGCCGCTGGCGCAAGCGCATCCGGAGAATGGGGAATTAGGTTATCTGCTGGCCAAGAGTTACCTCTGGGCCGGGCAGCGAGAAAAATCAATGGAAATGTTTCGACGGCTTCTGGAACAAGATCCAAACTCCGCGCCGGTACACATGCTGCTCGGCGAAGCACTGGACGCCGATGACCGGGAATCGGAGGCGACAGCCGAGTTTGAAGCGGCGGTGGCAGCCGGGCCGCAATTGCCGGACGTGCATTTTTCTCTCGGTTATCTGTACTGGAAGCAGCGGGTCTTTGAGAAGGCCGAGAAGGAATTTCGGGCGGAACTGAAGAACAATCCGGAACATGCAAACGCGCTGGCTTATGAGGGCGACATTATGCTGCGCGACGGGCGCGGGGAGCAGGCTCTGATTTCACTGAAAAGGGCGGAGGCGCTGGACCCGAAACTGCATGTCGTGCATCAGGACTTGGGGATTTTTTACCAAAACACGAAGCGACTGGATCAGGCGGTGACGGAATTTCAGGAATCGGTCAACACCGCGCCAGAGAATTACGATGCGCATTACCGGCTGGCGCGCATTTTCAAGGAGACCGGGAGGACGGCGGAGGCGGAGAGGGAGTTTGCCGTGGTGCGCAAACTGCATGAAAAGCAGGATGAGGAGCCGCTTATGCGGATCAGCGGACCCAAATAAAACAGAGGGCCCGCTGTCCGGTTTGTCAAACGATTAGAAGATCAGTTTTCCGCCAAGCTGGAAAACTCGCGGATCCCAGGTGGATGTGTACTGACCGAAGGTGGATGAACCGTAGCTGTTGCCCACCCCATTGAATTCCGTGTGGTTGAACGTGTTGTAGGTTTCCACGCGCAATTCGAAACGGGCGCGCTCGGCAAAACTGAAACTTTTGAACATCGAGATGTTGTAGTTCTGCCGGCCGGGACCATAGAAGAGGCCTTTGGACAGGCTTCCCCATGCGCCTAAGGCGGGAGTGGAGAAGCCGCTGGTGCTGAAGTACTGCAGGCTGGTGGCGTTGCTCAAGTAGCTCACCGGCCCTGAAAAGTCCGGACGGTTTGTGGCGTCAGGCAATCCATTGCTGCTTTGCGATCCGCTCAAATTGATGTAGATGGGCAATCCGGTTTCCATGGTGATGATGCCGGAGGCTTGCCAGCCGCCCAAAGTGTCGTGCAGCAATTTATTTTGATTGCTTCGGAAGATAGGCAGGTCGTAAATGAAGCTGACGATTGCCATTTGACGCCGGTCATAGGGGCCGGGGCCATTGTCATAGGCGTAGTTGTAGGGATCGGAGACGCCGGCGAGATCGCCGCCCGTGCCCTGGTCGAACGCCTTGGAGAAGGTGTAGGCCACCTGGAGGGTCAGGTCCCGGCGAACCTGCGATTTCAGGCTTGCCTGGAGTCCGTTGTAATGGCCATTCAGGTTGTCCTGGTAAAGGTCAATCTGGTGATAGCCGAGATACGGCAAGGCGGTATTGTAAGCGATGGGACCGCCCAGTGTGCTGAGCTGCGGAAGCAGGCTCTGGCTGGGCAGATTAATTTCGGCGTTGGAACTCTGGTGGCGTTCCTGGTTGCCGACGTATGAAATGTTCAGCAGCGTGTTGGTGGCAAGCTGCCGTTCGAAGCCAACGCTGTATTGATAGCTGACCGGAGGCTTGTAATTGTTGTACGACAAGCCCTGGATGGTTCCGACGCTGATGGGTGAAGCGTAGTTGATGCCGGTCGCCAAGGCAGCGGCCGGATTGCTGATGCTCACGTTGTTATTGGTGACACTGGCGCTGAAGGGCTGGTTGGGACCGCCGTTGTACATATCGTTGCCCTGAATACGTTCGTACATGGTGCCGAAGCCGCCTCGGATGACGGATCTGTGGTCGCCGCCGAGATCATAGGCGAAACCGATCCGCGGGCCAAACGTATTCCAGTCATTCTCCACCAGCGTCGTGGGTATGCCATTCTTTCCCGGAATGCCAATACCATTCAGATAAAATTGCGTGCCCGCCAGAATGGGGTTGGGACTGGTGCCGAGACCCGGACTGCTGGGGGAGATCACACTGCCGCCGCTGCCTGCGACAAAGGTGGCTGCGTCGGCCTGATTATAGAGGCTGTAGTAGAAGTTCGACCCGCGATTATTGGCCTCATACGTGTGCGGAATGCCGTCCCAGCGAAGGCCCAGGTTCAGGGTCAGGTGGGAATTGACGTGCCAGTTGTCCTGGAAGTAAATGGCCGGTGAGACATTGTTCCACTGGCCGTGATCCTGGACGGCCAGTTCGGTGTAGGAATTGGCGTAACCCAGAAGGAAGTCGGCGGTGCTGTTGCCGGTGAACAGGCCGTTGAAACTGTAGGCTCCCTGCGTGTCTCCAAAAAGGTCCTGATTCTTCTTGTAAAGAGCCCAGCTTGCGCCCATTTTCATCTGGTGGGATCCCTTGATGATGGTCAGGTCGTCGCGAAGCTGATAATCATCGGCCTTGTTGTGCCAGGGCCAACTGCTGACGTCGTAGTCGGCGCTGCCGCTGAGGGAGATTCCGGGAATGCGGTCGTCGGTGTTTGGGCCATCAAACAGTCTGGGTATATCCAGACCGCTGGGCTGTTTAAAGATGCCGTTGGGAACGATATTGATGACGTTGCCGTTCTGGTTGTAAGCCACTTCATTCAGCACCGTGGGGGTTATGGAATACGTGGCGTGAACAACATAGTGATAGGCGGGATTGGTCAGCGTGGTTCCGACACTGGGGACGTTGCTGCCGCTCCAGAGCGAAGTTCCGTAATTCTGGGTGACGTCGTCTTTCATGTAGTGGCCGAAAATACTGAATTTATCGTTGAAGCGGTGATCAATCCGGATGATTTCTTCACGCAGATCGACGGGCTGGTTCGCGCCTCCGACAAATTGAGTTCCATTGTTGGGAGCGGGAAAGATGCCGGCGGCAATGAGAGCGGCGGAATTGGGGTTGACCAGGTTCGTAGGAATTCTGTTGCCGGTGAAATAGCTGCAAGCCGGATTGCCGGTGGTGCCGCAATTGGGGGCG
>Ga0116230_10003511_pt1 | contig 15324 bp, 13 predicted proteins | sample S1TSphfallax_3_FD_88678 | JGI IMG/M metagenome (GOLD analysis project Ga0116230, IMG submission 88678) | Host-associated microbial communities from peat moss isolated from Minnesota, USA - S1T2_Fd - Sphagnum fallax MG | ecosystem: Host-associated > Plants > Peat moss > Unclassified | place... | reverse complement strand
CCCTAATGTCGACAATGGAATTAAAAATACATGGGAATCCTTATAATTCCTAATTTCATTCTAATTTACTATGTATTACATAATTAATTAGTACACGGTAAAGAATAATTAAGGAATATTAAAATAGTCATTAGTGCATGAAGGGGTTACTACTACCATTGAGTTGATTCAGTCAAATGGGAATCCAAGGATGTTTACTTATTACCACCGATAAACTATCTTAATAGTTAGTTATTTAGAATAATTAGGATGAAGAAGTAGAATGTTAAAATCAAATGGACAAAATTGACAATGATGGAGCTCAAGAGCCCCATCAAGATGTCTAAGATAGGGAAAAGGATGAGTCCTCCAATTCCATTGGTCATGAGGATTATTATCATATTTGATTGGTGAAGGGAATCTTCTTAAAGTTTCATTGGGCCTAGGCATTCTCATCCTAAATCCCATAGGAGAGAAAAAATCATTCTTAATTTTCATTGGTTCATGAAGGATGAGGAGGCCATTGATTGGAGGGAAAGATTTCCAACCTTCCATTGGACAAGCAGAACAAGCTCAAGGAGGGATGATAGGAGGCTTACTAAGGGGAGTGGTACATGTGTGTGTTTTTTGAAGGAGAAGGAGGAAAATGAATGTGTGAGAAATTCTTAATTCTTATGTGTGGAAAAGTGTTGTTCATGGGAAAAAAATGTGTGCAAACAAAAACCATGAAGGGAAGTTATGTGTAGTAAGTAGTTGTAGTAAAGTTCATGGAAGGATTTCCATGACAAAGCCCCTTGATTCTTAATTAAAATAGTTGTTGCTCTCATATCCACCGTTGGATTTGTCTCAAACTTGAATTAGTTTCAGTTTAGGAGGTGTAGAATGTTCTCCCAAAATTTTAGCTTCGTCGGTTTTGTTGCAAGGGAGCTCCACTTGCTGGAAGTAGAGGGGGTTGAAATTGTCTGTTTTTTTTTTAGTCCAGTCAAAATAGTTTTAGTTCTAGGCATAACTCTTGATTAAAAAAATTAAAAAAAGACTTATAAAATTTGTACCATTTCTCCTTAAAAAATTAGTTTTTTTTTTTTTTTGGAATTTATAATGCATGTTAGATTGGGAGGTTGTATGAAAATATTATGACAGATGGAACGAAGGGGGGTCAACCATCAAGTGTGAACTTGGATTAAACATCAACATAAGGCTCCTTCACCTTCTATCATGGTGAGTTTGATTCCCCCACAATGTTTTAGTACCTTTCAAATGGACACAACGCATTAAATTCTTAGTGAATTCTTTTGCATTTCATTGAACCACCTTAATTTGTTAGAATATAACTAGATTGTGGTTCCACCCCCAAGTGGGTTTTGTGAGCGCATATCTTCATGTGGAAGGTGTGGAAAAATTCTTCACAAATGGCACCTTGACAATTTGTGTGATTGGATGTGCAGTGTCATCACCAATTTCCATAAAACCAAGTGTTTTCAAATCTTTGTGTCTTTTAACCATTTTCCATGACTAGTCATATGATCTAAAACTCCAGAATCCACATACTAGACATTATTATTTGATACACCTCCTATCATTAAATTTTCCATGTGGTGCATCACAAATAGTTATTCATCACCTTGATTGCTAGTTGATGCATAATTCCCTTGTTGTAGCTTTTCATTTCGTGCATCATGCTCCTTTTAAAAACAGTTATTTACCATGTGCCTAGGTTTCCCACAATAATAATAATTTGAGTTGTTATTTGGTTGTTGACCTTGATGACTTCCACCACAACCTCCACAACTTCGTCTTCCTCTAAAGTTTCCTCGTCCACCTCCATGAGACTGACCTTCATGTTGATGATGTCCACCATGCGAACTTCCATGTCGGCCTCGAAATGAGGTTTTAGCATCTCTACCTCTACCTCTATTAGAATTTGAGTAGAAAGCATTTTCTTGTGATCCTCCATTGGATGAAGTACCAACAACTCTCATCTCTTCACTTATAAGCAAGGTTATTAAATCTTGAAAATTGAGAAATGTTTTTCGAATTGTAATTGAAGTACGAAACTAGCTATAGTCTTTTCCAAGACCATTCAAGGTCACGACCATTAGATCTTCATCTTCTATAGGGACTCCTATAATTGCAAGAACATCTACAAGGTTTTTCACCTTTGTAGAATAGTCATTGATGTTCAATTTGTTTTTTTGTAGATTATGCAACTTTTGCTTAAGTTGCATTTTGCGGGCTTGTGCATTGGTGCTATACATCTTCACCAATGTATCCCAAGCTTGCTTAGGTGATTTTGCATCTTGAATATGCACAATCATGGAGTCGGACACACTCATAGAAAGCCAATACAAGATTTTTTTAGCTTTTTCATGCCAAGTTTTATTGGTTTGAATTTGTTGTTGTGTGGAGTTTTCTGGGAGAGGAGGTTTTGTCTCATCACCAGTTATGAATTCCCAATAACCTTTCCCCATCAATAAATTCATAATCCTAAATTTCCACACTTGGAAATTGTTCTTGTCTAATTTCTCAATTACAATTTGAGAATGACCGTCCGCCATCTTTTAAGGCAACACTCAATGTCTTCTTAGGGTTTTTAGGATTGGGATTAGGGTTTTCCTTCCTTAGGTTTCTAGAATTAGGGTTAGGGTTGAACAAGAAGGACCTTGTATATGTATGTATGTCTTGAGTATTATACAAAATTCTATACTATACATAGGTTTTAAGTATATGTACATATTTCATATAATACTTTGTATGGTATTAAGTACATGATTACATACCAAACTTTAGTATGAAGGTCTTGATAATGTATTTGTGCTTCCCGATCTTCAAACTCCTTTCAAGTTCTCCCAAGTTGTATTTGCTCCATTTCAAAAAATTGTTTTGATGTCTTCTTAATGTAAACTTCTGTCATAACAACTTTGCGAAGCTACACTGCTCACATATGACCTTGAATCCTTTTGAAATTTTGTTAAAACATGTAAAGCTATGTCTACTATTGTCTCTCAAAATTTCAACTCATTTGATTTCATAAAATGAGAAATCTTGCTACTTTTTTGAAGTCACTTCAAACTAGGACCTGAACATAAAATGACTTACAACTCGCTCTCAACAACTTCAAACTCCTTGAGATTTTGGGAGACACATAAGATATATGTCTTCTATATGTATTCAAAATTTCATCTCTATTGATGATGACCACAATGAGTTATCACTTTAAAAATAAACTAACTTCAAAACTGAGGCTGAAACTTTAAATACTTGAATCTCTCTCAATACGTATTCAAATGACTTGAAATGTTTCTCACATATATATATTTTTATGATCTATAAGATCCCAAAGCTACAAATCCAAAAAAGCTCAAACAAAGGAGATATGACCAAAAAACCAGATTTGACACGGAATCTTCAAAAGCTCATAACTCTCACAAAACAAATCTTCTTTTTTTGGGATTTTGAAAATAAAAACGTCTTATAGTCTTTTACAATCTCTCCAAGTTTTACTCCAAAATCTTGTCACAATAGATCTAGATCTAGATTTAAAGATTTTACTTCCACAACCTTTGATATGGGGATCTCTTCTCACCTCTTTATTTTCTTTTCTTTTTCTTCACTTCTTTCCTTTCCCCATTTCTCTTTTACACTTGAAAAATTCCTATGATATTACTAGAGATTCTCAAACTCTAGTTCTAAAGACTTTTTAACTCTATATTTATTTCAACCTTCTCACCAAACAACCTAAGCTCTAATACCATGATAACAAATAGGAGATCTACTCAAGTGCAAACATAGAATTTTATTGCAAGGAAACTATAATACGATGCTGACAACATGGAACATAACATCAAAAACTCTTCAAAGTTCTTGTCACATGATATACACAAACTTGTATAATGAAGAAAAAGAAAAAGAAATCATCAACACCAAGGTATTTAACTACAAGACCAAACCACAAATAACCAAACTAATATAAGTAAAGAAAGTAACTCAACGTTGTGAAAGTAACCTAATTACTTTCCTACCCCAGTAATTAATAAAACCTAACTAGTTGAACTTGAATTCTCAACATTATTAAAACCACAAAATGTAATTGGCTTCACCTAAACTATGCATCTAGATTTAGGTAGTTGCATATCACATAATCAAAATGAAAAAAAGTCAAGTTTTATACCGTGGATTTGGCCACTTGCTCTGGAGAATTCCAATACAACTTAAGCTTCTGCCATGTTTCATCTAATACATTAGGGGGTGGACCATGAAATGGATCCTTCTCCCACAATCCTTTTAGGCGTGACCTCTCATATTTCAAAACACACCGCACAACTTCTTTCAACCCAGGAATTGACAATTGATTTCCCATGTACTCAAATTCTTCCTTTAACTCTGCCTTAAAATCAACCATATTTTGTGGGTTCTAGTTTTTCACAAGGACAATAAAAACATCCATGTACTTGGTACAAAGCCTCCGAATTGAGTATTCAAACCATGGTTTATTAGCAAAATGGCCTGTAACAAAACCTCTTGAATCAACTTAAATGGACTGGGGTTTTCTACCATCTACTTTTCAGTGGTGCATCTCAAATTCTATTATTTTCTTTGAGACTCATTGGACCTTGTGTATGTTGCTAATTTGGACACTAATGGGTGAAATGATTTGTGCCCCATTGCTTGCACCTAAACTAGGGTTGGATAATGTTATCAAATGAGGGCCAGTTTGTATAGTTAAAACAAGGTGCCCTCCTTCACATGGCACACTTAGGATGCCATGAAGAGGACCCATGTTCTAGGATGTAGTTGGCATGAATGACCAACCATATTCACTTGAACCAACAAGCTTAGGAGGTGGGTCAATGGCAGGCAATTTTGTTTGATGACCATATTTTAACTATTGTTGTTTTTTGGCCTTTTGTGCCTTTCCCTGCACACACAGTCAACAACATCGTCTCTAGCCACACATGTTGGGTAAAACAAATAATTTGCTCACCAACTACCATTTATGATTTTTGGATCCAACTTTGGTTTGGTTTTTGCCAAATTGGTTCTAGCTACGAACCAAATTTGTTGATTGCATTTGGTAATAAACATATAATAATCTTCCTAAAAACTTGGGCAAACCATTATACACAATTAGCGTCCTAAATTTTTGTTGCATTTTCAGAAACAATTGGAAGACTTAAACGTGATGTTGGCTAGCATTCAAGAGACACCCAAGAACACACACACACACACGCAACATGCATCAATTGTGAACAAAAATTCTTCAACCAAAATTTTGCATGTAAAGTAATAATAATAATTGCATGGGAAACTTTAATCCCTAGTTTTGGATCTCCTCTCCACCAAGCTCTTATTCTTGCTTGATAGAACATTTTTTGACTTACTAGCAGTTTTTCCTTCTATCGTACCTCCACTCACAACCTTGCTAACAACACTAGTTGTCCCAACTCTTGGGTTTTCTTGCTTTTACAAGAACGCAAACCTTTACTTTTTGTTCCTAGGTTTCATCAAAAACACCTTTTCAAGTTTTCTTCCCTTTGTTACTTTTATTTCCATTGTCCAATGACAAGCTTAGGTACCTCTTCTTGATTCTCCACCATTTGCCACTAGTCACCATGTTCATGAAGTTCCCCATTGAGTGGTTGCATTTACCACCACTTGACGATCATGCCTCTATATTTCAAAACATGTGTTGAGTTGACTATCTCTTGAGAAGCTTGATCACCCATGATGTTGTACCCTCCTTCTTCATCAATCTTTCCTCTTCATGATGTGCTAAGATCTCTCTTCATCCTTACAAAATTCTCACAACATCATCATCACTCAAGAATAAGAAAAAAGGACCAATAATTATTTTCCTTCCTCTCAACTTCAAGAAGACACCACTATGACCATCTTGCCCTAACCTTAATTGCTACAAGTTGTTGGGTGGCATCCCCCCCTTTTCCGTACTTCCTTATCCAGCAAGTTTAACCACTCTCGAACAAGGATAAAGTAACCCAACCTTATCCTAATCTAGCCAACCTACTTCCCCCCTTAAAAAACTACCACTCGAGTCCTATTGAGATAAGGTCATATGCCCTAACCCACCCCCCCTTAAACTTAAGGTTAACCCCAAAACTTCCTAAAAGCCGCCTTACTTAGGTTTAACCAAAATTAGGTTAGGCTAATTAGGGCCTAACAATACTCACATGTGTAAATTGGCACCCCTTTTGCCACCATTGCGAATGTGTCATGTTAAAGAGTCCAAGTTCAAATGATGTTTATAGTAATCATCCAAGGCCACTAACTTTGAAATCCAAACATGCATTTCACATCCACAAAAATGAATGTTTTGGGAATGAAATGAAGGTGGGCTTGACACATTTTCATCAAAAGTGTCAACTTTCGTTGATAATGGTTTCCTTCCACATTCGTGATGGAACATATCCAAACCTTACTTTTCCTACTTCCAAACCCTAACTTTTATGTTTCTTGGATCAATTGAACAACTTGGTCTCTATCCACAATTTGACAATGATTTGGCCTACATGAACAACGAGTTGACCTTTACAAACTTGACAATGGTATGCTAGCTCATGATCTGCAACATTTTGTTTTCTTTTAAGTTGAAAATCAAACTTTAGATATATGCAAATCATATGTAGTTGAGCCCAAATGTTGTGAAGAAATCTCATTTTCATTTGTTTGATTTATTCACTTGTAAATGTTTTCATGTTTTCTAATATTCTAGGGTTGGATGTGCAAATAGTGGGCATATTGTGTGTAATTTACATAATCAAGTGTGTAAAAGGACTTGCATTTTTATTCCAAGCCAAAGACTTGGGGTTTAACATTTAACAATTTGTGTTTGGAGATTTCAGTGACATGGTCATTAACCTATCTTGACCAGAGGTGCATGTTCTTTTCTTCCACACTAGTTGAACAATATCTACTAGGATGTATATATATACTATACTTTGAAAATTCTTTCTAGCTCAAGTTAAAATGTTGTTTGCCTTTCCAGAACATTAAGGTAGATGAATAATTCTTGTTTCCATATTTTAGGTACATTATCATTGACCTAGTTTGCACCTCCTCCCTCAAAACATCAAGCTATAATAGAGGTTTTCCAAAGGTACACACTCCTTTCCTTTTCTTTTTTTACCATTGATGTCCAATGTATGTATTGATGCAACTTGTATATCATGGGAATCTTTGAAGATGAAGATAGAACATATATTACCTTGGAAAAAAATGAAATGGTTGGGTAAATCATGATTTCATATTTGAGTTATACTCCTAGTCTAAAGCTCACCTCACAAGCTATAACAAAGGCTCCTTAGAAGTACATTTTCATTTCTTTTGCATTACTTCACTACTCCTTTGTTGGAATGTATGGATGCACCCTGTATTCTGGCAACTTTTAATTTCCAGCCAAAGACAAAAAAATTATTACCTTGGAAGAAATTGAAGTGATTGGGAAACCCTTGACTCCAAATTTGAATTGCATGTTCATTGGCTTAGTCTAAAGGTCTCCCCAAACGTTGGTACAAAAGGTTTAAATGTATCTAGTCCTTTCATTTACAACATTGGATTTTTTGTTGGACATCCAAAAGTCCAATGAACATTATCCAATTGGTAATTTGTGACCTCTATTGATGCCCCAAAACAGTCAGCCTCATTGCCATAGTAATATTACCATGTGGACAATTTTTAATCAATGATGAATATATGTGGGACTTCAATTCATCGACATTTGGATATTTTGACCTCCAAGTAATTTATTTACCTTAGTATCGTTTGCTTCCATATTGGTTGTTGTTTATTGAAGAACATTCGACAAACCTCCTAAAACTTTTAGTCTTGAGACTTGGGCTTATGCTGATGACACAAACATCCCACCACAATTTATGCCATTTGGTAACTAACCTTTCCCACAACAACCACCACCCTTGCCACCACCACCAATCTAGTCACTTAAACCACATGGAGGTTTTGGAAGACCACCTATGTATGATACTCAAGGTGGTTAAAACAACTTGAGTTCTATGGGATTGTCACCACTATACCACTATCAAGGTTGGCATGCACTACCAACTTATGATTAGTGCAACAAATGAATGCACTTGTTAGCTATGGTAGCCCATCTTATCACCATATGTTTCAACCTACAATCCCTTCTACTCTAAAAAATGAGTTATGAGGGCTATCCTTCGTTGCCAACAACACAACTTGTACAACATGCATTGCCCACTATAATTGCCACTAGTCCATGTCCCTTGGGCCATGCACCCCTATCTACTAACCATGTCCCAATTGATGAAATAATTGAGAAAGTATTAAGCATGGGTAGCTTCTCTAAGGACCAAGGAGGGCTATGGTGTGTAGGTTAACAAAAAATGGGTAGTCAATGGATCTTGACATTGTGCTTGATAAGTCAATGAATAGTGGTGGTGATGTCCAACCTTATAAATGTTTGATTGGTTGTGGTTAAGACTAACTAAGATATTCACCTCATTAAGACAATTCCTTGACTATGTGGTAAAACAAAAATCAAGGAACTTTGTGGGAACTAATAGGAATGTGTTATGGATCTTTTGGATGAACTTACATGACTAATATGTTGTGTGGACATAGGGGCTATGCCCAATCTACTCATCAAAGTTGAACAAGGACAAGCAAGCTCCCTTGAGTTTGAAACACATAATTTAACCTTAGTATTGAACGCTTGAGTGGAAGGTCCTCACCACCAACGACCAAAAATTAGGTACTTAATTAGTAAATATATGGTGAGCTAATAATCAAATTGAAATAAGTGAATAGTCTACCTCTCTTCTACTACCCTAAATTGTGTGAATTTTGTGCATAAAATTATTGGTTGTCCTTTCTTGTGTGCTTTTGATTTTATCTTTAGATGAGCTAAATAGGAAGGCTTGGAATATCTAAATTAAGTATTGTGATATATGAGCTAGATAAGAGTTGTTGTGATATTTTCACTATAAATAAGAATTAGTTATGTGATATTTGAGCTATACAAGCTATTGTAATATTTGAACTATTTGAGTGACTATGATATTTGAAAAAATGACATAAATTACAAGCTACAAAACTTTCTATCAGTCAAGAGGGTCATATATTACATTCACTTGTGTTTTTGTGCCAAAGTGGGCTACCTAAATGGTTGGAAGTCTTGGGTGTTTGATAAAATGGGGAACAAATAAAATATGTCCAAAAGATTATCACGGGCCAAAAAACAACAAATCAATGAAGCTTGGTGGGCTACAACACTCACTTGATCACAAGTAGTTCAAACACAATATGATCAAGGTTCAATCCTTTCATGCATTCCATATGATGTATTCATGACATCTGTTTGGCCAAAACTTTGGTGTCAATATCTTTTAGATAATGATCTTTTGGATGCTCTTCAAGATTGGAGGTTTGTTTCCAAATCATAGAAGGCACATGTGGAGACCATTCTACATTGATTGGCTTTCAAGTTAGTTAAAGGTGAGGTCGTGAATCGTGGATTGTTTATTGGTAAGGAAAATGAAGTGTGTTCTTGTTACCTATGATATTTGGTGTAGGTCATTATGTGCACTGCACAAATATATACCAATACAAGGTGTGAAAGAACCCCTCCACATGTTGCCCATTAAGGTTTTCAAAAAGGTTCTAAACCTCTATGACAAACATATATAAAGGAAGGGAGAGGGCTATTGTGGGGAAAACAATACAAATTATGTGTACAAGCTTGAGAGTAATCTTTTATGTGTTGCTTTGAGAGGCATTATGCATGTCCCATGACACTGCTCAAGTTTTTTTAGAGATCTATTGATTGTCTAGTGGCCCAACCCATACTTGACCATCTCAATATGTTGCATTTGTTTTGTTATTTACTATTATGTTTTAACACACACACATCACACATGTTGAGTCACTTATTAAGCCTTTTTGCAATATGCCAATTAGAACCAATGGACATTGTTGTCAATGGTTAAATGTGAATATTCATGAGGAGGATGTATGTACATTTAAAAAAATGTCAACCTTGAAAAGTGGTTTTAATAATGTCATTAGCTTATAGCATTTCCAAAGTCAATCTATACACATTATTAGCAATTTACTTAACCAATACACATATATTGTGTGTGTGATGTCTAAAGCAAGTTTGTACATACACACCAAGGGTGTATGTGAATTGGGTTAATTGTGCCCTTAGTTAACAAACAAACATTCAAAGGTTAAATCAACAAGCACCTTGGACCTTAGGTGTGTTTTTCATATGCTAATGAACATGAATAACATCAAAATTTAATTATTGGATTTTGCAACTTGTTGATATAAGCATTTATGCACCTTACACAATCCAAGAATGAACGTCATTTGGTGGTGTATTATTGGAGAATCAATTTTCACATATATATGGTAGTTAATCTTCGATTGTCTAGACTACAACATTTCCTAGAGTAGGAGATCTAGATTTAACAAAATGTGATTTGTGGTCTTCCTTGGTATTGACAGGACCAAGGATCCATTAAGGTGGCCAGGGACTCGTGGAACATGCTTCAAACCTCCAGAACATATAGGTCCCATAGAAAGTTGTGATAAGATATTACACAAAATAAAAGAGACTATTGCCAACATCCAATTTGGTTTTACAAAATATAGGTGCCCTTTGCACATGGTGCCATGGAGGTGATAGAGTTATGTTACAATTCATTGTTAGGACACATTTACAAAAATATAATCATTCAACCAACTTCTTGCTAAAACTATAGTGGTACAATCCAACATGTGTGCCAATTATTTTCTAAAGTTGCATAGAGGTGAATTTGGCCCCAATGTTTTTTTGTGGATAATTGTTGTTTTTCATCACTTTGTTTTTACTTGTATGCATTGTCATGTTTGCCCCAATCGTTCGTGATTGAAGGGGATCAATGGAACTCAAGTTGATAACTTAAACTTAGACCCTTCAACGAGTATTAATCATGATGTTGAACCAAATCACGGCACGGGCCTTGATTAAGATACATAATTGGGTAGAATGGTGAGTAAAGCATTTCAAAGATTTGATCAATTACACACAAGCAATAGGGGAGGGTCAAACTATCACCAAGCACATGGATGAAGCTATTGGAGATTTGCATGACGGTGGAAAAAATAACCCATTAGATGACCTTTTGGGCCTAGAATTAGAGCATGATAACTACAAGAAATTGTCATGGCAAAAATGTTTCAAGAGGCTTGAATGCCACTTTATAAAGGATGTCCCACTAGCCACCTAACTACCATCCTATTACTTGTCAACTTTGTAACAACCCATGGGGTGAACAATACCTTTATAGATGAAAATTTTACACTAAGTTAAGGGTTGATTCATTCCCAACTTAAAACAATACCCTCCCAAAGTCACTTTATTTTGCAAAGAGGGTTGTGAAACAACTAGGGTTGAACCATAAGTCAATTCATGATTGTTACAATGGATGTGTTCTATTTAGGGGGGAATTAAGCACAACCACTATTAGTCCAAAAGTGTCAAATGCCTTGCTTTGTTGAAGGCTACAACAAGGTTCCTTGCAAGGTTCTTCACCATTTCCCCTTGATTCCAAACCTCAAAAAAATGTATAGATGTTCAAAGTTGGTGGAACTAATGTCTTGGCATCTTGCAAACAAAGGCAACAATGGGTTGATTTGTTCAGTTTGTGATTCAAAAGCTTAGAAGCACATTGGTAACACTTGGCATGATTTTACAATGGTTTTACAACGTCAAGTTAGGTTTAGCCCTTAATGGGGTGTGTGAGCCATGGATTGTAGTCAACAAATTATTAAGCTTTAGTTCCATAAGTTTCCTTAGATATAATGATTTTAATCTTTATAAACTTCCAAGTAGTGATTGTTAATTGTTGAATTAGCCTTTGGGATATTTCTAGGCATAGAGAATTTCTTTATTTAAATTAATGCAATGTTTAATCAGTTTTAGGACCTAGTAAACCTTTTAAAGTGCATTATCTTTTTATGTTGTAGAGAAAGGAAGGGGCATGTAGAATTAGATGTGATTTATTGATATAATCGGAATCCAAGCCCATAATTAACAATAACATTTTGCCATGACGGTATTAAGTTAGTCTGTGGAATAATCTTCAAGCACTAATGATGTACTTGAAAGAATTCTAGGATGCAATCCTAATACATCTTTATTTAGTCCTCACTTCTATTAGACACTCAAATAAAATCAAAATCAAACTTAAGTATTAACATTTTCCACATGAGTAGCCTCAGGTGAATTACAACATAGTAAATAACTTTAAGGGGATAAATCATACTTGCAAAAACTCCAGAATGCAACGAATGGTGCAAGCTAGGTATTCGGTTCGATGCTCCATGGAAAGGGGGTTGATTGGGCCTTGCAACCAACGATAATGGCCATCACCGGGAACCCAAGTTCGACAACGAAGACAAACATCATCGTCTTCACATTGACACTCTTCAAACCTCTCTGGTGCGACTCCACGAACAGGAACAAATTCTAAATAGATTGCTAAGTCATGTGGGTTAGGAGACAATCGACAATCCCATGCCGAACGATCAACTCGAGTGCACACCACTCGCCTGGACGATTCTTCTTCGCGCGGTTGTTGAAAAACATTCACCTCAAGCGGTACTTCTTCGAGCTCTTCTTGTTCGACTGGTGTAACTGAAAGATTCGAAGGCGTAGCAACATCATCCGCCATGACTAAATTCTCACCTGCATCAACAAAAACCAAATTGGCATCCGGAACAATGTGGTACTTGTGTTCAGAAGGGGTCGAGGCTTTTATTTAACAAATTAGGGTAGGCGTAAGGCGTGGGAGTGACGGCGGAACTTCATGAAAACTCAAACACCCTAGATTTAATAGATTCATCGAGCCCTAATTTTGACGGTGGATCTAAAAGTATGTGGGGGTTTTTGTGATGCAAATTTTAACTCCAATTTACTATGTACTACATAGTTAATTAGTGCATAGTAAAAATCAAATAAGTAGGGGATATCAAAAAAGTAAATGGTATGCGAGGATGTTATTTCAACCATTGAATTGATTTAGTCAAGTAATGACTCAAGGATGTTTACTTGTTACTACCAATAAATTATCCTAGTAGTTAGTTACTTGAATTAATTAGGATGAAGAAGTAGGATGTGAAGGTCAACGGACAGAAAGGATAAGGATCAAGCTCAAGAACCTCATCAAGATCTCCAAGATAAGAGGAAATATGAGTCCTCCAATCCCATTAGTCATGAAGATTGTCATCCTATTTGATTGGAGGATGGAATTTTTTTGTATTTCAATGGGCCCAAGAATTATCATCCTAAAATCAATTGGAGGGCATATCATTCTCAATTCTCATTGGTTCTTGGAAGATGAGGAGGCCATTGATTGGAGGGAAGGATTTTGAAATTTCCATTGGACAAGGGGAACAAGCTCAAGGAAGGGTCATGGGAGGTTTACTAAGCGGGTGAACGGTGAGTGTTTTTTGGGGGAGAAGCTTGAAGACGAAAGAGGAGAAGGAGTATGTGAAAGAGAATTAGTTCTTATGTGTGAGGGAAGAATTAGTTCTTATGTGTGAAAGGGTGTTGTTCATGAAAGAGATGTGTGAAAACAAAGAGCATGGAAGGAAATGTGTGTAGCAAGTAGTTATAGTGGAATTCATGGAAGGATTTCCATGAACAAGCCTTTGGATTCTTGTTTTAAATAATTGTTTCTTTCAAATCCACTGTTGGATTTGTCTCAAACTTTAAACAGTTTCAGTTTAGGAGGTGTACAATATCCTAAAAACCATACATATTGACAATCATTTTGATTATTAATCAAATTAACAATTGGATGAATTGACTAATCAAAATGTAATTTAAAGTGTTGGTAAAGAAAACCAATAGTCAATTTGACACATGTCCATCTTGACGACTAGTCAAAACAAGCATGTTCAAATCAACTTTCCACAATAATTCCTTGGTCAAGTTGTCAAATGTGCAAAATGTGACCTTTTCAATTAATTTTCCTAATAAAAAATACATGATTTTTTGTAGTGATGATAAGGTGTCACCATTAGTTTTGAGATAATGTTGGCTTGGTATTGAAAACTTGGACAACTTGGTTTTAATTGTGAAGATTTGGCCAAAGGATGCCAAATATAGTTGTTCAAATGGTTTATGGTTCAAATCCATTGAGGAGAACCTAGATATTGAAGATAATGTTTTTGAAGAAAATGAAGAATTCATGTCATAGATTATTCATTTGTTTGAATTTTTTTGAAGTAGCAATGGTGGTAGCAAACAACTATTCATAGCAAAAATGGAAGTAGATTCTATATTTTCTTTATTTATATGTGTTGTGATGTATTGGCAAAAGTTGTTTTGGTGATCTAAAGGAATTTCCATGATTTTCATCATGTTGGGTTTGCCTTGCAGATGGACAACTACTAATATTGAAGGTGGGTGTGATGGCATTTTGATTCAAAATAGAATTGCACTAAAGGACCAAATGTTATTATGGGAAAAAAAAATGAATCAAACTTGAATCATAATTCTAATGATTTTTTTTTAGGGATTTTTGTTCTATTATTGTGTTGCATGGTATTAATTTTCATTTATGTTTATATTGAAATTTTTTGAACAATTTTCCATGGGCATTTGTTTTGAGGTTTTTATGTTTTTCTTTATATGTATAATCAATGGGATTTGGGAACATGGAGGATTACATTAGTTTGTTTCACAAGGTGTCAAGTTGTGTTTATGTTGCCATTGTTTGAACATAATCATGTCCAATTTTTTTGGGTATTTGTGTTGGGGTTTCCATGTTGTAGTTATCAATTCATATGTGAATACAAAGGACTAAATTAGTTAATTCCATTTGTTTTTTTGTTTATGTTATTGTTTAAACAATTTGTTATAAACCTAACCTTGGATGCACAACCAAGATTTGGGGCAAGACAAGGGAAATATACCAAGAAGAATCCAAGGTATGGAAAGATTTTAAACATACTCCAAGGTGGAATGGAGATGTGTGGGAGTGTTATAAAAGAGCTTACAAGACTTTCAAGTGAATTCCCATTTTGAAAGTTCAAAGTCCTTGGGTGTTTTAAAAAAGTTGGATCAAGGTCTTTTGGACCAAAACCTCTCAAAATTGGGTTATCATTGACCTTTCAAAAGGTCTTGAAGAAAATTACGATAGTCTGGGTTTCATTTTGTGGAAAAAAAGATACATTGCATGAGTTATATGGCAATTTGAAGGGTCAAAAATGAAACTACTAAAATGATTTTTGACCACTATGAAATGAAAATTTTGAAGATTAAATCAAGTTTAATTGAAGAGCTTAATACATTGGCAATTT
>Ga0116230_10003510_pt1 | contig 15326 bp, 11 predicted proteins | sample S1TSphfallax_3_FD_88678 | JGI IMG/M metagenome (GOLD analysis project Ga0116230, IMG submission 88678) | Host-associated microbial communities from peat moss isolated from Minnesota, USA - S1T2_Fd - Sphagnum fallax MG | ecosystem: Host-associated > Plants > Peat moss > Unclassified | place... | reverse complement strand
CTTAGATTCGATGGCCCAGAAGCCATTCGAGAAGTCACAATCGCCAGTCCACGGAAATGGAAATTATGGTGTTTTTCCCTGAAGAATTTTGGCGACGCTCTGACTCCCTGGATACTTAGCCGGTGCAACGTACCGTTTGAACTGGTTGACGATATGGCGGAAGCGAATCTACTCGGAATCGGGAGCAATTTGGACCGTGTGAGGCATGACAACTCCCCAATAGCCATTTGGTCATCCGGCTTCATGTACCCGAAGCAAATGAAAGTTTCATATGGAAAAAATGTAAAATTTATCGGTCTACGTGGCAAGTTAACTCGATCGCTCGTTGAGGCGGAAGGTTCGCTCGATTGTCCACTTGGCGATGGCGGACTTATGGTTAGAACTTTGTTTCCTTTTAGAGACGTTCAGAAAAAATATGAAATAGGTATCATTCCACATATGTCAGACGTAGCGGCAGCAAAGCAGCTTGGAATGGACCAGTGGGAAGGAACCAAGCTTATAGACGTTTTCGCGCCGATAGCACAGGTTCTAGGAGAGATAGCTGCATGTCGCCGTATTGCATCATCGTCTCTGCATGGATTGATCGCGGCAGATGCATTCGAAATCCCAAACTGTCAGGTTGTTTTTGGTGCCGGGCGCGAACTAGAGGGTGGTGGCTTTAAGTACGACGATTACAGCTCTGCCCTTGGCTATAACATTTTCCGAGTGACCATCCAAAATCGAGTATCGATGGCATATCTTTTGTCTGAAATAGATCGGATTGATCAAAATAGTAAAGCGTTAGAAGTTTGCCTAGAAGGGCTAACAGCATCGTTGAACATTTTGTCGAATCCTATCGCGGTTCTGTAGCATTTTGTGCCGGATAAATCTTAAAATGTTAACGTTTGCAATACCTGTCAAGCACCATGCGAACGTGAAGGATTGGGAATCTATAAAAATTCACTCGGATGCTACGCTGAGATCGTTGGTAGATCAAGATTGCGACAGTTGGAACACAGTTGTTATTGCGAATGAAGGCGCAATCCTTCCCGAAACCCCCGATCGCGTAAGGGGCGTGCGGGTTGATTTCCCGCCGAACTCCTTGCCGGATGAACGGGAGCCAGTTAAATATCAGAAGCGTTCAGGCTGGACAAGAGTCGGCCATATTTAGTTTACTCATGGACAAACAAAGTTTAATTGCTTCACCATTGCCTCGGCTGCGCGAAAAATCCATTGAAAACGCTCTCCATCGCCGTCGATTTCGATTGCCCTTCGAGCGGACTCCAGTGCACGTAATGGGTCATTTGCCCGCAGATAAATTACCGCCGCTCCGCCGAGAATTTCGACATTATCAGGATGTTGCAAAACTAAATCATTTGCCCATCGAGTTACCAGATCATACTTTTTAGCGACAACGAATCGAAATAACATCGCCATTATTTGGCTAGCGGTTAATTCTTCGCGATACTTCTTTGCTAGAAATTCTGCCCTGATAGCATTTTGAGGAAGATTTGCCATAATCATTCTGTAGGCTCTACTTTCAATTTGCCTCCGATTAATGGCCACCAAACGTCGAAGGCCAGAAAGGTCATCTGTTGCAAGATACTGCAGGAATAATTTCATCGTTTCCGTCTGGGCCAACGGTTTAATACTACGATGGCCAGCGAACCAAACATGAAACTCTCGGATGGCAGCGAGCTCTCTCAGTATTTTAACATGCTCTGCATCACCAAAATCATACGGATCGAAAAATACAAAAATTGATTGCGGTTCAATAATATCCTTAATTGTAATCTTCATTTCTTCATGCAAATCTGGACGATAATGTTTTTGGAATCTGTTATCGTCCGTCTCGCCTGGGACGATGGACACTTGCGGTGAAAAGGCAATAACTTTTGTTGCTTTTAACGCAACAGAATATTTAATAGCGGCATAAGCGCCCTGGCTTGTTCCGAACGTTATTCTTGTGACATATCTACCATCAAGATGTTTTTGTACGGTAGGTATAGCCGCGTTCATATCAACTAATGGAAACCAGTTTGGTGAGCGAGTCACGAACCCAACGATACTAAAGCCCAACTTGGCGGCTAGCGTCCGAGCCCAGTAGTTCTTTCCATCTGCGATCATTCCCATCTCATTAAACGACAGTATAACGCAATCCCCACCTCGATCGTGGAAAAATACCTCCAGACCTGCCGACGCATGGATCAGCCCATAGTTGATATCAATTTCTGGGATAAGATTTGATAACTTGTCCATCAATCACGCACCGGTTGTTGCCTACCTCCTTCTTCAATCCAAATCCATTGTCCTCCTGAAAAGCCGCTGATGCGCTCCCCAATAGGAATAATAGTCGAATTTTCCGGACGATGAAAAGGCGAATCGCTGATTTTAGCTTATCGAATTCGGGGGACCGTGCAACCGAGGGCATCTGAAGAGTCCTTTACAACCCGCATCAGACGATTTTTTAGAGATTTCTCAAAACATGAGGAATTCCGGTTTTTGAATTATCGCATGAATTTTTGATTTAAGTCTATGACTTGGGTTAGCCGCCAAAATAGCTTTTCCAAACTTAATAGCAGCACTTGTTACACCGTAGTGCAGCGAAATTTCAAAAATTTCTTCTAACTCCTCAACTCGCTGATATGATTCGGTTTGTGCTCTGATCAAGATAGGTATTATCTCCGCCTCAAACCCTGTTTTTTTAAGAGCGTGTACAACGTTTTTTGATAGCTTAGCACGATTTTTCTGCAAAAGATCAATGAGTTTCGGAATAGCCTTTCGAGATAGATTTATCTGGCCAATTTCGATTGCTATATTTGAGAACCAGAGCCATTGGCTTGAGTTATCCTCAAGTTCAAAATATAATTTTGATAGTTTCTGATTTGCGTCGAACTTTTGTCCTAGTTCTGATAGGCATCTAATTTCTAAAATTTTGAACTGAAATTTATTTTTTGCCGTTTCTAATGCCGATCTAACCTCAGTCAGACACGCATCAAAGAGTCTTAAATTTACTAATAAATTTATATAGTCCCACATAGCAGAGTCAGAACTTATCCGATGATCCGGATATAGCTTGAGCAGCTTCTCGGCCTCGGAAAATCGTTTTGAAGAAGCAAGTATTTTTGCCAGAACTAAAAATACCCTGCCACTTTCGTAGCGGCGTGATGCAATAAATCTATTGGAAATCAGCTCTATTCGACCGGTCAAATTTTGACTCTTCAGAAAGAGGTGAATTTTGTTCCAATCTACTTCATTGAGATAATCATCTGCCTCTAGCGTTTCGAGTATTTTGTTGGCTAAGGCTGATTCCTCCGCAGCGATGGCCTGGTGGTATTGCGCGATGATCTGTTCGACCGGGATCATTCACGCGCTCGCCTCGGACAGCGCGCGTAGTTTGGATTGGTCGAGCCGCGAGGCTTCCGGGCTGGTTGTGGGCGGCAGGACCAGATGTGCGATGCCGATCAATGGCGGGCTGTAGAGTGTTGACGCACCGGCCGTTTTGGCGCGGACCAACAATTCGGCCAGAGCGGGGGGGAGGGAGGAAAAATCCTCGTCCAGGCCGTTTTGGGAGAGCCAGGCGGCGCGGCGGATGGCGCAGAATGAAGGGTCTGGCGCGCTGACGGGGCTGGGGACGTTGAAGGCCGGGTCGGCGGATAAAAAACCCTCGCCGCGGGGGAGCAGGTCACCATCCGTCAGGTCCATGCCGGCGCTGATGATTGTGCCCTCCGCGGTGGTGATGCGGGCGGCGAGGGCGGCCAGAGCAGGATCGGCGCTGAAGGGGCTAAGCTCGTCGGTCCAATACGCGGCGGGGGAGATGCCGGCGGTGATGAAGACCAGCAGCGGGGCGGCGGCGAGGCGCGCCGCGTCGTTCGCGCGGGCGACCGCGCTGCCGGGCAGGCGGGCGTAGCGGATGTTCTGGACGATGGCGGGGAGAAGTGGCGCTTCCTCGCACGCACCGGAATCCAGCAGGATGATTTCGGCGGGCATGTCACCGATTGTCTCGAACAATGCGTGCAGGGTCTCGTAAATTGCGCTGGCGGGGCCGGTGGCGTCCAGCAGGATGGAGAGCTCGGGCTCGGGCGCCGGGCGGAAGGCGAAGGGCGGGTAGGTGGCGGCGAGCTCTTCGGCGGCGGATTTGAGCAGGCGCAGGCTGGAGGGGGGCTCACCGGCTTGCGCCAGGCTGGCGAGCTGGGTGAAAAAATCGCCGACGGTTTTGAACAACTCGGCGGTGCCGGAGGTGCTGGCGGCGGCGCGGCGCTCCACCCCTTCCAGCGTGGCGGTGAGCAGGCGGAGCTGGTCCTCCAGATCATCGATTTTGCGCATCGCGTCCACCACCACGCGGCGGCGGAACAGGCGCGGCTCTGGCAACACATAGCCGGTTTTTTTGTCGCGCGCGGTGATGGTGACGTCCCGCGGCTGGGCGAGGACCTGGTAGGGCAGCGGCCAGGAGAAGCCGTATTTGCCGTCGCCATAGCCGGCGTTCAGCACGTCCTCGCGCAGGCGCATGGCGATGGTGGTGCCGGCGGGGGCGCCATCCACCAGCATTTCGAGCTCGACGCGCTCCTCCGGCCGGTCCGGGTACCAGGCCCAGCCCTGGACCCAGCCTTTCTCCGAGATCATTTCCAGCCAGCCGATGGGCGGGGTGGCGGGCGGCGGCTCGGCCAGAAATTCGGCGGTGAGGGTATGGGCGGCGTTGGCGAGCGGGATGGCGATGCCGTCCACCCGCGCTGAGAATTCGTGGGCCGCACCGTCGAATATTGCGCGGGGGAGCAAAAATTCAAAACTGAGGACGGGCGTGCCATCCAAGCTCGCCATCAGCGTGGCGCCGAGGAGCAGGCCGTTATCCAGCAGCTCGATGTTCAGGGGGTGGGCGGGGGTGGTATCGGCATTGATCCAGCCGGACATGACGCGCCCGGAGATGGTTTCTATCCTGCCTTCCAGAATCGCCATGAATTGCACTCGTGAGCCCGTTTGGAGGAAGGTTATACAGCGAGGCCATGCTTTTGGGCAAACGCCCTGTCCAAGGCCGAGGCCATCACACCGGCCCCCATGGCAAGGGAGAGGTGATCGCGCACAAAATTCTGGCCGCTGGTGGACAGATGGGTCCAGAGCCCCTCATCGTGATAGAGGCGCAGGATTTCGGCGGCAAAAATTGCGGGTTCGTCGGCGATGAGGACATGGGTTTCGTGGATGAGGCCGGTGCCCTCGACACCGATGGGGGTGGAGACGATGGGCAGGCCGTAGGAGAGTGCCGAGGCGACCTTGCCCTTGACTCCGGCGCCGGCCCGCAGCGGGCAGACGAAGACGCGCGCGGGGTCGAACACGTCACGCAGGTCATCGACCATGCCGGTGACGATGATGTCCTCTCCGGCGAGGGCGGTGATCTCCTCGGGCGGGTGGGCGCCGGCGACGATGAACCGGATGCCGGGGACGCTTTTTCGCAGCAGGGGGAAAATTTCGGCGGCGAAATAGAGCACCGCGTCCACGTTGGGGGGGTGGCGGTAGCCGCCGAGGAAGCAGATGTCGCGCCGCTCTGCGAACCCTACCGTGGTGCCAAAATGCTCGAACATCAGCGGCCAGACGGTGACCGGCGCGCCCGGCGCCTCGCGCGCCAGCACCTCCTGCTCCAAGGTGGAGTGGGTGATGGTGCAGTCCACCTGGTTGATGATGGCGAGCTCGCGCGCCTTCATCACCGCGGCGGCGTCCGCCATGTCGGCATCGTCGGTCAAAGCGGCGGTGCGTTCCATTCGCAAAAAATGCAAATCCGCGACATGGAAGAGGATGGCGGCCTGCGGGGCGTAAGCGCGGATATGGGGCAGGCATTTTTCCATGACGCTGGGGCGGTAGACCAGGATCGCGTCGAACAGCCAGCCATAGCGGGCGAGGTATTTGTCGAACCCGAGCTCGTAGGGTGCGTAGGCGCAATCCACGCCGAGGCGCTGCATGGCGGTGGTGTATTTAGGCTGGAACAGCCAGTTATCCTGCGGCACGAAATGCGCCTTATAGCCGAGCGCCATGCAGACCTGCAGGGCCATGAAGGTTTGCACCGAACCGGCGTCCTGGTCAGGCGTGGGGGTTGTGACGTCCACCACCAGGATGCGCTTATTGACGCCGCGCTCGCGCTCATAGAACGGCGCCTCGCCGTGCGGGCGATGATGGGCCAGTTGCCCGCGCCAGCGGAGATGGATTTTTTTTGTATTGACCACCTGGTATGCTTTGGTACCGGAGCCTGTATCGGTGCCGGAGGTTTTGCCCTCGTAATGCACGATGCGCGATTGCGGCTGGAACCAGATTTCGCGGCCCAAGGCGCGCACGCGCAAGGCGAGATCGACATCCTCGCAATAGGCCGGGGAGAAATACGGATCGAAGCCGCCGAGCTCATTCCAAAGGGTCGTGGGCAAAGCGATGGAGCAGCCGGAGACATAGTCCACCTGGCGGGCGTAGGAATATTGCGGGCGGTTGGGATCGTCGTTGCGGCCATAGTTCCAGGCGGTGCCGTCGCGCCAGATGATGCCGCCGGCTTCCTGCAGGCTGCCATCGGCATAGTGCATTTTTGAACCGACCAGGCCGGCATTGGAGAACCAGGCGAAGCTGTCGATCAGCGCGTCGAGCCAGCCGGCGGCGACACGCGTGTCGTTGTTCAGCATCACGATGAAGCGGCCGCCGGCGCGTGCGCCGCCGGCGTTGCAACTGGCGATGAAGCCGCCATTGCGCGGCTGTTTGTGGTAGCGGATGGCGCTGAGCTGGGGGAGGTATTCACCGCTCGCATCCGGCGAACAATCATCCACCACGATGATTTCGGCGCTATAACGGCTGGCATGGGTGAGCAGGCTGTGGATGGCGTTCAACGTATAGGCGAGTTGTCCGTAAACGGGGATGACGATTGAGACGTCAGGCGTGGCGGGGGGGGCGGGCGGGCCAAGCGCATTGATGGCGGCGATGGCGCCACCAAAATCAGGGGTTGCACCGAGCAGGCCAAATTCATCTAGAAATTCAGCGCCACGCTGACCTTCGACGACCACGGCGTCATCAACGCGGATATCGTAGCGCCAGAGGGTGGCCGGGTCGAGATCAGGCTGTTCCGTGAGCGGCCATGAATGATTCGAGCGCGGAATGTCGAACACGGCGGCCGGTTGCCCGGCCGCTGGATTGGCCTGCAAATTCTTTTGCAGACTGGCCTTTTCACGCTCCAACTGATGGATCCGGCCCTCCAGCGCCAGCAGGCGGTCCACCAGAGCAACCGCATGGTTTTGAAATTCTATCGCGTCTTGGAACCTATCTTCCGGCATCGTCCAACCCAACGGTTATCAGCTCAAGATGATGTTGGCACTCAATTTTGAGAACCGCGACCAGAAAAGAGATTAAAAAAGATTATATTTATTTTACTTTCGATCACAATATGGGTATTAGAATGTTTTATAATGCATGAACGAAATGAGGGTAATATGCGCTCATTGATTCGAACTCATAATCAAATGATTATAGATTATTTCGCCGTACATCGTTCTGCCCCTTCGTAAGGTTTAGCCAATACTATCCATCGGCTTTGTTCCAAGCTGTCATACCAACTGTCATAAGCGAGAATTTGATGATTTTAAAGCAGCCGCTTGTTATGGAACCGGGCGTCACCCGTTTTTTTGGTCTTGGAGATATTGCCGGCAAGAGCCTGCTTGAGGGATGGGCGTCGCCGGAGCAGAATCATAACTGGAATGACGGGATTGAAACTTCGCTGGGGGTTTTACTTCCGGTGGTACCCGAAACGGCTTGCGTACTTGACGTTGAGGCCAGGCCGCATTTGGCGGAGGGGCTGCCGATGCAGGAGGCCACACTATATCTCAACGGCTTCAGGCTTGGCTATTGGCGGCTGGATAGGCTGGACGGATTCCGCCTTACCGCGGTCATCGAGCCGGAATTTTGGCTGAAGCGGCAGGGCGGCGGTTATGCGAAATGCACCTGGCACCTGCCAAACTCCACGCGGCCGAGCGCGTTGACGCAGACGCAGGACAACCGGTTGCTCGGCATTTGCTTTCAGAGCATCGTGGTGAACCGGGTGCCTACAACGCCGACCAAGGTAAAGCGTTGAACGGCGGATAGCGGCACGGAAATTTTGGCTATAGGACCCGGGTTGAGAGCGGTACGGTGGCGAGTAACTCATGACGATCTTGGGAGAGGTTGAGCTCGACGCGGATAGGGTTTTACACGGCTGGTGCTGGTGCCCGGAGCGCCCCCTGGAGCGGCTGACGGTTGATGTGCTGATCGATAATGACGTGGTGACCTCTTTGGTTGCGTCGCGTTTCCGCGAAGATGTGCGGCACCGCAAGTTTGGCGACGGCTATCACGGGTTTAACGTCGCGTTGACCCGGCATATCCAAATGGTGTCCGGCAATGCGCTGATCGCGGCGCGGGAACGCGTGTCGGGTGAGGTGTTCTGGCACCTGATATACGGTGAATTCGTCATGCCCGATGAATACGATGACCGTATGGCAAAGCTGCGCGAACAGATCGGAGGGCTAGCGCGGCAGGCCGGGTTGCGTCCCCGGTCCGGTAAAGCCGATGCTCATCTGGCGGGGGCGTTTGGGAGCCTTGGTGAGCGGCTGCGCCAGCGGGCGGGCGCGGTATCGGCGCGCCCCCCTGCCCGGCCGTTGCAACTGCCGGCACCCACCGCCCCCGCGGCGAGCATCATCATCACGCCTGCAAATGCCGCTGCTCATGCCGCTGCTCATGCCGCGCCGGATTATATCAACGCGCTGCGGGCGGCGGCGCGGGATTTGGTGGGGGCGCCGATCGAGGTCATTTTATGCGATGACGGTGCCGACCCGCAGATGATGCTGCGGCAGGCACAGGCGCAGGGGCTGAAATTCTTATCAACACCGGCGGCCGGGCTGGCGCGGCGACGCAATTTGGCGGTGCAAATCGCGCGGGGGCACAAATTGGTGTTTCTGGAGGGTGTGGGGCGCGGCTTAGCGGCGGCGATCGGGCGCATGGCCGATGAGCGGCTCGTGGTTGCCGATTGGATAGCGGAGGATGCGGCGCGGATGCTCGCGGACGTTGCGCTGGAGCCGGCGTTGGAGGGAATTGCGCCGGACGGGTTCATCGCGGCGGTCTCACGCGCGGCGCTACTGGCGCTCGGCGGGTTCGATGAGGCGATGGATGACGGCGCGGGGCTGGATGTGATCGACTTGGTGCTGCGGGCATCCCGTACAGGATTACCCGTGCGGCCCTGGGGGTTGGGGCGATCGCGCAGATCCGCACCCGTGAATGCGGCGGCGGGACCACGGTTTGCCGCGCGCTGGCTGGACGGCGTGGCGTAATTAGCGCCAGCGGTAACGCCCAAATTCATTGAAAAGTTTTTTGCGCGCTTTTTTTCAAAAAAGCGCTGCTTACTTACTGCTTTCGTTGGATGAGGTGCGCAATGGATTTCGACCTATTTGTGATTGGCGGCGGCTCGGCCGGCGTGCGTTGCGCGCGGATCGCGGCGGGCCATGGGGCGCGGGTGGGTGTTGCTGAAGAGCGGTTCTGGGGTGGTACCTGCGTGAATATCGGCTGCGTGCCGAAAAAATTCATGGTGATGGCGGCGGAATATGGCGCGGCGGCGCAGGATGCGCGCGGGTTTGGTTGGGATACAGCGCCCGGCCGGCATGACTGGGCGGCGCTGATTGCGGCCAAGGATAAAGAGATCAGCCGGCTGAACGGGATTTACCGGCGTTTGCTGGACCAGGCCGGGGCAACCGTTTTCGAGGCGCGGGCCAGGTTTATCGACGCGCATACGCTGGATGTGGGCGGTAAAATTGTGACCGCCGAGAGGATCGTGGTGGCGACCGGCGGGCACCCGACGCGGCCGGCGATCCAAGGCGCGGAACTTGGCATCGTCTCAGATGATGCGTTTTATCTGCCGGCCTGCCCAAAGCGGATTGCGATTGTGGGGAGCGGCTATATCGCGGTGGAGTTTGCCGGGATTTTTGCCGGGCTCGGAGCCGAGACGCATTTGGTTTACCGGCAGCCTTTGCCGCTGCGCGGTTTTGATGAGGATATGCGGGAAGGGCTGGCGGAGGCGCTGGCCGGCAACGGGGTGGTGTTGCACGCGGGGTTGAGCCCCGTGGCGGTGGAGGAAGCTGGCGAAGGCCGGGTTTTGCGACTCTCGGACGGGTCCGCGCTGGATGTTGATTTGGTGTTTTTTGCAACCGGCCGTGCCCCGAACGTGGCGGGGTTGGGGCTGGAAGCGGCCGGCGTGGCGGTGGCGGCCAGCGGCGCGGTGATGGTGGATGCGGCGCTAGCCACCAGCGTGCCGCATATCTATGCGATTGGCGATGTGACGGACAGGCTGAATTTGACGCCGGTGGCAACCGCAGAGGGGCATGCGCTGGCCGATACGCTGTTCGGCAACAAGCCCAGGCGCGTGAGCCTTGAGGGCGTGCCGACCGCGGTATTCTCCTCCCCGCCGATTGCGACGGTCGGTTTGACCGAAGCGCAGGCAGCGGCGCGCGGGCCGGCGCGCGTGTTTGTGACCAAGTTCACGCCGATGCGCCACCAGCTCTCCGGCCGGGCGCGCAAGAGCATCATGAAGCTGGTGGTGGATGCGCAGACCGACCAAGTGATCGGCGCGCATATGCTGGGCGAGGATGCGCCGGAGATTATGCAGGGCCTGGCGGTCGCGATGATCGCGGGGGCGACCAAGGCGGATTTCGACCGGACCATCGGGATCCACCCGACCGCGGCGGAAGAGTTCGTCACGTTGCGGACGGAGACCAGGGTTGTCGGCGTGAAGGCGGCGGCCGAGTAGCGCTGGCGCGCGTTTCGCGCGATAAAGGCCGGAAATGACGTCCCTGGAGAGAGTATGGACACGAATATCCCAGCGCATGTGAATGCCGGCTGGACCCCTGCGAGCTGGCGCACCTGCCCGATCCGGCAGGTGCCGAGCTATCCGGATGAGGCCAAGCTGGCGGCGATGGAGGCGCGGCTGACGCGGTTTCCGCCGCTGGTGTTCGCCGGCGAGGCGCGGCGGCTGAAGGCGCAGCTGGCGCTGGCGGCGAGCGGGCAGGCCTTTGTGCTGCAAGGCGGGGATTGCGCCGAGAGCTTTGGGGATTTCACCGCCAATGTGATCCGCGATACCTTCCGGGTGCTGCTGCAGATGGCGGTGGTGCTGACCTTTGGCGGCCAGGTGCCGGTGGTGAAGCTGGGGCGGATGGCGGGCCAGTTCGCCAAGCCACGCTCCTCGGATACCGAGACCGTCGATGGCATATCCCTGCCCTCTTATCGCGGGGATATCGTGAACGGGCCGGAATTTTCGGCCGAGGCCCGGATGCCGGACCCGGCGCGTATGGAGTTTGGCTATTTTCAATCCGCCGGCACGTTGAATTTGCTGCGGGCTTTTGCCTCCGGCGGGTATGCGGATTTGCACGAGGTGCACCGGTGGAATCTGGAGTTCGTCGAGCGCTCACCGTTGGTGGAGCGCTACCGGGATTTGGCGGCGCGGATTGACGAAACGCTGAGCTTTATGGGGGCGTGCGGGCTGACCAGCATTTCGGCGCCGCAAATCCGGGAGACGGATTTTTACACCAGCCATGAGGCGTTGCTGCTGCCCTATGAGCAGGCGCTCACACGGGTGGATTCAACCTCCGGCGATCATTATGCCTGTTCGGCGCATTTTCTGTGGATCGGCGACCGGACGCGGCAACTGGATGGGGCGCATGTGGAGTTCATGCGCGGGATCAAGAACCCGATTGGGCTGAAAGTGGGCCCGACGATGCAGGCGGAAGAGTTGTTGCGGCTGATCGAGATCCTCGACCCGCAAGATGAGCCGGGACGGTTGACGCTGATCGCGCGGATGGGGGCGGACAAGGTGGCCGATAAGCTGCCCGGGCTGCTGCGGGCGGTGAAACAGAGCGGGCGGGCGCCGGTATGGCTGTGCGACCCGATGCACGGCAACACGATCTCCACCGCGCAAAAAATCAAGACCCGCCGGTTTGACTCGATTGTCAGCGAGCTACGGGCGTTTTTTGACATCTGCACCGCGGAGGGAGCGATCCCCGGCGGGGCGCATGTGGAGATGACCGGGCGGGACGTGACCGAATGCGTGGGCGGGGCGCGGGGGCTGGGCGAGGCAGACCTGGCAGCGCGGTATGAGACATTCTGCGATCCGCGGCTGAACGCGGAGCAATCGCTAGAATTGGCGTTTTTGATTGCCGAGGCGCTGAAGGCCAGGCGGGCGAAGCGGGTGGTGGTATGAAGAAAGTAAGAACTGCTTTTTTTGAAAAAAAAGCAGCAAAAAAACTTTTGATTTCTCTAGGGCTTTGCTGGCGGGGCCGCGTTAGCCCAAGTAAACAAAAATTTTTTGCGGAGCTTTTTTTCAAAAAAGCGACCACTTGTTTTGCTCTGTCTGCACTGATCTTCGCATGACCCCCTCCCCGCTTGCCGACGCGGACATCACCGCGCGGACGGATACGTATTTCAACCGCACGCGCACGATTGTCAGCCGTTTTGGCGACAAGCGCGTGACCTATGCGGTGTTTTTGCGGCGGCCGGTGGTCTCGGCCCCGGCGCTGATGGTGGAGTGGCTGGAGGCGGTGGGGCGCGAACGCGGCGAGGTGTTCGAGATTGAACTGACCCACGCCGAAGGAAGCTGGGTGGGTGCGGGCGAGCCTTTGGCTTATATCACGGGCAGTTTTGCGGCTTTGTCCGACCTCGAGACGCTGTTTTTACAGAAAATCGGCGCTGCCTGTGTGGCGGCGCATAATGCATTTCAGATGTGCGTGGCGCTGCCGAAGGCGGCGTTTCTGGCGATGGATGCGCGGCATTGCGCGGGGGCGGAGATGCAGGAGATCATGGCCTATGCGGCGGCCGTGGGATCGCGCGCGGCGCAGGCCGAGGGGGCGCGCGGGTTTGTCGGCAACGCCAATGACTGGACGGCGCATTATTTCGGCGCATCGCTGGGGTATGGGACGATGCCGCATGCGTTGATCGGCTATGCGGGCTCCACGCTGCGGGCGGCGGAGATGTTTGTCGCGACGTTTCCCGATGATGATCTGACCGTGCTGGTCGATTATTTCGGGCGCGAGGTGACGGATGCGCTGGAGGTGTGCCGGCATTTCCACGAGATGGCGCATGGCGGGCGGATGGCGGTGCGGCTGGACACGCATGGCGGGCGGTTTTTGGAGGGGCTGGACCCGCAAGAGAGCTACGCGGTGCTGGAACGCCACGCGCCTGGCGCGCTCAGGCGGTACCGCAGCCAGACGGAGCTGCGCTATTTGATCGGGACCGGCGTATCCTCGGCCGCGGTGTGGAAGATGCGCGAGGCGCTGGACGCGGCGGGGTTTGAGAAGGTGCGAATTGTTGCGAGCTCCGGGTTCGGGGTGGAGAAATGCAGCGTGATGGCGGATGCGAACACGCCGATTGACGTTGTGGGGACCGGCAGCTTTATCCCTGAGCAATGGAGCGAGACCTATGCCACGGCGGATATCGTGGCGTATGACGGCGAGCCGATGGTGAAGGTGGGCCGGGAGTTTTTGCTGCGGTCCGTGAAGCGTGATTTGGGCTAGGATTTTAGAGCCAGGGCTCCGCCCTGCGACCCGCCGGGGCCTGAGGCCCCGGACCCCCGATAATTTAGACCGGAGGCTACTGCCAAACATCATAGCCGCGAAGGCTGGCAGAGTCGTTCCCGGGCCTATCAAGCAAGTGGATTAAGCCCGCATGACGATCCTCCGCATTGCCATTGCACAGCTCAACACGCAGGTCGGGGCGATTGAGAAAAATCTTGCGACCATCCGCACGGCACGGGCGCAGGCGGCCGCGATGGGGGCGGATTTGGTGGTGACGCCGGAACTCTCGATCTCGGGCTATCCGCCGGAAGACCTCGTGCTGAAGCCCGCCTTTGTGGCGGCGTGCGAGGCGGCGGCCGAGGCGCTGGCGGCGGATACGGCGGATGGCGGGCCGGGGCTGATTGTGGGCACGCCCTGGCGAGATGGGGAGACGCTGCATAATGCGGCGTTTGTGCTTGATGGCGGGCGGATCATGGCGCGGCGCAAGAAGCATGAGCTGCCGAATTACGGGGTGTTCGACGAGAAGCGGGTGTTCGTGCCCGGGCCGGCGCCAGGGCCGGTGGTGTTCCGGGGGGTGCGGATCGGGCTGATGATCTGCGAGGATTGGTGGTTCCCGGATGTGGCCGAGACGCTGGCGGAATCCGGCGCGGAGCTGTTGCTCTCGATCAACGGCTCGCCGTTCGAGGATGGTAAGCAGAGCCGGCGGGTGACGCTCGCGGTGGAGCGGGTGGTGGAGACCGGGCTGCCTTATATGTTTGCCGCGCTGACCGGCGGGCAGGATGAAATCGTGTTCGACGGGGCGAGTTTTGTGCTGAACGCGGACCGCAGCCTGGCCGTGCAGATGCCGTATTTTGCGGAGGCGGTGACGCTGACGGAGTGGACCCGGAGCAACCAAGGGCTGGTATGCGCGCCGCAGCCGCTGGCGCCGGAGCCGGACCGGCTGGCGCTGATTTACGGCGCGATGATGATGGGCTTGCGGGATTATGTGAACAAAAACGGGTTCCCCGGTGTGGTGCTGGGGCTCTCTGGCGGGATTGATAGCGCGATTTCCGCGGCGGTGGCGGCGGACGCGCTGGGGGCCGGGCGGGTGCGGGCGGTGATGCTGCCAAGCCCCTATACCTCGCCCGAGAGCCTGGAGGATGCGGCGGCTTGTGCCCGGCTGCTTGGGATTGCGTATGAGACAATCCCGATTGCCGGGGTGATGGGAGCATTCGAGGCAGCGCTCGCACCCGCTTTTGCGGCGCGGGCGCCGGATATTACCGAGGAGAACATCCAGTCACGGTCGCGCGGGCTGATACTTATGGCCCTGTCCAACAAATTCGGGCCGATGCTGCTGACGACGGGGAATAAATCCGAGATGTCGGTGGGGTATGCGACGCTGTATGGCGATATGTGCGGCGGGTATTCGGTGTTGAAGGATGTGTACAAGACGACGGTGTTTGAGCTGTGCCGGTGGCGCAATGCGAATTTGCCGGCGGGCGGGCTCGGCCCTGACGGGAAGGTGATGCCGGAGCGGGTGATCACCAAGCCGCCTTCGGCCGAGCTGAAGCCGAACCAGACGGACCAGGATTCGCTGCCGCCCTATGAGGAGCTCGACGGCATATTGGCCCGGCTGATCGAGGGGGAGGCCAGCATCGATGAGGTTGTGGCGGCGGGGTATGAGCGGGCGACGGTGCTGCGGGTTTGGAAGCTGCTGGACCGGGCGGAGTATAAACGCCGGCAGGCGCCGCCGGGGGTGAAGATTACGGCGCGCGCATTCGGGCGCGACCGGCGCTACCCGATGACCAACGGCTTTACCAACCTTATCAG
>Ga0116230_10003509_pt1 | contig 15326 bp, 10 predicted proteins | sample S1TSphfallax_3_FD_88678 | JGI IMG/M metagenome (GOLD analysis project Ga0116230, IMG submission 88678) | Host-associated microbial communities from peat moss isolated from Minnesota, USA - S1T2_Fd - Sphagnum fallax MG | ecosystem: Host-associated > Plants > Peat moss > Unclassified | place... | reverse complement strand
CTAATATTGTTGTGATGGTTGTTTGGATTTGTTCCAACTGGCTCTCAACATGACTCAAATTCATCAAATATTCTGAGATAGTATTAGAAGCATAGTTGTTGTTTGTAGGTTACACAAAGTTGGTTAGGTAGACATTCAACTTTTCCTTGACGTGTATTTGGGGTCTTTCTTAGTTCTCTTCTCAAACATCTTTTGCCAGTACTGTTTACAGAATCCCAGCACTTAACTAGTCTAAGGGAGAAAGTGGGTGCATTTACCTGGGATAGTTACAAAGGTGGAATCAATCCACCTTGCTAACTCAATTGTAGTTTATCCACAATTGAGTCACAATGAGCTTTAGATGCTGACTTGTTGACATTTCTCTTTGGTTGGAATTCCATTTCCTACTACAAAATGTGGGTGTAGTTCATTAATCCTTATTCACTAGATTACCGAATTCAATTTTTTCAATTAATCCTCATTTATTAAAACTAATAAATTCACTCAAAATCTAGTGAAATCACTTTGCGTACAGAGACACATTTTGTTAGACAGTTATATTGCATGTTTAAGCAAGAATATCTCATTCAGTCTGTGGATGAAAACTGATCCATATACATTGTGTTATAAATGAAAAGTGATATGCATCCACCTGCTGACCAGGTTTTGGATGTACAGAATGCTGGCAACATTAGGTGATTGGTGAGAGGCTGCTGGTTACTGAATATAATAGCCTTGGTGCTTGTATGCCTTGGCTATAATATCTGGTAACCATCACCCTCTAACAGGTTACGTAGTCCATAATGGGTTTACAATGGATGGTGCACTGGTGGGTGCTGGGTCACATATGTAATCCACATATCCAGGGCCCCATGAGTTAATTCATGAGCAAAACAATGTTTATATGGTCTGTAGTGAAGCTTGTTGTTGGAATTGCAACAACTCAAAGAATGATTGAAAATGTGGAATCTGGGTGACTGAGTAACTCTACTCCACAAGGAATAAAGTTGGCTTGATCTGGGACTTGCTATTCATGATGGTGGGTGAGAATTAGGAAACTTTTCTTGGTCTATCTTGGGTCTTTGTTACTTCTGTGCTGGCACCCCTTAGATTTCAAGGGCAAAGGTTGCCCTTTTACAGTTTTAAGGCTACTTTGAATCTTGTCTCTCAAAGTGAAGGTTTGACTGAAACTTGCTCTTTACAAAAAAACCAAATAAAATCACAAAGAAATTTTGCACACTAACTGCCATGATGTACCATAAACTATGTAAAAATATGTATATGTATTTGCTGTTTTCTCTGAAGGAACCTTTTTAAGAGTGCCCTTTTGATCAAAGGATTCATTGGATAATTGCTTTACAGATTTGAAGCACAAACCTTTTTTTTTGGCATGAATTAGGACAGGATTAGGACCCTGTCTTTTAAAGACAAGAAGACTTCAAATGCAAGCCATGCCTCCTGGAATGCCCCCATCCCCTACACAAATCTATGGTGGATGGGGGCTACACTGTGTCAAACAATTAATCTACATGCTTCAAAGTTTAAAGTGTGTTGTTGCAAAATGTTCCGTCTAGAAGTAACATCTCAAGCTATGACCAAATTTGTTTTTAGTGATTTTTAAGGAAAAATCAGGAGAAAGTGGGTTTTGGGTTTTTTTCTATTGCTATAAAACTCAGAAAATTGCCACATATTTATATAATGCTCCAGTAGGTAGCCAATGATATAGAAGAATGCTCAGATTTTTGTCATTTTCATAATTATTGATTTGTAGCCAAATTTGGCCAAACCTTTTCATGGATCACCACCTTCGCTACATCCAAAATTTATTTAAAAGAACAGTGCTGCTATGACAGAAGTTTTGGATTAGAGAAGGAAAATCCAACTCTCAAAAATCAAATTGGGCTTCACACTGCACCTGTCTATGTGACTTTATGTTGTGTCCTTCCTTTCTACCTCTCAAAAACACAAACTATTGATGAAAAATGAAGGGGAAAAAGTTCCAAGTAGTCCTGGACAGTCTGGAATCAGGTGAACTGTATGCTCTTGCTCCTGTAGTCTTTTGCTTCCTTTGCTTTGTCTATTTGTTTAGGATTCCCCAAATGTCAAACTTGTTCACCTTGGAGCCTGGTCACCTTGAGAGATGACTATGGGAACCTGGACAAAAACTAAGACTAAACATGTTGAATGTTGATTTGCAATTGTGTTTGCAATCTTATTATTGCATATGCATTACATTCAAGGGAACAACCATACTTGAAGTTCATCTTCAACAAACTATGTGTATCTTCTGTAGGGTGTGCTAATTTAGATGATTTAGTACTAAAAGTCCTGATAACTTTTGATCACTCCCACACACTAAAAATTGAGCACATTGAAATTTTCATGGTAGGCTGGTTGGCTCTAGACAAGAGAATCTTGTGGACATGCAATGGACATGAAACGTGTTTCATTGGAATCTCAAGATAAAGAAGAATTACATGTCGGGTAATTATACTTTGGGCATTAAAAGTATATAAATAAGTAATAAGAATTAAATACAACAAATGTTTTTTGGACCTATTGCATGATATGGTCAATTACATGAATTTGCCAAGTGTTGCAATGGAAATTTGACCAATTATCAAGTGTGACCAACTACCAGACAACTATATAACTTAATAAGAACTCTCAATCACCATCTGAGGAATAGCCATAAATTATGCCTTCAATGCATTGAAACTCATGGGATGAAATCTCATAGTACTTTGGATTGTTGGAGTTTTGGATAGTCATAATGCTTTTGTTCCTTCTATTGCATTACCAGTTTAATCATTTTGTTGCACATGTAGAATATCGTGAGTGTGTTGTATTACACACTCAACCATCACCAAAATGAATATACATGTCATCACAATGCACATGATTACTGCAATAATTGTTGTCACATTAATTTGTGTCTCTACTCTTTACATGGGCTGGTTCCTCTTTGCAGGCACCCGAAACCTCTTTGCAATGTTTTTCATTCCATAGTTTTTCCTTGGGTAGAACTAAAATTCAGTCCAATTTGCAACATATGAGAATGCAAAAAATTAGCTCTAGCAACAAATGGTAGGTTAGAATGTCAAAGCATCATATTAATTCATATGGGTAAAATCAATGTTTCAGAACAAAAACAATTCACTTGATGTACATCCCACTAGCCCACATCTCAAGCACTATTAGACCTAAAACAAAATGGCTGTAATCTCATTCATGAGCCAAACACTTAACTTCATCTTCCTAGTAGGAGATTCATCCATAAATTCATTGCATTCCTAGTTTTGGAATCAATCTCAAAGATTGAAAAGCAACTCCAAACTTACTAATTTTCTTTAAAATACTAGTATTCACCTAGTGTTATAAGTCTTCTAAAAAACATTTTCTGTTAAACAAGAATTTTAGATGGCTATTCTCAATGATTAAGACCCATGCAAAGTAATTTATTATACCCATATAGCCACAGTTAGCTTCCACATCGACAAAATGAATAATTAAAATTTTCAAAAAAAAAAATTTCTAGTTTCTTAAATTTGAAAATATTTCATGATCTACTATGATATTGTCATATTAGTGGTGAAATTATTCAGATTTTAGCCTGCAATAATTATGATGGTTATCAGCTTCATATTTTCATGAAAATTTGTTTCACTATTTTAAGGATTATTTAATGACAAAACTGACCCTAGGGTAAGGTAATCCAAATAGCCAACCCTTCCCCACCCCCTTGCCCCTCCAAAAAAAATGTTTGAACAATTTTGCAAGTTCATGTATGCATGCAGAAATGTTTCACTATGATTTAACCAAAATGTCCTAGTTTGATGACATCATGGGGACATATTGAGCTCCATCACATGCACACACATGCATGATAACTTGTGAAATCATCATCATGGGTAACCTAGTTGACCAAGCTTTTGTTGGGTGAGAGGGCAGTAAACTACCCTAGTGCCCAAAAAATGTTTTGTGATGACAACTGTGGGTGTACCTAAATTTGCAAGCTGCAACTCCAGAGCTGGTTTCTTGTTTTTTGGGTCAGAAAAATTCCCAATTTTTCTCAAAAATCATTCAAGGGGTTCCACCAAAACTGTCCGGATCATCAGCTACAACAACACTTCAATTGGAGTGGATTTCCTTTTTGGCCTTTTGCTTCACTTACTCTTTTGACTTGCAGCAAAAAAAAAGAAAAGAAAGTGGGCAAACTCATGTGGACTAGTGTGGTGCTGCTGGTGGTGGGTACCCCACTAGACATGTACACTGCCTTTGAACTGGTTGTAGCTTTGTGGGAGTATTTGTAGGCTGCCAAACCCAGTACCAGTCTCATAGCAGTCTCATAGCAGCCACTGGCACCAGCAAGAGCAGTAGCAAGAGCAGCAGGAATCCACTAGACTCACCAGTTCTACCATCTCTTATATATCTAGTCTCCAGACATCATCAGGACGTGAGAGTGCAAGCTGCTCTGAGCTAATAATTCTTGCAATTCTGTGGGTCACAAGGAAATTCTTCTACTCTTTTTGCAAACTTTAAATTCTCAGTTGATGAGAGAAAAGTTTAGTTGAATTCAGACTTATTGGTGGTGGTTGTGCTGCAATTTGTGGTGAGCTGCTGTCGAAGAAGGCGACCACGCAGTGTTGTTACTACAACGAGGAAGTGGTTCTTCGAGTATTACCTCCAGCTGAGCTATGGGTTCCAGAACTACTTGGAGCTCAGCTGGGCTGATGGGTAGTAGCTTCACAGCGTTGAGCTGCTTCTTGGGGTTTCAGTTCATTGTGTCGTTGCTTCTGTCGGGTCTGCAGTTGCAAGTGGTGGAGGCACAAGGAGCATGGGAGGTTATTGTGAATAATGCGGGTATCGCGTCCATGCATACGGCGGTTACGCGTTTCAATACTGCTGTGTTGCTGGACAGAACTGATATCGGACCTTCACAGCTTCCCTTACCCGATGGCGTTTGTCGCAACGATCCCAATGACGAGGCAAGCGTGACTTCCGTTGAATTTTAAGATCCTAGATATAATTTGCTAGTCTTGATCAATTCTTTGCCTTGTGAGTTCTAGCGTTCGGTAGCTTGACACTCTCTCTCTCTCCCTCCACGAATATGACCCACGATGATCTCAGTATATATGGGAAGTTCAAATCCTGAGTTCCTTTTGCATATATCCAATCCGTTCTTTCAAGCTTTATTCCGAATTTTAAGCTGAAGGATCATCGGGTAGTTCTAGAAATTTCTAACGAAGTCCCGAATTCTGCAACATGTCTCGTTTCTGAAAGCAGAGCTCAACATACGACTGCACAGCTCACTCTGCCGTCCTCGACCTCGGTACCAACACCATTAGGCCTCTCTTTATTCAAACCGACACCTGGTGTTCCTCGGGACAGTTCAATGCCGACGGCACACTCGTACAAACCGGTGGAGACAACGATGGATTTTCCAAGGTAATTTCCTTTTTTTTCCCCCAATTGTTGAGCAGCGACCTGGAGAGTCCAGGGAGCTCGCTCCCTGACTGATCTCCGATTTTGTCTCTCTAGACTTCATTAGGGAAAATTCGTTGCTTCAAACGTCAAGAAATAAGATCAAGAGTCACAGTTTAGCAAGAAGAAAAAGTTGCAATGATCCAAGATTTGTAGCCTTGAAATTGTTGCACTAGACATCCTTGAGCAACCCATGTGAATTGCAGGCCCATGAATAATTGGTGGTCTGAGAACAGATTTTCAGCTGCAATTCGTGCTTGTGTGATGTGATCCACACAGATCAGGACTCTCGATCCATGCGCAGGAGATGGTGACTGCAACTGGGTAGAGACGGACGTCCCATTGCAGAACGGACGATGGTACGCCACCAACGCACAACTGCCGGACGGTACCCAAGTCGTCGTCGGCGGACGCGGCATTTCGACTCTGGAGTATGTGCCAGCCAACGGCCGAGGCACCACATACATTCCTCTAATTTCGAATGTAATCACAACGACGTTCCTCTTGTTCATGTTCCTCGTGTTTTGCACTTGAGAGATTAGTCTCACAGTGAAACCTAAACATTTCTACTGTCCTCTCTGACATGTAGCCAATTCTTGCGAAGTCCTAGACTTGTGGATGATCGCTAACCCAGCTACCTCACAAATTTGGAAAACAACACACTGGGATTCTCACTAGTGAACTGAGAGTTTGAGAACTGAGCTCTACTGTGATTCTGATACTTGTATGGGGATGTGGGCATTACAGGCAAACGATGCTCAAAACGACAACTTGTACCCTTACGTGCATTTGCTACCCAACAATCAGCTCTTCATCTTTGCTAATCAGGATTCTATCCTCTACGACTGGCAGTCCAACACCGTGGCTAACAACCTCCCTACACTCCCCGGTGGGCCGAGAAACTATCCGTCAGCTGGAAGCTCAGTGTTGCTGCCATTGTCGGGTTTCAACGGGTGGACAGATACGGAGGTTCTGATTTGCGGCGGAGCAACATACGGTGCATTCCTCAACCCCGGAGCCGCCATGCCCGCGACACTATCATGCGGACGAATTTCACCCTTGGACGCAAATCCGGCCTGGGCACTGGAGAACATGCCCTTGCAACGCAACATGGGCGACATGTTGCTCTTACCTGACCGTAACGTGCTCATCGTCAACGGTGCTGCCAATGGTGCACAGGGATGGGGAAATGCACAGAACCCCGTGCTAACGCCAGTGTTGTACAATCCCAATGGTGCCGCCGGTACACGCTTCCAAACCCTAGGGGCCACTGACATTGCTCGCGTCTACCACTCTACCGCTAACGTCTTGCCCGACGGCAGTGTGCTGGTTGCCGGCAGCAACACGCACCAGTTCTACACCTTGACTGGCTATCTACCGACGGAGTTGAGAATCGAGCGATTCTCTCCACCTTACCTTGGCAACGGTGCCGGGCCGGTCATCGCCAACGCTCCGGCAGAATTGGAATATGGTGCGGCCTGGACAGCCACAATCAACAACGGTAATGCGGAATTTATTGACCTGAATCTACTGAGCGCTCCGTATTCGACTCACTCCTTCGCCCAGGTACGCATCAATTCTGCACGCCCGGTTCAATTCTAAAGTCTAGTTATAATCAATCAGGCAGATTATGTCCTTTTTCTTGACCATGCTATGTGACATATAATCTTCCGATCATGATCACTCATAATCAATGCTTTTTTTTTGGGTAAGGGGCTTGACCATTCGATAGTAGTCAATCTTCAATTTACTCACAAAGGCCGTATTAGACAGAAATTTTCCATTCCTGGATTATACGAGCTGACTTCTTTGAGTTGCAAGTCTATGGTTACATGATTCTTTTAGTGCTTTCCATGGACTCTATAATCTCTAGTCTCCTCAAGCTCTTCCCCAGACTGGATGGATCCAGATTCCAAATTGCTGCAAACTTTGCAGTTTGCATCCACTATATATATTCACGCCCTTAAATTGCACAAACTGTGCATCTGATCCTTGCGTTGATGCTCTTATAAATTTTAATTCAACTGATGTGAACCTTGTTGCAGGGGCAAAGGCTGTTACAGCTTGAGACCACAGTCCCAGCTGATGTGGGAGGGGGTTCATATACAGTGGATACTACTGCACCACCCAGTTCTGTGATTGCTCCTTCAGGCTACTACATGCTTTTCGCCGTGTCAGATGGCATTCCAAGCCAGGCCCAGTGGGTTCATGTAGGTTAAACTAAGGACTGAAATTTGAGGGTGCCAAGACCAAAATTAAGTTGTAGAATTAGCAGCAGGATGATCAATGCTTTTTGCCCAAGTAAAACGGCAATTGAAAGATTCAACCAGGTGTGTCATAACGCTGCTTGAGACTCTCAAACTAAGGACGTCGCGAGTTCAATTTGTGGAGGTAAATTATCATTCGGCCAAGAAGTTGGTGGGAGGTAGGCTACTCGAAGACCAATATAGCAATAATATTGCCCGGTTTTTGCAAGCCAATTAATACTCCCTCAACAACAAGCTGCACAATGTTCAATCTATCCACGAATGGACATGTGAAGAATTGATTGTACACCAAGTCTCAATCACCCACACTCTAGATCTAGTTCTAAATTTGATTCTGTGTCTGAAAGCTAGAATCTTGCCCCATGATGAGATTATGCTCAGCAATAATTATCCAAATCTGCATCCTTCAGGCCAGCAAATTGCTGACTGCACTTGTTAACCCAAGTAGAAAAGAGCTAGCTTCCTTGCAGGTACTGTTGACCACACTTTCAGAACAGGTCTGAATAGTTAGCTTTACATGTATTGCAGTAGGCAGCCCAGCTGTGGGACAAGACACTCTATCCCACAATTCTCACTGGTGATGGGGATTGGAGATCCAAAGGAGATGATTTGTATACACCATCATGGAATGCACTTTATGAAGGCTAGAGAGGGTACTTCTAGAGTGATTTAGGTGGGTATTTGTGAGATGGTTCAGCACTGACACGCATCATCATTGCAAGAAAGAATGTATTCAAGTGAATAAAGTCCTGCTTTCTTTCTTATATCAGTGTCTAAACCAGCGTTGGTCTGGTAACAACCAGTGTTGGCCTGTTCTAGCTTTTAATTCAAACCTTTGGTTCAGGTGTTTTAATTTTTCTCACAAAATTGAAACCCTTGGTTTCCAGTTTCTCTTTTTCTTCTTTTTTTTTCCTGGTTTTCAGTTTAACAGTTTCATAACTCCTAGGAACTAAGAACCGAAGGGTTTCAGGTCTGTTACAAGGCTGGTTCTAGCCTACTCTTGGCCTGGTTTTCTCACAGTTTTGTGGCCAGTTTCAGGTTTTTATTTTTAACTTTCATTGCTATAAAACAAACAGTTGCATAAGAATGTGTTATGGATTTTCTCACTTCTAAGTTCTAAGTTCTTATAGATAAAAACACATTGCAAATGAATGCTCTATATGAACAAATAATTTATCCCCTAAATAGTCCCTCTTGTACAAGATCACTAAATCTCAAACTCATCCCTAAATGGGTTGTTTTCAACATGAGATCTCATTATTTTCCCCTGACCATTTTCAAGTTATCTGGGCACATGTGTTGCTGGTTCATGTGCACAGAACTATAACAAAACTACAGACTTCAATTTAGGTCCTCCCTGGGGCACAAATGATCAAGCATGATGCCCAGGATTTGAGTTATTTTCCTCCTAATTAACCAAATTCTCAATAGGCATTTAGGTTCACCTAGTGTACATGCATTCTGCAAATGTAGTAAATCAAGTTCGCCAGTATAGACATTAATTCTTATGCAATGTCAATGATAAATTTCTTATGGAATGTGAGTGTGGACATTTTTTCTTATGGATCACATTTCAAACTCTTATGGACATCAACTCAAACTGAAGGACATACATTTGAACTTGTCACTTGCTCTACAAAAGTTGAGCTAATGAAGAGTACCTTGGTAAGAACACAGATTGCAGAGTGTGCATTCACTACTACAATTTGAGGGATTAAAAAAGATTTTTTCATGGGTTTTTTGTAGATTTTTCATGCCATTTTGTTAGAAATCAGTGTGTAAGTTAGCAGTTTGGAGATTATTTTTGAAGACCTGCAGGGTTTGAGCACGAGCAAGCCTCTCACAGATTAAAGGTGGAAGACATGTAGAACAAAAACCTAAAAAAATGTTCAGTCATCTCAATATGAAGAGAAATCACTATGTTTTGTTACATAGCAAAGTGATGCAGATTGTCACATTGTAAGAATGGAATAGCAATTTCCCCTCCACCAACATGGAAGACAATGTTCTCCTTCAAATCAATAGAACACTATAGAACAAAACCCTCGGACATGTGAAATTTAGGATAGACCATGAAGACATTGATCTCCCAATCCCATTTGTCTCCTATTTAAGAGAATGAAATTGGAATTCATATAAATTGGTATTTAGGAAACCTACTTGGTGCTTTCAAAGCATGTCCAACCCAAAAATAAACTCCAGATTAAGTTGGTCAAGCACTATGAAGGAACAAACTTGGTAGAAGTTTGTTCCTATCTGTCCACACACCGTGCACACAATGAACCATACATGCCAATCCTGAAATATCTGGATGCCATGTACTCAGGTACAGAACTTCTTTAGCCCATCAGTTCATCTACGTGCTCTACAATGGAAAACAGATTATAAGGTGCAAATGCACCAAGCACACAAAGATCCACTAAGGACTATTGACTCCAACAATATTACCCAATTTGCTAGTCATTCCACAAGCAAATTTCATCCTCAATAACACCAACTTTTGTGTGTGCAAATTTCATCAATTGAGTACCAAGATACATTTCAAGTGAGAAGATGTATGGTGTCTTGTTGAGAAAAAAATTATTGTTACTTTAAGGGGAGCAACATGAATATGCTTGATTATCTTTGTGTCCAATTTGGTCCAAGCATGGTAAATTAGACCAAAAAAAGTCTGTTTGTTTAAACCCCATTTAAAAATATCACAGTTTTTAATAGAAACACAAGAAAGAAGATTGAAAAACATTTTTTGTTTCATTTTGAAAACATCTATGCCTTCATTAAGTTTATAGTAGATTGATTGTGAAATTTGAAGAACTTTAATATAATAAAAGTAGTTAATAAGCATATTTAAAATTGATTAGCAATTGTTTTTTCAAACCTACTTTTACCGTACAAGCTAAATATATTTTGATTAAAATGTGAAAAAGATGAAAAGTCACAAATACATTTTAGGACCCATTAATTCAAAAATCTAAAAGAGGTAACATTTCATCTACTTACAACCTACTTAAAGGTCATAAAGTAGATTGTGAACTTTGCTTGAATTTTCAAAAATTTATTTGAACCTATTTTAAACATGTAATCTTTATTTAAAGTTTCAACAAAGTTAAAAAAAATGTTCATATAACTCTTTGAACTAAATAGTATTTTTAAGTTCAACATATCAAAGCCTACTTGACGGCTCCTTTTCAAGGAACATTTGTAATATAATTTACCATGCTTGGACCCAATTCCTTTTACAATATCAACATAGCATCGATCCATTAGCATCAAAAGTTCACATTGACACACTAAAAAGAATAAGGTCTTCTTCCCATGTGTCCAAATCACATTAGTGTTCAAACTTACGTCATGCATAATCCTTTTGGACAATCAAAAGTATAAGTTGTAACAATCTTTACTACAAAATGTTCTTTGATCTTGTGAACCAACATATTATACAAATGCAAAACTAAAAAAAAGATGTAACATATTGACTATTCTTCTTATTGTAATAAATTTTAATTGATTTTTCAAAATAATATCTTCAAATTGCAATTACAACCAACATAAAACTACCATGCATTTTTATTCATAATGAATTTTCCTAATTAATGTAGTTCAATATTTTTTTTTCCTTATTGCCCCACAAAGTCTCTTCTCTCTTTATTTAATCACTTCATAATTTCAATTGTATAAGTCTTTCCTCTCTTGTTATTTAAGGTGTTCTTTTTGTCAATTTGAAAAGGTTTTATTATTTGTTGGTTAATTTATAATTTTGAAAATAATAACACAAACCACATCCATTGTTTCATTGACACATCTTGTTATTTCTATAACTCAAGGTTTCGAAACGCATTTCAATGAATTCACATTACGTTCGTAAACCACTAGACCCAAAAATTTGTTAATTTTCAACATTAATCGTGTGTTATGTTCAAGGTTGTCAAAACCAACATGACATGGTCATTTTGTGTTTAGTGTCACATCGATGTTTGTCCAAATGCATTAGTCATGTCTATTAAGATTGATGCATGAAAATTTTTCATTACATTCAAATTGCCTCTATTCAAGGTTGTCACAATGTCCGTGCATCCGATGCATTTCAACATAACCGCACCCTTACATCACGTTAGTATAAAGTTAGCCTAAATCAAAAGAACTCTCAGGTTGTGCGTGGCAAGCTTATGGGGTCCAAACAACATATATCGAGCCAATGTGTTTACTTTGCATTTAGGAGTATTGCCTTTTTTGGGGTCTTTTTTTACCAAAAAACATGTTTTCATAAACAAGAATTTTCAAATGAAATGTTTTGAAACTTTTTATATATTCTATTCATAATTGCCCCAATATGTCATATGTATTTTTATAATCAAATTTCAAGAAATACAAATTTTCCTAGATTTTGTGTTTCATCTTGAAAATTTGTCATAATTTCAAATCATACCAAAACATGTTAACACTTTCAAGTTTAAGTTTTTATGTTATAAGCTACAAATTTTCTTTAAACAACATACACATTGCATCACATCTACACGTCGAAAAGGATTTATGAAATTTTTTTAAACCTTAATTTTTAATAAACACAAAATCAAAAAATTATGAAAATTTCAATGTTTTTTGAATTTGTCTAATAATACCTTAATTCCATAAAAAAATTGAAGGATGAAATAAATTGTATTATGAAAATTAAGGGGCCTTTTATGAAAGTAATGTCGTTGAATGAAAATGTTAAACATCCTTTATTCAAACCAAAATTTGATATTGGAATTTTTTTTATTCATTTTAGATTTTTCAATATCCATATTATTTGATAAGCACAACTTTCCATGAATCACATGCCATTAAAGTGGCACCACATAGACAAATGCAACAAAAATCGCATAAAAGTTGACATTTTGACATCAATTTTGGCTCATTTGAGCTCATTCACACCCTACAAGCGACCAAAACTAGGCCCATTTTAATCACCATAAAGGTTGCAACAATTGAAGTTTTTTGGTCGCCAAGCCTATAACTAAAAAGTTTCAATTGCCAAGTTGCAACAATTGAAATTTTTTCATCACCAATCATGTGACAACTAAAAAAAATTCAATTGCCACACAATTGGCAATAGAATGCTTTTGATTACCAAACTTACAATGATTGAAAAGATTTTGTCTCCAATAGTGTGGCAATTGAAAAAAAATTAGTCATCGCATGTCTCTAGATTTGGGTTGTCCGATTGACATTGGATTGATCTCTGCCATTGATTTGGTGATAGAATTTGGGTAAGTCTACAATATAATGAGCCATTGTAAGTGAAACCACTCCTAAATAACACAGTTGTCGATTTTTAACTTCAATTAGGATTGAATGTTTTTCATGTAATCTACATAGTGTGATGTAATATACATTCAAGAATGACACATAAAAATGTGAGTCAATTATATCAACATTTGAAGGTGAAAATGGACTAATTAAACACTTATAACTAGTCTTAAAGTCCTAAGTAAGTCACATAAGAATTATCAAAATTAATCTAAATTTGTTTGGAAAATTTACATATTCATGTAGATTGAATACTTATTAAACTTTACATGGTTTTGGATCATCATTGGAATTGATATATAAATAAATTGTAAAATTCAGAATTTGCAATTTCTTTCCAATTACTCTTGGATAAATATAAAGATAAGTTACAAAATTCAAAGAAACTAAATTTTATTATAAAAATATATTGTAAAAGTCAAATATGTGATTAAACCATAAATTGTGTGCAATGGTTGCATGCCATTTCAATTTCCAATTTCAAATCTTTACCTTTTGAAAAAGACAAAGTTCGGTTTGGCTCATTTTATCATGGACGTACCCATTTGGTTTACATGGTAATAAAATGTAGACCTTGCATGTCAATACCACTTTCTCCTTTGAAGTGTGTGGGCCTTGTGTTGTTTAACAAAAACCATTGACATATACTTTAAGAGGGAAAGGTGAAACCTTCATGGGTGTTTGAATTTTAGATTGTCATATTGCATTTATAATTGGTGTTGAATTTCAAGTGTAGCCCTAAAGGTGGAATTAGATCTTATTGTTGAATAGATTAATTAAAATAATCAAGCCTATTGTTTTTGTGTATAGTGTTTTATCAATGGAGGGAAAACACAACATGTGGAGTCCATGGTATTTGATGCTAAAGAACAAACCAAGAGAGGTGGAATGCAAGTTTTATGATAATGTTATTTCATACCACAAGGATAAAATGCTCCTCCATTTGGGCTATTGATATGATGTCAATACACAAACTAGATTTGTAGTATGTTCAAAGGTACATCCAGGGTGAAAACATTATTTGTCCAATGTGATGGACTTGTCCCTCCACCATTAACTAACATGGAATTACCAACCCATATCCCGAATGGGCGAAAAGAGGATGTGGCCATCAAAACATTGAATCCTTTAATGGAAGGAAAATCTATTTCAATGTTTCAAGAGGAAGGAGTTCGAATTTCACCCACTTACAAATAGTAAAAAAGGTCTTATCAGATGCACAAATAACAACATTTGAACCTTTCAACAAATTTCATTGCCTTAGGGATTAAATTTAGCCCAAAAACAAAATTTGGACAAGAAATGGGCAACTTCTCTTATGAAACGAACATCCCCTTCAATGTTGTGTGACACCTAGCATTTGTAGAAGCTATGAGAGCAACCTCCAAATTTCGAACCTACTACAAACCCCCATTATACCATGGATTGCACACAAATTTGTTAAAACACTCCAACCTGGATGTGTCCAAATGAGTAACCAAAAAGATGCAAAACTCGATTCACAAATATGGAACAACCATTTCTTCTGATGGTTGGGATAACATTACATGGCGTCCATTGTTGAATGTAATCCTTATTAAAAGATTGGGAAAAAGTAACATCGAAGCAAATTGTGAAAAAGGCAAAAATTGTTGTTTCTTTCATATGACAACACCATGCGTTAATCCTATGGTGATTAAAAAATTTCAATTATTGCAAAATTGGCAACTGAAATCCATTTTTAGTCACTAATCATAACAGGGGCAATTCATGACGCGCTCCCAAGTTCCTTGTTGGACCCAAGTTGAGTCCAAGTCAGTCAAACAGTGGAATTGTTCGGAACTTGCGGCACACTCCCAACTTTCAGCACTAAAAGGGGTAGAGGGGCATGCTGAGGCTTTAGGATGGGACTAGGAAGAGTGACAAGCTTTAGTTACTTACTCGAACATGTATCAAACCAACTAACAAGTTGGTTAGTTCACATTCTAGAACACCCTTGGTGCTAAAACAAGCCACGGGCAACCTTAGACTCAAAAGACTCACCACGGCCCAAATTCGAGGGAAGCCACCACCTTCTCCCATATAGTATTATCTGTGTCTTTCCACGGCACCTACATCCGAATGGCTTTTTTTGTCCCAGGACTCCCAAGGAAGAGTCTCGAAATTGTCCCGGTTTAGACTCTTGGGACTTTGCAAATTCATAACTTTTTGCTCAAACCTCTGATTAGGATGAGGTCTAAATCAAATGTGTAGCTCTCCTTGAGAGCTTTCCAACGGTGTGTCGCACTCCACCTGCACACACTAGGGTTGGGTCGATTCCCAACTTTT
>Ga0116230_10003506_pt1 | contig 15335 bp, 18 predicted proteins | sample S1TSphfallax_3_FD_88678 | JGI IMG/M metagenome (GOLD analysis project Ga0116230, IMG submission 88678) | Host-associated microbial communities from peat moss isolated from Minnesota, USA - S1T2_Fd - Sphagnum fallax MG | ecosystem: Host-associated > Plants > Peat moss > Unclassified | place... | reverse complement strand
CTTGAAGATTCTTCTACAGACTAACTCAACCTTGTCATGCGAAATGCTATTGTTAATTATGGGCTTGTATTCCCTATATATCCATAAATCACATCTAATTCTACATCCCCTTCCCCTTTTCTATAAACTAAAAAGGATAATGTACTTTAAAAGGTTTATGGGTCTTAAACTAATTAAGCGTTACATTAACTGAAATATAGAAGTACTCTATGCCTAAAAATATCACAAAAGCTAATTCAACTATTAATAATCATTACTTGAAGGTTTATAAGCATTCAGATCATTAGTACTAAGGAAATTTAAGGAACTAAAGCTTAACTATTTGTTGAGTTATAATCCATGGCTCATAATGGTAAGGCACATTGTCCTTGTTCAATGTGGACATTCGACATAAACCAGGGAGGGAAAATGTGTTGCTCAATGCATTAAGTCGAAAACACCAACTTAAAATGGTGTACATGGGGGAAACAGAGCTTCAAAAGGAAGTTTGACTAATGAACCGCTGTGATGGGTTGGCCAAGGAAATAAATCAAAACAATAAAAAATGAATCAAGTCACACTTCCATTTGCGAGATGGATTATTATGGTACAAGTAAAATCGACTTTATGTTCCGGAAGGGAGGCTTAGGGATGTGTTCTTGAAGGAGTGCCATGATGGGCCATTTGTAGACCATGGTGGTGCAAAGCGCACCACAACATTACTAAAGAAGTCTTATTATTAGCCTAATTTGAAAGACAATGTAGAGGAATACATGAAGACTTGCTTAACTTATCAACAAAATCGAACACTCAATAAGAAACAAGCATGACTATTGTGACCCTTATTGATTCTTAAAAGGCTGTGGGAAAATGTGTCCATGGATTTCATGGTGAGTTTGCCACCATCAAAGAAATTTAATGCAATAATGGTGGTGGTTGATCGATTTAACAAGATGGCACACTTCATTCCCACCAAGGAAAATGTCACAGCCAAAGAAACGAGAAGGTTGTTTTTCAGGCACGTGTTCAAACATCATGGCCTCCCTATGGACATTGTGTTGGATCAAGACCTAAAATTCACGAGCAAGTTTTAGCAAGCCTTGTGGAAGTGCATGGGGTTGGAGCTGGAGATGAACACCTCGTTCTAACCTCAAATGGATGGACAAATTGAGAAAATGAACTTAATTATCCAACAATTTCTAAGGGATTATGTGGCGGCATATCAACAAGATTGGGTGGACCATTTAGAGTTAGCCGAGTTTTGCTACAACAACTTTAAGCATTCAACAACAAGGGCCACCCCCTTTCAAATGGTGATGAGCAAATCACTAATTGTGCTTATAACTTGGGCTACACAGGGGCAACTCCCAAGTGATGCAAGTGAGGAAATGCCAATGGTCACACAACTTGATGAATAGAGGCAACACTTATGGGAGATGGTTAAGGCCAATCTTGAAAAGGCGCATAAACAATACAAGGATTTTGTAAACAAGTCTCAACGAGAGGTGGATTTTGAAGAAGGAATTAAAGTATGGTTGAACATAAAAAAATTCTAGTTGCCAGAAGGTCTAAGCCACAAGTTCTTGGGCCCATATGCGAGTCCATTTAAAGTGTTAGAAAATAAATTTCCCGACATTTACAAATTAGAACTATTGGAAAATCTTAGAGTTCATCCCATATTTCATATTTTGCTTTTGAAGTCGGTCTCCCATGATGCCTCAAGGCCTAATCAAGAGCATAACTCAAGGCTTCCACCCGACCTCATTCATATTGAACATGAATTTGAAATGGAGGTTGTGCTCAAGTCAAGGCAACTAAAGGGGTGAAAGTGGGAGTATTTGGTCAAGTGGAAAGGATATAGTCCAATAGAAGCATCTTGGGTGAATGAATTGGATATGGAACATGCCCAAAAAGCCATAAAAAAATTCCATAATAAACCGACAAAGAAGCAAAAGAAACATAAAATGTGATGAGTGTGAGGCATTATTGCACACCTTCAACATGAAGATATGCACTCACAAAACCCGCTTGGAAGTGGAACTACTATGTAATTGTAGTTTAACAAGTAAGGTGGTTCAATGTAATGCAATGAAGTTCACTAAGAATCTAATGCGTTGTGTCCACTTAGAAGTTACAAAGATGTTGTGGGAGAATTGTAATTCACCATGATGGAATGTGAAAGGGCATTATGTTGATGTTCATTCAATGTCACACTTGATGGTTGAACCCCTCTTGTTCCATTCGTCATAACATCTACATATAACCTCCTAATCTAACATGCATTGGATTTTTGAAAAGCTAATCTAAAAAAAACCATGTTAGAAAATCTTATAAGTTTTTATTTTTTTGATCAAGACTTAAGCCTTGGGACTAAGAATCAGTTTGCTTAGATTGAGGGAAAAAAAATAGACAATTCAACCCCCTCTACTTCTGGCAAGTGTAGCTCCCTTATAACCAAACTGATGATGTTAAAATTTGGAAAGAACCTTCTACACCTCCTAAATAATAACTGTTTTAAGTTTGACACAAATCCAACGATGGATTTAGAAGGAACAACTATTTGAAATAAAACTCTAGAGGTTTTGTCATGGAAATCCTTCCATGCTTAATTCTTGCACACATCTCTCTCATGAACAACACCTTTCCACACATAAGAATTAATCTTTTCTTTTTCACACATTCCTTTTCTTCCTTTTTCCTTTTCCCAACCCAAGAGATTTCCCTCTCCCTTGGTAAGCTTCCATGACCTTTCCTTGAACTTCTTCCCCTTGCCCAATGGAAGCTTCAAAATCCTCCCCTCCAATCAATGGCCTCCTCATCCTTCAAGAGCCAACTAAAATTGAGAATGATTTGCCCTCCAATTGACTTTACGATGAGAATTCTTGGGCCCAATGAGACACAAAAAAATATTCCATCCTCCAATCAAATAGCATGACAATCGTCGTGACTAATGGGATTGGAGGACTCATCCTTTCCCTTGGATATCTTGATGAAGTTCTTGAGCTTAATCCTTATCCTTTCCGTCCGTTGACCTTCACATCTTACTTCTTCATCCTAATTATTTCAAGTAACTAACTACTAGGACAATTTATCAGTAGTAACAAGTAAACATCCTTGAGTCCTTACTTGACTAAATCAATTCAATGGTTGAAATAACATCCCCGTGTACCATTTACTCTTTTGATATCCCCTACTACTTTTTTTTCATGCACTAATTAACTATGTAGTACATAGTAAATTGGAATTAAAATTTGCTTCACAAAAACCTTCACATACTTTTAGATCCACCGTTGAAATTAAGGTTCAATGAATCCATTAGATTTAGGATGTTCGAGTTTTCATGAGGTTCTATCGTCACTCCCACACCTTACGCCTACCCTAATTTGTTAAATAAAAAAGCCTTGACCCTTTCTAAACGTAAGTACCACATTGTTTCGGCTACCTTCTTGGTTTTTGTTGATGCAGGTTAGAATTTAGTCATGGTAGATGATGTCGCTACGCCTTCGAATCCTTCGGTTCCACTAGTAGAAAAGGAAGAGCTTGAAGAAGCATCGCTTGACGTGAATGTTTTTCAACAGTCGCGCGAAGAAGAATTGTCCAGAAGAGTGGTGCGCACTTGAGTCGTTCGTTCGGCATGGGATCGTCGATTGTCTCCTAACCCGCATGCCTTAACAATTTTTTAGAATTTATCCATGCTTATGGAGCCGCACTAGAAAGGTTTGAAGAGTGTCAATGTGAAGACGACAATGTTCATCTTCATTGTCGAACTTAGGTTCCTAGTGATGGCCATTATCATTGGTTGCGAGGCCCAATCAACCCCCTTTCCATGGAGCATTGAGCCGAATACCTAGTTCGCACCATTCATCGCATTCTGGAGTTTTTACAATTGTGATTTATCCCCTTAAAGTTGTTTACTAAGTTGTAATTCACTAGAGGCCACTCAGGTGGAAATGTTAATACTTAATTTTGATTTTGATTCTATTGAAGAGTCTGGTAAAAGTGAAATAAAATCCCATTTAATTCTACATCCCCTTTCACCTCTCTATAACATAAAAGGATAATGTACTTAAAAAGGTTTACCAAGTCTTAAAATTAACTAACCCTTACATCAATTTGAATAAAAGAGTCTTCTATGCTGAAATATCCAAAGGTTAATTCAACTCTTAACAATTATTACTTGGAGGTTTATTAGGATTCAAATCATTAACACTAAAGAAAATTATGGAACTAAAGTTTAACAATTCGTGGTGTTATAATCCATGACTCACAATGAAGACATCACCTTTTTTTTAATGTGATAGGGAATTACACAAATGTACCACAACAAGTTGCAAGTGAAATAAAAGCTAAAGACTTTTAAGAAATTGCAACATGAACATAATGAATATTACTAAAAGAGTCGTCAAGTGGCATGGACAAATGGAACTTTCTTGCATAAGCCCAAATCAAAATCGAACTCCCACATTAGGACTAAAAAAACCTTGGCACCAAAAGAAGAGGCAAACAAAGTGAGCTTGTAAGGATGTGCACATGCTTAAGTGCATCTCAAAAGGTTGGTTGGTAGTGGTAGCCAATGCAAAAATTCATGACCGTGTTCGCGTATTATAATCACGTAGCTTGGGACTTAGGTTTTTTTTTGCAAAGCCTAAACGTTGCTTCTCGTACCTTGATAGGCATACCTTTACTTAGGCTTAAGTGTTATGATCAAGGCGCAAGGTTGGGAAAGGAGTCATGTCAAGTAACTTATGTCAAGATTAAATTTGGTTTGAGTTCTTTATAAGGGGAAGGATAGAATAATCGCCTCCCAAATGAGGGCTTCGTTAATTAAGCTAATTTAGGTCTTTTGATGAAATAAGGGTTAAGGGTTTTTATGAAACCCCCTTGGATTTACCAAGAAAGTGTTGGAAATTTAGGGACGCCTAAATTAGCTTGAAGCAAGGTCCTATTGTAGAAGTCAACAATCGATGGCCAAGGATCCAAATGAATGCAAATGCATTGAGAAAATAATTTCTAAATGTCAATGAGGACATTGACCTTTTTTTCTAATGGGGGAGAGTGTCGTAACCCTAACCTTGGGCTTGCAAAGGTGCGAGCCAATAGTGAAGTTCGGGAGTCACATTTCATGCTTTCAAAAATGTGGGAGAGTGTGTAGGAATAAACCTCCACACTCTTAAGTGAGCTCCACTTTGGGAATTAGAGTCCCGATGGACTCCTGAATCTTCAAAGAGCAATTACAAGGGTCAAAACCCATTGGATTGAAAATTTCATTATATAAAGTCCCCCCCACCTAATAGCCTTTCATCTAAGCGCAAATCACATAGTGCATCTATATTAAACATCACACCATGCCCGCCTGCAAGGAAGAAGGTGGCTGCAAACAAATTGATGACTACTAGTTTGATGCATATGCCTTCTGGTGTTAACAAGATGCATGTTAATTCCTTACTTTAAAGGAATTGTAGTCTAGGAATGCATTTTTGGTTTAGTGGCAAGTTTGTAACCAATTTTTCTCCTTTGAATTATGCCCAAATTTTGCGGCATTAAATTAAGGCTTGAGTAAATTTAACGGTTTGCTAAAGTTTAGGGTAAAATGATGTATGTAAAGTACCTACATTGTCCAATGTTGGGAGATGTGGAAGTTAGGACTGGGTGGCTGGTTGTTATGGCTATCCATTTAGACCTAATTCATTTACTTCATCTGCTTCTTAGAGTTTTATGAATTTGGAAGTTGAGAAGCCCAACCTAGGAAGCTTAAGATCCCAAACTATTTGTTCCACCATGCATCTGTTTATATTTTACAAGTAATATATCATGACCCTAACTTTAGGCTCATGACTAAAGCAAAAGCATTGAAAGGTGCAGGCTAAAATGCAACTTGGGAGTGTGAGAAAGTGTGAGGGAATGAACTCACACACTCCCATTTGGACTCCCATTTTGGGAATTAAAATCCCTATGGAGTCTCAAATCTTTAAAGAGGGATTTAAAGGGTTAAACCTCATTATATTAAAGAGTTTTTATACCATTGAAAAGATCTTGTAATGTGGATGTAAAAAATGGGTTTGCATGAACCATTTGAGTATTTATAAGACAAGTTATGGCCGAAAGAAGGGCCATAGTCAAAATGGCAATTTGATTCCCAATCATTAAATGTAAAAAATCATCTTGAATTACATGTGTGCAGGTGGCATGCCACATATCATTGGAAAGCTCTTAAGGAGGGCTACAATTTTGTTTGAGATTTCAATTCAATCGAATGTCTTTACAATAAGTTATGGGTTTTAAAAACTCCAAAAGTCCCAATTTTAAAAATTTCAGAGTTGGGAGTGTTAGGAAAAATGACATTTGGATGTAGCCCATGTGGTTAATCAAAGAGTATACTAAAGGGGAAGGTGGTGGCTTCCTTCAAATCTAGGCCATGGTGAATCTTATGAGTCCGTGTATGCCCATGGTTTGTTCGTGCATAAAAAATGCTCCAACTATGCACTAACTAATTTATTTGACCCACTTGTCATTCATCCTAGTCCCCATCTTGGAGCTTTGGCATGCTCCTCTTACCCCCAAAGTGTGCAAGTTAAGGAGCATACCCCAACTTTTTCTTCTATTGTTTTCATTTTTGGATTCACATTTAAGTCTTTCAAGGAGTGTGGGGGTGTGTTGCAATCCATACTTGCTGGAAGGAATAATAGTCCCCATCCCTAGCATTATCATTGACATTGGAAGCATTCCCATGGTTTCTTGTTTCATCTTATGCCTTACACCTATTGTCCCCCATTCGTTAGCCTCCAACCCCACCATATAACCCTCGCATCAAAGGTGCCCCTAACATGCCTCTTAATAACCCAACTAACATTTTAGGCATTCCTGATATGTTTAGCATATGCCTTTGGCTTTTGGCATGTAATTAGCAAGCATATTTGCTATATTTCAACATTTATTAGTGAATTGTCATATAATGCATTTGTTTTTGCATCTATCATTATGGATCTTGAAACTATCAACGCCTATTGTTATTGTCATACCTTCTTTTTAAACATGGCCAAAACTTCTATGGGTGTACCATATTGGTTATCTCCTCATGTTTAGGTGTTTAATGTACCATCGGTGTTTTAGTGTACCTATCTAATGCAAAAGGGAGGGGGTGATAATTCTATAAGCACAATGCACCCAATATTGATATCGTCTATTTTTGGTTATTCAAATTTAAATTTGTGATAATTGGCCAAACCATTAGGCAATCTTGTAAAGGTGCATCAATGTTTCCTTAATCATTTGTGATTAATTATTTTAGTTTGACAATATTCTAATGATGTTGACGCACTCCTAAGTCCCTTGTTGAACCCACTTGAGGGCTCAACTATGTAGAGTTGCAGAAAGTTAGGACTTGGAGGGCGCTCCCGACTTCCAGCACTATAGAGGGGTAGAGGGGCGTGCTAGAAATTCTGAGATTAGACTAAGAAGAGGGACTAGAAGATCAAGCTTGAATTTGCACCCAAAACCAACCACACGGGGGTTAGTTCACATTCCGGGACACCCTTGGCTGTTGGAACAAGCCACGGGCACTTTGGACCACAAGACTCACCACGGCCCGAACTCGGGGGAAGCCACCACCTTCCCCCATATAGTATTCTTTGCAACGCTCCGCGCGCGCGATGAGCTCTCCTCTGTCCAGATGTGTATCAGAGCAGCTCATGTTTCTCTAGCCCGTTTCCAACAAATTTTAGCATTTTCTTGAGCGTTTTGCCATGGTTAAGATGGAAATCTGCTCGGATCTCGAAGATCAGCAGATTTCCAAGCTAAACGAGCATTCTCTAATTGCCTACAGGATCCGAAAAGCTAGGTGCGGTGCGCATTTATGGCTCGGAAAATTCAAATGCAAGAAACCGAACCCCAGCGGCGACATTGGCGCCAAAGCTCTCCGACTCGGAAGCAAGGAGGCCTCGGCGGCTACCAACGGCTCTTTCGAGCCGTCAATGCAAGACCATCGCGGAACTCTCTGGGAGCCGAGCTCATCCTCCCCGGAAAGCTCACTTAGGATTCAAGAGACGAACGTAGGTCTTGCGCCGACGGATCCGACAACTCCAAGCGAATCGGGGAACATTCAAGCTCCAGCCAAAGGCACAAAGGCGCTCTCAGCAAGGAGCGACGAAGAACCTCGCGAAGGACCTCCTCTGAGAGCTCCTCCGCCGACCAAGCACCGTGAGGCTTCGTCATGATCCGTCAAGGAAGCTGCAGGAGCGTCGGGAAGCTCCACACTCTCTCAGGTACCTCCAAAGAACTCTCGCCCTCCCCACAGTCTTGCAAGTTCATTACAGGGCTCGACGGGTCAAGGTGGGAGCTCGGAGATCTCGAGCCCGATCATCGAAAGGCCCGCGACGAGAAAGGAGCTCCCAGCCATCGGAGAGAAGAACTCAAGAGAAAGCTCGGATCCAGGAAGGGGATTGAACACCTCCAAAGACACTCCGCCCAGCCTAGCTCTGATTACACATCTAGGCAAAGGACCAGGAAAAAACGCCCCCAAGGGAGCGGATCTCCAAGGCCCGTCGCCGGTTGATCATGATTTGGAACTAGAAGCTGAGATCCCGTAAGGAATGGTGTCCGAAATGCAAGACAATGCGGCCCTGAAGGCGCGCAGAATGGTGATTGGCAGAACCTTGGGAGGGAGACCTTCATTCAAAGCGCTCCATGAGTGCTTGAAGCTCCATTTGCCAGCAACCTACGTCTCTACAACTCTCTTGACCCGCGGGTACTTCCTGATCGCGTTCGAGAACGAGGAAGGGGCCGTAGCCATAAGAAAACTAACAACGGTGGACTGGAGTGGACTATGCCTTTCCTTCTCCAGATTCTCACCGGATTTCGACTCAAGTGCGCAAGGAGCGGAAGCGCTCCTCACGCACACAATAAAGGTACAATTCCCTGACATTCACGAGCAATTCAGGAATGTGAAGGTACTCACCATCTTGGCAAGCAAATTGGGGGAGGTTTTAGAGATAGAAGCGGCTGAATCGTATATCAAAAGGCCGACGGGCCCCATGGTGATGGTGGAAGTCAAGGATATCACCAGATTAGCCGGATACATAAGAATACCGTCAATGGCCGAGGGTGCTCCAACCACAAACTCAGTCCGGCAAAAAATTCTATACTTCGGCTTGCCGAATCAATGCAGAAAATGCCGCCAATTCGGCCACCATGCCCAAGCCTGCAACGTGAACATACCCAGGCACCGGGAAAGCCCCTCACAACCCATTCCCATTCGGGGAGGCAATAAGGGGGAAGGGACGGGGACAAGCGATGTAGCACAAGGTACATCGCACGCAAGGAGGGCAAAGCTACAAGCAAGCGCCCCACTAGACCCACGCACCAAGAGGGGGGGCAATTCATGAGAGGAGGCCCCCGGAGCAAGGCCCACCCCCCCCCTCTCAGGTGCAACACCAACCAGCTTGACCTGATGCTCCTCACTCCGCAAGCTCGGAGCCGGTTCCCAATCAAAGGAGGCCACCGGGAAACGAAATGAGGGATCAGGAAATGTCGGACCACGCGGTGATTCCAACCCGTCGAATGGAAATGACGCAATCCAGCCTGAAGCCCGTGGCGAAAGATACCACCACGCCGAAAGCAATACTTTGATTCGGCCTCCAAGAACCGACGGAACCTCGCGCAAGTGCAATAGACGCGTGTGCCAACCCTTTCGCAAGCCCGGGGGATGGGAAGCAAGAAGGGGATGCACGACTCAGGAATCAAGAGGATATGTTAGAAGGGTGGTCCTTCCAAGGACGAAGGAAGCACGCACCCAAGATAGTCTCACCAAGGCCGGACCCGAGGCAAGTACCCTTTCGGACCCCACAGCAAGAACCACCGTCCAGCGGGAAAAGGCAGCAATTCCACTCAGAGGTCCACCACTCATACTTTTCTTCTCTCGGAATCGAAACCCCTAGCAACGGCGAACCCTTCAGAGCAAGGATATGGCCGGTGCTGACACGGGACAAGAACTCTAAAAAAGAAACGTTGGTCTACTCCAAAAACCAGGCGAGGCCGAGCCTGCCACTCAACTTAAGAATCATGGGACCATCCGAGGCTGAGTGGACGCAAGAGTCAGCAAGGGCGGACCTTACTCAATGCCTGGAAACAGAGTTGGAGGAGAAGATCCTAAGGTACAAACTCTCAATTAAAACCCGACCTATGCTGGAATGGTGTTGGCTTAAGGAAAATAGCAGAGGGGGCACAGAATGCACCATCCTAGCACATATAGACTCCGGCTCTAGCCCCCTGAGTGTTCAGAATAAGCGTCATCTCCATTGGAAAGTGCTCGATAGCAAGACCGGAATGGGGAATGAAATGGAATTCTCAGCCCCCGCTCATAGCCTTTTGATGAAGACAGAAGCCGCCGAGTCCGAGCATCAAGAAAACAAGAATCGGTCGACCAGTTTCCAAGCTTCCCCTCAAGTGGCGAGGAAAAAGAGATACACGAGACTCAATTTCGCAATTATGGCCTCGGCCGGGGCAAATGAGGAACCCAGTCTGGGTCGTGAGGAAAAGGAAGACGACTCCCAAGGGAGTCCGGAGTTAGACAAAGGAAGGGAAATGGGATCGTTCGGCTCTAAAGCCGCCCGGAATCGCCTCAGCTATGCTTGAAAGGCCGTTAATGTTGGCCTCCCTCAACGTAAGAGGGCTGAGGGGCGACACACCCAAGCCGAAAAAGATTAAGGCCTGGATGGCCTCACTCGCTGACCCCCCACAAATACTCCTAATTCAGGAGCATCATTTGTGTAAGGAAGGGATCCAAAAATTCGGAAAGAAGATGGAATTTTGGAATGGGACTGCTTTCTAGAACGAGGGCATCCCAATGGGTCGGTCCCAGAGGACAAGCGCAGGCATAGCGATCCTGGTGGACCGAGCAACCACCCCTTACATTAAGGATCACGGCACCCTGGTCGAAGGAAGGGCCCAGTATGCAACGCTCCTATCAGCCGAAGGCGGATCCCTAACCATCATCAACATATACGCTCAGCACTCCTCCAATGAGAGGGCATCAATATGGAGGAAGATCACACAAAACAATTTCGACTCCGATCACATCCTAATAGGAGGGGATTTCAATCACCTCGAAGAAATCACACGCCGGGGGGTACCTGGCTCGACGCAAGTTCACAAAAGAGAAGCTGCATCCTGGCACGGGATGACGCTGAGATACGGCTTGGCCGACGCCTGGGGCTTGGACAGTTTCCGGAAGATGTCCAAGAAAAGTTTCATTTTTGATAATGGAAGGTTCAGGCACCAAGCCGCGGTCTCCCGAATCAACAAATTCATGGTGTCTCAGGGCATCGAAGAAAAAGGAGGCCGGGTAGAGTCCGTGGCCTCCATCAGGAAGCTATCGGACCACTTGCCGCTAACCATCAAGATCTGGGGCCTCCATCCCCCTCCCAACAACAAGCCCCAATTCTTTGACATCACCTTGTTGGGCGATGAGGACGGTAAAGCCAAGCTTTTGAAAGCTTGGTCCGGGGATCTGAGCAGACCCTCTATCGGTCGGGATTGGGCCAAATGGCTCGAAGAGGCGATCGAAAGGGTAGCAGAATGCAACGCCAGGATGGCAAAGGAAAAAAAGCGCGCGAGGGGGACGCGTGTCAGAACCTGTGCCAAAAAAATACAGTTGGCCGAGATACAGTTGCAAAGAGACCCCTCCAACGAAGAAGTAAGGAATCTGCTCTCCAAAGCCCAAGCACAGCTGGCGGAGGAGTTTCAGGACTCCGTGGCGAGGAATCGCCATCTCAGCTCAGCCAGTTGGCTCAGGTATGGGGACACATGCTCTAAAAATTTTTTTGATTTTCACCGCATTGGGAAAAAAAAGGCCCTAATGAGGGAGCTCGAAATTGACTCCGGGACGGTCTCGGGCCAAAAAAACCTTTCCCACTACGTCACTAGCTTCTACACTCGACTGTACACCTCAGAAGCCGACTCCGTGGACACAATGGCAGCCCAGGAGCTCTACTCGCAAAGCGTACCAAGTAGGGTCTCCGCCGAGGAAAACGCGGGCCTCGTCAGTAGCCTGTCCATGGAGGAGGTGATCAAAGCGATCAAAGCCCTTCCGAAGGGGAAGGCGCTGGGTCACGACGGCATACCCATGGAGTTCTTCCACGAATGTGAGTAGGAAATTGCTTCGGACCTTCACCAAGCCTTCACGGCGATGCTCGAGGAGGGAGAGACCTCCGAGTTCATCAACAAAGGTACCATAACTCTCATCCCGAAATCCGGCGATCAGGCTCGCCTCAACTACTGGTGACCAATCACCTTGCTCGGGAGTGTCTACAAGATCCTCGCTAAACTCCTCGTCGGAAGGCTGCAATCGGCCCTACCGAACATCATACGCACGAACCAGACAGGTTTTGTGGAAGGTAGATCGATTCTAGACAATGTGTTCATAGCTCAGGAATCCCTGAGCTGGGCTGAGGAAAGCGGGTAGGACCTAGTCCTCCTCCTCTTAGACTTCGAAAAAGCCTTCGACAGAATAGAATGGGGATTCCTGTTCCGGGCTTTGGGGAGGCTCGGGTTCGGAAGCACTTGGATCAGATGGATCAAGGCACTTTACAAAGGAACTACTTCAGCGGTAAGGACGAATGGTGAACCAGGCCCGGACTTCCGGCTCGCCCGCTCGGTCAGACAGGGTTGTCCGCTAGCTCCGTATCTATTCATTCTCGTGACGAATGTACTTGGACACATGTTAGCGGATCCCAAGAACGAAGTCGAAGGCCTCTCCCTGCTAAGGGGGGCCTCATCAGGGACCAGACATTCGCCAATGACACGGCTTTGTACCTAAAAGGCACCCCCTCGAACCTGGATAAGGCGCAGAAGGTGCTCGCGACATTCAGCACGGCCTCCGGAGCGAAGGTAAACTGGCATAAGTCGACGGCCATTTGGGCCAGCAAAAACGCCAGAACCTGGCAATGGGGGACCGAGGTCGGTTTGAAGTGGGTGCCGAATGGTGAAGGCACAAAATACCTCGGAGTGCTGGTAGGCTTCCACCTGCCTCCGGAGGCGAATTTTGACAAGCTGATGGTAGCCCTCAAGAACAAGTTGATAGCTTGGAGCCACAACCTATTATCATTGGCCGGAAGGATCCTGGTTGCCAACCAGGTCCTCCTGGCCTCCATGTGGTACATCACAGTGTGCTGGAACCCCAACCCGCGGATGACAGCTCAGATCAAGGGGGTCATACGCAACTTTATTTGGGGCGGCAAGGACGCCCCAGCTAGAGCCAAGGTCAGATGGGAGACCCTAATCCAACCGGCCGCCCAAGGGGGCCTCGGAATCATCGACCCAAAGGCCCAATCCGAGGCCTTCTTGGCCAAACTGATGGTCAAAGGCCTCGCCCCCGGAGGAGAGCCGTGGAAGGAGATCATCCAAAGCAAGGCTGACCAAATTAAGCTGCTCGTGCACAGCATGGGCCCCGACACCACCAACGTCAATTGGATCTTTTCGGCGCCAAAGCTCAAAAGAATTCCATGCTCAATGTGGAAGAGCATTGTAGGCACGTGGATGAAAGTCAGGCCCGGACTAACCAAAACACCCCCGACCTGCACCGCGGAGATTTTCCGATAGCCAATCTTCGGTAATCCCTTGATTCTCAACCTGAATGGAGTCCCACTAGGCTTAAGCGGGCTAAGCGAAGGCAATGCCTTCGTGTGTGCAGGTTGCACGCGAATCAAGGACCTTTGGAATCGCGAACGTCAGGAGTGGAAAAGTCTGGCCGAGCTGGGAATGAGCTACCATGCATCGAACAAAAAGTGCAAGGAAACCTTCATAGCCAGCATACCCTGGCCGCTGTCGGAAGGTACAAGTCCTTTGAAAAACGAGGACTGGATCAGCGACCCCGAACCAGTGGCTGGCCCCCCACTCGAATGGATTTACTTTGTCCTCAAAACCACCGCGAGCCACGCTAGAGTGGTCGAATTCAGGAGAATGACTCCCGAAGGGCGCATTCAGGCCTCCACCAATCAAACAATCTCAATAAACACAGGCTCCTACCTCCCGGTTAGGATCCTCTCTCAAGAAAGCTCCAGGGCGAGCCTCAGGATCGCCAAAGAACTGAAGACCCCAAACAAGAAGACTCTAATATCTTGGATCTTCGAATTTGGGTTTATTCAAGACCTCCCCTGGGACCAAGGGGAGTGGCATTGGAAACCCGCCCAGCCTCTAGGGGATGCTCCCCTCTTTGGATATACAGCAAAGAGAGGTTACATCAACGCTAAGAGCCTTACGTGCCCTTCGCATATGATAACCTTCATTCGAGGCCTCAACTTGAAGAACACGACCATCAATCAGGCCATTGCCAGGATCTGGCATAACTCCCGGCCCAGGAAAGTGGGCACCCTCATATGGCTCACCCTTAACCAGGGCCTCCCGGTGGGGTCTTGGCTGAAGCTCATGGACATTCACCCCAACTGCAAAGTGTGCAACCTGGGCGCCGAGGAGACCCTTCAACACTGCCTGCTTGAATGTCCCATGGCCCAAAAAGCATGGAACGCCTTCAAGCGTATTTGGAGCGACTGGAAGTCAAACCGCGACCTAAAGATCACTTGGCCTTTCGCGCTCATCGGCGAAGCTGCCGTTGAGCTTGACGATGACACTCCCGGTCTACTCGCGTACAACCCCGGTGGATACACGTACACTCGGCAACCCCTCGACATATTCAGGAGCCTTATTCTGTTCCACCTTTGGACGGAAAGGTGTAGAAAACACTTCGACGATCAATACTCCTTGAAAAAAGTCCTCCTACAAGCCTTGGTGGCGACGGTTGAGGTCGGTATGGCCACTTGGAAGGCTATTAGATCCCACCGTCCCGCCAGGGATCTGGCCATTTAGAGTAGTATTGAGATTACTTTTAGGAAAGAATGGCTTCACCTGAACATTTTCCGGACGGACAATGCCACCATTCGGTGGCATTACCTCCCCCCCTTGTACTTCTTGAATTTCTCTAATGATTGATGTGGCTGCTGCCTCCTCCCCCTCTGCGGGGTTCCCTGCAACGCTCGGCAGGGACTACATTCAAATGGCTCTTTTTCCTGGGACTCCCAAGTTGGAGTCCCGAAATTGTCCCGGTTGGAGTCCCGGGACTTTGAGCGCTCATAACTCCCGATTGTAGAGTCTGATCGCAACGAGGTCAGAACCAAAGTTGTAGCCCTTGTCGAGATTTTTTCAACTCCGTGTTGCACTCTTAATTCGGAGGTTGGCAAGAGGTTGATTCCCGACTTTTAGTGGTCGGGAGTCAAACTGCCAGTTTGACTCCCGGCCCTTCTTTTGCCCATAACTTGGGCGACAGATGTCCAAATGGCCAATGCGAGGCCATTTTCAATATCTACGCT
>Ga0116230_10003505_pt1 | contig 15337 bp, 13 predicted proteins | sample S1TSphfallax_3_FD_88678 | JGI IMG/M metagenome (GOLD analysis project Ga0116230, IMG submission 88678) | Host-associated microbial communities from peat moss isolated from Minnesota, USA - S1T2_Fd - Sphagnum fallax MG | ecosystem: Host-associated > Plants > Peat moss > Unclassified | place... | reverse complement strand
TTTAGAAGATTGTCCGGCCCCTATCAAACACTTACGTTTCAGTGCTCCTGTCGATTAATCAGTGAAGATCGTCTGCGATTATTTGTTCTTTTGCGTCAATTTTGCACAATGGCAATTGATTCCTTAACTTTGCAATCTCGTTTTTTTGTTCCGGCTCATACGTAATTCTCAAAAAGTCTAGAGATTTGAGTGCTTTAAAAATAGTTAGCCATTTGGGATCATAGGCGATCCCGTCCAGGTCGAGCGCTTGCAATTTTTTCAGGGATGAGAGAGCTCTTACGCCAGCAATCGTAATACTTCTGTTTTGACCGATTTTCAATCTCTCCAGCTCTTTTATGCGCCCGAGTTTTTGCAAATCCCGATCAGTAAGTTTGCAGGATTGCAGTGATATGTCTCTTATCGAGTCCGATGCAGACAACACTTCTATAACGGGGCCTAAATTGGCCACCAGGTCAGCATTAAACTGACGTTCTTTGCCAAGTTTTTTCCAGTGCAAGATATCTGATGCTTTTGTATGACATTCTGGTATGGACAAATCTCGCAGTGCTCGCATCTCATTGAGAAGATCAAAGCAGCTCGCATCCAGCTCTGTATCGTCTATTTCGAGAGACAACAAAGCTGTAAATCTAGTCAACCGTTTCAGGTGTTTGCTATTCCAGTCGAGATTAAAGTTTAACGTTACGGATTGCAGATTGTCCTGGCCAAATCCGTCAAAGAGCGCTGGATTTTCCGACAGTTGAGGTCCAGCGATTAGATGTACATAAGTACCTGGGGCAATAAAAATTTCTCCCAGTGCTTCATGCGGCTGTCGATTCAATCCAATTCTGGCATTGGTCAATTGCAATTTCCCCAGATCCACCCCTTTTGGAAATGACAAAACCTTGGAGCCGTCGACGTGCTCTACGCAATAACTTTTAGGGCTAGCCGCAGAAGTTGCTGCCGCAAAACTTTTGCTGTCGCTGGTGGCTTTTCGCATTTTTTGCGTCGGCTCACGGGTATTTTGGTTAAAGAGATAAATCGCAATTGATATAAGTATCAGTGCCAGCGTCAAAGATAAGAGGCGGCTTCTGGGTTCGTTTTTGTGTTCTTCTGTTATTTCTAAAGTATCTGCCGCAATATTTGGCTTGAGCGGCTTTTCATTTGAAGTCTTGAGCGAGCTTGTAATTGCCGGATCCTTACTCACTGTTTTAAAAATGATTTTTAATTCTTCTATGACCTGATCAAAAGTTTGATAGCGAAGATCAGGGTTTTTTGCCAGAAGACGAGACACAAGCTGCTCCAGACCTTTGTCAAAATTTCCGCCGGGGAGTTTTTCATTGAGAGATGGAGCTTTTTGACGTTGATGCATCTCCATTGTTGTCAATGAGGTTTTGCCTTCAAAAGGAGGTTTGCCTGTCAGCGTTTCGTACAGGCTGCAGCCGTAAGAGTACAAATCGGATCTTTGATCGACTGGAAAGCCGGCTGATTGCTCCGGACTCATATAAAGAGGACTGCCAAAAATTATGCCAAGATTTGTTAGTTTTTGGCTCTCGAGGTCCTGGTTAGCAATCAACTTGGCGATGCCAAAATCAACAATTTTGACTGTAGCAACGGCACCGGGGGTAGGGTCACAGATGAAAATATTTCCTGGTTTGATGTCGCGATGCACTATGCCGGCTTTGTGAGCGTGAGAAAGGCCGATGGCAACATAATGAAAGTATGAGAGCGTTTGGCTGACGGATAAAGGTCCGTGATTGCGTATTTTGTCGGCCAGCGATTCTCCCTTTAGTAATTCCATTGTATAAAATGGCACACCTTGAGGGCCATAGCCCGAATCGAACACTTGCACGATGTTGACACAATCAAGTTTGGCTATGGCCCGTGCTTCCTGTTCAAATCTGGGCCAGGCCTCTCGGGATAGCTGACTGCCTTTGAAAGTTTTTAGGGCCATTTCTTTTTGCAGCTGATTGTGTCTGACTTTGTAAACCGCGCCCATCCCGCCGGCACCCAGTAGAGAAACAACCTCGTATTTGTTGTCAACCAGACAGCCCACAGGCAGCCATAAGCCTCGGGCCCGAGCGTAAGCGTTTAATTCTACAGTGCGGTCTTGAAGAACATTTTGATCGTCGTCATCGGCAATATCCTGAGGCTTGCCATCGACTACACAAAATTTGCGAGAGAGTGCCTGGTCTGCTGTGTCGATTGACGTTGACAATCAATCATCCTCTTTACTGGCATTAAAGCTAATGCTGTCCAAAACATACCACGGTCGGATCTTGTTAAATCGAGCCATTTAAGCGCCGATTAGGACAGTTTATCCTGAACAATCCAGTCTAAACAGGTAAAATCAGCTCTTGTTAGCTAAAAGCCCCAGAGAAGGGAAAAAGCATGAGCTTTAAAGCCACCTCGTCACTAAAACCTTTTAGGCGGGCGCTGCGTGCCCTGGCTATAGGCCTGCTGGGTACCGGTGTCGCTGCGGCGTCTCTGGCTGCCGCTTATGCTTCGTCGCTACCTGTAAAATCCGCCACAGGCAGCGGCGGACAAGCCGGGCCCGGTGGTCAGATCGATCTGGGCAAGCTCACTAAAGGTCAGGTAGTCAATGGCTTTCGCACTGACGCTGTTTATCTTGTAGATTCGGGTAAGCCCGTCGGTGCGCGCTTCCGTCATATTAACAGCGGCTTTATTTTTGACATATTGCAGGTGCAGACTGCTCCGCAGGCTTTTATGTGGGTCAATACACCGCCAACTTCGGATATGGGTGAGTCGCATACACAGGAGCATTTGCTTCTCGGTAAAGGCAATAAAGGCCGCAGTGTCGCCAATTTAGAAGTGATGTCTATGACCTCCAGCACAGCTATGACAATGCAATGGCGCACTTGTTATCATTTTAATACCACAGCCGGTGCCGATGTTTTTTACGAGCAGGTGGAGAGAAGGCTGGACGCCCTTTTGCATCCTGACTATACCGACATAGAAGTAGCACGAGAAGTGCGTAATTTTGGTGTCAGTAAAGATCCCCAGGATGGCCGTCTTAAATTGGAAGAAAAAGGTACTGTTTATAATGAAATGGTCAGTTCTGTAAAATCTCCGGGCCATAATCTGAGGAGCGCTCAAACTGCGGCTCTTTACGGTGAGCATCATCCGCTTCACTATACATCGGGAGGAACACCCGAAGGTTTACGCCGTCTGACGGCGGACGACATACGCGCTTTTCGTCGCAAGCAGTATGTTTTGCATAATATGGGTATGATTGCCGCAGTGCCTAAAAGTATGACAGTGACCGATGTTCTCTCTCATTTGAACACTATTCTCATAGGTCTTGATCATACTGCGGTAGCGCCGGCGTCATTAGATATTTCGGATGTGCCGGATTTTCCGCCACCACAGCCGGTGGCTGAACCGCCCGACAAAATCAAAATAGTTTCCTACCCTGAAAAAGATCCCGAAAAAACCGGTTCTATAAGTCTGTTTTGGCCGGCTGTGCGCAGTCTCAGTGCTGAGCAGGAGCTTTTAATGGAATTGTTTCTGGATAATCTGGCCGGCGATCCTGCTACACCGCTTTATAAGCGTTTTATTGACCGCAAGACCAGATTTATGGATCTCGGGGCTACCGGGGTGGGCGCATCTGTAAGCGATGAGCTGGGTTTTCCTGTGACAATTTCGCTGGGACGAGTGGCTAAGATCAATATTAACGCCAAAGTCATTGCTCAGGTGCGCGATCAGGTCAAAAAAGAGCTCGATACCATTGCCTCCTGGCCAGACGGATCGCCCGAGCTGGCTGCTTTTAATACCCGTTTAAAAGATCGGATTATTTCAACCAGACGGTCATATGGCAAATTTGTAAATTCGCCGCCGGGTTTTGGTAATCGCTGGCAGGGCGCGGGCTGGATGGGCCTCTTTTTGACTGTTGGCCGCAGCGGCGGTTTTTACCGTTCAGTCACGCTCAAGCCCGAAATTGCATTTGCCGAAAAAGAGCTTTCATTCAAAACAAACATCTGGAGGCACTATCTTAAAGACTGGCATATAACCGACACCGAGCCTTTTGCTTTTGCAACCAAACCGGATCCTGATCTTTTGACTAAGGAAGAGGATGCTACAAAGGAACGATTGCGTATCGAGGTCGATCGTCTTAAAAAAGTATATGCAGTCGATGACGAGCAGTCGGCTCTGAGCGCTTACAAAGCTGATTATGACAGGGAGACAGAGCGCCTGGAGGCCCTGGCTAAGCAAGATAAGCCTGCTAAGCTTGTCGAAAGTTTACCTCTCACAACCGACGACCAGCTCGAATACAAAGTCGGCACAATCGGTAATGTTCCTATTGTTTCTTCGATATTTGACACTATGACCGGTGCTACTGCCGGGCTGGCTATGCGCGCCGATGGTGTGGAGCAAGAGGATCTCTTATACCTCTCGTTCCTGCCGATGATGTTAAATTCCGTTGGTGTGATAATCGATGGCAAGCCTGTTTCATATGATCAAATGTTGGATCGCTGGCGTCAGGAAATCCTCTCCGTAGGCACAGGCTTCAGCAGCAATAGCGACACCCGGCGCTTTGAACTTGTCGTCCGCGGATCCGGCAATGATCCGCAGGAAGTTGAGCGTGCTATTGCCTGGATGGATATATTGTTGCAACACCCCGATTGGCGCATCGAGAATCTGGCTCGCATCCGCGATGTGGTGGATCACTCTTTGACCGGTCTTAGAAGCTCGCGTCAGGGTGGTTATGAGGAGTCCTGGGTGCATTCCGTCTCCGGTGCTTACTGGCGTCAGGATTGGCCACTCTACATGGCTACACGTTGTTTTTTGACGCGCACTCATGACGCGCAGCGTTTGCGCTGGTTACTAAAAGGCGACGCACCGCCTGAGGCTATCAAAACATTCGTCGACTTTATGGCCAGGCTATCCAGCGAAGCTGGAGAGTCTAAACGCGATGATCTGAAAGCCTTTCTCGATGCCCTCCAGGGGCAGGCCGGAGCATCTGCCCCTCTAGCTTTTGCAGACCTTTTGCAGAGCTTTAAAAGTCAGTCTAAAGATGCCTCGGCACTTACTCTCGAAGCTGCCAAAGATCTAACTCAAGATCTGGCTGATATCCCCGACGAGACGCTCAGCAGAGATTGGCGCTCGCTGTGCACAGAAATCACCGCCGATATCCAGGTGCCTCCAGCCGCGACTCTTGCTCGCTTTGATAAAGTAAGACGCAAAATACTCACTACTGATGGTGCTCGCTTATTTACCATCAGTGCCGATAGCACTGCGCAAAAAATGCAAGCTCCATTGCAGGTGCTTTTGCAGAGTATTGGAGCGGCGCCATTTAAGGCCGCTCAATACAGCACCAGCCCCTTTGTTTTGGAGCGTATGCGCCAGCACGATAAAGAGGCCAGCCGCCCTGTTTATGTCGGCTTCGTCAATGCAAATTCGCAGCAGGGAGTCTTCTTGTATTCTGCTCCCGCTCTTAAATATAGCGATACTGATAAAGAGTCTCTACTGCGTTATCTGGCTTTTCAACAGTATGCGGGCGGTGGTTCGCACAGTATGTTTATGCAGACCTGGGGGGCTGGTCTAGCGTACAGTAGCGGATTTCGTCAGTGGCCCAATGATCGTATGTCATATTACGCCGATAAGGCGCCGGCGCTTCCCGAGACTATGAAATTTGTTGCCGCCAAGTTGAAATCTGCTCCAAAAGATCTCGATCTTACTGATTATTCGATAGCTGGTTGTTTCAGCTCAATGGCTGCGCAGATCTATGAAGGGCGCGGTGAGAGTATTGCCGATTCGCTCAAGGATGATGAACCTCCATCGTTGATCAAACATTTCCGTCAGGCGATTTTGGATCTGCGTAGCGAGCCGGACCTCGCCACTCAGCTATACGAGCGCATTTTGCCTCAGTACGGCAAGCTCGTACCCGGCTTGGGAGTGCAGCAGGGAGAAGTCCCAGACTCCGTTTATATGGTCGTAGGCGATGACAAACAGATGAAGCTTTACGAAGAGTATCTTAAAGCGACTGTCGGACCGGACGTCAAGCTTCACCGCATTTACGGCCGCGACTTCTGGCAATTTGGCAGCAAAAATTCACCCTGACCAAGATAGCTTCTTAGAGCCGGCGGGATATAAATGCTCCCATCTTGGCGTTGATGATTTTCCAGAAAGGGAATGAGAATACGCGGCGAGGCTATGGCTGTATTGTTTAGCGTGTGCGCATAAACTTTATTGCCGTCCCTGTTTTTGTATTTTAAATTGAGTCTCCTGGCTTGAAAGTCATGAAAGGTCGAGCACGAGTGTGTTTCGCCGTAAGCGCCTCGGCTGGGCATCCAGGTCTCCAGATCATGCTTGCGTACCTGGCCCAGACCCATGTCCCCGGCGCAAACTAGGACAACTCTATAAGGGAGTTCCAGCTCCTGGAGTATGTCTTCGGCATTTTGTAAGAGGGCGTTATGTTCCAGGAGCGACTGCTCAGGGTCGTTTTGACAAATTACAACTTGCTCCACTTTTTGAAATTGATGCACCCGATACAAACCTTTGACGTCGCGACCGGCCGACCCCGCTTCGCGTCTAAAGCAAGGGGTCATACCGGCAAAACGTAATGGCAGATCTTCCAGGTTTACAGTCTGGTCGAGGTAAAGCGCCAGCATGCCGACTTCCGAAGTGCCGGTCAGATAGAGTTTGTCTTTTGTAATTTCGTAAGCGTTATCCTCTCCCAGGGGGAAATAGCCGGTCCCGAACATGGCCTTTTCTTTTACCATTAGGGGCGGCAAAACAGGTGTCATACCTCGGCTCATGACCTTGTCGAGGGCAAATCTTAGTAGGGCTAGCTCCAGTAAGGCGCCGCTGCCTTTCAGGGCGTATGCGCGCGAGCCGGCTATTCTGCGAGCCCCATCCAGATCGAGCATGTTGTGCCTGGCGGCAAGTTGCATATGGTCGAGTGGGGCAAAATCAAAATCAGGTTTTTCGCCCCAGAGCCTGAGCTGCACGTTGTCTTTGTCATCACTACCATCCGGTACTTCGGGGCAGGGCAAACCCGGCAAGAGCGCAGCTAGCCTTTCAAATGTGTGGTTGATGTCGTCAAACGCTTTTTGTCTCGCGGCCAGTTGATCGCCTGTCTGGCGCGACCATTCTTTGAGTGCGGCTATGTCCGTTTCCGACATAGTAGTCTTTTGAGCAATTTTTTCAGTCAGCTGATTGCGCTTTTGCCGTAGCAAATCAAGCTCCTGTCTTAGTGTCCTCAGCTTTTGATCAACTTCCAGAAGCTGTTCGATGTCCAGGGGGATTTTTTTGCGATGCACTGCTGCGCTATACAGGGCGGGATTTTGACGTAAGTGTTCCAGATCTATCATATTTTTACCTCTACTTTTAATTTAGTCAGCGAGGCAAAACAAAAAAGCCTCACCAGGGGCGGGCTTTGCTTCTTATTTATAAATCCAGTTATCGTTGAAGATCGTTTGATCAATAAACTATGACATAAACAGTGCAACCCGCATCTCTTTTGATAGAGATGATGATGAGACCGGGTGGCTGGTGTGGTTGGTAGTCATTTATCAAGTATGGGGCCGTATCAAATTTTGTCAATAAAGGTCGGAGTCGGACCGTAATAACTCGTCATACCGGGGGCAATTTTGCGTAAAGTTATGACCGGGTATGTGCGGCGTCCAGCTTTATCCGGTATCCTGATAAGGGTGATGTATTTTTGCCCGAGGGATAGACGATGACTGAAGTAGAGCAACCGACTCGCCGATTGCCACGACTTGATACTTATCGCATTCTTACTCTGGAAAATCCTGAAAATATCGACAAGCTAAAAGAAGCTTGTAAGAGTGCCGGGCACGAAGTAGTGCCGGTTTTGACCATCGGCGAGGGCATGAGCTTCCTCGATAGACGAGACCATGTCGACGTTATAGTTTCGGGCGTACATTTGCAAAATGAGAGTGTATTTGAATTTTTGCAGCTGGTAAAAAATTCTGAGCAGCACAAAGACGTACCTTTTTTGATGGTCTGTGTCGAGCCCGGTGGGCTTGGTCTGGTCACAAGTCCGGCTGTTGAAATCGCCGCTCAGATTATGGGCGCTGACAATTATCTATTGCTGCCGCATTTTGATGCCGATAGATTGATAGAAGAAATCGAAAAGCTTCTCCGCCCTTTTCCTAACCGCGAGTTAGATCCAGAGGAGCCTGGTGCTTCTCAAGCAGGCGATTCGGGTAGCGATGGAGCTGGCTACCGCAAAAAACGAAATAATAACGACGACCGCTTCCGGCGCATGTAATTTTTTTGACTTTATTGGATGTTGATTTTATTACTTGAATCGCCGTGGCGTTTTTGCGAATTACGAATGGCAATAAATGCTTTCCTGCGTGAGCGCTCCAGGCTCTGAGTGTATTTGAACATGGCAACGGCATGCTTTGCCAACCTGGTATTTTCGACTTTACCGTCGCCAATCAAATCGTTTATTTCGGTCAGCTCTTTGTTGATGCCTTCTATGCCTTGAGTCCATTCATGCCAGGCTGCATGCATCTGTTTCTTGGTGTCTTCAGGCACCAGCAATTTTGTCACACCAGCTTTTGTGTCATGGACGTCCTGGGCAAAAAGAGAAATTATTGGCTCTACAGTGCCGACATAATAAATAAGCCACTGCGAGCGGGGCGGCAAGTAGACATTTTTGCCGGCTCTGTTATCGATATCTCTGTCTGAGATGCCGCCTGGTATGAGTAATTCAAACTTTGATGAGGGGTTGCAAGGCTTGCGTGTAGCTTCAAGGAAGATGTTAATCGCTTGCTGTCGTATCTGGTTGAGAGAGAGCCCAGAGTCCCTCAAAAGTGTCAAGCTCAAATTGTTTGCTTCTTCAGCGCTTTCGTTTTCATGCAGGGAAAGTGGTTTTTCTTTTGACGAAGTGACTGGCTTTGTCGCCGTGTCAGCGTCTCGTTTTTCATTTGGGTTGATACTTTTTGCACTACTTTCTTCCTGACCCAGGGTTCCTGGAGCGGCAGCAATAAGCAAGCCGACCACAAGCGTCATAGTTTTAAATCCGATTTTCAGTCTTTTTGCCGTCATCACCGACACTGTCTGCCTCATAGCTCTCTCCCTGCCATCATCCGATTAGATTTGAAACTGACTATCATCAAGACCGATGTTACTTTTGAAATTTTCAAAAGTAGCCACAGAGTAGCGCACGCCGTTTTTAAAAATGTCCCACTCTATTGGTACGTTGTTAGAGGCGTTGATATAGATTTGCTCGCACAGTTGGTCCTGCGACACCCCCGGTTTAAAAACCTGCAAAACTTAGGCAGTCTGTTTAAGCCTGGGCACATTGACCGGCTGAGCCGTAACTCGAGCTTTATTGCCGTTTGCCAGCGATTCGTTGAGATTGGCGAGCAAAGTCCCCAGGTCGGACTTCATTGCGTTATAGCCGTTTGGTGCCTGCAAAATGCGCGAATCTTCGGTTAGATTCATCTTCAAAAATCTTAGATTAGGACCTCCCCAGGCTTTGATCTTGCCTTCAGGGGTGCGCACCACAATCGACCCGTCTTTGATCCCTTTTGATTTGACTGTCAATTTAATAAGATTGACTTTTTTCCAACAGTAATTGCCGCCGCCTACCTGTTGTGCCGTTGGCTTGTACATGTAGAGACTGCTATCAAAAGTGTAGTCATTAAAAGTAGCAACATTTTTGCGCAACTGCTCGACAAACTTTTTGCCATCGCTGGTAGTGGCATTGGCGAAAGATTCATCTGTGTCCAGATCTGGTATTGGCAAAGCCATTGCCGCGGTCGGCCAGATTGCCATCAAAATAAATAAAACAATCAAATAATCTCGCATATCAGCCCTGGGGGAAAAACAAATAGTCGCTGCCGTCTTTGGAAGGTTTGATAATGACTATTTTGCCCTCAGAACGTTTAGGGCGACCATTTTTGTTGAGCTCATGATACATATTTGTCACTATGTCATCGGGGACAATGCGCTCTCTGTTTTGATTGCGCTCCAGACAAAGTGGTAAGGGGACGTCTAGAAACCAGAGTTGTACATCAAGATAACCATAACGCTTGGCTCTTTCCAGTATGGGCTCTCTCTGTCTGGGATTGAGATTAGTATTGTCTATAACAATGCTCAAGCCTTGTTTTAAAGCCTCTTCCAGGCGCTCAAAAAATATGCCAAAAACTTGTTCTTTGTCACCCTGTTCGCTTTCACTGCCGTAAAGCTCCCGCCGGATCTGGTCGGCGTTTAGATAATGGAAGCCCTTATCCACGACCTTTTTTGCCACCGTGGTTTTGCCCGCACCCGGCACCCCAATCATCATTATCAATTTGCCAGCCAAGAGATAACTCCTTATTGCGAGTTTTTTTCGCCCTGTGTGTCGCCGCTTATTTTTTCTGGAGCGGAGCTTAATACCACTCCCTCTTTAGCAGCGGCAGTGCTTCCGGCCACTGAACGTTGTTGATTTTCTTCTTTGATCCATCTTGCGTATACAGCTCCTACATAGAGACTGCAAAGCAGATAGAGAGCCATCAGTATTTTTCTGGTAATTTCGTTGGAGTTGGTTTGGACAGACATTTTGGCATCAAGCCAGGGATTGCAAAAAAAAGTAAAACCCACGGTCAAGGCAAATAAGCCCGTTGACAGATACGCCCTGCGCGCCCAGAGAGTAAAAACTTTCCAGGACCAAATTGTTTGCAGCAGATAGCCCATGCCAAATATACCTATGGCCAGACCATAATGCTGGTAGCGACCCATAGTAAAAAACTTCTGTAGAGGGAAGCAATAAATAGCCGCACCGATTGCGCTGCAAGCGATAACCAGACGGTGGCGGCTAGTTTTGCGCCAGAGGTTTTGCATCTATTTCAGTGCCAACCCTTCGATGCTTATCCAACGACTCATCGCCGGCTCATATTGATAGGCGATGCGCCCCTGACTGATTGTCATAAGAGTCCTGCCTTTCAGGGTGCGGCCGTTAAAAGGCGAGTTTTTACTTTTGCTGTGGCCTTCTTTGACGTTGTAGACCCACTTTTCGTCAGGTGCAAAGAGGAAAAAATCGGCATCCCTTCCAACTGTTATTGATGGTTCCGGCAGACCCAGTATCTTTGCCGGTGCAGACGTAAATTTGCGCAAGACATCTCTAACCGAAAGACCGCCCAGTTCGGTCAATCGCTCCAGGCATATAGGTAGGGCTGTTTCCAGACCGGTAACGCCGCAGGGCGCTTGATCAAAACCGCGGCCTTTGTCGCTTTCGGTATGCGGTGCGTGATCCGTGGCGATAGCGTCGATGATGCCGACTCGCAGTGCTTCTACCAGGGCGCCCTGATCAGAGGCCGATCGCAGAGGTGGATTCATCTTAAAACTGGTATCAAAAGCACCGATATCGCTGTCTGTCAAAGTAAGATGATGCGGTGTCGTGTCGGCTGTAACCGGCAGACCATCCGCTTTGGCCCGTTCTATTAGATTGATTGATGCTTTAGTGGAAACATGGGCAAAATGCAAATGCGCTCCGGTGATGCGCGCTACTTCCACTTCACGGGCAATGCAAGCGGCCTCGCTGGCCGTGGTCACTCCCGCCAGACCAAGAGCGGCACTGGTAGCAGATTCGTTCATGACGCCGGCGCCGGATAGATCGCGGTCTTCGGGATGGCTCACAACCAGAGTGCCTATTGCCCGGGCCTGTTCCAGGGCGCGACGCAAAACAGCAAGATTTGATATGGGTAGTCCGTCATCGCTAAAGCCAACGGCCCCAAGCTCACTTAAAAGCGCCATCTCGGTAACTTCTTTACCGGCCATGCCCCTGGTTACATTGGCTATGCACAACACCTTTATCACTGCTTTTTCCAAAATCATATCTTGCAGTTGCTGGAAAATCATGGGATTGTCAATTGGCGGCACTGTATTGGCCATGGCCACAACAGTGGTGTAGCCGCCGGCCGCGGCGGCTTGGGTACCGGTGGCGATGTCTTCTTTTGCTCCCTGTCCAAAGTCGCGCAGGTGAGTATGCAAATCGATAAGGCCTGGTATGAGCCAGAGTCCGTCAGCGTCAAATATTGTCTCATTGCTGTGGGCTTGTAAATTGGGGGCGATTTCGCTAATCAGGCCCTTATCCAGACGCAGATCGCATTTTTTTTGATCGTGACCGACTGCGCCTTGAGCGCTATCGTCTTGACTGGGATCGATGATGATGCAATTCTGAATCAGCATGGTGGTACCGCCGGTAGTGCTAGTTGTTTGGTCCGCTTTTTGAGGCTGATAGGGATTGTACGTTCATAAAAGCAGAAGAGCTAAAATTGACATGCGTGTGAGGACGCCGTTTTCGACTTGTTTTAAAACAAGAGACATTTTTGCATCGTCAGCCAGGCCGCCGCTGATCTCGATGCCTCGATTGATGGGACCGGGGTGCAATATTTTTACAGTGCCGGCGGCCAGACGCACCCGACTGTGATCGAGGCGGAAAAAATGTTTGTATTCTTCCAGACTGGCTATTAAGCCCTGTTCTTGCCGCTCCAGTTGCAATCTTAGACTGATAATAAAGTCTGCGTCTTTTATTGCCGGCTCCAGTCTGTTGTGCACGACTGCGCCCAGATCCGGATGGGCAAAACTGGCCGGTAGGAGCGATGGCGGACCGGCGAAATGCACAGAAGCGCCCAGTTTTTTTAGAAGTGAAAGATTGGAACGGGCCACTCGACTGTGGGCGATGTCGCCTACAATGGCGACCTTTTTGCCGGCCAGACTGTTTTCGTTTAATTGCTCTTTCAGGGTTGAGCCATCAAAATACGGCAATAAATCGAGCGATTCGAGCATAGTAAATAAGTCGAGCAGACCCTGCGAAGGATGTGCGTGCCAGCCGTCACCGGCATTGATCACATTGACTTTATCACCGCACAGGCGTGCCAGATCCCCGGGAGCGCCCGATTGCGAGTGGCGGGTGACGATGGCGTCAACGCCCATGGCATGTAAATTTAAGGCGGTGTCTTCCAGTGTTTCACCTTTAGCAACCGATGACGTTTTTACATCAAGATTGAGGACTGTAGCGCCTAATTTGCGTCCAGCCAGTTCGAAACTGCTGCGGGTGCGGGTGGAATTTTCCCAAAAAACGTGGGCGATAGTTTTATGAGCCAGCACCGATAGTGGTGGCTTCCTGTGTATTTGATCGTCTTTGAAGTGTTTAGTTAAAGCAATGACAGTGCTGATTTCACCCAGTGTCAGAGTTTGGGTTTCAATCAAGTGGCGCCGCTGGCGCCAGCTGGTGGCATCGGGACTACCAGGCAAAGTCTCCAACAACTTGGAAACAGGCTCGTTTAGCTTTATAGACATGCTCAAATTATGGAAGCCTCGACCGGCTCTGTCAAATAAGTGAGGCCTCAGTTGTTGCAAGACCAGGACTAAAGAGTTGTCATACCGGCGATAATGATAAGTTGGCGACCGAGGCACCCAATATCTGTGACCGCACTTTTTACAGCCGAAGAAATAATAGAACTTACTGGCGCCCGAATGGCCGTCGGCATGCTGCCTGAGGAGGCCGGCCCTATTGCTATTGATACCCGGGAAAACCTTGAAGGGGCCTGGTTTGTTGCCCTCAGTGGCCGCAATTATGACGGTCATGACTTTCTCGGAGATGCTTTTAGTGGCGGCGCGCTGGGCTGTATTGTGGTCGATCGGCCCAATTACCCGATCGCCAGCACCAGTTTCCCCCTGCTGGCTGTGGATGAGACCGAGCAAGCTCTGGGCATTCTCGCCCGTAACTGGCGTCGCCGCACCCTTAAAAAGCTCTGTCTTGTTGCCTCAGCCGGCGGCAGTGAGTGGTCCAGGGACACACTAGCCCTGGGGGCGCACTTTGCTGCATTGCGGGGAGTACACCATCAATCTGAGAGTTTTCTCGATTGGCGTGCTAAAGTTTCTGAAATACTGGCCCAATTTCTCAACTTGACCGAAGAGCAGGACTTTTTGCTGGCCGAGTTTGCGCCCGAGCCGATAACCCGGGCGCCCTGGCTTGTAACTCAGCTTTTGCCTAACCTTCTTTTCTTTCCCGAAGAGGCCTTTGATTTTGCCCGACTGAGTCTGGGTCAAAATCAAACAAGGGATCTGAAAGACAGGGTCGCCGTTGACTTAGGATCACTCAACAAACCTGGTCAGCCGCACCAGTATCTGGTGGCCACTGACGACGTCGAGCTGGCTGAGCGACTGGCGCTTTTGTGCACCAGTAATATAAATGACGAAAAACTAAGTGCGGCTATGGGACTGAACCAGATTTAGAAACGGTGACCTAAGCTGGTGCGCCGTGCGAAAAAATCTGTCTGCTGTTTGAGATCAGCTGATAAATGTTGCGTGTCAGCCACATAGTGCCGGGCAAAATGTAGAAAACTGCTGCAAACTTACCGAAGGGCAGATTTTTTAAAATGATCGGAATCGCCTCTGGTCCATGCCAGCGACGACCAGTGTCATCAATCAAAAAGAGGCTCCAGCTGGAGGCATCAAGGTCTTGCATCAATTGTTTGGCGCGCGGATGCTTGGATTCGCGGTCAACAAATTCGAAAACGTGCTTTTTGTCCCAGACATGCAAAATTGAAGCCAGGCGACGAACCACTGTACAGCGCTCGTCACATACGATTGTAAAAGATAGGGATTCCGAGCAATGTGATGCCAATGTGTCCATTGCACGCCCGCCTGTAAGTTTAGTTTTTTGAAGTGGCATAAGTTTAGCAGAAGTTCAGATTTGATCTACACCTTATCTGGTGGCAATTTCAACTTTTTTGATTAGATCTTGCCTTTTAGAAAAGCGGCTTGTCAAGAGACTCTTCTGCACCTCCGTGGTTCTGATTACCCTTCACTCTGTCGATATGGAAGCTGACGGCTTCAGATAGGCGAAGTTCCTAATCTTCATGGTACTAATCGGCGGGCAAGTCCTGACCGCTGCACGGTCGGAAGGTGAGATAGGAGTAAAATATCTTGAGCGATCAAGTCGAGGCGTTTTTATCGACCGATAAATTTGGAGCAATCATGATTCTGGACGAGTACAAATTTCTTACTGAAGAACTCATGCCCTTTTTAAAGGAGCGCTGGGACAAGATTGACTTGCTGGAAGTGAATACTGAGCGTGATGGACGCTTGACCAAGGACGAACTGATCGCCGCCTGTGAGCGTGCCCAGGCTGAAGGCAAAGAAGAAGATGCCCGTCTTTTAAACGAACTGATTATGCGTTACGAGGCTATTTGCAAGGCTTATATTGATAGTGCCTGCGGCATCGACGAAGATCATCTCGGTATTTCGCAGGCAGACATTTCTGTTTACGCTCAGCTCTGGGATCCCGAATATCGTAAACGTTCAGGCAAGCCACATCCGACCAACTGGGCCTAGGCGGACCATTTTTTGCTGGATCTAAAAAAATCAGGCACCT
>Ga0116230_10003504_pt1 | contig 15337 bp, 13 predicted proteins | sample S1TSphfallax_3_FD_88678 | JGI IMG/M metagenome (GOLD analysis project Ga0116230, IMG submission 88678) | Host-associated microbial communities from peat moss isolated from Minnesota, USA - S1T2_Fd - Sphagnum fallax MG | ecosystem: Host-associated > Plants > Peat moss > Unclassified | place... | reverse complement strand
TCTCGACCCATGTGGTGGCGGTCACGACCGGATATGCGGCGACGTTTCTCGCCGGATTCCTGGGTGCGGTCTACCTGGTCCGGGGCGTCTGCACCCGTTCGCTCGATCCGAACACCGCGGCGGCGCTTGGGAGCATGGTGTATGGGATCGTCTGCTTCGCCACGCTGTTCAGTTTCGTCGGCACCGTGCTGGGCGGAATCTGGGCGGATCAGTCCTGGGGACGTTTCTGGGGGTGGGATCCGAAGGAGAACGGCGCGCTTCTCATCGTCATCTGGAACGCGATCATCCTCCATGCCCGCTGGGGCGGATTGGTGCGGCGCGATGGGCTGATGGCCATGGCCGTTTTCGGCAATATCGTGACGGCTTGGAGCTGGTTTGGCACCAATATGCTGGGCGTGGGGTTGCATAGCTACGGCTTTACCGATGCCGCCTTCCGCGGCCTCATCGTCTTCGTGATCAGCCAGCTCGCCGTCCTCGCCCTCGTCGCCGTGCCGCGGGCGCGCTGGCGCAGCGGTGGCGAGCCAGCGCAATTTACGCCCAGCATTGCCAAGATCCGCGCCGGAATGCCGATGGACCCCCGGCGCTAAGACGGCGCAAACTCTCCGGGAAGCTGTGACCCTCACGTCCGAGGGGCGGCTCCCGTCCTCATGAAAATCTCCCCGCAGCTTAACCCGCCCAGTTTACGCGGCTCGGTCGGATCTCGGCCCCTTTTCGGCGCCGGCCTCGCCCTCCTCATCGGCGCGATCGCCCTCACCGCGGCGGCGGACCCGGCCGCCCATTGGACTGCCTCCTGCGCCGCCTGTCATGGCGCCGACGGAGCCGGTCACACCCGCGCGGGACGCATGGTCAAGGTGAGCGATCTGTCCAGCGCCGCCGTCCAGAAAGCGTTCACGGACGAGGCCGCCTTCAACGCGATCAAGAACGGCCTGCAAACCAGCGACGGCGTGACGCAGATGCGGCCGTTCAAGGACAAGTTCTCGGACGAAGACATTCACGCCCTCGTGGCCTACGTCCGGACGCTGGCCAAATAACGCTGCGTCAAACCGGAGGGCTCGGCGGCGGGACCCGGTCCAACCCGGAGATTTCATGAAGCCGGAAGGAAGCTCGTCCGGGCGGCGCGAGTCTTTGGTTTAAGCCGGCGCCGCCGACGGTTCGGCCGCCGCGATGGCGGCCAGGGCGGCCCGGTACTGCGGTTCAAACTCCGGCAGCGCCGAAACGCTCATGCCCAGATCGCGGATCAAGCCGTCCTTCAGTCCGTAGATCCAGCTGTGCACCGTGACCGCCTGGCCGCGGTCCCAGGCGTCCCGCACGATGGTGGTCTGACAGACATGGTTGACCTGCTCGATCACGTTCAGCTCGCAGAGCCGATTGGTGCGCGCCTGATCGCCGCGGACCGCGTGGACACAGGCTTGGTGCTTTTCCGCCACATCCTGCACATGCCGCAGCCAGTTGTCCGCGAGTCCAATCCGGTCGCAGCGGAGCGTGGCGCGGACGCCGCTGCAGCCGTAGTGACCGCACACGATGAGATGCTTCACCTTGAGCACGTCGATGGCGAATTGCATCACGGCCAGGCAATTGAGGTCGGTGTGGACGACGACGTTCGCGATGTTGCGGTGCACGAAGAGTTCGCCGGGCAGCAGGTTGACGATTTCGTTGGCCGGCACCCGGCTGTCCGAACAGCCGATCCACAGATACTCCGGCGACTGCTGCCGCGAAAGCTTCAGGAAGAATTCGGGGTCCTTCGCCCGAATGGCGTCGGCCCACGCGCGGTTCTGGGCGAAAAGGTGGTCGAGCTTCACCATGGGTCGCCGGATTTTTCGGGACAATGGAGCCATGTCGATGGCAATACGCCGTCCGCCCACCGCGGCGCTTTGACGGATGGATCCGCTGGAACGGACGGGATGTGCCTCCGCGCTGCTGACTCCGGCTTGAGCGTGGCCGGCGCGATCGGTCGGCTTAGTTCAGCTTCGCCAGCTGTTCCTGCACGACCGGCCCCGTCAGGGGCAGGATCTTGCCGTCCCGCACCACCGCGGCCTGGCCTTCCCGGCTCAGCACATACCGCAGGAATTCCCGGACTTTGGGCTCGAGCGGTTTTCCCGGGGCCCGGTTGACGTAGAAATAATTCGTATTGTGAAAATAATACGAGCGGTCCTGCACGTGCTCGATCGTCGGCGCGATGAAAGGATCGTGCGCCGTGAGGGCGATGGCGACGGCCTTGGTGGCCGGCGTGACATAGCCGAGCGCGCTCCAGCCGATGCCCAGCGGGTCGCGACCGATCTCGCCCACCAGCACCTGCGCCCCGATGACCAGTTTTCCGTCCGGCCCGACGTACTGCGGGAACTGCTGGATGCGTTCGTTCCACTTGTCGCTGCCCTTGATGACCAGTCGGTCGAAGGTGTTCGAGGGGTCATATTGGAACGGCATGCTGTAGACGTGAATCGGCCGGTCCCGCCATGCGCCCGTCAGACCGAGCTGACCCCAGGTGCGGATGTTCTGGTCGGGTCCCCGGGCGAACTCGGGGTGCCACGTGGTCCCGACCCATCCGCCATTGCGTTCCGCCCCGAAGATTCCGTCCAGTTGCTGGACCGTGAGGCGGCTGAGCGGATTGTTGCGGTTGAGCACGATCACCCAGGCGGGGTTCCAGCCGAGAACATCATAGGCGCCGTTCAACGCCTCGAGTTCCAAGGGCGCGTAGCCATAGGTTCGCTCGAAGCCCAGCTGCTCCATGAACATGATGTGGCGGCCGATGCCGATATCCGCCACGCCCGTGACGAGGCTGGGGAGGGCGACGGCGGAGGAGGCCAGATGGAAGTCGAGGAGCGCGCCCGGTTGAAAGCGGCGAAACCCGGCCGTCCAGTATTCCAGCAGCCTGCCCCGGGTCAGGACGTCATTGCCCCAGATCCGGATCGGGCCGGTGACCTGACTTTGCGGCGTGTAGGGCGGCAGGGAGTCCAAATCCCACGGATGGGTGTAGAATTTCTTGTCCTTGATCCCCTTGCCGTGCTCGGTCCGCGCCCGTTGAACGGCCAGCGCATCGCGGTCCGCGGCCGCGGCGGCCGAGCTCTCGCCGACCGCCGGAGGCGCGGCCGGGTGGGCCGGCAGGGCGGAGAGCGCGTCCGTCGCCGCGGGCAGCGCCCGGGCCGACGGATCCGACATCCCCAAGGCGGCCCAGGCGAGGCCGGTCAGCACCCACGCCCGGCGGGGCGAGCCGGTCCGTCGGCCCTTCGGACCGACCGTGGCCCGGGCGCCGGGAGGCGAGGACCCGAGGTGCCGGTTCACAGCTTGGCCCGCTCGGCCGCGACGACCTCGGCCGTCAGGGGCAGGTACTTCCCGTCGCGCGCGACCGCCGCCTGACCTTCGCGGCTCAGCACAAAGAGGAGGAATTCCTTCACCTTGGGATCGAGCGGCTGGCCGGGCCGGCGGTTCGCATAGAAGAACATGTCGAAGGCGAGGGGATAGCTGCGATCATGGACCGTATCGATCGTAAGGGGCACGTAGGGGCCTCCGTCCTGCGCCGCGATCGCGAGCGCCTTGGTGTGGCGGGTGAGATTCTGGATCCCGCTCCAACCGATGCCGTAGGGATCGCGGTCCAGATCGTCCATCAGGACATTGGCGGCGATCGCCAGCGTTCCGTCCGCCCGGGAGAAATTGGCGTACTCGCGCAGGTTTTCATTCCACTTGTCGCCGCCGTGGAAGACGGTGCGTTCGAACATATCGCAGTTGTTGTACCGCAGATTGAGCCCGTAGACGTGGATGGGTTGGTCCCGCCATTGGCCCGTCAGACCCAACTGGCCCCAGGTGCGGAGGTTCTCCCGGGCGCTCCGCCCCGCCTCGGGATGCCAGGTGGTGCCGGACCAGCCGCCATCGCGGGCGGTGCCGAAAATGCCGTCGAGTTGGCGGAGCGTGAGTTGGTTGAGCGGGTTATCCTTGTGCACGAAGATGCAGAACGTCGTCATCCAGCCCGGTGTGTCCGCGGACCCGCGGGCCATCTTGATCTCCAGGGGATCGTAATTGAACATCCGCTCGAAGCCTTCGAGTTCGGCAAACGTGATGTGCCGGTTGGCGGCCAGATCGGCGACGCCCGCGACGAGTCCGCTGGTGGCGATGAGGGCGCTTTTCAGACCGCTCAGATCGAGCGTGGCCTGGGGTTGGTAGCGTCGGAAGGCGGCCTGCCAGTAGGCGCCGAGTTGGCTGTCCGCGATGTAATTGTTACCCCACAGTCGAATCGAGCCGGTGATCGCCGCGGTCGGGGCGTACGCGGGCAACCCGCTCAGGTCCCAGCGATCGGCCGCATAGTGCGTTTGTCGGCTGCGTTCCTGGACCATGCGGGCGCGCGCTTTCTGAACTTCCAGGCCATCGCGGTCCTGCGCCGAGGCCGGGGTAAGGGCACCGCCCAGCGCAATCGCGAGGACGACGCTGACGGTGACGAGGCGGTGGCGGACAGACTGCCGGAGGCGGGGTTTGCCGACGCGGGGGAGGGGTAATTCGGGTTGAGGCATTTTTTTGGGGGGGTAGGGGGCGGCGGATCGCGGCGCGCGAGGCCGCGATCCCCTCGATCAGACCGGCTGACCTCAGCGTTGGTTCAGGGACCGGTGTCAAAAATCCAGACCTGAGACACCTGCTGACCATGGGGCGCGAGGGCGACGCAGAAGCGGTGGAGTTCAGGTATGAACTGCGAAGTGCCGGCGTGGGGCGACGCGGCGATCCGGCCCGCGACGACGTAATGGTCCGGATCGATCTGCCGATAGACTTCGATCGCCCCTTCGAGGCTCGACGTATAGATGCGGTGGTGGAGGGCGTCGTAGAACATGTTCTCGGTGGCGTCCGTACTTTCGAGTTCGGCGATGTGCTGACCCGAATCCGCGTCGAGGACCACCAGGCGAGCCGGGGTGGGATCGCCGGCGAACGTGCGGGTGGCGACGAACAGCCGGTGTCCGGCTTCATCCAGGGCCATCGACGCCGGGCGCCCGCCGACCGCGAAATGGCCGACGATGGCCTGCTTGGTGCGATCGACGATATCCACGGCATTCGAGGCCGGGATCGCGACATAAAGCCGCGGGCCGCCGTGCTCCATGGCCATCGCCGCCGCCCGGAAGCCGGTGACGATCGTGCCGGTCTTATGATCCGCCACCGCATCGATCAGCGTGAGCGTGCCGGGTCCCCGCTTCGAGTCGGTGCCTCCGCTCTCGACATACAGCACCTTCGTCGCGGGGTCGTAGTCGATCATGTCCGCCCCCATCGACAGCTGGATGGAATCGAGCAGCTTATAGGTTTCACCGTCCAGCAGCTTGCAGGTGCCGTCGCGGCCATTGGTGACGACGAGCTTGTTGAGATCCGGGACATAATATTCGCCCTGGGGCCGGTTGAAGAAGCCGTGAATACTGTGGATCGGGCGATTGGTCCGGAGGTCGATGACGTCCACGGTGTGATCCTCCTGCGCCGAGAGGAACAGCCGCGCGGTGGCTCCGTCGGCGGTGAGATGATCCCAGGTGCCGCTCATCTGGGGCATGGGGATCTTGGCGATCAGTTTAAGGCCGCAAGCCGGCGGAATGACCGTCGCCTCCGGTTCGGCGGCGGCCGTTTCGGCCCGGAGGCCGGAGCCGGCCAGGCTGAGTGCGATGAGGGACAGGGTGCGCAGGCGATGACGGGTGAGCATGGGTGGAAAAGAGAGGGAGGAGGGCCGAGTCCGGCGACGGTCTCCGGCGGAGTGAAGCAGCGGGGAGCGAGGGAGGGAAGCGTGAGGAAGGTCAGGTGGGTTCGTGGCGAGGGCGGCTCAGCGCAATCGGTCGCGTTCGGCGCTGGCGGCGGCGGCCGTCAAGGGCAGGAAATCGCCCTCCCGGAGCACCTGGGTCTGCCCCTCCCGGCTGAGAATATACCGCAGGAATTCAATGACCGCCGGGTCGGCCGGAAGCGCGGGTCCGCGATTGAGGTAGAATTTCACCGGGCGCGCCAGCGGGTAGCTCTGATCGGCCACCGTGTCCGGCGTGGCCGCGATGAAGGGTCCGTCCGCCGAGCGCGCGAGTGCGACCAGCTTGGCGCCGGGATTCCGGTAGCCGGCGCCCGAGAGGCCGAGGCCGAAGCGATCCCGCCCGACGGCGTCCACAACTTTCTGATACGCGTCGACCGGCCGCACGATCGACGGGGCGGTGGCCTCCGTCCCGGTGGAGGGCCGCTCGCTCTCGACATTCTCGAATTGGCGCAGCGCGTCGTTCCAGAGCACGCTGCCGCCCATCACGCGGTGGGAGAAATAGGCGGCCGGGGCCTCGTAGGCCAGTCCGGTGTAGGGCTGGATCGGCCGCCCGGCCCAGTCGCCGCCGAGGCCCAGCTGGTCCCAGGTGCGGATCCGCGCCGGGGCGCCGCCGCGCAGTTCGGCGCCCCAGATGGCATCGAGCTGACGGAAGGTCAGTCGGGCGAGCGGATTATCCCGGTTCACGAAGATGCCGAGCGCCATGATCTTGTCCTGGTTGCCGTAGCTGCCCATCATCACGGTCACCGGAGTGAGCGGCTGGCGGGTCATCTTCTCATAGGCCGCCGCCTCGGACGGGAGGATCTCCCGGGCGAGCACGCCGAGATTGATGCGTTCGGCGTAGAGCCCGCCGATCGCCGAAGCGCTGGTGACCAGCCGGGTCTCGAACTTCACGTCCGGCTGGAAACGGTGAAAGTCGTCGGCCCACCGTTTCATGATCGGCCGGAGGAAGCCGTGGCCCCAGCTGCGGACCGTGCCCTGGACCCGGCTGTTCGGGTGATAGGGCGGCAGGCCGCTCAGATCGAAGGCGCGCGCCGCCGGCGAGGCGGCGACGAGCAGGACCAGGCACGCGAGCGCCCGGCGGTGGCCGGTGAGACTCAATGGAGCTTGGCCAGCTGGTCGCGGACGTCCTCAGCCGTCAGCGGCAGGTATTTCCCGTCCCGTTCCACCTCCAACTGGCCCTCCTGGCTGAGGATGTAGCGGAGGAATTCGCGGACCATCGGATCCATCTTCTGGCCGGGCTTCACCGTCGTGTAGAAATAGACCTGGTTCAGGAGGGGATAGGCCCGGCTCTGGATGTTCTCGATCGTATGGGCGACGTAGTCGTGACTGTCGCCGGGGGCGATGGGAAGGCGGTGGATGTTCGGGCGCTCGCCGCGGAAGCGGTTATAGGCGATGCCATAGGGATCGCGGGCCAGCGCCTCCGTGATCTGGTCGGCTTCGACGATGCGGGTGCCGTCCGGCTTCACGAAGTTGCCATAGCTGTGGATGTTCTCGTTCCACTTGTCGCTGCCTTTCAGCACCTTGTCGGCGAAGTCCGTCGCCGTGTTGTAGCGGAGCGCGAAGCCATAGAGGTGGATCGGCTTGTCGGCCCACTCGCCCGTCAGCCCGAGCTGACCCCAGGTCCGGATGTTCTCCTCGGGACCCCGGGCGAAATCCGGGCGCCAGTTGGTGCCGATCCAGCCACCGTCGCGGGCCGCGCCGAAGACGCCGTCGAGCTGCTTCATGGAGATGCCCTTGAGGGGATTGGCATTGTTGACCAGGATCACATAGGAGTTCTCCCAGCCGCCGACGTCATAGGAGCCGGTGACGCCGGTGATCTCCACCGGATCGCTGCTCAGAATCCGTTCATAGCCGAGCAGGTCATAAAAGCTCGGCCGATGCGACATGATCAGATCGGCCTGATTGTAGTAGAGCGCGGCGAACGCCGTGGCCGAAGTCGGGAGGTAAAAGGAGATTTTTACCCCTGGCTGGAACTTTTCGAAACCGTGCTCCCAGTATTCCCCGAGCATGCCGTCAGCGAGGTAGTTGTTGCCGTGGAGGCGGATCCAGCCGGTGAATTGCCGATCCGGCACATAGTGCGGCAGGCCGCTCAGATCGAATTTCTTCGTGTAATGGGCGGCCTTCCCCCGCGCGTAGATGACCCCGGCCCGGTCGGCCTGGGCGCGGAGGGCGTTCTTGGCGTCTTTCGACAGTTGTTCCTGGGCGGACGCCGGGCTCGGGGCGAGCAGCGCCGCGCCGAGGGCGAGGAGGGCAGGCAGCAGAATGAATCGTTTCATAGGGGGATGGATTGGGAGGAAAGAGGGGTGGGGTGGTGACGGCTGACTACGTATCCGTCATTCCAGCTTCCGGAGCTCGGCGGCGGCCAGCGCGGGATTGAGGGGCAGGTAACCCCCGCTGCGGGCGATGAGCCGCTGGCCCTCGCCGCTCAGGACGTACCGGAGGAATTCGCGGACCCGGGGGTCGGCGGGCCGGCCCGGCGCGCGGTTGAAGACCGCGTAGATCGAGCGGGTGAGCGGATAGGCGCGGCTGATGAGCTGGTCGGCGCCCGGCGTCACCGCCGGCGCCCCGGCCGCGGCGCGCAGCCCCACCGCGCGCACCGCGGGTTCGGCGTAGCCCAATTCGGATACGGCGAGCCCGTCCGGATCGGCCGCGAGGGCGGCGAGAATTTGGGCGCCCGCGGGCGCCACGCGCCCGTCCGGTTCACGGAGGTCGCGGTACTCGCGGAGCCGCGCCCAGGCGAGCTGGCGGTCGCCCCCCAGCGCCCGGTCGCGGAAGAAGGCGCCGCGGCCGGTGGCGAAGTCATAGGTATAGAGATGAATGGGGCGTCCGGCGCGGCGCCCGGTGAGACCCAGCTCCCCCCAGGTCCGGATGCCGGGATTCTCCGCCGGTTCCGCGTCGACGAAGATCGCCCGCAGTTCGGGCAGGGTGAGGCTCGTCAGCGGATTGTCCCGGCGCACGAACACCGCGAGCGCGGGCGACGGACCGGGCGCCGCCACGCTGCCGGTCATGATTTCCACGCAGACGGGCTTGTAGGTGAAACGCCATTCGAACGCCTGGATTTCCGCCGGGGTCACGGCCCGTCCGAAGTAGCCGAGCTCGGCCAGCCCGGTGTACAGCCCGGCCATCGCCGAGTCCGTGCCGAGCAGGCGGTCGGAAAACGCGGCGTCGGGGTGGGTGCGCCGAAAGCCCTGCTGCCAGACCTCGCTGATCGCCGCCATCTCCGCGGTCCCCCAAATCCGGAGCTGGGGTGGGGCGATTCCGCCCGCTCCTCCCGCGGGAGCGGCGGCCGCGACGCCCGGCGCCGATGGGTCACGAGGGCGCGGGCGCCCGCTCGCCGGCGTCCACCGTTCGTCGTCGGCCTCGGCCGGCGGCGAGCGGTCGTCCAATTTCGCGAGCGCGGCGCGGGCCGACTCGGCGCTGAGGGGGAGATAGCCCGGCTGGCGCAGGAGATCGGTCTGGCCTTCGCGGCTCAGCACATAGCGGAGGAACTCGCGCACCTTGGGATCGACGGGCCGGCCCGGTGCTTGGTCGATGTAGGCGGGGATGATGCGGGTGAGGGGGTAGGTCCGCCGGATGAGATTTTCCTGGGTCGCGGCGAAGTACGGTCCGCCGGGACTGACCGCCAGGGCCACGGCCTTCACCTGGGGATTCGCGAAACGGAGATTCGAGACTCCGATCGCCGCCGGGTTCTGCGCGAGCGCATCCAGGATCTGCTGGCCCTGATCGGCGACCGAGCCGTCGGGATTGGTGCGATCGGGGAATTGGCGCAGCCGGGCGTTCCAGCGGTGGCTGCCCTCCATCACCGCATCCTGAAAATAGGTGGCGAAGCTGTCGGCGAGGTCCCAGCCGTAGGGGACGATGGCCCGGTCGGCCCACGTGCCGGTCAGGCCGAGTTCGCCCCACGTGCGCAGATTGGCGGCTCCGCGGCGATGTTCCTCACCGAAGATCCCATCGAGCTGGGCGAGCGTGAGCCGCGCCAGCGGATTGTCCCGGTGGACAAAGATCACCTGGGCGTAGTCGAAGAACCGCACGTCGAGGCTGCCGGTGGCGACGTCGATCTCCCGGGGCGGGTAGTGGCGGACATGCGCGAACGCCGTGGCTGCGGCCGGACTGATCTCCTCGCCGAGGATCGCGACATCGCCGGCGCCCGTATAGAGCGCGCCGATCGCCGAACCCGTGCCATACATATCGTATTCGATCGTCAGGTTCGGCTGAAACCGGGCGATGCCGGCCTGCCACCGGGCCACGAGGTCGCGCATGAAGACGTGCTTGGGACTGCCGTGGCCCCAAAGTCGAACGGTCCCGGCGACCTGGGCTTCGGGGTGGTAGGAGGGGAGGGCGGCGATCGCGCGGGCGGCGGCCGCGGAAGGCGCTTTTTCAGACGGTACCCCTGCGCCGAACAGGGGTCCGGCGAACGCCAGGCATCCGCAGAGAATCAGGGGGTGGGGGTGGAAAGACATCCGGCGGGCCGTCGCCGGGGGCCCGCAAATCCGAGGGAGAGGAGATCGAGCCAGCCCGAGGTAAATCTTACCTGAATGGAATCTGAATTCCTCTGCAGACTCCGCGGGCGCCGTCCGGTAATACCTCCGAGCTAATCCCGTTCTCGGCCGGCCTCAGCTCACGCTCAGGTCAGATTCCACTTCGCGAGGACCGGCTCGTCGCGACTTTCGTGCTCGTAGCCCAGGATGCTCACGGACGCGGGATCGAGGAGGAGCCGCTGGCCCTGGGCGGGCTCGAACCCCACCCAGCGCGCGCCCAGCATCCGGCCAAAGTGGCCGTGGGAAAAGAGCGCGACCGGGCCGTCCAGCTGGCGGAGCCGCGCGATGAGGCGATCGGCGCGGGCCGCCACTTCCTGCGGCGACTCGCCGCCCGGGCAGCCGTCGCGGAAGAGGTTCCAATCGGGCCGTTGCCGGCGGATTTCCGCGGAGACCAGGCCTTCGTAGGCCCCGTAGTTCCATTCGACGAGGTCCGGTTCGATGACGGCTTGCGCGCCTAGGCCGGCGAGCTCGCAGGTTCGGCGGGCGCGTTCGCGCGGACTGGTGAGAACCCGGACGAACGCGATGGCACTCAGGCGGGGGGCGAGCGCCCGGGCTTCGGCTGCGCCCCGGGCGGTGAGCGGAATGTCGGTGGTGCCGGTGTGCCGCCCGGACAGAGACCAGGCGGTTTCGCCGTGACGGATATAATAGGCTTCGGCCAGCATGAGGGCACGCTAGGCCGGCCGCTCGCCCGGCGTCAGCTCTGTTTCGGCGCGCGTTTAACCTTGGCCGCTTCGGCCTCGTCCTTCTCCGGCGCGCGGGCGGCTTGGAGCATCTGGTCGTGCTCCGCCTCCTTCATGCCCTCCTCGACGAGCTGCGCGCTCTCGTTGCGCCCTTCCTCGTCCTCCTCCTCGTCGGCCAAATCGGGCGCTTGTCGCCCGCTCGAACCGGGCACGGGGTCCCAGCGTTCGCTTTCAGGCAACGCTTCGATCGCGGCGGTCTCCGCATCGATGTCGGGACCGCCGGTCAATTCCCTTTCCGCCTGGGCGTAATCGGCGGGAGTCGGGGTCGGCGGAATGCGGCCGGCGATCACCGCCAGCTCATGGGCGCGCACGCGGATCAGGTCCGGCCCCAGTTCGCCGAGCTCGCGAAACTTGTCGGTGAAGGCGCCTTCGCTGAGAGGGTTTTTGCTCATGGACCCATGGACCGTCGGGGCCGACGCGTGGTTCCGGACGATCGGCGGCCGGGGGGCGGCGGCGCGGCGACCAGCCCGCGGGCCGCCAGCGATGACCGGAGGGAGTTGTCCACCCGCGACGGCGCGCGCGGCGCGTCAGCTTCTGGGCTCGAAGTTCGAGAGCTTCGCCAGTCGTTCCCAGAGCGTTTTTTCCTCGGCCGTGGCGGAGGGCGGAACCTGGATGCGCACCGTGGCGTACAGATCGCCCCGGTGCCCGTCCTCGCCCGGCAGGCCGAGTCCGCGCAGCCGCAATTGGCGTCCCGCCGTGGTGCCGGGCGGCACGCGGAGGGAGGTCAATCCGTCGAGGGTCGGAATCTTGGCCTGCACCCCGAGGACCGCCTCCCAGGGGGCCAGGTCGAGTTCGCAGTGCAGATCGGCCCCGACGACCGTCAGGTCGGGGTGACGGGCCAGCCGGACATGGAGGTAGAGATCGCCGGCGTGGCCGGCGCCGAGGCCGGCCTCTCCCTGGCCGGCGAGGCGGATGCGCTGCCCCTCGCGCACGCCCGCGGGGATGCGCACCTGGTACGTGTCGAGGCGGTCGGGTTCGCCGGGCGGCCCCGGGCGGCGGAGGGTGACCTTCCGCAGCGACCCGCGAAAAGCCTCCTCCAGTGTCACCATCAGATCGGCCTCCACATCCTGACCGGGATGGCTGAAGGCCTCGTCCTGGTCGGGCGCGCCGCCGCGGCGGGTCGACGAGCCGGTCCGGCCGCGGCTGCCGCCGAAGAAGGATTCGAAGAAATCGCTGAAACCGGTGCCCCCGAATTCGAATTCGGACTCGCCGGCCTCGGGCGCGCCCGCGGTACGGCGCCGGCGCGGGCCGCCGGGGGGCGGCGGCGCGCCCGCCGCGCCCTCCTGCCAGTTCGGGCCCAATTCGTCGTAGCGCCGGCGCTTGTCGGGATCGCCGAGCACCTCGTAGGCTTCGTTGATCTCCTTGAACTTTTCCTCTCCCGCCGCCTTGTTTTTGGCGACGTCCGGATGATGGATCCGCGCCAGTTTGCGGAAAGCTTGCTTGATGTCTTCGGGCGACGCGGTGCGCGCCACCCCCAGGGTTTGGTAATAATCTTTGAATTTAATCGGCATGGCTGACCGGGAATCTGGCCGCAGGTTGGCACGGATGCGCGGATTTGGCGACCTCAGCCGTGATCAGGGTGCCGAGATCGATTCGCCGGTGCGCGCGCCGATTGGCCGTTGCTATTGCGGGCCGGCCGCCGGAGACTGGTCGACCGATGTCCAGTTCCCGTCCTGTTGCGCCCGCGGTGGAAGAACACTTCTCCCTTCCCTTGTTCCTTGTCACCGTGGCGGCCTCGCTGGCCGGTTTGGCCGGCCTGCTAAAGCTGCTCGCGCCGGCGTCGGTGTGGTCGGAACAGTGTTCCGCGGGGGGCCTGGCGTTCGCGGCCGCTTTCGGCGCCGTCACGCTGCTGAACGCCTTCATCGAGTATGTCTTTCACCGGTACGTCCTGCACAAACCGGTGATTCCCGGGCTCAGCCGGTTCTACCGTCAGCACACCCTCCATCACAATCTGACGCGCATCGGGCGCCGCCGCACCCCGGGAGGCCGCGAGGTGCCGTTTGTGGAAAACATCTTTCCCATCACGGAAGTGGAGCAGGGGGAGGGTTCATTCTTCCCCTGGTACACCCTCGCCGTCTTCGCCGCCCTCCTGACGCCGCTCTTCGCGCTGGCCCAATGGCTGCTGCCGGCGCTGCCGTGGTTCGCCGCCGGCTATGCCGCGCTCGCCGGTTCGCTGCTGCTCTACGAACTGCTGCACGCGGTCGAGCACTGGCCGTTTGCGCGCTGGGGTCCGCTGATCGAGCACCGGCGGTTGGGTTGGTTTTGGCGGAAGGTCTACAGCTTCCACCTGCGCCATCACGCGGTCATCGACTGCAACGAGTCGATTTCAGGATTCTTTACGCTCCCGCTGGCCGATTGGGTCTGCGGCACCTTTGTGCTTCCGCGCACCCTGTACGCCGACGGCGAGGAGTGGCGGCCCGCGGAGTTTGCGAGTCCGCGGCCGCGCGCGCTCGTGCGCTGGTGCGACGCGCGGGCCGAGGCCATCGTCCGCCGCCGCCGGGCGCGGGCCGCGGCGGCGACTCCGGCGCGGCCCAAGCGCGCGGCCCAGCCGGAGCCCGTGCTGCCGGACTCCGCCGCCGAAGTTTACCCCGCGGCCGCCCGTTCCGGCCCGCGGATCTGACCTGGCGGGGGATGGCGGGACCGGCGCCGGTGGCGGTGGCAGCCTGGTCGGTGGGTTAAACCGGCGGCCGCATTCCCCGGCCGGGCTGGCATGCGAACTGCGTGATCCGGGTCATGGGTCAGGTCCACCTCCCGAGGCTCCGGCGCGACTACCTCTCCAAACTCGAGAGCCTCGCCCAATCGCTGGGCACGATGGCGCCGACCGCCACCCTCGGCACCGTGATCCCGCTGCTCATCGGCAAGGCCGGCAACGCGACCTGGCTCCTGTTCCTCGGCATTCTGGCGATCTTCCTCCTCATCTCGGGCAGCGTGACCGTGTTTGCCGCCCGCACCCGCTCCGCCGGCTCCCTCTCCGATTATGCCGCGCTCGGTCTCGGTGCCCGCGGCGGCGTCCTCGCCGGCTGGTGCTACCTGATCGCGCTCACCTTCTGCGTCGCCAGCTCGGCGGTCTCGTGCGCCTACTATGTCGACGTCCTGCTCGGCCGATTCGCCGGGCTCGGCGGCGGCGTCCCGCGCGATGTGGCGATCACGAGCGTCGTCGTGCTGGCGGCCGCCTGGCCCGCCTACCGCGACGTCAAGCTCTCGACCAAGCTGATGCTCGCGGCCGAGCTCGCCTCCGTCGCGGCCATCCTCCTCATCCTCGCGATCGCGCTGGTCCGCGGGGGGCATTGGGTCGACCGGGCGCAGCTCCACCTCACGGGGGCGAGCCTCGGCCACGTCCGACTCGGCTTCGTCCTGGCGTTCATGATGCTCGCCGGCTTCGAAAGCACGACCACCCTCGGCGAGGAGACCCGGGGCGCGACCCGGTCGATCCCGCGGGTGCTGCTGCTCTGCCTCCTCCCGACGGGCGCGCTCTTCCTCGGCGTCACCTATGCCCTGACCGACCTGGGGCACGTGTATTCGCTCGCCTTGGACCAGGCCGATCTCCCCTTCGCCGTCCTGGCGACGGCGGTGGGCATCCCGTCGCTCGGCTGGCTGAGCTCGGTCGGGGTCGCCCTCAGCTGTTACGCCTGCGCCCTCGCCTCGCTCAACGCCGGCTCGCGGGTGATGTACGCGATGGCCGGCGCGCGGCTCCTGCCCGCCGGGTTCGCCTGGATTCACCCGGTCAACGCGACGCCGGGCCGCGGCGTCGGGGCGCTCGCGCTCGTCGCCCTCGTCGTGCCCGGCGTCCTGATCGTCCGCGGCCTCAGCCTGGCCGACGGCATGGACTACCTCATGCAGATCGGCTCGTTCGGGTTCATCGGCGGCTACTTCCTCGTGGCGCTCGCCGCGCCTTGCTACCTCCGCCGGCTGGGGCAGCTGCGGGTCCGCCATCTGGCCGGCGCCGCCGTCGTCCTCGCGGTGCTCACTGCGGTGCTGGTCCTCAGCGTCTATCCGCTGCCGCCCGCGCCGCTGCGCTATCTCCCCCTCAGTTTCGCCGCGGCCCTGCTGGCCGGCACCGCGCTCTCGGCGCGGGTGCGCCGCGGCCCGGCGCCGTTCGGGCCGAATCCGGCGCCTGCTTCGGCGGGTGCGGCGAACGCGGGCGATTGAGCGCCGTCGCTCCCGCCTCGCTCAAGGCGCCGGGCTAACCCGAATATTTCACGAAGCTCGGTCGAATCTCACCCAATCCGCCGGGCATAAAGGGTCTCACGCTCCCTCGATGGCCCTCATTTTTCAGGCCACCGTCGGTCGCGTTCGCCCCTTTCTGCTCC
>Ga0116230_10003502_pt1 | contig 15343 bp, 10 predicted proteins | sample S1TSphfallax_3_FD_88678 | JGI IMG/M metagenome (GOLD analysis project Ga0116230, IMG submission 88678) | Host-associated microbial communities from peat moss isolated from Minnesota, USA - S1T2_Fd - Sphagnum fallax MG | ecosystem: Host-associated > Plants > Peat moss > Unclassified | place... | reverse complement strand
TGCAACGGCATCATACCGCAGCGAATTGCATCGCGGATTACCGTGTGGTGAAATGTCATAAGTAGGGTCGCCGAGGCAGGGAAGCGGGCTGTTGCTCGGAATTTCTATCATTCGCCTGTGCCAGGACGGCTGAGGCGCGGAGATTCGCGGAGATGGGATCCGCGATTCATGGAGGTAGGGTCTGGTGTCGACCGGCTTGAGCATCGCGACGAATACGCTCGCAAACGCCGCATCGGAAAATCTGGCGCGCAATCAGGCGGCGCTGCAGACCTCGGCTACGCGGCTTTCTACGGGTCTCCGTATCAACACGGCCGCCGACGATCCATCGGGCCTGGCGATCTCACAGAGCCTGCAGTCGCAGATCGCCGGCTTCGACCAGGCGTCGCAAAACGTTCAGAACGCGACGAGCGCGGCGTCGATCGCGGATGCTGCGCTCGCGACCACGACCGACCTCTTGCAGCGCATCCGCGCGCTCGCCGTTGAGGCATCGTCGGATATCTCCTCGAACGCCGACAAAGCCAATCTGCAAACCGAGATATCGGAACTTTTGCTCGAAGTGAACCGCGTGGCGCAGAACACCAGTTTCAACGGCGTCTCCCTGCTCGACGGTTCGCACGCGGGTTTCCAACCCGAGCAGAATGCGTACCTGACGATCGTCTCCAACAGTTTCCTCGCGAGCGCGACGGCGGCGTTGCCACCGGCGGCGCCGTCTGAGGCGCCCGTTACGGTCACCGCACCGAACTATAGCTATACGCTGCCCGGTACGGCCCCGACGGGAATCCTAAGCGGCCTCGTTTCTGGGACGACGTATACGCTCACCGGGGAGGTCACGTATGCGGGCGGGGCATGGGTGGTCTCCGTCGGCAGCGCGAATGAAGGTGGGATTCTTAACGGTCCAGTCTCCCTGTCGTTCGTCGCGACCGGACCGACGCAAACATTCACCGTTGTCGGTTTCGGGGCCCCGGGGACGCTCACGTTTTCGGGTATCACGGCGACGCCGCCCGCTGCCGGCAATTCGGTGCAATCGGTGCCGATCACGAGTGCTTCGGGATTGCTCGTGTTGAGCGCCGTCGCTGCCAACGCGAACTTCAACACGACGGTGAGCGGCGCGCAAGGGTTCACCGCCGGCGCGACCGGCACGCTCGACGGAACGATCGAAGTGCAAGTAATCAACACCGGTACATCGATCGCCGCGCTCGAGACGTTTTTCTCAAGCGCTGCGACGACCGCACCCGCGTCGGTCTCGCCGGTACTCCAGGCGCCGGATACCACGTCGACGCTCTTCGACAACGTCGCGATTACCTTCGGCAATTTCGGGAGTGCGGACGTCGGCACGAGCGCGTACATCAAGATCAGCCAGAACGTCCCGGCAGCATCGAATCCGAATGCCGCCGCGCTCAACATCCAATCCGGCGCGAACGAAGGTGCGACCTTCGCCGTCGGCTTCGCCGCGGTCGACTCGCAGTCGCTACGTATCTCCAACGTGAACGTGCTGCTCTCGAGCGCCTCATCGCCCTCACTCGGTGCCGAGGACGCGATCGGTCAGATCGACAACGCTCTACAGTATCTGTTGAACATCCGGGCGACGATCGGATCGGCGATCGTGCGGCTGGGCGAAGATGCGCAGAACGACGACGGCGCGGCCGTCAACTTAAAAGCCTCCGCGTCCTCGATCACCGATCTCAACGTCGGCAGCGAGACGACCAATTTCAACAAGGCGCAGCTGCTCGGCGCGATCGGAACCGAGGTCCTCTCGGACGCCGAAAACAACGCGCGGTCGGTACTCGGCCTCTTTCGCTAGCCGTCGCTGCACGCCGGGCAGACCGGCACATCGTCGCCGCGGAGCACGGCCGCGATGCGTGCGGCAATGGCTGCGTCGATCGGAAACGCGTCGGCATCGCCCCAGATCACCGTGCCGGCGATCGTCGCGACGTGAACGTCGCGAACGGCGGCCGCGTCGGCGGGGTTGGCGAGAAAGCCGTCATCGGCGCCAAAGCGCGCCGTCGCCGCACGGCGCCCAGCGCAGCGCACGCAGAAGGTCAGCGCAATCGCGTGATCGAGCGCGATGACGCGTGGCGCATCGGCGCTGCTGCTCGCCGTGGACCGCGCTTCGTCGCCGGCCGGCGGATCCGGTAACGGCGAAGACGCCGCGGCGCGCGAAGCGGCGGGCGGCGGCTGCAGGTTCGCAATCTCGGCCAGCAGTTCGGGCGCGGCGATCCCGCGCGTCGGCTTGCCTGACGCGCTGAGCGCAACGGTTTCGTCGGCACGCCCGAGCGCCACCGCGAGCGCGCGCCGGTCTTCGCGCGAAAACGTCTCGCGCAATTTCGCGTGGTGCTGGTACCACGTGAATTTTGCCGTTCGCGATGTGCTCGCCTCACCGACGTTGTCCTTGGCGATCATGCCGTAGACCGGGCTGAACAGGAACGCGTCGGGGACGTAGTACGGCGGGAACGATCCGGCGCGCAGATCGACGACGAAGAGGTGCGCGAACCGGCGCCATTTGATGCGGTCGATCGCGGCGACGGCGACGCCGCGCCCCGCTTGCAGAAGCGGACCGTTCTCCGTGTTCGCCAGACGCTCGCAGGCGAGCAGCGCGCGCGCGAAATCGCCGCTCCCCGTGCGCCGCACCGCGCGCTGGACGGCGGCGGCCAGCGCGTCGATCAGCGCGCCGCGGCGCTGCCGGCGCGCGACCGTCTCGCCGGGACGCAGCTCGAATAACCCGGCATCGGCTGCAACGCGCACGAACGCCTCACCGCCCGGCGACTCCCGCAGCAGCGTTTGCCAGCGCAAGCGGCGCGCGCGAAAATCCTCGACCCGTGTACGCGCCGCCGCGGTCAGATCCGCATCGCGGTCGCCACGCACGATGTTCGTGCCCAGCCGCAAGTCGCGTTTGCGATCCCAGCGGCGGTCCTCTTGCGCTTCGTCGACGGGCAGATCAAACAGCAGCGCCTGCGCGCTCGACGGTTCGCCGCACAACAGCGCGAGCGTCGCGTCGTCGAGTGCGAACGCCGGCAGCTGAAGCGCGCGCAGCAGCCACGCGTGCGCGAACGGATCGACCGCGCTCCACGCCGGGGCGAGCGCGTCGAGCACATCGTGACGTTCGAAGAGCGTCCCCTCGCCGTCGAGCGCGACCGGAACGTTGCGATCGACGAGGGCATCTTCGAACGGCGCGAGCGCGCGCAGCGAGCGATGTACGACGGCGATCCGCTCCGGCGCGCAGCCGGCGGCGAGCAGCGCGGCGACCCGGTCCGCGACGAAACCGGCTTCGCTTGCGAGCGTCGGGGCACGGTGCACCGTCAGCGCCGAGCCGGCGACGATCGCGCGGCCCGGTTCGAGAACGGCCTGCGCGACCGCGGCGATCTGGTCCGGCACTCGCGTTCCGGACGCGAGCGCGACGGTGGTGGCCGCCGCTTTGAAGACGCGCTCGGGGCGCGCACCCGCGAACGTCCGGGTCGCCGCGTCGGGATTGCCGGCGACGGTGACGCCGCGCAATTCGGTCCCAAAGAGGCGCTGCAAGAACGCAAATTCGGCACTCGCCAGATCGTGGACGTCGTCGATCGCGGCGCAGCGAAAGCGCGCGCGCACGAGCCCGGCGATCGGCGGCCGTTCGTCGATCAACCGCGTGGCTTCGACGAGTGCATCGGTGGGCGTAAGTGCGCCGTGGGCCACCTGCGCTTCGAGGTACGAGCGATAGAGTTTCGCGATGATCTTGGCCAGATCGAGCTCGCGCCGGCGCTGCGCGTCGCGCTCTTGCGCGCTCACCGCAAGCGCGGGCCGGTGCTCGTCTTTGGTCGCGGACAAGAGCGCGGGCGCGGCGAGGTTTGGTGGATTTGCATAAAATTCCGTCGCGCCGCGTTGCGCGCGCGAGAGAAACGCATCCGGGTCGATCCCGGCGTCGCGCAGCTTGCGAATGAGCCGGAACGCCGCCGCGGCGAAGCGCTGGGGCGCGCGCAGACCCGGGATCTCGGGATCGATGCCGGGCCCGATGTAGGCTTCCCAATCGGCGCTGAAAAGCGGCTCGATCGCACGCTCAAAGATTTCCTCGGCTTCGATCGCGTCGATGCGCTCGATGTCGTAGGCGAGGCCGGTCTGCGTCGCGTGTTCCGCGAGCAGCGCGTAGGCCAGTGCAGAGAGCGGTTCGCCGCGGTGCGGACCCGGCGCGGCGAAGGCGCGCGCGCGCTCGCCGCTCAGCAGCGCGGCGATGCGCTCGGCGAGCAACGCTCCGGATTCCGCATGGGCCGAACTCACGATCGTCGCCGAAACCGCGAGCCCCGGATCGGCCTTTACGAGCGCCGCGTACCGCTGCGCAAGCGCCTCGGTTTTTCCGCTCGCGGCCGGACCGGTGATCGCGATCAGCGGTTGGTCAAGCGGACTCTCGAGGGCCGGTTGCATGCCGATCACCGCGCGAAACGCAACGCCGCATCGAGCGGCCGTTCGCGGCAGGCGTCGCGGTACGCGCAATACCTGCAGGCTTCGGGATCCGTCGTCGCCGGAAAATCGGCGAGCGTTCCGCTCGCGAGGAGGTTCGCGATGCGTCCCATTTCATCGCGCGCGCGTTCGAGATCGCCGATGGAGAGCGTGGTCCCGATCTCGAGTTCGACCGGCGCGACGTCGAGCAACGCGTCTTTGAGCGGGACGAGTGCGAGCGTCGTCACGCGATCGCCGGCTGCGGTGCGCGCCCAATAATAGAATGGTAACTGAAATTCGCGTAGCGCGACGACTTCATCGCGGTAGGCCTTGGCCGTCTCCGCGATCGTGCCGGTCTTGTAATCGATCACCGCGACGCTGCCGTCGCGCGCGCGATCGACGCGATCGATGTAGCCGACGAAATCCTGACCGTCGATGACGAGCTCGGCGGCGAGTTCGCAACCGATGACCGAGAACGGCGTTTTGCGCGCGCGCTCGGCGAGCCAGCGAACGTAGTGTTTTCCGGTGCGCCGCGCGCGCCGTCGCTGGAGTTCCGCTTCGACCGGCGCATCGAAGCGCGCGCGGAAGCGATCGAACGCAGCGATGATGGCGCCGTCGAGGCGGCTTGCAAGTTCGCTCTCCGGGATACCGGCAACGTCGGGATAGGCGAGGTGAAACGTTTCGAGCGCCGCATGGAACGCGCTGCCGTAGAACGATGCCGACGACCCTTTGTCTTCGACGGCGGAGCACGCGTACCGGAAATACCACTTGCGCTTGCATTCGGCGTACGCATTGAGCGACGACGCGCTGAAATGCATCTTGCGCAAGTGCACCGGTGCTTTCGGCAGGTCGGCGAGCGGCGGCGCGGCATCCGGTTGCGGAAGCGGCTGCGCGCGCGGCGCCGCGGCGTCGAACTCGGCTGCGAATTCGGCGAGCAGATCCGCGCTGGTCCAGCTCTCGGCGAACGCCCGCGCGACATCGAACGCCTGCGTGACGCCGGCCAGGGCGGCGACGGTCGGTGCGTGGTCGAGCACGAAGCCGCTCGCGAGCGCCGCCATCACCGCGCTCGCGCTTGCATTCGGCGCGCCGTAGGCCGCCGTCACCGCGTGCAGCGCGCTCGCGAAGCGTGTCGCGCGCGCCCGCGACTGCGGGCCGAGTGCGATCTTCCCTTCGCCGATCGCGGTCAACACGGGCCCGCGTTCGCCCGCAGCGATCGCGAGCGCCCGCGCGTCGTCGAGCGCGACACCGGACGCACGCGAGCACAGCGCCTCGCGCGCATCCGCTTCGGCGCGGCTATCCGCATAGCGGACGATCGCCGCGACGGCGTCGATGAGGCCGTGGTCGAGTTCCGGCGGCACGAGCGGCCCGAGATCGATCGGTTCGAAGCCGAGGCCGAGCCCCGAGGTCAGCCGGCGCCACGCGAACGCGTCCTCTTCGTTTGCGAGCAGGACGGCGTCGATCGCGAGCGCATCGGCGGCGATCGTGCCGGCGGCGCCGCCAAGCGCGCGCCGCCGCGCTTCGGGAACGTCGAAGACATCCGCAAACGCGAGCAGCGTGCGATAGTCGCCGGCAAGCGCTTCGAACGGTTCTTCGCCGCCGCGATCGATCGCCGCGAGCGCTCGCGCGGCGAACGACGCGCTCGCGCGCACGTGCGCCGGGATGCCGACCTCGCGCGTCGCGGCGATGCGCCGGACGATCGCGCGGCGCTCCGCATCGGTGAGGACGCGCCGCCCGGCGATCGCCGCCAAGAATCGCGCCGGCGTCGTGAGCGTCTGCGGCGCGGCGGCGCCGCGCGCCGCGAGCGCGGCGTCGATTCCGGCGACGAGTCGCCGTTCATCGACGAGGATCTGGAACACCAGACCGTCTTCGGCCCGCGCGGCCGGAACCCCCAGCCGCGCGTGGAAGTCCGAACCTCTGATGAAGCGATTGATCGTCGGCGTCTCGGGCGCGAGCGGCAGCGCGTACGCGCTGGCGACGTTGCGCGCGCTGCGCTCCGTACCCGACGTCGAGACGCACCTCGTCCTCTCCGAGCAAGCGCGCCGTACGATCGAGCTCGAAACCGATTCGACGGCAGCGCGCTTCGAAGAACTCGCCGACGTCGTGCACCGCGACGGCGATCTCGCCGCTTCGATCTCGAGCGGCTCGTTCAAAACCGCCGGGATGCTCGTGATCCCGTGCTCGATGAAAACCGCGTCGGGGATCGCGCACTCCTACAACGCGAACTTGCTCGTGCGCGCCGCCGACGTGTGTCTAAAAGAGCGTCGCAAGCTCGTGCTCGTCGTTCGCGAGACGCCGCTGCATCTCGGCCACCTGCGCATCTTGACGTCGCTCGCGGAATACGGCGCGATCATCCTCCCGCCGGTCCCCGGTCTCTACGCGCGCCCGCAAAGCGTCGACGACATCATCAACCACACCGTCGGCAAAGCCCTGGACCAATTCGAAATCGAAAACGCCCTCTTCACGCGCTGGAGCGGTAGCTCAGGCTGACGTGGGGAGCAAGTCGATCGCGCGTGCTACGTCGGCGGGGCGATCGACGTTGATGGCGATTTCGGGGTGCGTGCAGCGGATCGCGCCGGCGCGGGCGTCGATCAATCGGCTTGCGCGCTGCTCGGCATCGGCGATGGAAAGACGGCCGAGGGCGAAGCGCGCGAGCGTTCCCCAGCCGAAGATCGCCGCCAGGCGCAGCGGTGATTTGCGCGCCGATCCGAGCTGATCGAGCAGCGTTTCGAGCCGGCCCATCACCCGTGGCTTGAGGACGACCGCGCCACCGCCGCAGAATTGCCCCTCGCGCATGCGCGCCCAGGTATGCGGAATCGTTGGGAAGCGCACGTCGTGATAGCGGCGTTCTAAACACGAATAGCCGAGGTCGAGATCGCGCGCGAGCGCGTCGTCGATGACTTCATCGAGTGCGGCCCGCGTGAGGATCGGTAAGTCGGACGCCGTGATCAGCAACGGTTCGTCCGGCGCAAACCCGGCGAGCCCGCTGCGCAGACTTTCGATCATACGCGGCCCGTCGACTCGCGCTTCGTCCGCCGCGCCGAGCGCCCGATCCGCGAGCGCTGCTTCTGGCGCAACGACGATGATGCGTTCGATTCGCGGCACGTCCCGTACCGTGCGCAGCGTGCGTTCGACGAGCGTCGTGTCGCCGACGTGCACGAAGGCCTTGTTGGGGACGCCGGGTTCGAGCGCGGCGACGGCATCGGGCGGTCCGCCCGCGAGGACGACCGCGTTCAGCGGTTACGCCAGCCCGGCGTCGGCGCGAGCGGGACGACGGCGGTGCGCGTCGCAGCGGGAACGCGCAGGCGCGCGGCGAGTGCGCGGGCTTTTGCTTCGGTTGCTTCGAGCGCAAAGCACGCACCGCCGGAACCCGAGAGCATCGCGAGCTTCGCGCCGGCCGCGCGCAGCGCGGCGAGTGTCTCGCCCACCGCCGGATACGCGCGCGCGACGATCGGTTCGAAATCGTTGACGGCGGCGCGGCAGACGGCAGCGAAATCGCCATCCTGGACCGCTTCGAGAACGCGCAAACTCGCGCTGCCCGCGCGCGGCCGACTCGGCGCGGGTTTCCGCTCGCGGTGTGCTGCGAGCGCGCGATACGCTTCGGCGGTCGACACATGCACGCTGGGCATCGCTAACACGACCCACCACGGCGGGAGCGAACCGAGCGCGGTCACCCGGTCGCCGGTACCTTCGACGAGCGCGCCGTCGCCGACCAGAAAGAACGGGATGTCGGAACCCAGCGCGCGTGCATCACTGAGCCAGTCGCGGGTCGGGATCGGTCCGAGCGCGCCGTCGATCGCCAGGCGCATGATCGCCGCCGCATCGCTCGAACCGCCGCCGAGACCCGCACCGGCCGGGATCTCCTTGCGCAGGCGAACGTGCAGCGGCGCACCGCCGAGCCCGATCCGCTCGAGCGCTCGCACGACGAGATTATCCGTGGTCAGCGCCGGCGGATCGCATTCGAAATGAAAGCCGGCTGCCGGCTCCACGGTCAGTTCGTCCGCGAGCCCGACCGGCAGCATCACGCTGCGCAGCGTGTGGTAGCCGTCGTCGCGGCGAGCGAGTATTTCTAGGGTCAAATTGATTTTGGCGTAGGCGAGCAAACGGAACCTCGTAGCGGATGAAGGGTTCGCGGTCGAAGCGCGAACCCTTTATCCGTGCGAACGAGCTACGATGCGCAGCGGAACGAATTCTGCGCCTACGTCCTGCCGGAATCGGAAACGCCATTCGGCATGACGCTCGGCAATTTCAAAACCTTTGCCTCGTCCACGCAAAAGGGGAGCGTGCGCGGATTGTGGGATGCGGACACCGACCGCATCATCTTCGGCGCACATCAGATCGCGTATCGGGTCGACGACGGACCGACCGTCTTTCCGCAAGATGTCGATCGCGAGTTCACGTTCTTGCCGTATGCGCAGGTCGGCGCTTTTCGTCTCGGACGCACGATCGACGTCACGGAGACGTTCTTCGTTCCGCACGGTCCCAAGCACGATCGCCTCGTGAGCTTCGCCGTGGACGTGCACGTTCACAACGCGGGAAGCGAGCCCGCGCTCGTGCGCGTATTCCCGTGGGCGCTGCTGATCGGCCAGCGTTTCTACGGTGAACCGGAGAACGAAGTGCGCGCCTCGATCGAGGGCGACTTTATCCGCTCGTTCGGCGAAGAGTCCGGCTACGCGCGCTGGTGGGCGGGATCGCGCAAGCCCGACGCCGTCGCGCTCGCGTTGCGCGAGTCGACGCTCTTGCGCGGCATGGTGGCGGGCTCGATCGAGGCGACGCAGCACTTGGGCGAAGTGACGCCGCAACTCGCGGCGTTCGTCAACCGCCGGATCTTCGGCGCGTACGAATACCGGATCGCGGTCGCGCCGGGCGCGCGCGAGACGCTGCGTATCGCGGTGGTCTTCCACAAAGACGGCGACGCGCACGCAAAACCCGCGCTCGATCAGCTGCTCGGCGACGCAGACGCGCTGCCCGCAACGCAGGCGTACTATGCCGACCGGCTTGCCGATGCGCGCTTTTTAACGCCGTCGCCGCTCATCAACCGCGGCGTGGTCTGGGCAAAATGCAACATGCTGCGGGTGATCAAGGAGTATCCGCAGGGCTGGGGTTCGACGAACTCGCCGCCCTCGGACATCCTCGTCTCGCGCGATACGTCGTGGTTCGTCCACGGCTACGACTATTTCATCCCGCAGTTCAGTCGCGACGCGATCGAGCTCTTCAACCGGTTTCTCAACGAGAACGGCCAGGTCGTCGAATACGTGCGCGGCGTCAGCGGCTATAAGACGTCGTACGACCTGAACATCAACGACGACACACCGCTGCATCTCATCGCGATCTTGCATCACTACAACGCAACGCTCGACGATGCGTGGCTGCGTTCCGTCTATCCGCTCGTCGTTCGGATCACGGAGTATCTGCTCTCGCAGCGCGATCCGAACGGTCTGGTGTTCTGCACGGCGTCCGGTGTCGACATGTACGGGATCGCCTCGTGGCGCAACATCATTCCGTACTACACGCTCGACGGCGCGGTGACCGAGATCAACGCCGAAGCGTACTTCGGGTTAGAAGCCGCCGCCATGCTGGCCGCGATCGTCGAGAACACCGCCGATTGGGAGCGGTTCTCGCGCGAAGCGAACGCGCTGCGCGCCGCGATGCTTGCGAAACTCTTCAACAGCGACGAAGACGCCTTCGTTCTCAACTACGATCAGCAAGGGAACTATCAGGACAACTTCACGGCCGACGAGGTCTTCCCGGTGCTCTTCAACGTCGCCAAACCCGCGACGCGCACCGCGATCCTCGAGCGCCTCCTGCGCAGCGACTTTACCACCCCGGTCGGCTTGCGGACGATCTCGACGGCCGATTCGTGGTATTTCCCCTCCCACGGCTTCGGGCTGCTGGGTGGCATTTGGCCGGATCTCACGCTCTGGTTCGCGGTCGCGCTCGCCAAGAACGGCAAGCGGATCGAAGCCGTCGATTGGCTCGAGAAAATTTACCAAGCGATGGAAGCCGGCGCGGCACGCAATACGGTGCCGGGACAATTCGGCGAATGGTTCGACGGCGGATCGCTCACGAACCGCGGCATGTATCTCTCGCCGTGGACCGGCGCGAAATATCTGTGGGCCGTCGCGGAGACGGTCTGCGGGCTGGACGGCTATCGCACGAGCGGCCGTCCGCATCTCGCGCCGCTGTTGCCGGACGGGTGGGCCTGGTCGGCCGCCGCGCGCGTCCACTGGGGCGGCCGGCGCCATACATACGTCGTCGACAAGGCGACCGCGCGCATCATCGGCGATATGACCTTCGCCTCAGCCGACGAGCCGTACGCCGTCTTCTACGCCGGGCGCGATGTGAGCGATGAAGCGGCGACCTCGCCGGTCGACGTCGCGGCGATCGTCTTCGAAGATGAGGCGGGCGGCGTGCGCGCCTTTCTCGGCAACCAAAACGACGCCGCGCGCAACGTTGCGCTGGATTTTCGCGGCATCTCGGTGCGCGAGACGCTCGCGCCGGGCGAACTGCGCGAACTCGTCCTGGCCGGTGAACCGCGGCTCGTCGATGCGATGCCGGTGCCGGCCTCGCCGCCGCTGGCAGCGCCGGCGTAGCGAGGACGGGGCCGTCGCTTCGCGAAACGCGCGAAGCTCCGTATGCCGACCCGCCGCCCGCGTACGTCGCTGACCTTGGTCGGCGCCGCGCTCGTCCTGCTCATCTCGATTGCGATCGGCCAACGGATCGGCGATCATGTCTTGAACGCGGGCACCGACCGTCAGCCGACCGTCGTGCGGCCCCTTGCGACGCCCGTTCCGGAGCAGAGCGACGTCCCCGTCCGGGACTGGCACCGCGAGCAGGTGGTGAGCGTCGCGACCGATCCCGCCTTTCCCGACCCGCGCGTGACCCGTGCGCCGACGCCCGCGCCGAGCGCGGCGCCCACCGCAACGCCGCGCCCGTCGCCCACCCCGGCACCCACGCAGCTGCCGTACACGTCTCCGCCGCTGGCCCTCCCCATCGCCAGTCACGCGCCCGACGAATCGCCCGAACCGGCCGACTCCGCCTCGCCGTAACGTTTCGCTGCCGCCGGCGGTTGAAGCCAGTGTCCCTATTGTCCGCATTGGACATGAGGGTACGATTGTGGTGAGATCACCCGCCTAAAGAGGACGCCTCGTGGATAAGCAGATCGGAACGGTAACCGTCAAACGCGGCCTTGCGCAGATGCTCAAGGGCGGCGTCATCATGGACGTTCAGAACGTGGAGCAAGCGGTCATCGCCCAAGAGGCGGGCGCGGTCGCGGTCATGGCCCTCGAACGCATCCCGTCGGTCATCCGGCGCGAGGGCGGCGTCGCGCGCACGAGCCATCCGGCGATGATCAAACGGATCATGGATGCGGTCTCGATCCCGGTCATGGCGAAAGCCCGGATCGGTCACCTGATCGAAGCGCGCCAGCTCGAAGCGCTGGGCGTCGACTACATCGATGAGTCCGAAGTGCTCACGCCCGCCGACGACAAGTACCACATCGACAAGCATCCCTTCAGCGTGCCGTTCGTCAACGGCGCGAAAGATTTGGGCGAGGCGCTGCGCCGCATCGCCGAGGGCTCTTCGATGATCCGCAGCAAGGGTGAAGCCGGCAGCGGCAACATCGTCGAGGCCGTGCGCCATCTGCGCGCGATCAACGACGAGATCGCGCTGCTTGCCGCGGTCCCCAAAGAAGAACTCGTCACCCGCGCGCGCGAAATCGGCGCGCCGCTCGACCTCGTCCAGTACGTCGCCGAACACAAGAAATTGCCGGTCGTGCTCTTCAGCGCCGGCGGCGTCGCGACGCCTGCGGATGCGGCGCTCATGATGGCGCTCGGGGCCGAAGGCGTCTTCGTCGGCAGCGGCATCTTCGACGGTAAAGACGAGCGTCCCGATGATGCGCGCGCGTTCGCCAAAGCGATCGTCGACGCGACGACGCACTGGAACGATCCGCAGCGCGTGCTCGAAGCACACCTCTCGATCCCCGAAGAGGCGACCGCGATGCGCGGGCTCGACGTGCGTTCACTCCCCGAATCGGAACTGCTCGCGGGGCGCGGCGTCTAGCGCCCGTGGCCGACATCGTTGCCGGCGTGCTCGCGCTGCAAGGCGACGTGGTCGAACATCTGCGCGCGCTCGAGGCCAGCGGTACGCGCGCGCGTGAAGTGAAAACCGAAGCCGATCTCGCCGCCGTCGACGCGCTCGTCGTCCCCGGCGGCGAATCGACGACGGTGATGAAACTGCTCGATCGGTTCGGCCTCGCCGAACCGATCAAAACGCGCGTTAAGGCGGGCATGCCGTTCTGGGGCACGTGCATGGGCATGATCGTCGCCGCGCACGACGTCGCCGGGATGGAACAACCGACCCTCGACCTCATCGACATCACCGTCCGCCGCAACGCCTTCGGCCGCCAAATCGCCTCCGCGGAAGTCCCGCTCGCGATCCCCGCGCTCGGCCCCGAACCATTCCCCGCGATCTTCATCCGCGCGCCCTGGATCGAACGCGCGGGACCCGATGTCGAGGTGCTGGCAAGCCATGACGGTCACGGCGTCTTCGTGCGCCAGGCAAATGTCCTTGGCACATCATTCCACCCCGAACTGACCGCCGACCACCGCGTCCACGCCTACTTCACCGGGATGATCGCCGCCCGGAATCAGGGCGACACGTACGCAAGCGACGGATAGAGAAAAGGCGCCGTGCCTGAGCACGACGCCTTTATCGATGGTCCGGTCTGCGGTAGCCCTAGATTTTCAGGGTTCCCGAGAGGCGGACTTGGCGCGGCGGCGCGTTGATGCGCGCCGGGGTGAACGTCGTCTGGCCGCTCGCGGAATCGGAAACAAGCGGAACACCGAGGTTCGGCTCGGCGAGATACGCGCCGTCGTTATTCGTGTTCAGCAAGTTCTCGACGCCGAGATTGAGCGAGAAGTTGTGGGAGATCTGACGGACGCCCGTCAGGTTGACGAGCGCGAACGGCGGCTGGAAGTAGCTATTGTTCTTGCCTTCGTAATCGACGCCGAGCGCGATTCGTGAGCCGCCCTTCCAGCGGTAGCCGAGCAAACCGTATCCCTTGAGATACGGAACGCACGTTGCGATACCGGGTGCCGCAAAGCCGTTGCCGCAGATCTGCACGCCGTTCGCCGGAACGCCCGAGGCGCCCGGGATGCCGTTGAGAATCGAGCGGTCCGCCTCAGCCGAGAGGCTGTATCCGAATCCGATCGTCGGGTTGTACGTGTACTTCACGGTCGCCGACTCGGTCTTCAGTTGCGCGACGTTGGCGGGCAAGAAAATCCCCTCGCAGGGGTCGTTGCCGGTGCAGACCGGGCCCTTGGTGGTGAGATCTTCTTCGGTCGTCAAGGTCGTGAAGACGTTGTGGATGACCGAGGCTTGCAGATCGGCGCTGAGCACGCCGCGGTTCTTCATCCGGTAGTCCGCGCCGAGGTCGTACGCGATGTTGACTTCCGGATCGAGCGACGGGTTTTTCTCGGTCAGCGTTCCGCCGGTCTCGAACGGCGGTCCGAGCGAGATCGCGGGTTGTTGGTAGGTGGCAAAGCCGCTGACTTGGCCCGCGTAGGGGAACGTCGCCGAGCTGCCGACCGCGGCGCGGTACGACAGGTTGTAATCCGGGTGGAACGTGAGGGCGAAGTGCGGATCGAACCGGCTGATCGTGCGCACGTAGCCTTCGAGGATTTGATTGCCGTTGGCATCGGTAACGGGCGCGCCTTGCGCGTTGAGCTCCGGCTGCTGACCGATGACTTTCCAGAGCGTGTCGTAGAGGCCGATGTTGAAGCCGACGTTGCGCACCACTTCGATATCGCCCGTGAGCGAAAGCGTGTTGTAGCGAACCGTCGTGTCCGGGACCGAGACGTCGGCCGGCGCGTTGATGTACGCGAACGTGCTCTGACCGTGGAAGTCGTAGGTCAGGTTCAGCAGACTGTCGCCCATCGGATGCAAGTACGAGAACGTCGAACCGTAGAGCTTGTCGATTTCGTACGTGGCATACGGGCTGCCGTAGCAGGCCGTCTGACCGTTGTACGTTTCGGTATAGCCGTTGGCATTCGAGAGGTCGTCATACCCGCCGGTGCACGAGTTTTGGAAGGCGGCCGATGTCCCCGCGCCGACCGGAGAATAATACTCCGAGTAGGCTTGCTGATTCGCGCCACCGTTGATTTCTTCGGGTTGGATGTCGGCAACGTACGGACGGATCAACAGCGTATCGTTGCCGAACGCCTGTTTGAATTGGGCATCGAAGATGTCCTGATTGTTATAGATCGACGAGCCCGTGTACCACGTGTAGCCGCTGATCGTCTGTCCGGTCAGACCGGCATAGTGCGGGTTCGTGCACTCTTCAGGATTCGACGTCAAACAGGGCTCGATCTTGATCTCGCCCACCGATTGGCCCCAGGCCGAACCTTGCGGGTTGTAACCGCTCCACGCGCCGACGAAGCCGAGTTCGAGCGACGTCGCTTGCGAGAAGTCGTACTTGAGTTTCAGCACTTCGCCCTTGGTAAAGAGCGAGCCGCTCCCGTCGACGCAGTTCTGGATGATGCCGGTATTGCCGGCCTCGTTGTCCTGCGCGCCGCCGTTATCGGGGACGACCAAACACTTGTTGGTCTGGTAGAACGGGCCGTTGTAGCCGCTCGTGCCGGCGACGACCACGTAGCTCAACCGGTCGAACGAACCGGACGCTTTGAAATCCGAGTACTGCGTCTGGTAGCTGTCGACGCCGACGTCGATCTGCGCGTGCGTTTCCTTGGTGAAGCCGGGCGAGAGGATGTTGGCCGTGCCGCCGACCGCGAGATTCGCAAACGGCGTCGTGTTGCCCGGACCCGTTTGCGTTTCGACGCCGCCGATGAGGAACGACGGGAAATACTGGGTCGCCCAGACGCCAAATTGTCCGAGCGCGATGGGATGGCCGTCGATCAGCACCTGCGTCTCGTACGGCTGC
>Ga0116230_10003498_pt1 | contig 15347 bp, 11 predicted proteins | sample S1TSphfallax_3_FD_88678 | JGI IMG/M metagenome (GOLD analysis project Ga0116230, IMG submission 88678) | Host-associated microbial communities from peat moss isolated from Minnesota, USA - S1T2_Fd - Sphagnum fallax MG | ecosystem: Host-associated > Plants > Peat moss > Unclassified | place... | reverse complement strand
TCATACGCGGGCAGCGGTGTGGCGTGTCGAGCAGACGAGCCTCCCCAGTCCGTGCTGAATCCGCCAGGTTCGACCAAGGTGACGTAGACGCCGAAGTCTGCGACCTCCTGGGCCAACGCCTGACTGAAGCCCTCGAGTGCCCACTTGGACGCGTGATACGCACCGATGTTCGGGAATGCAGAGATTCCGCCGATGGACGAGACCTGGATGATGTGACCACTCCCCTGCGCACGTAGGAAGGGCAGTGCGGCTTGGGTCACCCACAGGGCGCCGAAGACGTTCGTCTCGATCTGATCCCTCAGCTCAGCTTCACTGAGCTCCTCGATCATGCCGAACTGGCCGTAGCCAGCATTGTTGACGATGACGTCCACCTTGCCGAACCGTTCGAAGCCGGTTTTGACGACATCGAACACCGCGGGTCGGTCCGTCACATCAAGGGCAAGGGCCAGGATGTTCTCGCCGAAACGCTCTTCCAGATCTTTGAGCGAGCCGACATCGCGTGCCGTAGCAACGACCCGATCCCCTCGCTCGAGCGCAGCAATGGTCCACTCGCGCCCAAAGCCGCGCGATGTACCGGTGATCAGCCAGGTCTTCATGGCATCCATTCTCCTGTGCTTCGACCCAGAACTCTGGGCTGTCTGTGCGTACCGTGCCAACTACCCAGAGATGCGCTTGGCAACCCACACGTGTCGCGCTGCCATACCGAGCGCGTCTGGGTTCCTCAACCATCATGAGCCCTCGACGAGACCACCCGGCGAACCGTCTGCAAGTCTCACGGTTGGCCGGCCTGGGAGGCTCGCCGCACCCCGTCCGATTGCGGGTTTGCGTCGGGCTGCCGGGATTTGAACCCGGGACCTCTTGACCCCCAGTCAAGCGCGCTAACCAAGCTGCGCCACAGCCCGCAAACTTACGGAGCCCGACTGTACTCCGCCAGCAGAGGACCACGAGCCCCGACGCCCAGACCACTCATTCTCTCGTATCCGCTCGACCGGCGCTCACCAGGTCACGGTTTCGTAGTGCCACGCTGCGGTGACGAGGCGTCGGCTTCCTCAGTCGACGAGCGCTGCGTCCGCTTCAGCGGCAGACATACGGCCCTCGGCCACGGCTGCAATGCCGGCAAAAAAGATGTCGAGTGTGGCGAAGTTCGCGAGAAGGACACGCTGGACGAGCGGTCGGAGGAATCCCTGCTGGCTGAGCGTATCGACGTCGACGCCGTCGAGGTCGAGATAGCTCTTGCAGCTGACAATGCCGGAGTCGATGTCGAGCTCGAGATTGGCCCTCGGCAGTCCGTCATTCGACCTCGCCACGTACTGAGCCATCTCGACGATCCGCTCGCTTGGGACGGGATCGGAGACCACCGAACGGACGATGACGACAGGCTCGTCGGGGTACACCACGACGACCCAACTCCAGGAGCCTTGCTCGGTGGTGTAGATCCCGAGCAAGCTGTCGTCGACGACGCTGCCCTCGGGGTTCCAGCCGAGCTCGCCGAGTTCGGCTTTTGCCGCCTCGAGCAGCACCGCCGATGTGTGCGAAACACCGAACGAACTCGCTCCGTCACCCACCCGATGCCATCTTCTGCATGAAGTGATCGATGACCTGGTCCTTTTCGTGAGGATCGTGCGTCTTGGCCTTATTCCTCAGCTCGTCTTCCCAGTCGACGCCCTTGGCGCCCTTCTTCGGGTCGAGAGCATGGATGATCTTGAAGGCATCCGACTTCTGGCTCTCCGTGCCGTGGACGGCGTAGGTGTAGAGCGCTGACGCGTACTGCTTGCGCCTCGAATCGATCGACGCCACGACCTTGGGCGCAGCACCGTGTTTCTTCGTGTGTTCCTCGACCTTCTTCGACTGCTGATACTTCTTCTTCGCCCAGCTGGCGAACTTCCAGATTCCGACCCCGATGCCGACGGCTGCGGCGAGTCCACCGATCGCTGCAGCGGCGATGCCGAGGCCCGTGCCCAGACCCTGAGCACCTTTCAACAGCTCGATAGCGCCGGCAAGTCCGAAGGCCGCACCAGCGACCCCGATACCTGCCGCGGTAGCGCCAATGGCCCGACGACTGAAGCCGCGCTGATTCTTGTGCACCGTGTACTCGCGGATCTCCTCCAGTGAGGGAAGTGCAGCCTCACCGCCCTTGTCGCCCAGCCGTCCGCTCTCCTCGGCTTCGGCTCGGAGGTGGTGCACGACATCGGTCAGGCCTTTGACCTCCTGGTCGAGATCGTCGCGGACCTTGGTGAGCGCAGGCAGTTCATTCTTGAGCTTGTCCAGCTCGAGACCAAGCTGCGCCAGTGCTTCCTCGTGATCGGAGCGCTCCGTAGCGACGCCCCCGTCTTCGTCGAACAAGCCCCGGATAGCGCGGCCCTCTTCTCCCTCGTCGTACTCTTTGACCAGCTTGCGCTGCCCATCCTCGACCGTGTTAATCAGAGCCTGCTTATCGGTGACCGCTCGAGTCGCGTCGGCGAGCTCCTGCTTCTTCGCCGCCAGCTGGGCATCGGGCTTCAGCTTGTTCTGCACCGAGGCGAGCGTCTTCAATCTCGCCATCCGTTGACGTTGCAACTCGGCACGCCGAGACTGGCGAATGAGGTTCAAAAGCTGGATGGGAAGCGCGACTGCTGAGCCAGCAACCCCGGCAACGCTCGCACCGTGCGTCAGCGCTGTGGTCAATCCAGCATTCGCCGCAGGCGCGGCAGCGATTCCGACGCCGCCAGCTGCCAGAGTTCCTGCGTTTGACACGAACGCACCGGCGTCGGTCGCGACATTGGCGCCAGAAATCTTCGCCCGGCGCCTGGCCGCATGAGCAAGGCCCATGTTCCCCTGCTTCTTGGCCTTTTTATAGCGCTGGCGGTGGTGGTGGAGCGCGTAGGCGTCGGAGCCAAGGGCCACGCCCGAAGCGAGGACCCCGAATGCGCCGACGCCCGTCGAGTTACCGGCACCCACCATGCTGTCCTTGTTCACTGCCGTGATCCCCGTGGAGATCGGCGTCAAGGATTGAGCGACGCCTGAGACGTTGTTCGTCCACGTGGCGCTGGTCTCTCCTTGATCGGCACTCGTTGCGTGCGTTGCAAGATCTTTGAAGTGGTCGACCGGGGGGTTGCGTTGCACCATGAGACGAGAGGTCGCCTTGTTCCCGGCAAGGCGCTGGATGGCAAGCACCTGAGAGCTGCTCGTCGGACGCATCGAGCGGGCAAGGACCCTCTGCACAGGACCATCGGGTCCCCGTGGACCTCCGGCGGATCGCTGATCAGGTGCTACCTGAGAAGGTCGTCCCTCCGACCATGTCGATGCACCACCATCGGTACGTCGTCGATCGGCGGTGGATTCTTGGACGGGCTCAGCGGCAAACGCACGCTGTTGAGCGGCCGTGGAATCGCTTCGGGACGTGGTCGCATCCGCCATCGCTCTCCATCATCGCGCTGCGCTACGGCCCCGCGCTGGTGTATCGCGCTGGTGTAACACGCAGGCGCACTGCGCTGGCTCGGAGCTCAACGGCACTCAACCGTGCCAGGCATGTCCCGTGAGCCAAAAGATGAGCCAGATGAACCGGTAGATGAGGTAGCCGATCGTGCCAAGAAGCAGCACCTTGAAGTGCCAGGGCGCCGGAGGTGGGCCCTCGGTGTTCTCGCCGTCGTCGGCGGCTGCAGCTTGGACCACGATCAAGCCTTTCCGCGAATGCGAACCCGCAGCTTCAACGGTGTGGGTCCCAAGTTGAAGCGATCGCGCAGAAAGTGCTCGAGGTAGCGAAGGTAGCTCGCATGGAGCCGATCGCTGGCAAACAGCGTGATCGTGGGGGGGTCGATCGCTCCTTGGACGCCATAGAGCACTCGTCCATTCGGCGAAGGATGGGCAGACTGTGCTGCTTTGATTGCGTCATTCAGCTGGCCCGTAGGGATGCGCTGATGGTACGCGTCGATCGAAGCACGAAGTGCCGGTACGAGGCGATGGACTCCCGATCCACTCAGTGCCGAGGTGCGCAGCACCGGGGCGTAGCCCAAGAAGGACAATCGGTCTGCCACTTCGTCAGCCACCTCGAGCCGACGCTCGGTCGAGCACAGGTCCCACTTGTTCAACACGATGACGATCGGGCTCCCTGCGGCGTCCACCCGCTCGGCGAGGCGCTGCTCTTGGTGAGTGACACCCTCGACAGCGTCGATCACCAAAAGCGCCACATCGGCTCGGTCGATTGCGGAGAGTGACCGGACGAGTGAGTAGTACTCACTCCCCGACCCGATGCGAGATTTGCGCCTAAGGCCAGCGGTATCGATGAAACGAACCGGGCCTTCGTCAGTCTCGACGAGGGTGTCGATGGCATCTCGTGTCGTGCCCGCGATGTCGTGCACCACCGAGCGGTCGGCGCCGACGAGCCGGTTGAACAGCGTCGACTTTCCGACATTTGGTCGACCCACAATGGCAACAGCAGCGATCTCTGTGCGTCCAGCCGAACCGGGAATGTTGCGACCCGACCCATCTCCTGGGCCCGGTTGGTCAGACGCTCCTTCGTGCGACCACAGCGCATCTGCCCCGTCAGGCGCCTCCGACTCCTCCGGAAAGCGGTCCACGACAAGATCGAGAAGATCTCCGACGCCTCGGCCATGGATCGCGCTGACAAGGACTGGTTCGCCAAGTCCGAGTCGGTAGAGGTCCCATGCTTCTGCCTCTTGTCGCTCGGAGTCGACCTTGTTCGCGACGACGACGACCTTTTCCGACCGCCGGCGAAGCAGCGCCGCCACGGACTCATCTTCGGCGGTCGGACCAGTCATCGCGTCGAGGACGAACAGCACGACATCGGCTGAGTCGACCGCCCGCAGCGCTTGTTCGGTGACCTTGGTATCGAGAGCGTCACCTCGCTCGACGACCCCGCCGGTGTCCACAATGACGAACTCTCGCCCTCGCCAGTCCGCCGTCAGCTCTAAGCGATCGCGTGTCACTCCTGGACGTTCCTCGACAATGGCAACCCGACGACCTACGACGCGGTTGACGAGCGTGGACTTGCCGACATTTGGCCTTCCGGCAATGACGACAACGGGCAGACGGGCCGGCGCGACTGGTGCAGCGCTCACGTCAGAGCTCCTGCGTCGACGAGCTGCAGCTCGCGCCGTGATCGGCCTCGTCGGAGCACCCTGCGTAGCGCGGCTCCATCGGTCTCGACGATCTCGACTGGTACAGGCAGATCGGCAGGTGAGAGACCGTCAAGGAAGCGGCCCTCGCTGAGACAGACGTCAGGGAGCAGGTAGCGGCGGGTGGGATCGGCTCCAGCGAGCGCAGCCTGAAGGTCTGCTCCAGTCATGAGGCCAGCAACTGCGGTATTGCCACCAAAAAAGTCGTGGCTGACGACTCGCACCTCGACCTCGCCGAAACCTTCCTCGGCGAGCAGCGGCCCGAGCACCGTCGCCCCGTAGCTACCCGTCAGCACCGTGATGGGGGTGCTGTGGGCCTCTCGGTGCGTCCCTCCAGAGCGATCGGCTCGCGCAGGACCAGAGCGATCGGCTCGTGCAGGAGCGGTGTCGCGAGACTCCCCCAGCGCGATCCGCTCTGCCCGATAGCCACTGGCTGGAGCACCGTCGACACTCTGGAAGAAGCCACCATGGCCGCCGCCGCTGGCACGTCCCGTGCGAAACCCGTCGACAAACGCCGCAACCATGCCGATCCCATTCTCGTGCTGCGGAAAACCGTCGTAACGCTCACTCGGTGGAAGCGCGCGACCCGCAAGGAGGTAGTACTCGTCTGACGCGTGGACGAGCCGACGTCCGAGCACGCCCGCAAAACGCTCCTGCCATTCCTCCACGATGTCGACCACGGCATTGGCTTCGTCGACCGTATGTGGACGCATTGCCGCCTCTTTGGAGAATTTGCTCACCCCGAGCGGCACAGCGGCAGCACTCGCGAGCTCGGGAAAGCGCTCGAGGATACCGGCGAGGGTGTCGTGCAACACCGCCCCGTCGTTCACACCAGGACAGACGACGATCTGCCCGTGAACTTCGATCCCGTGATCGAGCAACGCTCGTAGCCAGCGCAGGCTCATCGCACCTCGCCGATTGCGCAGCATCTTCGAACGGATATCGGGATCGGTGGCGTGGATCGATACGTTGAGCGGAGACAGTCGCTCGGTGACGACGCGCTCGAGATCGAGCTCGGTGAAGCGCGTCAGGGTCGTGAAGTTTCCGTAGAGGAAGGAGAGTCGATAGTCGTCGTCCTTCACGTACAGGCTCGGTCGCATCCCCTTCGGCAGCTGGTAGATGAAGCAAAATTCGCAATGGTTGTCACAGGTCCGAATGCGATCGAAGACGGCCGAGGAGACTTCGATGCCGAGCGGCTCACCGTCGCGCTTGTTCGCAACGAGCTCCAGCACAAGACCCCCGCGTGCGACTTCGAGTTCGACCTCGGCACTGTCGGCCAGCATCTGGTACTCGATGACGTCGCGTGGCACGCTCCCGTTCATCGAACGGAGCTCGTCGCCGACCACGACGCCCGCTTCCTCAGCCGGCGACCCAGGCGCGACGGCGACGACCTGCGGAAACGGCATAGCCCTACTCTACCGTGACTACCCTGTACCCGATGAAGGTCGAACGAGTCCTACTTGCCGAGCCTCGTGGCTTTTGCGCAGGCGTCGAAATGGCGATCAAGGCGCTGGCCTGGATGGTTCGGGTCTTCGAGCCTCCCGTGTACTGCTACCACGAGATCGTGCACAACCGCCTTGTCGTGGAGGCATTCCGCCGTCAGGGGGTCATCTTCGTCGACAGTGTCGGTGACGTCCCCGCGGGTGCACCACTGATGTTGTCTGCGCACGGTTCGGCTCCAGAGGTCGAGAGTGCTGCCGCCGAGCACGGTAGAACCGTGGTCAATGCCGTCTGTCCCCTCGTCACCAAGGTTCATCATGAGCTCAAGGTGCGGGCGAACAAGGGGTACACGGTCGTCTACGTCGGCCATGCGGGCCATGAGGAGGCCATCGGCACGATGGCGGTGGCACCGAGCTCCGTGCGCCTTGTCGAAAGTGAAGCTGACGTCGACGCGCTCGAGGACCCGGGAACTCCCGTCGCACTGCTCGCCCAGACGACGCTTCCCCACGACGAGTGGCTCGGCATCGCCGAGCGCGCAAAGCAACGCTTCCCTGAGCTCTGGATGCCCGGTCGCTCGGACCTCTGCTACGCCACCACGAACCGACAGGCCGCGCTCCGTGCGATCGCTGGCCGCTGCGACGCCGTCGTGGTTATCGGCTCGGCAAACTCTTCAAACACCGTCTCACTGGCCCATGTGGCCACCGCCACCGGCTGTGCCAAGGTGATGCGAGTCAACGCTGCAGACGAGCTCCCGGACGACATCGAGGGTGTCGTCGGCGTGACCGCAGGCGCCTCGGCGCCCGAGTGGCTCGTCGAGGAGGTCGTCGCCCACCTTGCACCTTCTCAGGGTGTGGAACTGGTGCGCACGGTAGAAGAAGAGGAGTACTTCCCTCCCCCGAGAGATTTGCGTGAGCTCCTGCGGGCAATCTCGACTGCGTCAGCAGCCACCTTGGGGGTCGTCCCGCAAGGTCCCCTGCCATCCTCGGACGATCGCCATGTATCCGCCGCGCACATGCTCGTCGCCCAGCCGGCGTGACGGCGCGAGACCAGGAGCGCCGTCGCTCCCTCGACCGACTTGTCGACGATGTTGCCATCGCCGACCTGATCGAGCACGAGGGCAGTCTCCAGCTCAACCCTGTCGCGGTGGTGATCGCGTCGTACAAAGAGCGCGACAACATCGGTGCGGTCGTCACCGGCATCGCCAAGCAGATCTGCGATCTCGACGTCTCGGTCATTGTCGTGGTGGACGGCGAGGAGGATGGCACCGCAGCAATCGTGCGTGACGCTGGGCACATCTGCGTTGTCGCGCCAGTCAACCGTGGTCAAGGAGCTGCGCTGCGTCTCGGTTACCGGGTCGCTCGCGAATACGGAGCGAGCTACATCGTGACCGCTGACGCGGACGGTCAGACCGATCCGGGTGATCTCGCCGTCGTGCTCGAACCGGTGGTCGCTGGCGAAGCAGATTTCGTCAACGGCTCCAGGCGGCTCGGGGTCACGCACTCCACCGGCCACCTTCGCAATACCGGTGTCTATCTGTTCGGCAAAGTCATCACGTTGCTCACGGGCACGTCCGTGACCGATACGGCGAACCCGATCCGGGCGATGCGCTGCGAGCTGACGGCTACGTTTGTCCTCGATGAGCCGCAATACCAGGCGTCCGAGCTGCTGATCAGCGCAGTGATGAGCGGGGCTCGCTTCACCGAGCGTCCCGTGACCATGCACGCCCGTACGTCGGGAAGGTCGAAAAAGGGCGGCAATATTGCCTACGGCTACCGATACGGGAAGGTCTTCGCGAAGACGTGGCTACGTGAGCTACGCCGCCAGAGGAGCGCAGGGCGCAACCACACTCGCGACGAGAGTCCAGGAGGGTCCGGGCGCATACGAGGTCAGTCGTGACCGAGCCCGATCCCGAGGTGAGCGATGTGCAGCCGCCGCCCATCGTCGAGCGCGACGAGCCGCCGCAGATGGTGCTCTCCGGAGAGATCGATGTGGCGGTCGCCGGAGCGATGAGAACAGCCTGCACCCGCATCGTCGAACGCCTCGATGCCGGTGCGATTTTCGAGATCGATATGGCAGCTGTGAGCTTCATTGACTCAAGCGGCCTCGGAGCGCTGGTGGCCATTCGTAGCGCCTCGACGGTTGCAGGCGTGACGCTTCGCCTTGTCGACGTGCCCGAGGGCGTCCTGCGCCTGCTTGAGCTGACGGGTCTGCACGACTCCTTCGACACCACGCCCGTCAAGCAGCCGCCCTCGTAACTCAGCGTTCTTCTCACCCAGCGTTGTTCTCACCCAGCGCCCATGCAAGGCGCATGGTTACCTGCCACCAGCACCGGGTAGTCGGGGTGCAGGAGACGACTGGATGGACCACGTATCGAAAGACCTGTCTCGATTGGCGCGACCAGCGTCGGACATGCGTTCGCTCTTTCATGCCAGTGGCCATGTCGGCCGTGACCTTCTTGCCATCGACTGGACATCGAGTCCGCTTGGCGATCCTCAGGGGTGGCCTCAGAGCCTGAAGAACGCCGTCCATATCGTGCTGACCTCTCGGTTCTCGATGTGGATGGCGTGGGGCCAGGATCTCACCTTTCTCTTCAACGAAACCTACCGGCGTACGACGCTCGGGGCTAAGTACCCATGGGCCCTGGCGCGACCTGCACAGGAGGTATGGCACGAGATCTGGTCCGATATCGGACCCCGGATCAACCGAGTCATGTCCACCGGTGTGGCGAGCTGGGATGAGTCGTTGATGTTGTTCTTGGAACGCAACGGCTACCGGGAGGAGACCTACCACACGTTCTCCTACAGCCCCTTGACCGACGACGACGGCGCGATCGCTGGGATGCTGTGCGTCGTCAACGAGGACACCGAGCGCGTCATCAGCGATCGACATCTGGCGCTGTTACGCGATCTCGGCGCAGATCTCACGTCGGTGCGCACGGAGTCGGATCTCTGGTCGGTCACCGAGCAGCGGCTGACGACTTGCCTCGACTCGCTGCCCTTCAGCCTCGTCTACCTCTTTGGCGACCATGACCCGATGGCGCACCTCGCCTGCGTCGCTGGCGCCGTGCGCGGCGATCCGATCGCCCCTGTGCAGCTGAGCGACGATGACCGAGGAGATCTCTGGCCGACGGCACAGTTGCTACAAGGGAGAACGATCCTTGTCGAGGACCTTGGCAAGCGATTCGACATCGTGCCATCGGGTGCCTGGCCGGATCCTCCACAGCGAGCGCTCATGGTGCCCATGCTCTCGCAGATCGCCGACCTTCCCTACGGCTTTCTCGTCGTCGGCTGCAACCCGTATCGCCCGATCGACACCGCCTACGAAGGGTTCGTCTCGCTCATCGCGAATCAGATAGCTGCGAGCATTGCCAACACCCGTGCGTACGATTCGGAGCGCCACCGAGCCGAGACGTTCGCGGCACTCGACCGAGCGAAGACCACTTTTTTCACCAATGTCAGCCATGAGCTCCGTACGCCGCTCACGCTCGTGCTCGGGCCGGTGACCGACGCCCTCGCCGACGTCGATGAGCCCTTATCTGACCGCCAGCGCGCTCGCATTGAGCTCGTCGAGCGCAATGCCGAGCGCCTGTTGAAGCTCGTCAACACGCTCCTCGATTTCTCGCGCCTTGAATCTGGACGAGCTGCGGCTCGCCTTGAACCGGTAGATCTCGTCGGATACACCACAGAATTAGTCGACGCGTTTCGAGACGCCGCTTGTCGGGCTGGTCTCGATCTCGTCATCGACTGCGAACCACTCCAGGAGAAGGTCCTTGTCGATCGCGAGATGTGGGCGAACATCGTCGCAAACCTGTTGTCGAATGCGCTGAAGTTCACCTTCACTGGAGCGATCACCGTACGGCTCACCGGCAACATGACCGGCGCCGGCCCGACCGTCTCGCTCAGTGTGTCAGACACGGGCATCGGCATCGACGCCAGCGAGCAGCAGCACCTCTTCGAGCGATTTCACCGTGTGAAAGGAGCGCGCTCACGGACATTCGAAGGGTCCGGGATCGGCCTCGCACTGGTCGCCGAGTTGACGTCACTGCACGGTGGCGAGACGTCGGTTCGTAGCGAACCGGGAGTCGGAAGCACCTTCGTCGTCACGATCCCCCAGGGTGGTTCGCACCTCATCGGGGACATCCTTCGTCCCGCCACCGCAGACGCCACAGCAATGGACGTGACGGCGACGGACGTGACGGCGACGGGCGACAACGCCCCGGCTGGGTACGACGTCTCCGGCTATGCAGACGAGGCGATGCGATGGATGGAGCTGCAGGACCAGCAGCACGAGCGTTCACGCGAACGTGCCGTGGGCGCCGTGTCCGGTGGAGGTTCACGAGCGCGCATCCTCGTCGTCGACGACAACGCGGACATGCGCAGCTACATCATGTCGCTCCTTCGGGATCGATACGACGTGACCGCAGTCGCTGACGGTGTGGTTGCGCTGGATGAGGCCCGGGCGGGCCCGCCAGACTGCATTCTGACCGACATCATGATGCCGAACCTCGATGGCTTCGGCCTTCTCGAAGCTCTTCGAGCCGATCCGAGCACCAGGGATGTGCCCGTCATCATCCTCTCGGCCCGTGCCGGTGAGGAGTCGGCGTTTGACGGGATCGAGGCGGGCGCTGATGACTATCTCACCAAGCCGTTCTCTGCTCTCGAGCTCGTCGCTCGCGTCCGGGCGAACCTCGAATTGGACCGGCGGCGGCGTGAAGCGGGCCGCGATCGCGAACTGCTCGACGCGCTCCAGCGCAGCCGCCAGCTTCTCGACCAGGCTCAGCAGCTCGCCCATGTGGGGAGCTGGGAATTCGATGTGAGCACCGGTGTGTTCACTGCATCGGACGAACTCGCGAGGATTCTCGGTCTCACACCAGCAGAGCTCAGTACGTTTGACCTTCCCATGATCTTGTCGCGTTTCGTCCCGGCGGACGACCACGCTCGCGTCGCCGAGCAGATCGCTTCTGGACGAAGTGGTGGAGCGATCCACTACGAGGGTTCCCTCATCGATGCCCACGGCGTCGAGCACATTTGCGAGGTCCGAGGTGCGCTGCATCACAGCGACGATGGCACGCCAGTGCGACTCCAGGGGTCAATTCAAGATGTGACCGAGCGCCGGCGGACGGAGCGCACGCTGGCCGCAGCGGAGCTCGCGCGGGTCTCTGTTCGCCAAGAGCACCGAATCGCCGAGGAACTCCAGCGCAGCCTCGTTCCCGCCCACACGTTCCGCTCGGACAACCTTCAGGTCGCCACGTTCTATCAAGCGGGCGAGCGCGGCACTCGTGTCGGAGGCGACTGGTACGACGTGATTGAGCTCGGTGCTGGCAGGAGCGCCTTGATCATTGGCGACGTCATGGGCCGTGGTGTGCGAGCAGCAGCCGTGATGGGACAGCTGCGTTCGGCAACGCGTGCCTTTGCTCGACTCGACCTTCCACCGCGTGACGTGCTCGACTTTCTCGACGGCACGGTACGCGACCTCGAAGGAGGCCAAATCGTGACGTGCATCTATGCGGTCTACGACCCAGCGGACCACAAGCTCGAGATCGCAAACGCAGGCCACCCGCCACCTCTGCTTGCCTTGCCAGGAGAGCCCACGCGAAGGATCTCCGGGGCGCTCGGCCCTCCTCTTGGAGCTGGTCCGAGCGCGTACACGTCGGAGCAGATCACGCTCTCCGCCGGTGCGACAGTCGTGCTCTACACCGATGGCCTCGTGGAGCGACGTGGCAGCGATCTCGATAGCGGGATCGATGCTCTCGGCGCTGCTATCGACGGCGCACCTCATCTCGTTCCCGACCTGGCGTCGTCCATCGTCCGGACATTGCGGCCAGACGGCGCCGACGACGATGTGGCCCTTCTCGTGGCGCAGGTCCCGGTGGTGCCGACGTCGTGGGCCTCCGTCGGCTTCGACCTGCCACCCGAGCTCGGATCGGTCGCTCGAGCACGCTTGATCGTGGAGGAAGCGCTCAGCGGATGGTCGGTGCCTGAGGGCGTGGCCGGCGACGTTGTCCTGCTGGCAAGCGAGCTGGTCACGAACGCCATCGTTCACGGCATGCCTCCGATCGAGCTCCGGCTCAGCCGTAACCCTGCACAGGTCATCCTCGAGGTGCTCGACAGCGCTGACTACCGACCCCGTGCGCGCCAGCCAACGGCAGACGACGAGCACGGTCGTGGGCTGCAGATCGTCGAGCTGCTCGCGGATTCGTGGGGAACGCGCCGAATGCCACGCGGCAAGTCCACCTGGTGCATCAGCTCGATTGCGCCGGCGAAGTCCTCTCCGCTCAGTGGCCGGCGGCCGCAAGACGCGTGAAGTAGTCCGGGAACGTCTTCGCCACACATCGCGGGTTTTCGATGACGATGCCCGGTACGACGAGGCCGAGCAATGCCAGGCTCATGGCCATGCGGTGATCGTCATAGGTCGACAGTCGCGCTCCGTGGATCTCCGTGCTGCTCGTCGTCGGAGTGATCGTGAACCCATCCGGATCCTCGCGTGCCTGGACGCCTGCTCGTGCGAGCTCGCGCACGACGGCGGCAATGCGATCGGACTCCTTGGCCCGGATGAACCCAATGCCTCGCACCGTGGTCGGCGACGATGCAAAGGCAGCGACCACAGCAAGGGTCGGAGCGGTGTCCGAGCAGTCCGACATGTCGACGTCGAGGCCGTGCAGCTCGCCTGTGCCGCTGACCTCCGTCCGTGCTGGCCCGATCGAGACGTCGGCACCCATCTGACCGAGCAGCTTGACGAATGCCAGATCACCTTGGAGCGACGAAGAGCCGAGGCCCTCGACGACGATGTGACCTCCGGTGATGGCTGCAGCGGCAAAGAAGTACGACGCCGCCGAGGCGTCTGGCTCGATCGTGTACTCGGCGGCTCGATAGCTACCGGATGCGACCGACATGCCGGACGCATAGGCCCCAAAACTCGCCATGACTCGTGTGGTCATCTCGACATAGGACGCCGAGACGAGCGGTGAAGTCAGCGAAACATCGAGACCGCGCTTCATGGACGGACCAGCCAAAAGCAGACCGGAGAGGAATTGGCTCGAGAGATCCCCACGAAGCGCGACCCGCCCGCCGTCCAGCGGGCCGGTCACGACAAGGGGGAGGGTCCCGGGATCGCCGATCTCGTCGACGGTTGCTCCAAGGCTCCGCACGGCGTCGATCAGCGGGCCAAACGGTCGACCTCGCAGCTGTGCATGTCCGTCGAGGGTGCATGGGGCACTTCCCGATGCAGCAAGGGGCAACACGAACCTTCCGGTCGTGCCGGATTGGCGGGCATCGAGTGTGCAGGGAGCCTCGCCAAGGCGATCCGAGCCGTGGACCGTGAGGGTTGTCGGTTCGGCTCCTTCGATGACCTCGGCACCAAGCGCACGGATCGCGCCGATCATTGCTTCGGTGTCATCGGCTCGAAGGACGCCCGTCAATCTCGACACCCCGCGTGCCTGGGCAGCGCAGATCAGTGCCCGGTTCGTGATGCTCTTCGATCCTGGCACCACGACGGTCGAATCGGGTGCAGCCCTCCACGGATGAATCTCCATCGGCTCATCACTCATCAGGGCTCGTCACTCATGAGGGCTGCTCTCCGGCGGCATCCCGTCAGCCGACGTTCTCCTGGAAGTCCTGCCACGTGGCTGCAAGACCTTCACGCACGGTGAACGCCGGCGTCCAGCCCACCGAGGCTGCGTGGGAGATGTCAACGATCACCGCTGGCATCTCGCCAGGCTTGCCCGGTACGTGCTCCTTCGAGATAGCGACGTCGGTCACCTCAGCGGTGAGACGGTGGAGCTCGTTCATCGATACCGACTCACCCGCACCGATAGTAAGGACGTCGGAGTTCGCCATGGCAAGTCCGTGCTCGATGGCCGCAGCGGCGTCAGTCACGTACACATAGTCACGCAGCTGCTCACCGTCGCCGTAGATCTGGATGCCACCTCCAGTGAGCGCAGCTCGCATGAGTCGAGCGATCACGCTGTCCTTGGTCTGCATCCCTGCGCCATAGACATTCGTGAAGCGCAGCGCCACACAGGTCAGACCGTACGAAGCGGCATAGGCGCTCATCAACATCTCCGCTGCGGCTTTCGTGGCTCCGTAGGGGGTCAGCGGTCGAAGCGACAGCGTCTCGTCGATGGTGGCAGTACCGACATCGCCAGCAACGGCATTGGTGGAAGCGAAGACAAAGCGACGGACGCCGAGCTGTCGACACTGCTCCAGTAGGTATTCGGTTGCTACGACATTGGTGTGGAACACCGCGTCCGGCTCATTCACACTGAGCAGCACTGAAGTGATCGCAGCGAGATGAACGACGCCGTCGAGGTCGCGCGTGACCGCTTCTTCCGCGACTGAACGGTTGCGTAGGTCGCCGACGATGCAACGAACATCGGGGTCGGGAAAGGGCTTCAGATCGACGACCGAGACCTCGTCACCCCGGGCTCTCAGGCGAGCCACGACATGCCTGCCGATAAAGCCAGAACCACCAGTCACCAGAACGCGCAACTCCGCTACCCTCCGTCTTTCGTCACGAGCGACCGTGGAGGCCGCCCTTCGGCTTCGTCGAACACGCTCTGTACAGCCGAACGAACCCGAGCGCTCATGTCGTGCGTCGCACTGCGAGACACCCGTAGGCGACCTTCGCCGCCAGCCTCCGGGCTGCCAGCGCCGCTAGCGCCGCCAGCGCCCACTCTGGCCGTCCCGGCTCCGGTCGCCGGGGCAGCGGCCGGATAGATGGGTGCGCCTACGACAATCTTTACGTGGACGGGTCGCGGGAGTTTCTTTCCACGCGGCAGTGAGCATTCCATGCCCG
>Ga0116230_10003497_pt1 | contig 15349 bp, 18 predicted proteins | sample S1TSphfallax_3_FD_88678 | JGI IMG/M metagenome (GOLD analysis project Ga0116230, IMG submission 88678) | Host-associated microbial communities from peat moss isolated from Minnesota, USA - S1T2_Fd - Sphagnum fallax MG | ecosystem: Host-associated > Plants > Peat moss > Unclassified | place... | reverse complement strand
CGCCCACCCGGATTTCTCCCTAATAGCCTCCTGCTACTTACCCGACCGCCCGTGCCGCATTTCTTCAGCGTTCGAAAAATTCGTTGCGGAGCTAGCTCTAGTTTGCTGCTGTTTTCGATTCTCTCGACCGTATCTGCGGGCGGGGTGCTGCAGGTAAGTAAGTAAATGGTCGGTGTACAGGGAGGGAGCGAGCGACCTTCCTTCGCGGGTGGAACGGTAGCGGCAGTTATCGCACACACGACGAGTGGACAGATAGATGTTTTTGCAAACCTCGTTATCGCTATTTCAAATCTTTGTCTTCTTAACACACAGAAAGAGGGAAGGAAGGGTGAAAGAGAACATGCTCATTATTATCAGAAGAGACTAATTATGAAGAAGAAGAAGAGCTTCTTCGATTGTGGAATTAGAGGTGTGTTGATGAATTGTGGATAAGAAGAGATTAGTTCAGATCCAAGTGCTAAACGGAAGAGCAGAAGAAGAGCCAACATTTCTCCGGAACTTTTGTCTTTTGTGTCTTTGTCAAAGTAAGAACTTATCTTGTTAGTTGCTTTATTGCGTTGGAGAGAGACACACACACAGAGACAGAGACAGAGAAGCATGCGAGGAGGAACGCGAGGTACAGTAAACGAGAAGCGACGAGAAGAACACAGCAGACGGTGAATGACATAACGGAGTCGTGGCCATGGCTATAGCTATGGCTTTCACGCACTCCTGCTGCACGACGTCCGCGCTTGCCGCCGGTGGTGCTCCATTCTCCCTGCGATGCTGCTCCTCTCCCAGACGCGAGTTCTCTGTGGTTCAGGTTGCCGCCGGCTTCTTCTCCAGAACTCTCATTCACGGCTTCCCCGTCCTGGTTCCACGTATGTCACAAAACGACTCCCACGACGCTGTTTGTGTGCGTGCGTGCGTTTGTTCTCGTGTTCTGATTCCCGTTTGTATATATTACTATCTCGTGTTTTTTCTATGTGCAATTCTCAGAAGAAGATGAGGGAAGGGAATGGCGTATTGTTGTTGTTTTTGTAAACAAAGCCCCTGAGGAGGTTTATTTAGTTTTTCTATTGTTGGAGTTTGTAGATTGCGAAGACGGCAAAAAACGACATCCTCTTCGCCGTTCCTCCTCCTCCTGCTGTCGTCGTCGCTCTCTTGTCCACTCATCGGAGACGATGACTATGACAAGCGTGCAAAGGCGACTAATAGCGTTACTGGCCTTGGCTGGCGTATCTTTTACTTTCTTTCCCTGGACCTATTTGGATGGTTGGGCTTCTTCCTACCTGCTCTTTTTGTGGTTGCACGACTAGAACAGTAATTCATTGTCTAGAAGAAGAAGAAGCTCTGGCGACCCCTGTATATATTGCAATAAAAGAGATTCATGCCAACTCAAGGCCATTCTGAGCTCTTTCTCTGCCTACTACGATCAGGGACCTTAAAACTCTTGTTTTGGGCAATGTAAAGATGTAGCTCCTTCACTGGTATGTGGAAGCAGTGGCTTCATGCCTAATATGGTCACCACTGCATGAGAAGAACTCATGCAAAATGGCCTCAGATTTCCCAATCACCACTGACTGATTCTACTCAACTGATTTATTGACAGTTGGGTGTTTGCAGGAACACAGAGCTTTTCTTTTCCTGGAGTCCGAAGGTTGTTGCAACCCAAGGCTGGCAGTAGTAACATAGAAAAGGCAGCTGCTGCACAAACAATGACAATCAAAGACAGTGTTGTTGAATGGGCCAAGAGTGACAACCGTCGCTTACTGCATGTTGTGTACCGAGTTGGAGACCTTGACAAAACCATCAAGTAAGGGGGGCACTTTCACCAACCCTAATGTGCTCAAATCACCTACTGTATACCCCATACAGCCCATTCATAAAGCATCTCTAAATCTCAAGTAGATTTTGGAGGCTTATTTAATTGACTTCAGCTTTGATGCGAGAATGTCTTTTACAACTGTCACTTCTCCTTCAATTCATAGTTGTTACATACTTGAACAGTTTCTCTATGATATAGGAGACCATTGGAAGGGAGACATTTGAAATGGATATGCATACCAGCCTTACCCAATCTGAAACTTGTGTTTTCATAGGAGTTGTCTGATACCATATTCATACAATGTTGCGTTTTCTGCTTTATCCAAAACCCATTTATTGTGGTTATCATCTCAGATCCCCGCCCCTTCTTAGCTGGGTTCTGTGTCAAGTCTTATAGTGCTTAGATGTATGTGGCTGGGATCTGCAGGTTTTACACAGAATGCTTGGGAATGAAGCTGCTGAGGAAAAGGGATATTCCAGAGGAGAAATACACAAATGCATTTCTTGGTTATGGTCCTGAGGATTCACACTTTGTTGTGGAACTGACATACAGTAAGCTGCTTAAATTTAATGCTTGAATTTTCTTTCACTCTATTCAGGCTGACATTCAGTGCTGCACATTCCAGCAGAATGCAGTACTTGTCATTGAGCTTTATCGGTGTCTTGACAGACTATGGAGTGGACAAGTATGACATTGGCACAGGATTTGGTCACTTTGGAATTGCCGTGGAGGATGTAAGTTTATCTTGAGCCCACTGGATTGCCACAATTGTTGTGTTGCCCAGTTGCCTGCCTACACATTCCATGCTTTCTGTATGTGCACAGGTGCAGAAGGTTGTGGATATTGTCAAAGCAAAAGGCGGCAAAGTTTCACGGGAGCCAGGTCCTGTGAAGGGTGGAAAGTCTATCATTGCCTTTGTTGAAGATCCTGATGGTTACAAGTTTGAGCTCATTCAGAGAGGTCCTACACCAGAACCATTTTGCCAGGTCATGCTTCGTGTTGGTGACCTTGAGCGTGCAGTTACTTTTTATGAGAAGGTATGCTTGAACATATGGCAGGTCCTTGTCATTGCCATGCACAAATTCAAATTTGGGCTTTATTTTGGATTTTATTGTCTACAAAGCTGCTCTGCACCTGATAAGTCAATTTTGGTGTGTGTTTTCTGAGTCAGGCCTTTGGGATGAAGTTGTTGAGGATGAGGGATAATCCTGAACAGAAGGTATGTCCTATGGAGCTTAGAATGGCTTACAAGTCTCACTTGTTGCAATCCTGCACTACCAGTTCCTCTACAAGCTGGCTGCTTCAACTCCAGAGAAAGTATATAGACATGCTTTGAAGCCAGTATCAATTTTCCTTTTAAGAGACACCTTATCATGGGGTGTCTGCTCAAATCTTTTCATGTTGATTCAAATTGTAAGTATGGAGAAATTATAGGTACTAATGAAGATATTCTAAGAGATTTTGTGTATGTCTCTGCAGTACACACTTGCAATGGTGGGCTATGGTGAGGAAGAGCAAAAGATAACAGTCTTGGAGCTGACTTACAACTATGGTGTTACTGAATATACTAAGGGCAATGGCTATGCACAGGTGAGATGTTGAATATGATGCTTTTTTAAGGATGGCTGGGTTATGTGAATATTTCCCAGTTGTAAATAAGTGATGAACCAGCAACAATTCTCCAGAATATCATCATTGGATCAACTGGATGGATTTAAGAGTGTGACTACTTGCATGCTTGTTTTCAGAAGTTAGGGTATCTCGTGAAGAAATTTTTCATGAGATTTTTTAAGATTGTGGGACATCTTCTGTAGTTAACTAATTGAATACTAGGATATGGTCTTTTTGGACTGTGGTCAAACCCATGTTCTGGAGATGAGGGCAAGTTGATACATAGCAGATGTATTCTGGGTTTTCAGAGGTGGGATTGTTGCTCTTCTTTTGATTTGCTACCTGTATGATGAATATTAGGGAGATAATGTCCTCATTAAATCAGTTAGTTTTGTTTCACAGATTGCTGTTGGCACTGATGATGTATATAAGACAGCAGCTGCTGTCAGGGAGGCAGGGGGAACAATAGTCCGTGAACCTGGTCCCCTTCCCATTCTCAACACTAAAATTGCAGCTTGCCTTGACCCAGATGGTTGGAAATCAGTAAGTGGAATCTTTCACATACATGGAAAGGCCTTGTTGTTTCTTCTTTCTTCTGACTGGTTCTTGTCATTCTCTTTGAATGGACGATTTCATCTCCACATATTGAATAGCTGGCAATGGTGACACTGGAACAAGTTTCATGGGAACCCTAGGGCATTGCATCTCAAATCAGTACATTGTAAGACTCAATAAAGTGCTTCGGGAGTCAAGGAATGAGCCCCTTAGTCAAACCTTGCATATAGTCTTGTTATGGTCCTCTAAAGCAGAACATTTGTGGTACATAAAAGTTCTTCATAAATGTCAAGAACTGCCCAACACTCGTTGAAACAACAGCTGACTAACCTAACTAACTGATTGTCGTGATCAGTGAGAGTTGTCATGAGAAATAGTGGTGAAGTGTGCTTTTTGAATATGCTTCTGAACCTTGGATACCTGGCATGTGCAGGTTTTTGTTGATAATGTTGACCTTGCTAAAGAGCTGGAGTAAGAAGATTCTCAGATTTGAGCAAAAATTCAGCTCTTTGATCTTGGAGTTGACTGTCATTGAGTTGGATCTCCATTCACACATTTGTGTGAGCAAAAACCCATACCCTTGTGTCCATCTGCAATTTCTTGAAATGCCTTCCAACAAGGAACTGTGAAGTTCATGTTAGAACTTTAAGAGAGAGCGCATGATGCTAGTTCAGCAGGACTAGTGTGGATGTACGCTATGGCTAAATCTTCTGTAGTGTTCTTTAACCTTGTGTCATTAAAGATATATAATAAAATTATCTATAAAGTAAGGAAAACAACACTAGAACCCTGAGTTTGATCATAAGTAGGGTGAAATTCAAAAAAATTAAAACCTACCCAAAAAAAAGAAAAACGTTAGCATTCAAGGGTGGGGACCTCAGTTTTTGTGGTGAACTCAGTTTCACCCTGCCTTTCCTTTTTCTTTAGCGCCTCTACTGTTGCTGCATATGTTTTCACTGCTCCTACTTGTAAAACTACTATAATTAGACTTGAACCTTGTGCATTAAATGCTGATTTTTCAGCATTCCATTCCCAGATTTAATAAAAATTTCTTACTTTATGGAGGGTTTGGGGTGAAAAGGAGGCCCAAAGATATGGTGACTTTACAAATAATTTTAGTATTTACACTTACACACCCCAAAACATTTGCACAGGGCCATGTAAGTGTATTTGACAAATATTTACACTGGCCTCGTGTAAGTGTAAGTGGAAAAATATATATATATACACTGTTACAAGATAAGTGTAACTGTGAAAAATTTGGACATGTAAAGTAAATGATTTACACTTACACGGGATTTACATGTTGTATATATGTCTCTAGGCAATTACACGCCCAACACTGGAGTAAACTAACCTTTGTCTGAAAGATTAAATAGTATGATGGGGTTAATTTAACCCTCTGTGCAGAGGGGTTTTCCAAACTATGCAAAAAGTTCGAGTAGCTTGGGGAAATTTAGGATTTTTTTTCATACCACCCCAAAAACTTAGAGAATTCATGATAAATATTTTACCACGTGGATGGCATTTTAACCCTTTGAAATTCAAGGCGTTGAACTAACCTCTTTATTCCACCTTAACTTGATCCTGAATCACAAATATCTTCAATGAGCACTGTCTAGATGCAAGTGTGGACTTTCTTACCATTAGAATACTAAGAAAATTAAAAAAATTAAAATCCAGTAATTATTGAATATTATATAAAAGTTCTTTTGAGTTCTTGACCAATTTACAGTCAATTGTTCATATTATAGTTTTCATAAAGGAATGCATAAAATGATGCAATTGATTTCAAATGTTTTGTATAAAAAAATCATGCTTCCTTTCATGTAATTACATGTTCATTAAGTCAATTTAATCAAAAAATATATCATAAAAAAGTTTCAAAGCTTTACACTTTGAGAGTGGCACATTGCCTGAAATTGCACTGTTTTTACCATAGGGTTTGACTGGTTTGAAGTTTACTTAAAAGAAAACAGTGCTCCTACTCAATACTAGAAAGTACACTCATGACATAAATTTTGACTCTCTCTTGTGCTATGACGGGTTTAAAATTCATGTGAGACAACAAAACATGCAAGAAAAAACAAACAATAAAACAAAACAAGTAAAATCATGCAAGATGCAGTAAGAGAAGCTTGGACAAAGCTTGTTAGGGGGTATTTTGCAATGTTGGGCACTTATTAATATTTTTCATAATCATTTGCTTCAGTTCTTAATTTCTTTAAATTTAAGAATCAAATTGGCTCTCATATTTTAAAAAATAAAAACTCATATCTTGTCTAATTCTTTCACAACCTGTTTTTAACTCATTTAAATTAGTCAATTATATTAAGCTGATTTTTTATCTTCACCTTCTGATTTTAGAATTAAGATCTTTAAATATTTTTTCAAATTTTCATAGCTCAAAACTAAAGCTCTAATATCTAAACAAAAATATATGATCACATTTCAAAGATATATAAATCAAAAAATGTAATTAGTTTTCTTTCAATTCATATTGTTCAAATGAGTCTTCAAACTACCTAACTCTTGTCCTAAGTTTAATCCAAAATCTATCAAATTATCAAATTATTAGGAGCCTTGCAACAACTCACCCTTGCATCATTTGGTCAATTCCTACTCAAAACAAATAAAAATTTAAGACTACCTAATTGTAAGCAACATTTCAAATTGACGATAATTACAGCAAGGATAAAAAAATTCTTAGTTTCAACTTGAAAACCTACAATCTCTAATATTTGTCTAAGCAAAATGTCAACAACTAAAAACATGGTTTCATGTTTCCTCCACCACTCCAAATGGGCATTTTGATATTTTTTACATCCACTTGACATTTACAAAATATCAATAATTTTCAATTAATAAACTCTTTTACAAGTTCGCTAATGCCAACCACCATTTCAAAAATGTCCAAGTTCATATTTTCATCAATTTTACAAACAAGGGAACTTTTAGCCCTAGACAATGGATGCAAATGATGATAAAACTTCAAAAGCATAGAAAACAAAGATTTTTTACCATATTTTTCAACTATAACCACTCCATGTTCACAATTAATAAAAAAAAGAAATAAATCTCAAACTATTGAATCTAGGATCTAACATCAAAGTTAGCACATTATTAGTTATTCTTTATTCATATATTTTCAAGAAATAAAAGAGAGAGTCAATCACCCCAATGATCTCCTTAATAATGTTTTTTGCAAAAGTTCTTAACTCAATAATTAAGCCAAAATCCACCATGGCCAATTCAATACATGTCCAAATATCTTGGTTTTCAAACAACAACATCAAAAAAAGTTAACAAACATTTTTTTGTGGAAAAAGAATGGTTTTAAACAATTTTAAAAGCCCTAAGAAACTTTTTTTTTAAATGCATGAATCAAAGGAAGGTGAATACCAAATCATTTGATCCTAATTTATACTCTTTGGAAACTTCAAATTGCCCACTTCCAAGGTCCACTACATATACAATAAACAAATAGCCATGATAAACAATCATAGTTGTGTTAGCAACAAAGTGTAATATATTCAATTTACTTGCAACTTTTTCTTTCGTTGTAGAAAGTTATGTTCTTCACCTCACAAAACCCTTGAACCAATCTTAAATCAATGAAATCTTAAAGTCAAAAATGATACTAACAAACAAGCCCAAATTAAAAGACTACCAACTATTAAAGTTGTAAACTTGTGGATCCATCATTCAACATTTTTTCTATCTTTGTCTCTTTATTGAATTCAATAGGGTTTGTCCCACAAACCATAACCCCAATCCCACAAAAAAAAACTCATACAAAATTTCATAAAAGAAAAAATTGATTGGTGTCTCGCACATACACACACTCCAACCACATTGAAAAATCCATAGAAACAAGATGTATTAGTTCCTTTTATTTTCCATGTAATCATTATTACTCATTTTATACCTAAAAAGGAAAGGTACAATACTCCAACTTGTGAAGCAAAAAATAAACAAATAAACAATTAAGTGGGAAGAAGATGGCATCACTTGGAGTTCGAAACTATTGATGGAATTAAAGTTTTCTTTTTCCACAAACACAAACCACATGTGCAGGTACTATTGTTTTGCATGTTGCTTGTTAATGCTTCTAAAGAGCTTGCACACTCATCGCTCTTTTTACAAATAAATAAATCAAGCAAATATAATATGTGCGTATTTTGTGCAAAGGACTTTGCTTACATGAAAATTTGCATAACCTTAAAACCCATTTCTTCAAAACAACACCCCACTCCCAATCCCAAAAAAACAAAAAGCAAAAAGAAACAAACATTCCACCCCAAAATATTTAATAACATTATAAGAAGGTTTTTTTTTTTAATTTTAAATATATAAATTTTGATATCGAATAAGTTGGCAAATGTTTCCAAAAATTAGCAAACTTACTTGAATTTACACTAGAAAAAAAAATTCAACAACAAATTTTGTTGAAAAAAAAAACACTATTATAATAGAGCAATTGTTCACTTTTTCAAGTTGTTCCCTAGAAGTAAACTTTTTGTAATTCATAACTTTTTTTGGTTTTTTGGGGGAATAAAAAAATAGAAAAAATAATAATAGGCAATCAATTTTCATTTAACATCTTCTAATATAATTCTATTATGACAAGAAATTGTGATTAAAAAAACAAAACAATGATTTATACCTTAAAAGAATTTACGAGATTGTTAAATTAGAAAATGATGATTTATAAAAAATTTATTGGGTTTGGGGGGGTGGGGATTATTGCAAAAAAATCCAAAGGAAAAATGGAATTTTTAAAATGCATTTTTTTCTAAAAGGGGAAATTGAATAGATAGATGACATTTGGAATTTGAAACTTACTTAAAACATAGTAGGTTGGTAAATATCACCAAATGTAAACCAATAATGTGCAAAAGACATTAAACCCTAGTGGGAGCATAATTAAACCCACAACCAAGTCTAAAGACCTCAATTGGGACCTCAAATAAAGATGATTGAGGTGACCTCACCACCACCCAAAAGCTTTGGAAATCTCATAGAAACTCCTCCTCAAAAATTGGAGACTAAAGCCAAGATATCCCAAAATATTTATATATTTTAAAATTTGAATGCCACATCATTTGCCAAGTCATAATTTGTACCCTTTTTTTGTGGATGGGATGTTCGTTAATTGTTCAATTTTTGGCCATTTACCATTTAGGTGTGAATGGGATGTTAATTTATTATTCAAGTTTTCGCCTTTTGTGATTTGGGTGTGAATCTACCATTAGGGAGTAATAATAAAATGTGGCCTCTTTTCTAGGAAGGATATTCAATGATGGAAGAGGAAATTTTTATGAGTGTTTTATGAAAGAATAAAAAACAAGGTTAGAGTTTAAGAATCCCCCTCCATAAATTTCCCATTCTTCCTCTTAGAGACCTTGGAAACAATAGTTAAAGGTACTAAGTAAATGCAAGGGATCTCCATGCCAAAACCATGTAATAGTTCATCAAATCATTACTTTCACCTTCTAAACATAGTAGTTTAATTGAAAAGGTACATGCATAAAGTAAAATTAGAAAGGAATGAAAAGAATACCGTAGAGGCAATGTTCCTTGGTGGAAGGTCAATATTCCTTAACATTTCCCCCAAGAAAGATTGTTGTCCATGTACTATCATATTTCAATTGCATTAAATATTAACACAATTTTAGCACATACATAGGTTCAAACTTGGGTGGAAGATGTGTGATTGACCTAACTAAAATTAACATTTGTATTATGAAGCAATACTAACTTTTGGACAAATTATCTTGTTGAATGTAGGACAATAACAAAAGGTTGTTGATGGATTGCTATCTTTTTAGTAAGGTGGAAGGGATGCTAAATTGGAAAGGGGCAATGGATCAAAACCAAGATGAAGTCGATCAAAAGCTAGATGAAACCATGGCTTCAATCAGCCAATTACAATCTTGCATGAACAAATTGATTGCCATGCACAAGGCTATGGCAAAAAAACTCAAGGTCATTATGTTTGTGGATGGCAACTTGGTTTCATTGGAGTCAATCCATAATAGTGAGGTACAACAAGGTCAACAACACCGACTGGAGTGTTGCAGGATGATGGTGGGGATGGGAAATTGGTAAGGAGTGAATTTCTATAAATAAAAAAATCATACCACATCCACATGTTAGGATGATGGGAGAGATTACTAATGTACAACATGTGGGAGGAAGTGGTGGTGCACAATGTGTTCCAAAAAATCATTCAAAACCCCTTGGGCTTGTGGATAGTGCAAGTATGTAATCATTGTTAGGACAAGCTTGTTAACCACAAAAGGTAAGACCATTCATAAAATTATATTGAATAACATTCCATGTATATGTGTCTTCATTATTACATCTTATTGACTTTTATTAGAATATGCATACAAGAGCAAAAGACAGTCTAATAACCAAAAATAAATGACCAAATGTTGCAACAAAAAGCTCCAAGCCAAAACCAACTTAAGTAACTCATTTCATTTTTGCTTATTATGTATTTGTTGGATATGTTTTGAATTTCTCATGCAATTAAGGTCAATTGCAATGCATGATAGGTAGTTATCATATGTGGATTGAAAGTTGTGTTTATAACAATTTCAAGATTGCAGTGAAGAATGTGTATTTTTAAATTACATGTAATTGGAAACTGGTAATCAATGTACTAAATTTGATGTGGAAAAATGTGAATATAAACATTGTACCCATTTCTAACCTTAAGTTTATGGCATGTGTATATTCACATTGGTCTTGAAGTTATGCTTAAGGACCCCATATCAAAGGAAAAGGTTGGAATAGCAATGATATGTGTGTTAAGTGGGAACAAAGTTGGGGAAAATACCATACCAATTGATTATGTGGCTATTCAAGTTAAAGAGGTTTACATGCCAAATGTCATTTCATCTTTTGTCCATCAAGTGACAAATACTAAAGAAACACAAGTTGAAATAGTATTAGGGGTTGTTATTTAAATTTGGTCTTCATAGTGCACGACAAAAATAGCTATAGTTCATGTGGTATTTGAAATGCAAAATTTACTGGTTGGATATATTGAATTTTAAGATGCATGTGTACATGACAAAGATTTGTGTGAGTTGCTCAAACATAGTGGAAAAGCATGAGAATCTTATGATAGTTGGGCAAACAAATTATGTGTGAGTTGCCTTTGGATTGGGTACATGTATTTAGTGAATCCAACATTATGATTCAAGTCTACCATTTTGCAAGGTTTGTTTAAAGTTAAATGTTGTGAATTTATCATAATTGAAAATAGATGTACAATTTGGACCTTAAACTATAAGCCCACAATCTTGAATCTTAACCCTAAATTGGAAACCTAAAACCTTAAATCCTAACCCTAAATATGTAAGCCTAATTCCATTTAGGGTTTAGGGTTATAACTTTAATTGAAACTTTATAGTTTGTAACCTTAAGTTTACAACCTTAAATTTGAAACCTTAACCCCACATTTGGAACCTAACCCTACCCTCAAAAAATGACTTTTGATGAGACTACAAGCCATTTAAAAATAACATGTGTTAAAAGTCCACACCTTTTAAATATAAACATGTGTCCAATCTTGATTTGCCATATAAATTTCCACACGTCATTTTGATAAAGAATGGAAATTCATATTTGACCATAATTATTTTTAAGCTTTATAAATGTAGCGTCATTTGGCATATTGTAATTATGTAATTATTAACATGTGGCAAATCTTCATTGATTTTGACATTACCATGCGTCGCTTCATAAAAATATATATTACATCAATTTTATATGAATCCAATAGCCAAGATCAAATCCAGTCTATCCATAATTACTATAGTCATTGTTGACAAACATAATTTAAGACAATAGTCATGGTGGACAATGGTCATTTTCAACTTTACAAATTTATGACTATAATTTTTAGTTATGATTATGACCATGGTTTGTGACTAGATGGTCAAAGCAATGGGTTTCATTCGACTCCATAGTCATGTAGTCGCAAGTAGTTGTAAACTAAACATATGACTCCATTTGTAATTATTTTTAAAGTCATGGAAGACACATTTTGGTGTAAATGGGTAGGGTTGAGGATATGGGTGTTGTTGACCAAGGAAGGGAAGAGATGAGGGAAAAATGTTCAAGGAATAACACAAATCACAAAAATGAACAAGTGCAAAAATATGTTTAGTAAGTGAATCACCTTCATGTGTGTCCACAAATAAAAAGATGAAAGACAAATTTGTTGAAGGTGAGTGATGACTAAAGAACAATACAATTGAAGGGCATAAAATGAACAAACAAAAAGGAAAAGTTGAAAGAAACTAACCTTTTAGTATTCAAAACTTTTAGAAGATGGCATTATGTAAGAGGTTGAAAACATGCATTACATCCATCTAAAGCAACTCGAATAACATATGCACCTTGCAACCACCCTTAATTGTCACGCCAAACTAATGTGACGATAGATGAAAATAAAATGCATCACAAAATTATAAACTTAAAAGCCCGATTCACTAGCCAATTGAGTGCTTCACCCACAACAATTAATTGGATGGGCTACTTAAAGGCTTGGCCAAAGCCAAAATCCTAACAACACCAAAATGCAAATTGTGGACCATGGGGTGTGATTGAAAGCCACATGGGGATTCAATTGATGGAGTTGAATGAAGCCATTTGCTAAATCCTTGGGGTCACAAGAATCCCCAAAATGTTTCAAAACCACATTCAATGAATCACTTGTTGCCAAATGGGCATGCACAAAAAAACTAACTTAAAAAAATCAAAGGATAATTTCACATCTTTGTCTAGTTGAAAATCCATAAAGGATTTTGAACAAGGGGAATTTGAATTCAAAGGATGTAAGTTTTGCAATTTGTAAATAAATTTTTATGACATTGAAGTCGAGGCAAGAGGGGTGAAAACCTTAGCAACATGCATAACCTTTTTAGCATGCCTAAGGGCTAGGCTATGTTTTAACTAATGCAAAGGGGGGTGCAACATGAACATGGTGGGAGAATTAAATATGTCATTGGACATTATTTCATATGATTTTTCATAAGTTTCATTTCTCTTTTTACATTCTATCACTTTGAACATATTTATTTAATTTGTGGGAAAATTGGCCATTAACATTCAATTTTTTTGGCCTAACAGGGGTGTTCATGTATCCTATGCTTGTTAACACAACCAAATGATGGCCATAGTAGAACATTGTCCTAGGCACACCTTTGATTTGAATCGTGCAATCCCATTGGTGAGAGCATTGAAATGGTCCCAATGCAAAAAAAACTCCAAGGTGATGGGAGGGAACAAAAAAAATGCACATAGAAGGCAACAATAGAAGGCTTTGATTACAAGGCTAGAATACAAATAACATAATTCAACATTTATTACAAACTAGTGAGCTAGAAAATAAATTGTGTGGCATTAAAAACATTAAGAGAATCACAGTCCAAACAATATGCCCATTGGCATTTCTTTGGTTTTTTATTTGGCCCCACTTTATTGAGCTTTTATAGGCAAAGACGTCATAGTTTTTTTTTCTCCAAATCATTCCTATTACTATTCCAATCATTCTTCTCACCACATATCTGCATTTGGGAATCAATCATTTGGAGTATCCCAAGATGGATTAAAATGTGTTGACGTAATCTGTTGTTATTTTTGGGATTTATTAAAACAACATTACGACATATTCGTTTTACCTTTCTAGAATTAAGTCCTTCTTTCAATGAACATCACCTTCCAATACTTTCATTCCATTATTATTAATAGGTTCATTGTTTCCCTTGAACATTTATGTGCCTTTTCAATGTCGTACCGTGTCCAATGTTGGAATTGTTATCAATATTTTTTAATGCACTATGCAGGGTAATGTTTAGTTTTTTATTTGCTGCCAGTACTATTTTTGTTGTTACATTGTCAACAATATCAATGAAATTTTATGCAAGGAAAATTATATTCGTTTTCCAATTGAATTATTTATAATCCATTCTTCCATGTGATGTGGGATAACCTTTATTGCGCTATTGTGTTTTGTCACTACATTTTATTAATAATATGTTTTTGTCCTTCTATGTCTTGTAGTGAATTATTTAGCTTCAATTCCTCATCTATTTCTCAATTTGAATTCTTGATGCAGTGGCATTTTTTATTTTCTTTTAGTGATATTGAAGTGATATTTATCTTGGTGTATGCTTTCTCTTTTGATCATGATGAATATTTTCCATATTATGGGAAAACCAAATTTTTCCATCTTGGTTTCTTATTTTGGAATTATCTAAGTGATCGAAAATATCTTATGTGCAATGTTTACATTTTGGTAGGGATCTTCACATGTTTTTAAGGATGTTCCTTACGTCGAAAACAACATTGTGTTAAGTTCTATTTATCAAATTCCTGATGTCAACTCTGAAGGGATGTTTTGGATGGTCACCAATGGCAAGTATCAAATCATTGACGAGCATGCATTCAACAATTTTCAAGATATTGCTCTAACATCGGGCACAAATGCATTAATGGCAAACATCATTGTGAATGCATCATGATGAAAGAAAAACCTAATCTAGTTTCCCACAGCTCAAAGTTTTATGTCCTAGTGGTGAAGTCTTCGTTTATCAACCTTTGTGATTATTCTAACAAAGACATCCCATCCCTTCCTAGTTTGGTTTTCCCTCTTTGCATGAATTCCCAGCCTGTCGAATAGTAGTTTCTACATTCAAGGATGTGCCGCAAGTAACTCCTTTCACCAATGTTGTCAATTCACTAAAAGCAATGTCTTTGACCCCACATGCTTCTTTTGAATTGAAGTCCTTTGACTATGGTGCCATCACAATTAAGCGTGTGAATTGTCTTCCCACAAAATTCAATGGTGATATTTTATTTGAGCTTCCTCATGTGTGTCATATGTTGGGACATTTTGAACAATTGCAAAGGTATGGACAAAAAGTACAATGGCCATGTTTAGTGCAAATTACAAATTAGTAACATCAAAAATGTGTTTGGATTGGCTTTTAGAATGACAAAATGCCTTGGAAATTTGTGTTGTCAGAATGATTATTGTCTTATGTTTCAATGTTCCTTTACACATAATGAAGTTAGTTGGAGTGGCAATTGTTCCCAATTATCGATAGTTGGGTAGTGTCTCATGAAATCCCTAGTCTATACCATCAGGTGTAAGTTTTGCAACTCTTCGCCTATGTGTCTACAAACTTATAGCTATAAAATGTATTATGTTGTTCACAAATTTCCAACCCTTTCAAGAACCATGATCCATTTGGGCACCCATTCACATCCAATTACAAAAGGGATGTGTAGATAATCCTTCTAGGAGATGAAGAACATGGTTGCAGATGAGGTCTATTGAATGCCAACTACTAT
>Ga0116230_10003496_pt1 | contig 15351 bp, 12 predicted proteins | sample S1TSphfallax_3_FD_88678 | JGI IMG/M metagenome (GOLD analysis project Ga0116230, IMG submission 88678) | Host-associated microbial communities from peat moss isolated from Minnesota, USA - S1T2_Fd - Sphagnum fallax MG | ecosystem: Host-associated > Plants > Peat moss > Unclassified | place... | reverse complement strand
GAACTTTTAATTTTGCAAAGGCTTAAACAAGGTTTAATCAAAATTTAATTTCAATAATATAATCAAAATTTGGCCAAAGTTTAATAAAATTTTAGCCAATTTTTAGTTTAGCTAATTTTTAACCAGATTTTAAATTTAACCAAAGTTTAGTCAAATTTTAAATTGAACAAATTTTAACTGAGTTTTAAATAATGTTTAATCAACATTTAGAAAAATATTTACCAAATTAACAAATGTTTGACCATGATTTTGCCAACATTTAATTTAACCAATGTTTCATTTAGCTAAGGTTTGGCCAAATATGAGTTTAATCAATGTTTAATCAAATATGAGTTTATTTAAAATTAGAGTTTAACCAAGATTTAGCCAAATTTGAATTTAACTAATGTTTAGCCAAAATATGAATTTAACCAAAGTTTTGCCAAATTTGAATTTATCCAATGTTTAACCAAAATATGAATTTAAGTAAAGTTTTGCCAAATTTGAGTTTAATTAATGTTTGACTAATGTTTAACCAAAATATTAATTTTGTCAAAGTTTTTCACATATGAATTGAATTAATATTTAGTCCAAATTTAAGTTTTGCCAAATTTAAGTTTAACTAATGTTTAATCAAAATATGAGTTTAGCCGAAATTTGGTTTTTACTTTGAGCAAATTTGATGAGTGCCAGCTTTGAAACACCGAAAGACACGCTAATGGTTGTGGGTTCAAAACACCCTAGAATCACTGGATAGTTGTCCACTCATCAGATTTCTTGGCATTAGAGAAGTTTGCCCTTTGATTACTTCTTTGAATTAGCTTTGACAATGGATTGCACCAGCAGACTTGGAAGTTGGAGTTCTTCAAAAGGACGATGTATAATGGGCACTTACCTTATACATTGTATGCAGTTTAGATTCTCCTAGTCCTATGCACCCATGGCCCTTTCAGCAACCAATTTGCTTTGCTGCTGTGGAATGAATCCTTGTAATGAATGTATGTATGCCCATAATCCTTTGAAGGTTCAGAGTTCTCACGTCATGTCTGCTGTTGCCAATCGACAGAAAAAGGCATGTGATACCGGTGGCGGCAATACTGCTATGTGGGAGAAGAAAATGCTCTTGTTGATGGAGCTTGCTCACTCCCCAATGGCCTAACTCTTGTGGTTCTTACTCCTGATTGAGGTTATGAAACTCCTACGAACAGGGAAAAGCACAAAGAGAGCGATCTGAGAGAGAGGAACAAAGTTTTAACCGAGAGAGAGAGAGAGAGAGAGAGAGAGAGAGAGAGAGAGAGAGAACAAATTGTTAACCAACAAAGAGATAGAGAAGAAGAGATCACGGACTGCAAGCTAATGAGAGAGAGAGGGAAATGAGGTTGGTCCTGAAGGTGTTCAGGAATCGGACAACAGAAGAGGAAGAAATGCAGTGTCAGTGAAGCCCGCAATTAGGATTCTGGTAGAAAAAGAAGAAGAAGACGGAGAGTCTCCTCCTCTCTTCCTACTCTTACAGTCGTAGTCCTTGCAGCTGAAAGGAAACAGGAGATCTGGTTTTGGAAACCCTAATTTCTGAGGTGTGGACTACTTTGAAGTTAGGCCCGCTTTACACTAAATAATAGTCAGGGCCAAAAAATCTTGGGGCCAACTTTGAGCATTTTTGGCCCATTTCTGTCTGCAATAACAAGGTTCATTCATTTTCTCTTTGTCCATCTCCAGCATTTTTGTAATCACCATTCCCATGAAAAGGGTCTAATCTTATTGGGTGAAAAACATGGGTACCATGTACTGGCTTAAGAGAAGGATCCTGTAGTCTCTGGTTAATTGTCAAGAATTGTGGAGAAAGATTTGCCATTCAACTTACAACTATCATTCATATGCTACTGGCAGAGTAACCAATACACTGAATTGTGGACATGGGTAGAGAGACTTGTCTGTCTGTAGTCTAGAATTGCCTTTCAGTCCACTGATATCTTTGCAGTAATGACCTTCCTGAGCTGCACACTGTCTTTGTAACCGTACTGCCAGGGGTCATATTGTTGTGCTCAAGCTCTATGATTAAAGCTTGAATTTGAACTTTTGGAACTTCTGAAGATTATCATTGTTTGAAGAATTCATCACAATGGAATGACATTGGAATTGTGTGTCTGTGGTCCTGGTCTGCCAATGCAGGTGGTGTTGCAAATGGAGAATGTGAGAGCTTTGGTGTGTAAGGACTTAGTCCTCCTATTTGAAGCACCCAAACCTAGGTCTCTCATGTATCCTTTTTCATCCCTTCCACTCTTGTTTTATCCTCCTGTTCTTTCCCCTTTCATTTAGGTTTCTTTTCAAGGTTCTTGTCAGGTTTTAGAGCTCCTGTGTACAAGCAGAACATAGTTTCTCATTACCCTTGGTAAGGATCATACATTTGGTAGAGCTTTTTGAGCCTTGAATCTGTGTTTGCACAAATACCAATTTGAAGCAAATTTTTTTTGATGGTGACCATGAATGGATGGCAAGACATCAAAAAAGGAGTCTTTGGGGGAGGCACATAATCTCTAGGAAAAGCCCCCCAGAAGAAGTCATGAAAAAGTAATGATCACATTGACTTGCTCCTTTTGGACTGTTTATTATGCTGGGGCAAAAACCAGGGCATTTCTCATGGTGCTTGGGTATTTGGGAGAAGACAATCAAAGAGCTTATTTTTTTGAAGGTCAAACAGAACACTTCAAAAGTCTGAAAAAGCTTAATGATCCAGATTGGATTGAAATTCAGCCTTTGGAAGTTTGACAGAATTGTTATCATGATCACAGGAAGTCAAGCTTGGTTTCGTTTGAGGCTCCAGAATCAGTGTAGTTTCTCCTACATCTGGATCATTTCCTTCACAGCATTTCAGTTCAATCAAATGAGGGTTGTTGATTTCAAAAGACAGTGGTGTCATCTGGCTTCTATTGCACCATGGTAGAGCCAGTCAAAATGTTGTTCATGGGGTAATTGCTTGTTTGCCAGTGCAATACCATTAGAACCTCTGTTCTACAAAGAATTGTCCTCATCAGGCCAGAGCTCTTCCAGAGGCCAGAAACACTATAGGTTGAAAGTTGAGTCAGTATTGTGCTGACAAAATCAGTTTAGGGGGAAAAATGGGTAGTGAGAATGTCTCATGAAATGCTGAGAATTGGTGGGGTGGGGAACAGGGCAAGGGAGATGTTTGTAGCATCAATGGCACATCAAGCAAGGGAGCCACTGCGGCATGTGTTTGATTCAATGCCATTTCACCTCAAGATGATTGAGTGCTTCTGAAGGAGACCAGCAACTTCTTCCATCAAAGTGTTGAGAGGTGATTTCAGATATAAAGTTTGTTACATAAGTTGGAAGTAGGAACAAGATCTGATCAAGCTTCAGTGAGGTTAGCCCTATTAGGTTCCAGGGATTTGCTGGAGGCTTCATCCACAGTTTGGGGACTGCCTGTACATTGATGGGTACAGTTTCAATTCTAAAAAAGTGGTGTATTGCAAGGCTGAAGGTGGTGGTTGAGAGAATGCTGGAGGAGCTGACCAAAGATGTCAACATGGGCAGGTATGTCTCTCTCCTATCTCTTCTTGGAGCAACAAGCATCCTGTTTTCCTCCAAGAGTAACTTTGAGATTTGCAACTGTATGTTGAGAATATGGACATGCAGCTGTTCACTCCAGTTGCCCAAATTTCCCAGCAATCAGATTATTGGATTGATTTGCAAAGGGGGAATTGGGATAGGCTGCAGAGACTGCTACCATTGAAGAGGGCACACACAGAAGTAGAGCATGATGTTCAAGTACACCCATGTTGCCATGGATCAGGTACCTTCTTCCATTGGGCATTCAAACTCTTGTTTCTTTCTTCAGATTGTGAGGAATCTGAGAAAGCTTTTGGGAACAATGATGGTGGGTACAGGTTTTTAGCAACTATAATTTGTTGCTTGGCACTGAGTCTTGAGAATGACTGCATGGCCTGTGGCTGATAACTCAACCCACAGAGAGTAAGGTTTCTACTTTGGGCAGAGAGATTGCATTCCAAATCTGTAATGCTATAAGCAGTGGCTGGGCAGATGAAATATTACAGATGTAAGGTTCATCTGCAATATTGCAGGACTTGAGAGGAAGGCTCTCAAATTTAAATTTGCATCAAGCAATTGCAGATATGCTTCTTACATACCAGTGTGAGGTGATGATGAACCTCAATTTCCAAATTTCCTGTTGGGCTTACTAAGTCCTTTGTTTTCCTGATATGGAGATGTATAAAATTGTGGTCAAAGAGACATGGCCAATGACTGCTGAATATTCCTTTTGACAATGACATGGTTCTAATTGGATACTGGAAGATCATGTAGAAACAGGATGAGCTCTGTAGGGGATTAGATAAGAGTGAATATAACATGATCTGCATGCATCTCCTCAGAGGTATGAGGATTTGATAGGGGCTGTTAGGTGGATGATTCTGGGGGTGCTCTAGAGGAGCTCTGGAATCACATGGAAGCTGCTCAAGAGGTTGTATTCCACATTCAGCCATTTCCAGAATCTGGCTTGTACAGGTTGCAATTGAAAGGATTTGTGTTGGGTTTGATCCCAGCTGCTTCACATTCCCAAAGTTTCTCCATTTGCAAGGATTGTGGAAACCTGTTGGAATCCTTTACAACATATAGAGAATATTGCATCATTTGTATGCATGTGTGAGACACTAGCTTGTCTTCATACCAGGACTCAACAATTTTGAATGACATTTTGTTCCACATGGCATAGCTTGCCTGATGCATGCTGATTTTTGAACGACTTTTATCTACAGGGCTGCTGTTGTTGTGAGTTTCTTTGGCATGAATCTTCCAAGGTACATTAGTTCAGTTCAGGTTTCCCATTTGATCATCTATACAATCTCTGCACAGGGTGCTATTGATTATCCTTTGGAACTCTCAGAAGGAAAATTACTGACTACATATGGTTCATGTCAAACTTCAAAATGCAACAGTGCTGCAGATTACTGATCTTTGAAGAAGGAAACTGGGGACTGTGGGTATGAAGAGCATCCAAGTCTTTTCTGGTGGATTGTGGGAGGAGTGACAGCCACATCATTGAGTCTAAGTGCTGGAGTTATATTTATCTGTCATGTATGGCCCAGAATTGCAGGTAAGTGACATGGCCAGGTGTGTCATAATCTTACCTCTTCCTTGTACATGCTAACTTGAGACTAGTCATCTTAGATCTCTCAAGTGTGCAGAAATCTTCTCTTACATAGTTTGGCTGTTTGTCAATTTTGACAGGGTTGTTGGCAGCCTCTGTTCAGATTTAGCACTCTTACTTCGCTCAGATATATTGCTCACTTTCATCTCATTGTTGACTAACCAACAGTCTGTCTAGGTGCAATATCTTGGTCTCTCCTGATTTCTCAAATATCTGGTTGACATCCAACTTTGAATGATCTATTCTCAAAAATATACCATGATGGATATATTCTTATTGCATCCATGATAAAAGTAGTTTTCTGCAAAGTGGTGTTGAAATCAGCTAATCTGTGTAACTGCAAGACTTTGTGGGGCTAAATGATCTCTTGCACCATTTTGATGACACTTTTCAAGTTGTCATAGATGAAGGTCTGACTTCTCACCTTCCCTGTCAAGTTTTTAAGCCAAATTCTTGGAAGAAATGTGTCTTTCTAAGGTAACTGCAGGTTTTCTTTTGTTTGTGTTGAACAGGTGTTCAGCAGTTGCAGTGAAATAGATTGGACAATCAGGCAGTCATGAAATAGATCAGAAATCAGATTTGTGCAGACATGTGCTTGGGCAAACATGTGGTTTCAAAGATTTCATGCTGAGTTTTCCCTTATTGCAGTGATTGTTCAAGTCTTTTATGCTCATAACCTCTACTCCCATGTTTGCATGGGCAACTTCCATGCAATGGTTTATGGGCCATGTATTTGATTAGAGGGCTTTGGTATGGTGTCTTGTCTATAGCTGAAGGTAAGGAAGTGACACAGGCTGAATTTCAATGGGTAGTCAAGATGTCGCCTTCTGCCCATTTCATAAGAGAAGTTTGTCCACTGCCCTTCGTCATGTTCAGTTCATTTTGCAGAGGTTAACAAAGATTATTAGTTCTGTTTCTCAATAAAGATGGATTCTTGCTTTCCTCTCTGACTCTTACAACAGTCCCCTTGCCCTTTGCTAAATCTACAGGTGTCTGGGTTGCTGAATATCTCAAAATATGGAAGCAATAAGTTTCTTGTCCTTCTCTGTGATGATTTTCCTGTGAAGAAGGAGCTCAGTCTCATGTTTCGACGTTTTGATCTAAACCACATTCAAGTTTTAGGGGTCAGTTTCTTTCACACAGATTTATGTAGATCCACCTTTAGGGGGTCTATTTATGCTTCAGTTTTGGAGTTCTCATGTAAAGGCTCACCAGACATCTTTTCGTAATGCATTCAGACAAGCTAATTGGATATTCAATTAGTCTGGAAATGTTGATAAATTATCATGACTGTGAACTATATGATCTGTCTGTTATACTGTTGATGCAGCAGGCTCTTTGATTTCTGCATTTGTCTTTACCTCAATGCTACCATCATCTGCAAGTGCTGAATCTTCTTCAGCAGTCACAGAGATTGCATCATCCTTATCATCCTGCTCCAAGGAGACTACTGGAATCTCAGATGCCAATTTTGTCTTATGGAGAACCTGAATGAGGCCTTCAAGTGCTGCAGTAGGATTTCGTTTGCTTTTTAGCAGGTGCTCACTAACATCTGCCGGTGTGATGGCCTTGTCCAATATTGCTTTCTCCACTTCAGGGAACAGATCATGCTTCTCTAGCCCCAAGTTATTATATGCCAGTACCTGGAAAGCTGTGAAAGTGCACCATGACAGGTGAATGTGCATGTCCATCCGACCTGACCGCAACAGGGCTGGATCCAGTTTCTCAATGTGGTTGGTTGTGAATATAATGATGCGTTCACTACCGCAACATGACCATAGCCCATCTGTGAAATTCAGCAGCCCTGATAGTGTAACTTGGCTTTTCTGTGTCAGTTCAAAGTTCAAACCACAACACAATGGTCCTCAAATCAGCTCAGCTCATCAATGTTCCTAAACTGGAACTGTGTCCAAGTCTTCTTCACACAGGTACACTTCTTTCTTCAGACAGAGAGGTCACTCTTTGTATATTATATCAAACAGGTGAGATGAAAGGATATATTTTGGTATGCTAAAAACATTTCTATTAAAATTTAATATAATCTCAAAATCAATTCTAAGCACTCTATTTATATTTAAATGAATTATAAAATTCTTTTTTTTCAATTACTTGCACCTTATACCTTTTTGCAAGTTATTTGAAAAGAATTGGAAGTGAGTTCCCTCAGAAAATATACTCTTACACACACCCTAAAGACTGAACAAGAACCGTGAGCAAAAAAAGGCATCATGAAATGAGAAATAGAAAAAGAGTAAAGTTGGAGAACACAGAAAATAAACACAAAACCAACATAAGAAGACACAGAGAAATGTTCTAATTTTTACCTCATCCTCTCTACCAGGTCTCTTGAAATCAGCATCTGGTTTTTTCTCTTTTGCCTCTTTTTTATTGCGAGCTTTGGCTCGCTCTGAGAGATCAAGAGAGCAATCAATGTCTTCAATGACAATCACAGACTGGTCAGTGGTTTGGATAAGCAGTTTCCGCAGCTCTGAATTGGAGGCAACTTCTGTGAGCTCCACATCATAGATATCATACTGCAAGAAATTTGCAATGGCTGCAATCATGCTGGATTTCCCGGTTCCGGGTGGCCCATAGAGTAAGTAGCCTCTTTTCCATGCTTTTCCTGCTCTGCGATAAAACTCTTCTCCCTTGGTGAAGTCCAAAAGGTCCTCTTTGATCTCTGCTTTCAGCTCTGGATTCATGGCTAAAGTGTCAAATGTTGAAGGATGCTTAAACAGCACTGACTCCCACAATTTGTGCTGGTACCTGTGCCTACCAATCATGCTCACATAAGAACTAATAAATGATTTTGCAACCAAGATTATGAGTTGGAGCATGAAGATTGTATCATATATTTGGTTAATTTTTCAGAATTTGCAATTGACTATTTGAAAGTTGGAAAATTGAAGAGAAACCTTCATTTGGGGGACCACCCAATGATCTAACAATAAATATCAATAATGTTTTGACCCATTAGATGATCCAAAAAATATTTATTAGCAATGTTTTGCTTCAAATTCAGTAGAAAAAATTTGGCCTTAACCACCAACTTTGAAAAAGTCCTGAATTAACAGGTTAATCCTAAATTAATGAAATACTTGTTGTATGAGTTGGAGCATGAGGATCACTGGTCAAAGTTTTACCTTATGAAATGATCCAACAAATAGATGTTAACAATATTTTGCCTCCAAATCAGTAGAAAATTTGATCCCAGTCACACCAGGTTAAAAAATGTTCAGAATTAACAGTTCAGGCCAAAGATAAATAAATACTTATTTTATGAGTCGAAGGATGAGGGTTGTGTCCCAGTATGAAGGAGAAAAAGGAGCAAAAAAATTGGCTACATTTTTATCCTCTCTCTTCTTAAGAATTCAGTCAAATCTCAATCTTTTCTCAGAGCAAATGAGAAAGAAATGGGCACATTTTTTTTGTCCTCGCTCTTCTGAAGAATTCAGTGAATATCAATCTTTTGTCAGAGCAAACAACAGAAAAGAGAGAGTGAGACAGAGAGGTTGGCTCCAGTGCTCTGGTAGTACCCGGTGTTCTTGACGTTGGTGTAGAGGAGGCGGTCGCGTGTTTGTTCCTTGACTTTCTTGGCAGTGGCGATAACGTGCTCCACATAAGGTTCCAGCACGCGGCTCTTGTGGCTCTTTCGGATCTTGAGCGTGTAAGTGCGTTTGTCGTCTTGGGGTGCATCGCCGGGCCAGCTGAAGTTGGTGCCTTGTCGTGGTGAGACGCTGTGAGTCCACCAGACGTTGACGCCCATGAACTCCTTCATAATGGACTCATTGTGCGCCAACGAGAAAGTGTTCTGGGTCGCGTTTTTGGGTCGACACAAGCTCACATGCTGTGCGGCTAGAGCCGTAGACGAGCTCAAATACTCCTCCACATAATCATAGACAACATTTCCGCCTGCCCCGTAGAACTCAGGCACGTTAAGGAAAGCGTAAGGCGAGAAGTAGTCCACCAGGGATTTGACCCAAGTATTGAAAATCTGGGCATACGGGGGGGGAAGTATGTTGTGTATAAATGCAAACAAACCCGGAATTATTGCCAACAAAGTCCAAAACTCGAGTCCTCCCATTGAGAATCAGAGTAAATTCTCTACAACAACTGCAGCTCAAGGGAAAACAAAAAACAAAACAAAAAAACGCTTGTCTTCTGATGATGGTCCCGTAAAGCTCCCAACAACAAACAAGCTTCGGATTCTCTTCCCACCCGTGACCCAAAACCCAGCTCTTAGAGCTAAATTTCCCGAAATCAGCTCAACTCTCAAAGCTCTCAACCTCAAACGATCAGCACCTAACTCTTGTCCAATTCTCAAAGAACTCTGGACAAGTGTACAGATCTTGATCTGCCTTTTCCTCCTCACTCAACCCTAAACCCCTTTCCCGCAAATCCCCCCACTCCCCCGCCCTCCATGCGAAATTTTATAGCAACAGATTTAAGTAAAAGTTGCAATTTTATAACCATCAGAATTCCAATGGATCTGCGACTATCTTGTAGTAGACGCCACCCTTTTCTTCAGCAGCTTCGTAGCTCATCGTCGGTAAGATCTCAATATTAATTCAAAGATTCGATTCGATTTTTTTTATTTTTTGTTTTTGGAAGCAGAACAGGAGACTCGTCTTGAAAAGCCGTTGGCCTTTTCAAGCGCAATTGGCAGAGAGGGCTGGCAGGAAGTTTCACCTGCACACCACTGGGTTCGAAGTTTGAACCCAAGGTCTACCATTTTTTGAGGTCGCAGGCAGGGTCCCAGAATTGGCTATACCAATGAGCCATCATCCTTAATGAAGCTTTATTTTGTTGCCACAATTTTGTTCACGAGCTTCGTAGTTTATTGTCAGTAAGATCTTAAGCACAATTTCTTCGTCCTCGTCACGTGCGAAGATTTTTTTGCCGCGCACAATTCGCGTGGGCGCCGGGGCGGGGCGCGATAAAGAGGCAAAGCGAGCATCGGTATAAGAAAGTGTCGAGCATCCTGGAGACTGAAAGGTGTATAGCGTATGTTCTTATCTACAGTCTTGTTTACAAACTTACCCAATGTATTTACCATGTCAGCGTCGGTAACTGTTTTAAGACGGGGACTTCAATTTCATACTTATCCCATACGTTTACCGAGTGAGCGTCGGTAACTTTTGAGACCGCACTTCTACTTTGAAAACCCTTACCCTATGGGTTTACCGAGTTAGAGTCCGCACCTGTTACGTAGGGGCCTTTACAGTTTACCGACAATCAGCCCTTCCAGCCATAAAAGTAAAAATCCAGTCTTAAATACCAATTGTTTCTAATTCCAACTCTTTTTCGCTATTGGACTGTTTGTTAGTTTCTTTATTGGTATACTTTTTTTTTTCCCCTTAAGAAAAAAAAAGCATTCAGGCTCCAATTGCAAACCTTGCACACAAAGACCACACCCTCTCTTTTCTTTCTATCTTTTCAATTAACTATTCATTTAAAGTACATTAATTAATTAATTAATTCCTCCACCCTACATTCATGTTGCACATAATTTGTCAAATCTCTTTACCATGAATAGGCACCCTTCCCCTGCCCTCTTTTTTCCCCCAATTTTGTGACTTATCTTATGTGCAAATCAGCTTATGGATGATTTAGCCAGATTTGGCTATAATAAGTTATAAAAGTAAACACAGTTACACATCCTTATATATTTTGGGCTACTACTGGAACACAATACCTATAGAATCGGGCAATTTTATATTTCATAATATTTTTGAAATTTTGGGGACTAAAAAGCCAGAAAACTTAAAACTTCACAATTTTGAAAAAAAAAAACCCCCTCATTTGGCAAGAATTGGCCCCAAAAAAACACTCATGTAGACACTCAAACACAAAAATGATTGAATTTTAATATGAAAATATGGGTATTCAGCTAATGAATTAAGATTGACTATTTTAAACTTTGATATCAAGTTATATAACAAAGGATGCAAAAACAAGCAATAATAATTATGGAGCCTTCACTTTAATTTATGATATCCTTTTAGGAGTGTGAAACTCATAACATGTGAATATGATAGGTCCATTTTATTTTTGTTGTTAATTCATGCATATAAAAATTTGAACCCATTGTTGCAAGGGAAATTGTTGTTATCTTTATAGCGAGCAATTCAAAAGATACATCATTACATGATTTCATGGGAACTAATGAGGAGATGGTTTTTTTAGTGGTCAAAGAACAATTGAACCATTATTGGATATTAAGGAAAGTGAGTTGATAAGTGGAAAGACATTTTTACATTATGGAAAGTTCATCAATTATAATTTCTTATGTTGCTTTTGTGGTTCAATAGATTCTAGGGATTGTTGGATTGCAAATTGACATAGAAAGAAGAATATCAACATTGTAAATATATGCACAAACATGCAATGTTCCCAATTGGGCATAGAAACCTTGAGATGCTTATGAACATGTGTTAAAATTCATCAAACAATATGGATATGAGTACAACATTCATGGAATAGTTCATGGAAATGGAAGAAACCTTGATGAAGGAAAATGAAAAGTTTATTATTAAGATTGGGCTTTTGGAGGTGGATGATAAATCCATTAGACTTTAGGTTTCTTGTTTTATTTTTTGTTTTTTTTAGATTTGATGAAAAGGAAACAACTGAAGGCAATTGATTGATGGAATGTGGTTACAAGGGAGGTCATCAATTTTTTTATGGTTGTCTATGTTGGGCTTTACAATAACCTCAAAGTGAACATTTGGAAATGATCATACAATGGAGGAAATGTACAGTTTGCTGCATTAGTGTTGAATATTGTTGAAAAAGTTGAAAGATGAAGGAATGTAGAATGTGAATGTGAATCAAGGGAATATGGTAGCTCAAAGTGCATATGAGGGAAGGCATGACAATAAGATTTTGTGATCTTTGGGGAATTAGCATGAGTTGGCATGTGACAAATTAATTTTGCCAAGATGACCTTTTTTTTTCCTTTCAAAGTTGTGTGTTGGGGTTTTAGGAGTTATGTGATCAATGATCAACTTGCTAAATGGAGATGTTGTCTAAAAGCATTATGGTCTTCAAGTTGATGCTATTCCTTCAAATGTTGGTTCTTTGTTCCATTCTAGCCTTCAAGTATTGATTCATGAGCACTTAACATATTTTGAACACTCAAATCAATTTACAAATTGTAGATTGCAATGTTTTTTCATATAAAGTTTTCCATTGCTTATAGCATTATGTTTCTGAACAAATGTCATTTTTTGCAAAAGTTGTATCACAAAAAAATGTTAAGACCATTAGATAGACTTTTAGCAACACACTAAGCTGAGGTGATTTTGTTGATGTTCACCTAGTTTCAAATAAATAAAAAATGCAAAATTGATCAAGTTTGTCCAAATTGAAACCTAATTGACAACTAATTGGAATGTATCCCAACCTAAGTACTAATTGACATACCTATACATTGGTTTTAACAATGGTTTGACTTGACCATAATGTGTGAAGCACCTTAATTGAAAATCTCACATTTGTTCTTGTAAAATTTATTCCATACTTGTTTAAATATCGTTATAATATGAAATTATATTACATATGAATGTGCGCTCTTTCACCAAATCCCTTTTCTGAAAAAATGTAATATCTTCTTGAACAAAATGTAAGAAGTCTCTTCATTAGATCTTTTGGAATTTTATATTGTCCCCATTCATCCATTCACAACTTTACTTTTCATACGCTTGGTATGTTGTGTTCAACAAAAACAGTTATTAGGCCTTAACCCCTAGGGGGAAGCACTATAGCTTCCACACATTAATGGTGAATTTGCCACTAAATTTGAGGTTGTTTACATTCTAATTCGAATCAGAGTTTTTTTTATGCTCATACCAAGTTGCTTTTGGTTAGAATTTTTATTTTGTGAATTGTTGGGCATGGTGGATAACATGTTTCATATTGAATGTAAATTTCCAAAAAAAATGGTTTCAAATTAATGTTGTGCATGTATATGGTTTCGGAGTTACTCTTCATATAAGTGTATAATGCATGATATGTAAGTGTCAAGTTATGCAAGCCCTTAAAATCACTGAAGTGTAAATGTAAAACAAATGCAATTACACAATTCTACATGATCATATAAAAACTGTAAAAATGTGTAGTTTTTATTGTTGGGGTGTGTGGTGAAAATTTCAATTTTCTTTTTATGATGGGCCAATCAAAGTGGCCCATTGAAAAAAAAATGAAAATTGAGCTTTGGGATTCACCATAACTAGTTAAACTAACTGATGTGAATCGCAACCAGTACCCACATTCTTCTAAAAGCCTAGGCCAAAAATGGTGATGGACGAAGCTAAGAATAGAAATTCTCCTCAAGCAATGAGACAAGGTAGCACACACCCAAGATATTCCCCAAATATGAACACATTTTGTCCCATATCCTTTGCACAAAGTTGTGCTCTTGTATTATATATAGTTATGCTAGAGATTATCATCGCCCCAATATATGTGTTACAATTCTATTTGGGTAATATTAAATATATATTCTCTTTTTTTTAATGAAGCGCTAACAGATGTGGCCCATTGTAATAAAACATTGAACTTTGTGATGTACCAACAACTCATCTATATGGCTTGCAAATAGGTACAATCACAAAGTGTATATAATATATACACTTACACACCAAACGACATGTACATGGTATTATGTAAGTGTATTTGACAATCATGTACAAGTGTAAATGTAAAAATATATATAAAAAGAAAGGCCCTAAAGTGTAATGAGCTGGGATCTGTAAGTGTTACATGATTTTACATGGTGGGTATATCCCTATTTACATCACACAACATTGGTTCAAACTTAGAACTAAAAAATATTATGAGTTTTTATAATATATAAAAAATAATGAAAAGGAAAAAATAAGAAATATTAGTGAAATGTAATTACAAATATATACAACTGACCAATCATAATACACAAAGTTGTAATATAATACTTCTCAAGTTAGATCATTTTTTCATCTTAGACCATCCTGATTTATTTTTTCCATCCAAGCCCGTCCTTTGGCTTGTGTTGGGACGCTAATGCATTTCTGTCTTCATTGTTTATTTATGTCATTACCATTTTAATTTGGATTAATACAATCATGGTGGGAGTATTGTGGAGTAGGAGAAGGGAAGTTACATTACTTAAATTTTTTTTTTGAAAACATGGAAAACACCAAAAATTGAACTTTCTTCAACTTCAATTTTTCTTTAAAGGGAATTTATCAAATTCGATCACAACAATATCCTCACTAGGTAGATGAAATAATAGTAGGTACCTATAGTAGACCTCTAGAATGTTGCCTGGTCAAAAAGCCAAAACCTTATGATGTTTCCACATAAGTTCGTGGTTCATATGTGACACAATTGTGCAGCCATGAATTAAGGTCATTTGGTCATATATTTGTGAAGTTGTCCCACAGTTTGTGCCCTTGTACGTTTAGCCCAGAAATAGTAAAGAGCAAAGGTGGCATACAAAATGTTTTGGCAAGGTTTAGGCGAGCCAAGCATGTACCCCAAGGGCCCAGTTTTTTTCTTTTGGGAAAGGTAGCGGCTATGTTGGATTTTTGTTGTTCACAAATGTGTTCACATCAAATTCCCAATGAATTTTTAAATCCCTACCAAGTTCCCAATGTGTTCCCAAACATGTTCCTGATAGCACCTCACTTTATCCCATATCCTTTGCCGTAAGTTCTACTTTTATAACCTATATAATTACCCCAAAAGGAAGAGACTACAATACATCTATATTGGGACTGTTCCAAGCCTTGTTGAATTTTTGTCTGATAGGCCAATCAAAGATGCCCATCATTCATACCGATAGTACATGCCAATTCAATGATAAAATATTTTTTTAAATGGAAAATTTTGATATTTTATCATTGAATTGGCATGTACTATTGTAATAATAGTACACGTGCAGGTTTGAAACTACATACCTACACTACAGCTTGACTTATATCAATTAGTTGTGGGGACCCCAAAGTCCGATTTTTTTTCAAACTAGGGGGTAGAAACCAGTCTCTTTCCCCCCCCCCCCCCCCCCCCCCCCCCCCCCCCCCCAACAAAAAAACCCCACAAAAACCAAAACACCACCACACCAACCCACCCAACAAAAAAATCAAATTTTACAAAAAAAAAAAAATAACAATCAACACCCCACCATTCATAAAAACATTTTTATT
>Ga0116230_10003494_pt1 | contig 15353 bp, 13 predicted proteins | sample S1TSphfallax_3_FD_88678 | JGI IMG/M metagenome (GOLD analysis project Ga0116230, IMG submission 88678) | Host-associated microbial communities from peat moss isolated from Minnesota, USA - S1T2_Fd - Sphagnum fallax MG | ecosystem: Host-associated > Plants > Peat moss > Unclassified | place... | reverse complement strand
GGTCGCGGCCGCGTTTCCGCACCTTGCCAACGTCTATCCGGAACTGCGATTCAGCGGCATCGATGAGATCGACAAGCTGATCCGCCAGGCACCGAGCTCGACACTGTTTTCCGCCGCTCCGCATGGCGTGGCGGCGGCCATCATCGACCGACTGCTGCGGGCGGCGGAAGCAGCGGGGGCCACGGCGCGATGTGTCGACATTTCCGCCGACTTTCGCTACCCGAATGCCGGCGCCTACGAATCGGTGTACAAGCATGAGCACGGCGCACCGTCCCGCATCCGGCAATTCACCTGCGCGGTGCCGGAACATCTGGCTGAGTCGCCGACGCCCCACATATCCCATCCGGGATGCTTTGCGACGGCGACACTGCTGGCGAGCGTGCCGTTGTTGGCGCTCGGCCTCACCGACACGCGCCTGTTCGTCACCGGCATCACCGGCAGCACCGGATCCGGTCGCAAACCGGTGGAAGCCACGCACCATCCGCAGCGGCACAGCGACTTGTACAGTTATGGTGCGCTCAGCCATCGACACGTACCGGAGATCATCGCCTGCGCGAAGCTCGCCACTGGGATCGAGGCGGAGTTCAACTTCGTCCCGCATTCGGGGCCGTTTGCGCGGGGCATCCACGTCACCGTGCAGGCCAGCCTGAAGAAGTCCTTGAGCAGCGATCAGGCCGTCGCAGCGCTGGCGGAGTATTACCAAGGGTCGCCGTTCGTGCATGTGCTGTCGACGGCACCGCGCATCAAGGACGTCGCGACCAGCAATTATGCGAACCTGAGCGCGGTCACCAACGGCTCGTCGATCGCGGTGATGTCGGTGCTGGATAACCTGACCAAGGGTGCCGCCGGCGGCGGCATGCAATGGATGAACCGCTTGTTGGGCTTCGATGAGCGCACGGGCCTCATCGCACCGGCACCCGGATGGACTTGAAGCAAGAGCGGAAGGGCTATGTGATGTCAGCAATGTCGAGCCATCTCGCGCAGGTCTTCGCGCAATACCCCATCGAAGTTGCGCATGGCGACGGCGTTTGGCTGCATGCCCGCGACGGCCGCAAAATTTTGGATTTCTACGGTGGCCATGCGGTCGCGGGCTTGGGCTACGGGCACCCTCGCTGGCTGGCGGCCCTCGAGCGCCAGGCGCGCCAGATGGCTTTTCAAACCAACGCCCTGCCGATGCTCATCCGCGAGCGCGCGGCTGCACGATTGGTCAAGTTCACGGGCCTTGGCTTGGATACGGTGTTCTGGATCAACAGCGGTGCGGAAGCGAATGAAAACGCGTTGAAGCTCGCATTCAAGATCACCGGGCGCAGCAAGATCGTGGCCCTCGAACAGGGCTGGCACGGTCGAACGGCGGCGGCCGGCGCGGTCACCTGGGGCGCACTCGAAAAATGGTATGGCTTTCCCCGCCGACCCTTCGACGTGAGTTTCGCACCCCGCGATGAGCCCGCGGCAGTGGCCCAATTCGTCGACCGGGACACCGCCGCGGTCATCGTGGAACCGGTCCAGGGAGTGGGCGGCGCCTATGACGTCGGCAAGCCCATGCTTCAGGCGCTTCGCGAACGGTGCGACGCGGTCGGTGCATTGCTGATATTCGACGAGGTGCAATGCGGCATGGGCCGCACCGGTGCGCCGTTCGGCGCCAACTTCTACGGCGTGACCCCGGACATGATCACGGCCGCCAAGGCGCTCGGTAACGGCTTTCCGGTGTCCGCACTGATGGTCTCGCAGCGCATCGCGGCAGAACTCAAATACGACGACATGGGCACGACCTTTGGCGGCGGGCCGATGGCCTGCGCGGTCGCCGAGGCGGTGATCGACACCATCGAATCCGAGTCGCTGCTGGCGAACGTGCGTACGGTGTCGACCTACATCCGATCGAACTGCGTCATCGGGCCCATCACCGGGACCCAAGGTGCCGGCTTCTTGCTGGGCTTGAAAACCTCACGACCGGCCAAGGAAGTGCAGGCCGCGCTGCTGGAGCGGAACATTCTTACCGGCACCAGCGGGGATCCGCACGTGCTGCGCCTGCTGCCCGCCTACATATTGAATGAAGGCCATGTGGATCAGCTGCGCGATGCGCTGGCGAAGATTCCGGCATGAACCGCTTCATGGATCTGGCCGATTTCAGCCGCGAGGAAATCCTCGATCTGCTCGCGCTCGCGCAATCGCTCAAGGACCATCCCCAGCCCCGCGCACTGGCCGGGAAAATTTTAGGATTGGTGTTCTTCAACTCCTCGTTGCGCACTCTGGCATCGTTCCAGGCCGGCATGGCCCGGCTCGGCGGCAGCTCGTTCGTCATCACGCCGGGTCAGGGTACGTGGCAGCTCGAAACCCGTCTCAACGCCATCATGGACGGCGCGGCCGCGGAGCACGTCCGCGAAGGCATTCCGGTGCTCGCGTCCTATTGCGACGCGCTCGGCGTGCGCGCGTTCGCCGACTTCAAGAATCTGCAGAACGACCTCGACGAGAAATTCTTCAAGATGATCGATGGGCTGTGCGACAAGCCGCTCATCAACATGGAATCCGCCATGAATCATCCCTGCCAGGCGCTCGCGGACTGGCGCACGCTGGATGAACTGCATGTTCCCCAGCACGCCAAGTTCGTGCTCTCCTGGGTTTATCACCCCAAGGCATTGCCGCTGGCGGTGCCGGCAGCGACGCTGCACATGGCTGCAATGCGCGGCATGGAGGTCGTGGTTGCACGACCGGAAGGCTTTGCGCTTCCGGCTGAAGTCATGGCGAAGGCTCGCGCCGCTGCTGCTACCGCCGGCGGCTCGGTGACCGAGACCTCCGATCGGGCGACGGCAATGAAGGGGGCCGAGGTGCTGTATGCGAAGGAATGGGGCAGCCCACTGCATTACGGCGATGCCGAAGCGGACGCTCGCCTGCGCGCCGGCCTTAACGACTGGTGCGTCGGCGAACGCTGGTTCACGGACGCGCTCCCCGATGCGAGACTCATGCATTGTCTGCCGGTGCGGCGTAATGTCGCGGTCGCCGATGAGGTTCTGGATGGACCGCGCGCTGTCGTCAGGCGCGAGGCGTTGAATCGTTTGGTGGTGCAGATGGCCGTTCTGCACCGCCTGTTGGCCTAAGGGCCCCGTTCCGGAGTAATTATGATCATTCGACCTGACCCTTCCGTGGCGGTGCTCGCGCTGATGAGCGCCGCGCCCTACATCCGCATGTTCAAGAACAAGGTATTCGTCATCAAGGCGGGCGGCGAGGTGTTCAATGACGAGGTCTCGACCCGTGCCTTGATCGAGCAGGTGGCCATATTGCACCAGGTGGGCATCAAAACGGTGCTGGTGCACGGCGGGGGCCCGCAACTCGACAGCATGCAAAAGGCCATGGGCATCGTGACGCGGATGGTCAACGGTCGCCGAGTTACGGACCAGAAGTCGATCGACGCGACCTCGATGGTCTTGAATGGCCTTATCAACACGCGGATTCTCGCGATTTGCCGCGAACTCGGCATCGAAGCGATCGGCCTTTCCGGCGTCGACGCCGGATTGATCCGCGCGCACAAGCGTCCGCCGGTCCCGGTGGCGGCGGGATCGAGCGAGACCATCGATTACGGCTTCGTCGGCGACATCGATTCGGTCAACACCGCGGTGCTCGACAAGCTGCTTGAGAACGGCCTGATGCCCGTGGTCAGTCCGCTGTCGGCCGATTCGAGCGGGCTACTGCTCAACATTAATGCCGATACCGTGGCCGCCGCCATCGGCGGTGCGTTGTCCGCAGAACATCTGATTCTCTGCACCGGTGCGCCAGGCATACTCGAAAATGTCGAGGATCCGGGCTCGGTTATCTCTTATACCGACATCCAAGGCCTGCGGCGCATGCGCGATGACGGCAGTCTGAAGGACGGGATGCTGCCGAAGGCGGCCGCCATCGAGAACGCCATCCGTGCCGGTGTGCGAAGGGTACACGTCATCACCTACAAATCCTCGGACAGCCTGCTCGCCGAGGTGTTCACCAATGAAGGCACGGGCACTTTGGTGGTCGCGGACTTGAAGGCATTGAGCCCGGCCGAACAGAAGGCTGCGGCACAGCCGTGAGCGCGCCCGCCACATGACCAGACTCTGGGACAAGGGAACGCCGCTCGACCAGCGGGTGCTCGCCTACACCGCGGGCGACGACTACCTGCTCGACGAACGGCTGGTCGCCTATGACATCCGGGCATCGATCGCGCATGCCGAAATGCTCGGTGAACAGGGGCTGCTGGCGGCGCTCGATTTGTCCGCGATCCGCAGCGCGCTGCAGGCGATCGGCGAGGAACACGCACTCGGACAGTGGCACGTCACTCTCGACCAGGAGGACTGCCAGACGGCAATCGAAAACATGCTGACGTCGCGCATTGGTGCCACGGGGGGACGGCTGCATGCCGGCCGGTCGCGCAATGATCAGGTGCTCGCCGCATTGCGGCTGTATCTTCGCGATGCGACGGAATCCCTGCATGCAGGCGCGCTCGCGGTGGCGGACGCACTCGACGCGCTGGCGGCGCGAGACGGCGCGATCGACTTGCCCGGCTACACTCACATGCAGCAAGCCATGCCCAGCACGGTCGCCTTGTGGGCCGGTGGCTTCGCCGCGGAGATTCGCGATGACGCCGAAGGTTTACGGCACGCCGAGCGACGCGCGTCGAAAAATCCGCTGGGTTCGGCCGCGGGTTACGGTACGCCAAATCTCAATGTCAGCCGCGAGTCGACCCGCCGCCGGCTCGGCTTCGGCGTCACGCACGAGCCGGTGACGGCGGTGCAATTGTCGCGAGGCAAGGCCGAGGCGCACCTATTGTTCGAGATCACGCTGCTGACCCAGGACTTGGGCAGGCTGGCGGCCGATCTGCTGCTTTTCTATACCCAGGAATATGGCTTCGTCACCCTGCCCTTAGGATTCACCACGGGGTCGTCGATCATGCCCCAAAAGCGCAACCCCGACGTGTTCGAACTGATGCGGGGGCGAAGTTCCGTGGCGCACGCCGCGCTTAACGAAGTGTTGAACATCACCGAGAAGTTGAGTTCGGGGTACCACCGCGACCTGCAGCTCATCAAACCACCGTTGTTCCGGGGCATCGATTCCTGCCAGCAGACGCTGGACATCCTGCCGAGTGCCCTCGAGGGCGTACGCTTCAATCAGGACCACATCCGGATGGATCCGAGCATCCATGCCGCCGCCGAGGCGAACGCCCTGGTGACGCAGGAGAACATCCCGTTCCGCGAGGCTTATCGGCGGGTGGGGGCGAAGCTCAAGGAGCCGCGGTGAGCATCTGGACCGGCGCACAGACGCTCGATGAGCTGAATGCCGCATGCTCGAACACGATGATGCGACATCTCGACATCGTCTTCGAGGAGATCGGTGAGGACTTCCTGCGCGCGAGCATGCCGGTCGACGATAGAACGCGACAACCCTTTGGCTTGTTGCATGGTGGCGCCTCGGTGGTGCTCGCCGAAAGCATCGGCAGCGTGGGCGCGAACCTGTGCGTGGATCGGTCGAAATACTTGTGCGTCGGCCAGGAAATCAACGCCAATCATGTGCGTTCGGTACGGAGCGGTCGGGTCAGCGGCACGGCGCGACCCGTACACTTGGGCGGCCGCACGCAGGTTTGGGCCATCGAGATCGTCAACGAGGCGAAAGATCTGCTGTGCATCTCGCGGCTCACGATCGCCGTGGTCAGGACGGGCACACTCTCCCGCTGAATTCACGCTGGCGTTTGTCACAATGAATGGCGTATCTTTCGCGCCATGAAACACATGACTTATCGGAATGATACGCATCTCGCGAGACGTGGCTGCGGCCTTGTGCTGATGCTGGCTGCTGCCCCCTTCGGGCTAGCCCAGACCTCACCGCCACCGGTCGCGGCACCCGCCGCACCGGCCGCACCGGCGCCCGCTGCACCGCAAGACACCTCGGTCGAACACACCAGCTATCTGTTCGGACTGACCTTCGCGGAACAGATGCATTCGGTGGGAATCAGCAATCAGGTGGACGTGGACGCAATCGCCCGCGGCGTCAAGGACGGACTGCAGGGAAAGAAATCGACACGCGCCGACCAGCAGCAGATTCAAGAATATGTCCGCTCGATCATGGTCGCTGCGGCGGAACACAATAAGTCGGCGGGGCAGGAGTTTCTCGCGAAAAACGGCAAGGAAAAGGCCGTCAAGACCACCGCGTCCGGACTGCAATACAAGGTGCTGACAGCGGGCGATGCCAAGGCACCGGCGGTGCTGCCCACGGACCAGGTGACCGTCAACTATCGCGGCAAGTTGCTCGACGGCACGGAATTCGACAGTTCCTACACCCGCGGTACTCCGGCAACCTTCACCGTCAACGGTGTCATCAAGGGCTGGCAGGAAGCGTTGGTCCTGATGAAGCCGGGCGCGAAATGGGAACTCTTCATTCCCCCTGACTTAGCTTACGGCGACAAGCCGCGGCCGGGCATCCCGGCGGGATCATTGCTGATTTTCGAGGTGGAATTGCTGAGCGCCAAAGCGGCCGGTCCCACGCTCCCGAATTCGCAGACGATGCCCCCGAATCACCCTGCAAGCCCCGGACCGCCCCAGCCAACCCCGGCACCGCAGCCGCACTAGTTCGTCAGATCGAGCGCCGCCGTGAGATCCCCCATGGGGGGTTCGGCGTGGGACGCGAGCGCTTGGTCGCGCCGGATGACACCGGGCAGCGGTTCGAGATCGAAGCGCCGGGTCATCAAACGCAATACCGAGGCGGTGTCATACGGCGTGTGATCGACGGTGCCCATGCGGGCGAAGGGCGAAATGACCAGCGCCGGGATGCGTGCACCCGGGCCGAGAAGGTCACCCCGAGGCGGAGCCACATGATCCCACGCGCCCCCGTACTCATCGTAGGTGATGACGATCACCATGCCGGGCCACTGCGGGCCAGCCATGAGTTTCGCGACCAGATCGGCAATGTGCGCGTCACCCGCCGCGATCGACGCGTAGCCAGCATGCTGATTCAAGTTGCCCTGGGGCTTGTAGAAGACCACCTCCGGCAGACTGCCGGCTGCGATGTCGCTGACCAGTTGCCCATAGTCCCGCAAATGCTGCGCGCGTTCATCGCCATGGGTCTTCGGGTCGAAGCGCAAGTAATAGTTGAACGGCTGATGATGCGGCTGAAAGTCCGGGCTGCCGCCCGGTGTATCCGGCGTGTATATCACCTTGCGTTGCTTGACCGATGCCTGCATCCCATCATGCAGAGCAGAATTCCAGGCACCCGAATACCAAGCCCATGAAATCTGTTTGGCCGTGAGCCGGTCGCCGATGGTGGGGGCGCTCTGCGGGGGCAACGTGGTCGGGCTGGCAGGATCGGCATAGGCGAGTGTGGCATCCCCTGGCGCCGGCGGATTACCGCTCGGCTGATAAGCCGGCTGCATGGTATTCACGGCGTAAAATTTTCCGTCGCCAAAATAATTGGCGGGTGTGATGTTGCCGCTCTTGACGAATTTGGGTGGACCGTCGAGTGCAGATGCGGGTGACCCGTCGGCCACCTTCAACCGCGGTGTTGCATGACCATCGGCATCCGTTTCCAGGACGGCCAGCGTCGGCTTTGCCGGCGCGGTCGCCGCGTCGGGGTATTCCGGAGCACACGCGCAGATCAAATACTGATGGTTGAGAAACGAGCCCCCGAAGGCGCCCTGAAAAAAATGATCGGCCAGCACGTAATGTCTGGCCAGCGCGAACAGGGCCGACTTCTGGGTGTCGTAGTGACCCATCGCCAGGCCGCCCGCATCCGACCACGCGGCGTAGCCGTCGTTACTGCCACCGTCGATCTGCATCTGATGTTCGAAGAACCGGTGATAGAGATCACGGGTCACGGCAGCCGTGGAGAGCGTCACGTTCGATTCGGGTGTGAAGGCATGCTCGATCGAAAACGGCGCGTTCGCCAGACCGCCGCTTTGCGCCTGAGTGACCACCGGCTGGTAGCCGGACGCAGTCACGCCGCCCCAGGTCTGGGGCAGGCTTTTCAACACGGAGCCATCGCGGTCGCGTTGCGGAACGTACGCGGGCAGCGGCCGGCCGGACGCGTCGACCACATCGCGCAGGCCCCGTGCGCCCGGAAAATTGCCGTACAGATTGTCGAAGGCGCGATTTTCGGCATAAATCACCACGACGGTTTTCACCTTGCTGCGCAACGCCTGGGTGGTGGGTACGCCACGGGCGCCGCAGCTGAGTGACAGGCCGAGGCCGGCCGCGACCAGGGCAGCGGCAGCTCGCGTGGGCGTGATTCGAGGCGTCATCCAGGCATTATAGGTCGAGCTGCGACCTCAAGTCGCGGCCACGCTATACTCGGCCTCTATGAAATGTGCTTCGCTGCCTGCGGTCATCGCGGTGACCGTATGTTTCGCCGGTTGTGGACAGAAAGGACCGCTGGTGCTTCCGGACGCGCAACATCCGCACAAAAAATTGGCAGTACCGAAGCCTTCTACAGCGCCTGCGCGAGAGCCCGCGGCGCCGGCCGGCGCGACCCCGGCAACTCCCGCACCAGCAACTCCCGCGGCCGTCCCGGCGCCGCAGCAGTGAGCAGACGCAAGCTGCTGCTGGTCGACGGCTCGTCTTACCTGTACCGCGCGTTTCATGCGCTGCCACCGCTAACCAACTCCAACGGCGAGCCCACCGGAGCGGTCTTGGGCGTGCTCAACATGCTGAGCAAGCTGATGAAGGAAGAGGCACCGGATCGCGTCGCCGTGGTGTTCGATGCTCCGGGAAGAACGTTCCGCGACGACCTGTTCGAGCAGTACAAGGCGCACCGCGCACCCATGCCCGATGATTTGCGCTCGCAGATACAGCCGCTGTTGGAGGCGGTCGAGGCGCTCGGTCTGCCGTTGCTGCGGATCAGCGGCGTCGAAGCTGACGACGTCGTCGGCACCCTGGCGACACAGGCCGCCGCGGCCGGCTATGACGTGCTGATTTCCACCGGCGACAAGGACATGTGCCAGCTCGTCGGCCCGAGCGTCGGTCTGGTGAATACCATGAGCAACACGCGCCTCGACCGCGAAGGCGTCAAGGCAAAGTTCGACGTGCTGCCGGAACAGATCGTCGACTATCTAGCGCTGGTCGGTGACAGTTCGGACAACATTCCCGGCGTGACCGGCGTCGGACCGAAGACGGCGGCAAAATGGCTCAATCAGTACCAGACATTGGATGCGCTGATCGAGAACGCCGCAGCGATCACGGGCAAGGTCGGCGAGAATCTGCGCGGCGAATTGCCGGCACTCGAATTGTCGCGCAAGCTCGCGACCATAGACGTCAATGTGCCGCTGACGGTGACCGTCGACGCGCTGATCCCCGGCCAACCCGATACCGCGAAGTTGCGCGAATTATATACCCGTCTGGAACTTCGGATGCTGCTCCGAGCGTTGGATCCTCCGTCGGGAAATGCCGTGCTGATGAGCCCGAATCCCGTCACGCCGGCCGTGGCGACCACCGCATCTCCGGCCGGCGACGCGACGGACCACAGCAGCGTGGTGTCGACCGAGGCACCGCGCCAGCGGGACTATCAAAAGATCCTCTCGCAAGAGGCTTTCGACTCGTGGTTATCGAAGCTCACCACCGCCCCGCTGATTTCCTTCGACACCGAGACCGATGGCCTGGATTACATGCAGGCGCAAATCGTCGGGGTGTCGTTTGCGGTGACGCCCGGCGAGGCGGCCTATGTGCCGCTTTCGCACGATTATCCGGGCGCTCCCGCGCAGCTGACAATCGACAAAGTGCTTGCGGCGCTCAAGCCGTTGCTCGAGGATGCCACCCGGCCGAAGCTCGGCCATCATCTGAAATTCGATAGCCACATCCTCGCTAATTACGGCATCGCGCTCACCGGCCAGCGATATGACTCGATGCTCGAGTCCTATGTCCTCAACAGCGTCACGACGCGCCACGACATGGACTCGACGGCCGAGAAATACCTGGGTCTGAAGACGATCCACTTCGAGGACGTTTGCGGCAAGGGCGCGAAGCAGATCACCTTCAATCAGGTCGACGTGGATCGCGCCACGGAATATGCCGCGGAGGACGCCGACGTCACGCTGCAATTGCATCACGCGCTTTGGCCGCAATTGGCGGCGCTGCCGCGCCTCAAGGAGCTGTACGAATCCATCGAACAACCCTTGGTCATGGTGTTATATCGCATGGAGCGGACCGGCGTGCTGGTGGATCGCGAGCTCCTCAAGATACAGAGTTCGGAACTCGCGAAACGCATGCTCGAGCTGCAGGCAGAGGCCCATGCGGAGGCCGGCGGCGTATTCAACGTCGACTCGCCAAAACAGCTGCAGGAGATCCTGTTCGGCAAGCTAGGGTTACCGGTCATTCGCAAGACACCCACGGGACAGCCCTCCACCGCTGAAGATGTGCTCGAGGAATTGGCGGCGGCGTATCCGTTGCCGAAACTGATTCTCGAATATCGCGGGATCGCGAAACTCAAATCGACCTACACCGACAGCCTGCCCGGAGACATCGACGCATCGACGGGGCGCATCCACACGTCCTACCATCAGGCCGTCGCGGCCACTGGTCGGTTGTCCTCATCGGACCCCAATCTACAGAACATTCCCATCCGCACGCCCGAAGGCCGACGCATTCGACAGGCGTTCGTCGCTCCGCCGGGCCATCGCTTGGTTGCAGCCGACTATTCGCAGATCGAGTTGCGGATCATGGCGCACCTGTCGGGCGATGCGAGCCTGCTACGTGCCTTCGCGGAAGATCGCGATGTCCACCAGGCGACGGCTGCGGAGGTGTTCGGTGCGCCGCTCGACGCGGTGACCGCGGACCAGCGACGTTCGGCCAAGGCGATCAACTTCGGCTTGATTTACGGCATGTCGGCGTTCGGGCTTGCCCGCCAGCTCGGCATCGGCCGGAGCGAGGCGCAGAAATACGTCGACCTGTATTTCGAACGCTATCCTGGCGTAAAACGCTACATGGAGGAGACGAAACAGAAAGCCCGCGACGCCGGTTTCGTCGAGACCCTGTTTGGACGCCGCCTCTACCTGCCGGAAATCCTGTCGCGCAATCAGGCGTTGCGACAATACGCAGAAAGGAGCGCGATCAACGCTCCGATGCAGGGGACGGCTGCGGACATCATCAAGCGGGCGATGATTGCCGTCGACGCCTGGTTGTCGGCCGCGAAAATTTCCGCCCGACTCATCATGCAGGTGCATGACGAACTCATTCTCGAGGTGGAAGAGAGTCAGGTGGACGCAGTCGTCAGGCAGCTGCGCCAGCACATGGCGGGGGCCGCACAACTGGCCGTACCACTGAAGGTCGACGTGGGGGTTGGTCGCAACTGGGACGAGGCGCACTGACCGGCAGATCGGGCGGCGCGGCAACTTTCCCGTGTAAAGTTGTAACTCGTAACGTGAAGATATGACAATCCCGGACCGATTCGGACCGGTTTTTGGCCATTCAGGGCCCCGGTTGGTCAAATTGGTGCGTTGGACATAAATCGTCGAAGATCGCCTGGAACTTTCGCCGCCCGTCCCCATCTAACCTTGCGAGCGTTTAAGACGCTCCCCGCTCTTCTCCCTGAGCGGGCAAGACCCGGTTTGTCATCCCCATGCCGGGTTGGTCTAGCCTCGGTAGAGTTTCAAAACTCTACCGGGGCCTTTTTTTACGCCGCCAGCCAACGATCCATTACCAGGCGCGCTTCCTCGAAGCCTTCCTTGGCATGAGCCGAAAACAGCTGGGCTGTCACTGCCGTATCGGCACACGCGGTCCGCGTCTCGCGCAACACCTTTTGCGAATCTCGCCGGTTCAATTTGTCGGACTTGGTGAGCAGGACGTGCGCCTGTCGGTCTCTGGCCAGCACCCATTCGAGCATGGCCGCATCCTGCGCACCCAACCCCCTCCTGCTGTCGACGATCAGCACCAGACCGACCAACGACTCCCGGACATTGAAATACCGCTCCATCAGCTGCAGCCACTTCACGCGAATGCGTTCCGGAACCTTCGCAAAGCCGTAGCCCGGCAGATCGACCAACCGACGGTCGGGTGCCAGTTCGAAGAAGTTGATGAGCTGCGTGCGCCCCGGCGTGCGGCTGACGCGCGCGAGTCCGGCGCGTTGGGTAAGCGAATTGATCGCGCTCGATTTTCCTGAATTCGAACGCCCCGCGAACGCCACCTCACGACCAACGTCTGGAGCAAGTTGATGAAACTCGGCCGCGCTGGTCACGAATTTGACGTTGGGGTAAGTCGACATGGCCTTTGCTGAGACGCAAATTATTGACGCTAGTGTACAATTTACCAAGGGTACGGGTTCAATTTAGACGGGGTTAAAGGCGATCATGAAGCGGCTTTGGATTCTTGCAGCGACGATTTCAGGATTGATTGTTGGCAACTCAGCTCTGCCCGCCGGAAATGCAGAGGCGGGCGCCACCAAATCCGTGGTATGTCAGGCGTGCCATGGTGCGAATGGCAACAGCGTGAATCCGGAATGGCCCAGCCTTGCGGGCATTGGCGCGGATTACATCGCGGCCCAACTTGCCAACTTCAAGGACGGCAAGCGCAACAACGCGATCATGATGCCCAACGCGATGGCATTGAGCCCTGAAGACATGGCGGATTTGGGCGCTTACTTCGACAGTCAGGTGAATACCGGTCTGGAAGCCGACCCGTCATTTTGGAAAGCGGGCGAGAACCTGTACCGCGCCGGCGACAAGTCCCGCGGGATCCCGGCCTGCATGGCCTGTCACGGACCCACCGGTCGTGGCAACGAACCGGCGAAATTTCCCGCGCTGCGGGGACAGCATTCGGTCTACGTCATCAAACAGCTCACCGCCTATGCCTCGGGTGAACGCACCACGGGACCGAACGGCATCATGCAAACCATCGCCAAGCGGCTGACTCCCGATGACATGCGCAACGTGGCTTCCTACGTGCAAGGGCTTCGCTGACATGGCGATGTCGCGTTGCGCCCTGCTGCTCGCCGTCGCGTTGTTCGCGGTTGGCTGCGGCCATCGTGAATCAGCGGGCGAGCATGCCGAGGCCACCACGACCCCGAATTCCGCACTTGCGCCGCCGGTCACTGCCGCGGCGCCGACGGCGACCCCGGACCAAAAACAAGTTGCCGGCTTGGTGCCGACGCAGCCCACCAAGGTCAGGCACGCCAATGAAGATGGATCGGAGACGGTCGAGGAGACCGCCGGCGACAGTGGCACGCACAACGCCCTGCTCGCTGCGGTCGCATCGACGATGTCCGCGGCGACGCCTGCGGCGGTAGGGGCCACCGCCACGAGCACGCCGACACCGTGGCAGGAAGGGACGAATTACACCCGTCTCGTCCCGGCCCAGCCGACAGCCGTCGCGCCGGGACAGGTCGAAGTTTTGGAGTTCTTCTGGTACGGCTGTCCGCATTGCTACGCGCTCGACCCGTTGATCGAATCGTGGCGCAAGAGCAAACCCGGCTTCATCACCTTCACGCGGGTACCGGTGATGTGGAGCGAAGGACACCGCTCGACCGCCCGGCTCTATTACACCTTGGAGAGCATGGGCAAGCTCGACCAACTCCATACCGACGTGTTCAAGGAGATCCACGTGAACAATGATCCGCTGATCGCTCCGGATCCGAACGACGTGGCCGGCGCCGAGCGGGTGCAGGAGGCGTTCATCAGCAGGTTGGGCGTGCCCGAGGACGCCTTCAAAAAGGCTTATCACGGCTTCGACGTGGAGAATGATCTGCAGCGCGCGGATGAACTCGGACAGCGTTATCGGATCGAAGGCGTTCCGACGTTCATCGTCAATGGCAAGTATGTCGCCGACGTGCGCTCTGCGGGCAGCCCGGAGCGTCTACTGGCGTTGGTCACCGACTTGGCGATGCAGGAACACAAGCATTGAGCGAACGCGATTCATGATCGTTCACAGCGGCGGTTGTCACTGCGGGAGGGTACGCTTCGAGGTGACAGCACCGGCAGATCTTGCCGTTTCGGAGTGCAATTGCTCGATCTGCAGCAAATCCGGCTTCCTTCACCTGATCGTGCCTGCAGAGCGATTTGCGCTCTTGCAAGGCCGCGAACATCTGAGCACGTACACGTTCAACACGGGTGTGGCGAAGCACCACTTTTGTTCGCACTGCGGGGTCAAATCCTTCTACGTGCCCCGCTCGCATCCGGATGGCGTGAGCGTCAACGTGCGTTGCATCGATGCCGGAACGATCGCCTCCGTGTCCATTACCCCTTATGACGGCCGGGAGTGGGAGAGCGCTCGCGCCCTCATGGCTGACAGCGCGTACTAAGGATCGATGGCGCACCGCAAGAGAACATAACACTCACATTAGTGTGATTATGTTTCGATTCGCCGAAATCGCGGCACGAAACAAGCACAAATTTGTGACGCATGCGCTGCGCCCACGCCGCCAAAGTGGCGGATGCTCGAGGCGTCTTCAAGCAATGCATCGATCCTCACCATGTCGGAAAACTGTCCACAACGCAAAGGGCTGGCGGTCGGCGCCGCAAGCCGTCGAGTACGCATCGACAAACCATTGTCAGCCGTGCTGATGATCCTGATCTTGGTGCGCGCCGGCCATGCTCTCGCCGCGGAACAGTTTTCGGTTGCCGTGGCCCCCGCGAAACAGAATCTAAATGCAAAGTCAGCCGCGGTGCGCGAGCCGCTGCCATTGACAGGGCCGATGTTCGACCTCCCCAAGACGTATCAAGCGACGGAGCTGCCTGCTGGCGATCTGTTTGCCCCCGGAAACTTCCGGCCCAGGGGCCACTCACTTCGCGAAACCGAAGCTCCGCTCGGCGCACCGGAAGACATGCCGATGCTTCACGGCACCACCATGTGGGACCGACTTGCGGACTATCGATCGCATGGTCGAGTCCGCCTGCTCACGTTGTGGGAAGCGGGGGATAACAGCGTTTCGCTGCAGGCCGGTAAGAAAGGCGAGCCCTCGCTGCAATGGACCAGTCGCTCGATGAACCGCGGCGGTGCGACGCGCGGTTTGTTCGATCGCCTGGTGTCCGGCTCCAGCCGCAGTTCGCACCCCTCGGCGCGGCAGGGCACTGCCGAAGCGAGTGCCAGAACCGCGAAGGCGGCTGACTCCGCCTTGAACGGTCCCAATAGATAACACGCGCTGCACGGCGCTTTGCGACCTTCGCGTGCGTGATCACGAAGCGCGTGCACCTCGAACATCTTTGCCCCCGGATCCTCCCTGGGTGGCGCGCAACCAAAAGCATTCGCTCATCGACCAGCACGGCCATCTCTCAATCGCCAAGTTTCCGAAAGAGACCGACGAGTACAGCATGGAGACGTGGGAGGAAATTGGATTGCGACTCGCCAGTCAGGCCGGCATCACCACGCCGCACCATGACCTCATCGAGGTCGCCATCGCTACCCGTAGGTCAATCCAGGTGAATT
>Ga0116230_10003493_pt1 | contig 15354 bp, 9 predicted proteins | sample S1TSphfallax_3_FD_88678 | JGI IMG/M metagenome (GOLD analysis project Ga0116230, IMG submission 88678) | Host-associated microbial communities from peat moss isolated from Minnesota, USA - S1T2_Fd - Sphagnum fallax MG | ecosystem: Host-associated > Plants > Peat moss > Unclassified | place: USA... | reverse complement strand
TTATCCCCGAGCGGCTTACCGACGCGATCCTCACCCGCGAAGAGAATGTCATCACCCCACGCGAATACTACGAGTTCACGCACTTCACCGACGCTACGATGACCGACCAGGAAATCGTTGAGCTGCCCAAGGTCTGGGTAGTCGGCGGCGACGGCGGCATTGGCGATATTGGCTACCAGAACACATCGAAGGTCATCCTGCAGAACCGGCCCAACGTCAAGGTGCTGATGCTCGACACGCAGGTCTACTCGAACACCGGCGGGCAGAACTCCGACTCGACTCCGATGCTCGGCGGCAACGACATGAACGTCTTCGGCGCAGCCACGCAGGGCAAGAACAACGAGAAGAAGACGGTCGCCGAGACCTTCCTCGCCGGGCACGGTTCGCCCTTCGTCGCTCAGATCTCGATGGCCAACGCGCCCAAGATGTACCGGGCCATTCTCGATGGCCTCGAATATCGCGGCACAGCCTTCATCCAGTCCTTCACCACCTGCCAGCCGGAGCATGGCGTGGCCGACGACATGGCTCTCACCCAGGCGCAGCGCGTGCGCGACTCGCGCGGCGTGCCGGAGTTCATCTTCAACCCGCGCCTCGGCGAAACCTACCAGGAAGCGCTCGACGTGAAGGGCAACCCCGCGCCGGATATGGACTGGTACTCGACCAAGGACAAAGTGACCGGCGAAGTCAGCCGCTACACCGTGGCCCACTGGTGCACCACCGAAGCGCGCTTCCGCAACCACCTCAAAAAGGTGAAGAAAGAGCAGCTCGGCAAGCTCATCTCGCTCGACAACATGCTGGTGCGCATCACGCAACAGGATGCAGTCTACCGGCGCTACCTCGACCCCAAACATCGCTCCTTCATCCCGGACTTTGGCGTGTACATCAAGATTGCGCCGTCGAAGCCAGGCGGCGAGCCTTCGTACATGGCTCTGTCGCGGCAGCTGGTCCTCTTCTGCGTGGAGCGCCGCAAGGCCTGGCGCATGCTGCAGTCGAAAGCCGGCATCGTCAACAAGGAGTATCTGGCGCAGAAAGCGATCCTGGCCGATGTCGACGCAGGGAAGCTGCCGGTCGAGGAACTGCTTTCGCGTGGCGATGAGCTATTGCAGGAGCGGTTGGGGATGCTGGTGGCTGCTAAGGCGTAAGGTGCGTCATTGGGAAGGCTTGATCAACGACCAGTAACCACATAGCTACACGCCCGAAATGGAGCAGAAATGCAGCCCGGCGTTGCACTACCATTTGTGCAACGCTGGGGTTTCACTTAAGCTTTGTTGACGGTGGCCGATTAGGCCGCTATGATCTTTAGAATTTCAGGAAAGGCTTTACGATATGCCCAATCGGCGCAAGGTAAATTTCATGGGGCAGATGCGCGATGCCGTGATTGTCGACTTCGAGGCCGACAAGGAAAGCTTCAGCACCTATATCCTCCACGACGGAACTTCGCTAAAGATCAAGGCCGTCCTAACTGAAGTATTGCGAATCGAAGGCCTCTACCAACCCAATGGTGATCCAGTGTATGGCGTTCAAGCCCAGCAAGTTCTCGCGGTGAATGCTGCCGAATCCCTGAGAAAGAAGGACTAGATGCATGTCGGCCTTTGCCCACGACCTGGACTTCACAGACGATGGACGCGTTTTTTTCTCAACTGTCCCTAGTCTCGTAATTGGCGGCGAGGATGCCCCAGTAGGCGAGGCACATATTCCATCAACTGAGGAAAGCTGGTGGTTTTCAGGAATGACCAAAGTTCCAGAAAACATTAGCGATGTTGTTGTAGGGAGACTCGAAGCCATACCCCATGTAAAAGCTGTATTGATGGGCAGAAGCGGCGAGGTCTACCACATCTGGACAATGATCGACGATTGGACCGTTTCGGGAAGAAGAGCGGTCTATGCAGCCCAAAGAGAACTTTTAGCAAGACTGGGTGGGTTTGAGCTTGACTTTTATGTAGTGGCAATTGACGAGGGAGAATCGCCGGAGAGCGTGGTGTCCGATATTCCGACGGTATTCCGGAGAGCGACATAGGAAACTGAACAGTGCCAATCAAGACAGTCCACCTTACCGTCGCCCATGACAACGAGCGATTGGCAGGGCAATTGAATCTCGATAGCGCGCCAGCCCGAGGGTGGGCGTCTACTATGTCCTTCTACGCAGCCTTGCACTATGTGGAAGCCTTTTTTAGCGCTAGCGGCGTCCATTCGGCGGACCATCGCACGAGGGATAGCAACCTTTGTCGCCACAACGAGACGATGGCTATCTACGATGATTTTTGCGAATTAAAAAATATCTCGACGAGCGCTAGGTACTACGGGCGGTATCCGACCAAAACAGACTTTACGGTAGAAGTCGCGCCTGCGTTGCAGAAGGTTAAGGCGGAGATGCAGAAGTACCTGAAGTAGTTCCTAGCCTGGTTGCTTACGAGCAAACTCCGCGTCAATCTCCGCCTTCCTTTGCTCCACAGGAGTGTCGCGAAAGTCCCCGGCGATCTTGGCTCTGACCGCGTCGAATCGTTGGTGCATCCGGCGAACCTGCTCGAAGAGACGCGGATTGACGAGTGCGACGATAATTCTTTCGTCGGATTTGATCGCGATTGCTTCGCAGCCGGATTCCAGACGATCCAGCATGGCATCTGGATCGGCGCGAAATTCCGCTTCGTCTACTTCGAGAAACATGGCTGGCCTCAGCTTTATTATCGAACGATTTTCGCCTTCGCGGCTCGACCTGCCGGTTGCCAAAAAGCGTTTCCGGCCCGCGATTCTGTCGAGTACCGGAATGGGAAGCAAAGACACATCAAAGCGCAAAACCAATCAGACAAAGGTTCCCCAAGCCGGTCTCACAATCCGGCCTGCCTCAACTCCACAAACACGAAATCGGCGCGGCGAAGAGCCGGTCTCCGAAAGGCACAACCTGCGTTCCGTCGTAGAGCACCATGCCCAGTTTCAGAGCGTCGCCACAAATATTCTTGAGTTTCCGTATCCCCTTGAAGTCGTTCGCACGCACGGTTGCGCTTGCTTTGACTTCGATACCCACCATTACGCCGCGCTCATCTTCCACGATAATATCGACCTCATCCCCATCCTTGTCCCGATAGTGATGGAGCGCGTAGCTTTCATCGCACGAGGCGGCCTCCTTCATCACCTCGGAAAGCACGAATGTCTCAAGCAGAGCGCCAAATGCGGAGCGGTCTTTGGCTATCCGATCGGATGTCAACCCCAGCAATGCGGCAAGCAGTCCGGAGTCCAGGAAGTGCAACTTGGGAGTTTTGATCAGCCGATTGAGTTCGTTCCGGTACCAGGGGGAAACGCGAGACACGAGGAACAATTGTTCGAGAATGCCGGTATATTTTCGCGTCGTCTTGTCGTCGATGCCGAGTTGGCCGCCGATTTGCGTAAAGTTGGTCAGCTGCCCGGAATGGTGAGCAAGGACCTGCAGCAGCCGCGGCAATTGATCGAGCTTTTCCACCTCCGCGATGTCCCGCACGTCCCGCTGCACGATCGCCTTCACGTAGTCTCGCGCCCAGGCCTGGCGGCGGCGGGAGCTCTCGCGCCGCAGCATCTCTGGATAGCCGCCAACCAGGACGGCGTGTACGAGGTCGTCGCCGACTATAACCTGGCCCGGCCTGGCCAATTTGCCGCTGAAAGCCGTCTTCAGGAAGGCCGGTTTCTTGCCTGCTATCTCGGCTCTGGAGATGGGCATGAGGTTCACAATCTCCATGCGCCCGGCCAAACTCTCCGAGACTTGGGGCAAAGCAAGGATGTTGGCAGAACCGGTCAGCAGGAAACGGCCTGCCCTGCGGTCATTATCGACCGACAATTTGATGGCCCGCAGAAGTTCTGGCGACCGTTGCACTTCGTCAATGGCGACCGAATCGAATCCACGAATAAAACCGGCGGGGTCGCTGCGAGCTGCGGCCAGCACGGTGTCGTCATCCAACGTGACGTAGTCCCGTTGCTTGTCATCGCGTTCCAGGCCTTCGCGTTCCAGGCCGGCCAACTGACGCACAAGTGTGGTCTTGCCGCATTGGCGGGGACCGATGAGCAGGACCACGGGCGTGTCCCCAAGCGCGACGGCGACGCGCTCGGTCGCAAACCTCTGAAAATACTGGGAATCAGGCTCGGCCATCTCGGATTATTATAGCGTCCAATCCGGATTTCTGTCGCGTCTATTTCGGATTATATTTGCGTCCAATCCGGATTTAACTCCCGTCCAATTCGGATTGAAAGCAGGTTTTCACGCGATAGTTCTGTGGCTAACCATTGCTTCATCATAGACTTACGTCATCTTTTACCGGAAAGCAAACCACCCCGCCCATTTTCGCTGAAACTACCAGGTGTTTCGGCAGTCGCCGCGTTGCCAGTTCCTGCCATTGCCCTGAATGATTCGATCGCTCAGAAGCGTTTCCGCCGCGCGATTCTGTAGAATGCTTGCATGGGAAGCAAAGACGCACCAAAGCGCGAAACCAAGAAGAAGCCTCAACCGAAACCGAAGCCAGCTCCGGGACGCCCGCGAGAAGGCAGCTAGACACTCCGCCTGATCCGCTTCCGAAATGCTTCGGAAATCAGCTCGCCCGGCGCTATTGCCCGATAGCGCAAGGGCTTGTATTTGCTGAGGAAAGCTAAATTATGTCCGCATTCGCATCCAGCACCGCCATCGGTTCGCCGCCGACCACCAACAAGCATCTGATCCGCTGGGTAGAGAAGATGGCCGACCTTACCCAACCGGACCACATCCACTGGATCGACGGCTCGCACGCGGAAAACGAAATGCTCTGCTCGCTACTGGTGAAGGCGGGGACGTTTCTTCAGTTGAATCAGGAGCTGTGGCCGGGGTGCTACTACGCTCGATCGGCTCCGAACGACGTGGCGCGGGTGGAGGATCGCACCTTCATCTGTTCGCTCTCGAAAGACAACGCCGGGCCCACCAACAACTGGGAAGACCCGTTTGCCATGCGCAAGCGCCTGAAGACGCTCTTTCGCGGGGCCATGCGCGGAAGAACCATGTATGTGCTCCCCTTCTCGATGGGCCCGATCAGCTCGCCCATGTCGCAGATCGGCGTGCAGTTGACCGACTCGGCCTACGCCGTCGTCAACATGCGCATCATGGCGCGGATCGGAGCGCCGGTATTTGCCGAGATCGACAAGGACGCCCAGCGCGTGGTGCCCTGCATGCACACCGTGGGCGCGCCGCTGGCTCCGGGGCAGAAGGATGTGCCGTGGCCCTGCAACGACGAGAAGTACATCGTCCATTTCCCGGAGACGCGCGAGATCTGGAGCTACGGCTCGGGCTACGGCGGCAATGCGCTGCTGGGGAAGAAGTGCTTTGCCCTGCGCATCGCCTCAAACATCGCCCGCGACGAGGGCTGGATGGCCGAGCACATGCTGATTCTCGGCGTGGAAAGCCCGACCGGTGAGAAGACCTATGTGGCGGCGGCGTTCCCGTCGGCCTGCGGCAAGACGAATTTTGCCATGCTGATTCCGCCGGAGGGCTTCGACGGCTGGAAGGTGTGGACGGTGGGCGACGACATTGCCTGGATCAAACCGGATGCGCAAGGCAAGCTGCGGGCGATCAATCCGGAGGCCGGCTTTTTTGGAGTTGCGCCGGGCACGAGCGCGAAGACCAATCCCAACGCCATGGCCACACTGGCGCGCAACACCATCTTCACCAACGTGGCGCTCACCCCCGAGGGCGGCGTGTGGTGGGAAGGCATGACCGACGAGCCGCCTGCCGAATGCCTGGACTGGCGCGGCGAGCGCTGGACGCCGCTGATCGGCAAAGTCACCGGACGCCCGGCCGCGCATCCCAATGGGCGGTTTACCGCGCCGGCGAGCCAGTGCCCGTCGATCGATTCCGCCTGGGAAGACCCCGCCGGCGTGCCGATTTCGGCGATTATTTTCGGTGGGCGCAGGCCCTCGACCATGCCGCTGGTCTACCAGGCCTTCAACTGGTCGGCGGGTGTGTACATTGGCGCGACGATGGGCTCGGAGACGACGGCTGCCTCGGCTGGCGCCGTCGGCAAGGTCCGGCGCGATCCCATGGCCATGCTGCCCTTTTGCGGTTACCACATGGGCGACTATTTCCGCCACTGGCTCAAGATGCAGCGCGGCCTCGCCTCCACCCCGCGCATCTTCCACGTCAACTGGTTCCGCAAAGACAAGAACGGTGAGTTTCTTTGGCCGGGATATTCCGAAAACATGCGCGTGCTCAAGTGGATCGTCGATCGCGTGCGCGGCCGGGCGCTAAGCAAGGAAACGCCCATCGGCTGGACGCCGTTTTACGACGATATTCACTGGGATGGGATGGATTTCTCGCGCACGGCATTCGAGGAACTGCAAGCCGTGGACCGCGCCCAGTGGAAGCAGGAAGTGATGAGCCATGAGGAGCTGTTTCTGGCGCTGCATGACCACCTGCCGCCGGAGATGATCTATGAGCGGGAACTATTGATCTGCAGACTTTGAAAGGCGTCACGTCTGGCCAATGAAATTCGAGGGGCGGATTGACGATCAACCGCTCCTAAGCAATTGGACGTGTCAAGGAACTCAAAATGCAGAAATAACGCGCGCCGATCAGGATTCAGATAGGCAGCCGATAGATTACTAGGTTCCATCGCTGCATCTTTACCTGATTGTGCTCTTACGGGCCTTGATCGTATCGATCAGCCGTCGAGCATCAGCCAAGTCGTTTTTCAGGTCTTCCGGCGTTGAAATGGACGCGGAAGACGGGGCGTGAGCACTTGTTAGGTCGTGACATTTCTGAAGTAGTCTACCTATTTCGTCGCATTCATGCTTGGTAATCCCAGCCAGGAACTTTACATCTCTTGTTTTCACATAGGACCGGAACCGCTGAATAACTCCTGCAAGCAGTTCAAATTCGACAATTCTCTCGATGGTCGAACGCAGGCGAGAGTAGGCATCGCGCATTGAAGCCACGTTTGCAGCGCTCGGTTGTGGATTCCAATGTGCTGCTATTGCGATTTGGTCGCCGTCTAGATCATTCAGACAGGCAATCGGTTTCTTGTTGTCCCACGGGAGGCCGTCCATATATCTCCCTGGTGCACAATCGCTCCATTCGATAGTCAAAACATGAGGCGTCTGAGATGCGTTATTCGCATTGTCAAGCAGGTCATTAAGAAACATGACCTCGTGAGTGAAGACTATGACCTGACGATTCTTCGCTTCCTCAACGAGACGTTCGGCTATCTTTTGTCGGTGCCAATGATCCAGTGACGACACGGGATCGTCAAATACCAATGCGGACTGGTGAGAAGCTTGCGACAACTCCGCAAGAAAGGCTCCAAGCGCAACACAGCGGCGTTCGCCTTCACTGGCGATTTCTGCCACCTTGCCGTTAGCCGCTTTCGCCAATCTAAGTCCGAATTGGACGACGCCTTTCCTACCGTGGATAGCCTCCACAACCACCTCTAGCGTGGTCAAGCCAAGTCTCCTCGTTTCCTCTTGGAACCGCTGCTTGTATGCAATAGTCACAAATGTTTCGGTTAACTCACTGCTCTTTGTCGTTATCGTGGCGGTGTTGAGTTCCTTCTTACACTCCTCAAGCTCTCCGACAATTTTGTAGCGCTCTATTTGCGCCAAAACGTCCGCCTGAACGCCAGAGAGCCATTCTCGTGCATTCAATTCTTTGAATTCACCCTCAAGTGCCCCCCGCGTGATGGGATCATTGGCCGCTTCTTCAGTTGCCGCTTTGTCCTCCAATACCTTGACCGCATCTTGAAGAAGCGATTCCGGCGACGGTGGCAGTTTGACAATTGCGCTCCATTGCCGTGACTCCAGATTTTGGCTGATCTGATGTAGGCGCTCATCAGACTTGATGACGAATTCGGCGATTTCTCCGATCTGGGGCGCCGTGAGGATTGAAATATCTGCGTCGATCTTCTCTAATTCAGGTTTAATAGCGGCACTGGCAAGCCGATACTTGGTTGTCGTTGAGGAAAGGCTATGCTCCCTTTCCGCTGAAATCTCCTGACTTTTGTCTTTGCAGAAAGAGTCGAACCTTGCGAAGCGATCCCGCGCCGCAGAATCAAGCTCCTGCTGACACAGCACGCAGCGAGCATCGGCGGACGTCGGAGGGAACTCCTGCGAAGGGTACGGCAAAACGGTCGAATACTCGCGTGCAGCTTCCCACAGCTTTCTCCATAGATCGGATCCCGTTCCCTTCAGAAAGGTCGCATCGAACTGGCCAGTTGCAAAAGCTTTAGCAATACTGGCAGATTCAATGGCCTGATTCAGTTGTGTTTCGGCCTCCTGTGCCGCCGTATCCGAAAGTGAAACAGAGGCAATTTTGATCTTTTGAAGAAATGCCTCTACACGGGCCTTGGCGGCTCTGGTCTGCCTCGCCTTTTGTAAAGGGTCCGCTTTCAATGCATCGCGTAGAATTGCAATCCTCTGCAATTCAGTGGTACTCAAAGTTGCCAGCACGGTCACCTCAGAACTCTTTGTCGCTTTGCTGAGATTCTGGATCGTGACTCCGACCTTCGTCGTGGCATCGCATTTCCAATGTGCGCTCGCGACGGTGATTTGGTCTTTCCATTGCTCGGTGTCCCTCCTCAGTCGCGTGGCAAGCTCATCGCAAGCTCTTGAGAGCTTCGGGAGTACATCCAATCCAAACGGTGTGAACGCGGCCTCGTCGTCGTAGCTCACGTAGTGTTCAGCGCAGTCAGCATCGAAGACGAAGACATTGGCAAGGCGAGGGTCAGCCGGAGTGCCATTTGTCCAAGTGGCCTGAATGCTAGTATTTCCGAATCGAAAATCTATCGTCGCCGACACCGGATCGCTGACGGGTTTGGAGGCAAAGGCGTTAGGCGTAATGGGTCGGCAGGTTCCTCGGGCACGGCAGGCTCGTTTGATTACCCGCGCATAACTGGATTTGCCGGCGCCGTTACCACCGTAGACGATAGCCAATCCATTTCCAGTGCCGAGGGGAAGATCAGAGCCGTCCGGTATTCGATTTATACTCCTCAAATTGCTCAATGAGAGCAACGAAACGGCATCAGAAGTTCCGGGTGAAGATGGCAAGTGCGCAAGGGATAACGGTTCCGAAGTCAACAATGCAAGTTTGATTGAGGGATTCTGAAGCCTGCTTCTTGCTATGCGCTCCAACTCTTCGATGTCAGCCGAGTCGAGGCTGCCCTTCTCAAGGATACGCCTCAGAGCATCTCGCTGCCAGTTGGGGCGTGAAGCGGACCATTGAAGTATCTCGTGGAGAGGTGACGAATTTTGGGGGGTGGGATTGAGGGATGCCATGACTCCTACACTTCCAAGCCCACTGCGCTCAGGCAAGTTGGACCATACAAATAATAAGACAAAAAAGGGCTCAGCGCTATCTTGGATACACAAGAACAACTTCCGTTTACCAGAAGTTAGCGAGTCTGGCTCGGATCAGTACCGCGAAGCCGGTTATGCACCTCTGTGACTTTTGGTCTATCGGCAAGATAAATTACAAATCAATAAATCAGCTTCAGCGAAAACTGAATCTGCCGCGAAGTCCCCGCCGTCTTGCTGATCTCTCCAAAGCCCGAGCCGTTGATGGTATTCGCCGGCAGGCCCATGTTCACGATGTTGAATAAGTTGAAGAACTCCGAGCGGAACTGGAGATCGACGAGTTCGGCGCCGCTCTTGCGGGTGCCGAAAGGGGTGTCTTTGATCAGGGAGAAGTCGTAGTCGTAGTAGGCTGGGCCGCGGAAGGTGTTGCGGCCGAGGGTGCCGAAGCGGCCGGCGTTGGGGCCGGAGCCGCCCTCCTGATGGATGGGGACCGAGAAGTAAGAATCGTTGTTTGCGCCCAGGCCAAAGTAGTCCTGGCGGATTTTGCGGGCGGTCGAGAGCTTCGGCTTGCCGACCTGGTCCGGCCTGTCCGCGCCCTGCGAGCCGTAGCCGGTCTGCTGCACGCCGGAGTAGACGGTAAACGGCGCGCCGCTCGAGATCGACGAGATGCCCAGCAGTTCCCAGCCCTGCGTGACTTTGCGGCTCACCGGTTGCAGGAATCCGATCTGCTCCCCATGCAGGTCCTGCGCGACGCTCAAGGCGAAACTGTGGGTATTGTCGAAGTTGGAAGGGCCCTTTTCCGGGTGGGTGTCGACGGGGTTCTGGGCGAAAACGGAGGCGACCGCGCCGGTGGCTCCGGTGCCGCCGAGCACTGCGCTGGCGTCATCTAGGGATTTGCCCCAGGTGTAGCTGGCTTGCAGGCCAGGGCCGCCTTGCGGCAAGGTGCCGGAAAGCGAGGTCTGCAGAGCGTGGTAGGTGGAGTGGGAGGTGTCGTCAAGAATATTTTCGACGCCCAAACCGCCAACGACGGCGCCTGCGGAGTTGAACTCGGTATCCGGGGCGAAGCCCGGGGTGGCGAAGGGATAGCCGTTGGGAAACCGGATGCGCGGCAGGTGGTTGGAGGCGGTGCCGACGTAGTTCGCGTCCGCCGTGAGCTTGCCGATGGGGCGCTCGAAGCCGGCGGTCCAAGTGTAGAGGCGGGCGTTGGCAAATCCGCGGCGAATGCCGCTCAGGTTCAGGTCGCTGACGATGCCGCTGGCACCCAGAGCGGCCAGGTCTTTTTCGTACCGATCGACATCCATGACCGTGTTGGCGGGGACGCTCTTGGGCGCGCTGGTGTCGATTCTTACGCCCGCCGGCGTGTAGGCCTGCGGCAGTTGCGCCGGGGTGATGGTGAACCCGTAGTTCACTGGAGCATTGGGCGCGGCGATCAGGCGCGGATAGATCGCGTAGGGCGTGGAGCCGGTGAGGAGGTTGTCCTGCCAGATGTTGGGCGGGATGAGGGTGATGCCGCCTCCGGCGTGGATCTGCAGCTTGGGCGTAACCTGCCATGCGGCCTGAATGCGCGGGGCGAATCCCTTCCAGTCGGTCTGGTAGCCAGGTTGGGGATTGACGAGGTATTGCTGCTTGCCGTCAATCCGCAGGAAGCCGCCGGTGCGCTTGGCGCGCTCGGTGATGGGGGTGTAGAGCTCCCAGCGCAGGCCGTAGTCGAGCGTGAAGGTGGGGGTGATCTTCCAGGTGTCCTGGGCGAATAGGGTGTAGCCGTTGCGGTTGATGGCGGCGGGGCCGATGTGCGTGCCGCCGGAGACGCCAGCTGGCGCGATGGCCACAGTGTAGGCGGCCGGGCTGCCGGTGAGAAAGCCGCTGACCGTATCCGGCAGCAGGCTGCCGACCGGAACGTTGTGGGTGCCGCTGGCCGAGACGATGGTTGCCGCGGGGTTGGGGTTGTAGTAGTAGGCCGACCCGCCGCCGAAGTCGTATTCCCCGTTGGGGCTGGTGCCGAAATACGTGGTATCGCGATTGAGGCGCGCTTCTCCGCCAAATTTGAGCAGATGTGCGCCGCGCGTCCAGGTCGCCAGTTCGCGTCCGTTGAAGAGGTTTCCATAACCCTGGGCAATGGAACCGGCAGCCGCATCGAAAGCTTCGTAAAGCCCGTCGTTGAACTTCACCGCCGGATCGACGCGATCCACGGTTTGAAATCCCGGCGTACTGCGGGTGACGCCGACGAGCGACTCAAAGGTGAGGTGAGGAGTCGCCGTTCGAGTCCAGGAGCCGAAGACGTTGCGCTGGCGATCGATGTAGGTGATCGCGAAGGCGGGATCGATCGCGGTCTGATCCGGATTGGTGGTGGGGCCGGTCAGGTTGTTGAAGTTGAAGCGGGCCAGGAACTGGTCTTTGGGCGTGATGGCGTGATCGATCCGGATCGAAAACTGATTGGCGTTGGTGACGACTTTGGAAGAGGTTGCGTAGGTGTTGTCGCCGAAAGCCCCGGTAGGCAGATTGGCCCGGGGATAGCGGCTGAGGATGGGCAGCATAACCGGATTGATCGGGACGTAGAGGACGTCGGTCGCGGAAGAGCCGTCGGCGTTCTTGTAAGTGACGGTGTCGGCGACGACGCAGTTGGCGGCGCAGCCCTCGGCCGGGCGCTGCGCATTCGATGGAACCGGCAACACCTGCGTGGTGCCGAGCACCTGGCGAAAGCCCTGAAACTGCCCGAAGTAATACGTTTTTCCTCGGCCGTCGTAGACGTGCGGCAGAATCACCGCGCCCCCATTCGTGAATCCGAACTCGTTGCGCCGGAAGGGCGGGATGCGCCCCGGCGTCAGCGGCGTGGCATGGTCGAAGTAGTTGCGCGCGTCGAGCGCCGAATTGCGCAGAAATTCAAAGAAGGAACCGTGAAAGCCGCTCGCGCCGGAGCGCGTGACGATGTTGGTAAAGCCAGCAGCGCCGCGGCCGATCTCGGCCGGCATCCAACCGGAACTGGACTGGATGCTCTCGACCGCGTCCACGTTGAAGTTGGTAAAGGTTGCTCCGCCCATCTCCGGGTCGCTGATGTCGGACCCATCCATGGCGAAGACGGCTTCCACGCCGCGCTGCCCGTTGATGGCGAACTGCTGGGTGAAGTTGGTCGCGCCGTTCGCGTCGGTGCTCGTCCCGGCAGCCAGCAGCAGGAGCTGGCTGAAATCGCGCTTGTTCAGCGGCAGCGAGCTGACCTGGTGGCTCGAAAGCTCTTCGCCGCCGGTGGATTTCTGGTCCTGCCTGTCCTTATCGAACTTCGAATCCAGCTTCGATTTGTCCTTTCCATCGTCCGCCTTTGACGGCAATGGAGTCGGAATCGGCTGTCCCGAAGCATCGGGCGGCGGTGTGCTTTCGGGAGTCGATTGAGCGTACGCGCCCGCGCACAGAAGCAACGCGGTCAACACGGCAACAGGAGGAGCAAGGCGCAATTGGCAAGCGCCCGCCGATCGAACTTTCAATGGCAACTGCCTTTCGTGCCGGCGCAAAGGGTACCCCGGCTGCCACGGTTGTCTGAGGAAACAAGCTCCGGCGCAAGGACCGGGAATCGCTTCATCTTACATGTTGAACTGGTGCAATCGCAGCGGGATATGCTTGAAGCGCAGCCAAACGGGAATGTTCACCGGGAAATCCATCTCGTCGTAGGATGATGTTGAGGGAGAATTTGCAAATGGCAACCACCTGGAATGCAATCCGCGCGGGCGAGCCGGCGCGGCGCGGCAATTCGATTCCCTGGTATCTGTGGGTCGCGGTGCTGGCCGTCACTTCGGTCTCGATCGGCGCGCACTGGGACGTTTCGTGGCACCGCTCCATCGGCCGGGACACATTCTGGACTCCAGCGCATATGGCCATCTACGCCTGCGGCGTGCTCGCGGCCATCTCCTGCGGCTACCTGGTGCTCTTCACCACCTTTCGCAAGCGTTCGCCGATGGCCGCCTCTTCCGTCTCGATCTTCGGCTTCCGCGCGCCGCTCGGCGCGTTCATCGCCTCCTGGGGAGGCATCGCCATGCTCACCTCCGCGCCCTTCGACAACTGGTGGCACAACGCGTACGGCCTGGACGTGAAGATCGTCAGCCCGCCGCATACCCTCCTCATGCTGGGCGTCTTCGCCGTCTCCGTGGGGACGCTGTTGATGCTGGTGGGCGAGATGAACCGCGCGCTGACTTTCGGCAACGCGGCGCTGGCGCGGCATTTGCAGTGGATGATCCTCTATATCGGCGGCCTGATGGTCGTCTTTCAGATGTTCTTCCGCATGGAGTACACCTGGGATGTCTACCTGCACGGCGCGTTTGCCTATGAGGCAATGGCCGCCGGAATGCCGACGATGTTCGCCATCTTCTGGCAGGCCTCTCGCAGTCGCTGGGCTTGCACCTGGACGGCGGCGATTTACACCGTCTTTGTCGAGGGCGCGATCCTGATCCTGCCGCTGTTCCCCGCCGAACCCAAGCTAGGGCCGGTATTCCAGGCGGTGACCCACTTCATTCCGCCCAAATTTCCCATTCTGCTGATTGTGCCGGCGATCCTTCTGGACCTGCTTTGGACCAAAGTCGAGCGTTGGAAGGCGTGGCAAACGGCGCTCGCCACCGGCCCGGTCTTTGTGCTCTCGCTGGTCGCGGCGGAGTGGCCGTTTGCCAGCTTTCTGATGACCAAAGCCTCGCAGAACCGCTTCTTCGGCACTGCCTACTTCCAATACAACATGCCTTCGACCTCGTTCGACTATCTGCGGCGGTTTGTGGACCCGGAGCATGACTGGCAGCTTTGGAGCGGTCTTGGACTGGCGATGCTCTTCGCCGCGTTGAGCGCCTGGCTGGGTATCTGGGTGGGAAGGTGGATGCGTGGCATTCAGCGCTAACCCTGTCCGATGTCTTACGCCGCTTCTGAGCCTGGCGGCGATGCTTCTCATCGCTGTTCCGGCCGTGGCGCATGTGGGCAGCCCGGACATCTACGCCGAAGGCAACGCCGGCCCATATCGCCTGCTGGTGACGATTCGGCCGCCGCTGGTGATCCCAGGCGTGGCGGAGATCGAGGTCCGCGCGGTAGACGCAGGTGGCCAGGCGGCGGCGATTTCCAGCCTCGAGATCGCGCCCATTCCGTTGACCGGCGAGGCCTCAAAGCACCCGCCCGTCGCCGACCGCATGAAGCAGTCCGCCTCCGACAAGAGCTTTTATACCGGCGCGCTGTGGATCATGGCCAGCGGCTCGTGGCAGGTGCGGTTTACCGTGCAGGGCAGTCAAGGCGCGGGCGTATTGTCAATCCCGGTTCCGGCGACATCGTCCTCGACGAGGGGCATGGACGCGGGGTTGGGCATTCTGCTGGGCGCTCTCGGTCTGCTGCTAGTGGCCGGAGTTGTAGGAATCGTGGGAGCGGCGGCGCGCGAGGCGCAATTGCCTCCCGGAGCCGAGCCGAATGCGAGCAGCCGCAGCCGCGCCTGGATCGCCATGGCCTTCACCCTGGCGCTGATGATTGCTGCGGTGATTGGCGGCAAAATCTGGTGGAACAACGAGGCCGGCGACTACGCCAAGTACGTTTACAAGCCGCTGACCATGGAGGCCACGGTCGAGGCGAACCGGACGCTGCATCTCAAAATCGAGGACCCCGGCTGGCTCAAGAGCCGTAAGATCGACGACTTTGTGCCGGATCACGACCACCTGATGCACCTCTACCTCATTCGCCAGCCAGGTTTGGATGTGGTGTACCATCTGCATCCGGATCAGGTGGCTCCGGGAAACTTCGATCTGGCGCTGCCCTCGATTCCCGCCGGCGATTACAGCCTCTACGCGGATGTGGTGCATGCCACGGGCTTTCCCGAAACGCTGGTGACGCGGCTCGAACTGCCGGCCATCGAGGGACGCGCGTTGAGCGGGGACGACGCCAAAGGAACCGCGCCGCCAGTAGTTTCCGGTTGGAACGGCTGCCCCGCCAATCCAGCGCCGGGAGCGAAATTCCGCTTGCCCGACGGCTACACCATGACCTGGACGAACGCTTCGACGCAGCCGGCAAAAACCCCGGAGATCTTCGACTTCCGCCTGCTCGACGCGGCGGGCAATCCCGCTTCCGATATGGCCTTCTACA
>Ga0116230_10003492_pt1 | contig 15358 bp, 16 predicted proteins | sample S1TSphfallax_3_FD_88678 | JGI IMG/M metagenome (GOLD analysis project Ga0116230, IMG submission 88678) | Host-associated microbial communities from peat moss isolated from Minnesota, USA - S1T2_Fd - Sphagnum fallax MG | ecosystem: Host-associated > Plants > Peat moss > Unclassified | place... | reverse complement strand
CGCTTGCCTTAAAGGGCTGCTGTTTTTTTGTATCCATAAAACAACCACTCGTTTTGTTGTATTGCTGTCGACGGCCCCAAAAAACACATTAACGCTAGTTTTGTCCGGATTTAACGGTAGATCGGAGTGTCCAATGGCGTATGGCATGCTCTGTCCGGCGACCGTAATATGGCCGCGCGAGTGCACATCGATGTTGCCGGGACCTTGCTTACCAATAATTACAGAAGAATGTCCGTCATCGGCCTTTCGTATGAGTGTTTCGGCATTCATTTGTCTGGTCATTTTATTGCTGGCGGAAAAAGAGTAAAGGGTTTGCTCTTCATCGTCGCGGATCTGGACTACAGGTATACTTCCGACCGTATAACCCGACATATAGTGAAAACCATGGGGTAATGGTTCTCTAATTTTCATAAAAGTGGCCGCTGTACTTTTAATGTTTTCGGGGTCCGTCAGCGAATGCACAAAAAATATGCCGGCCGTCAGCAAACCGACGCCCGTTATAGCGATGAATATTCCCATCGCTATTACAAACTTTGCCAGGTTGGACAAACCCCTGTTGCTTCTCAATTGATGCCCTTTTTTTGTGTCCAGGCTTATCAGTGATTGACTAATCCAATGTTAAACCGATTGCCCGATTGGTGTCAAAAATCATCCAAAAATGGGGCTTTCAGGAACTAACAATCCTCATGGCAGTCCAAATATTTGAATAACGCCGGAAAGCTGGCAAAATCCGTAGCGCAAGCGTAAATCATTTGCCTTTCTATTGCAAACCAATCTGGAGTGCTAAATGGCTCACTATAAAGTCTCTGATTACATCATCGATCGATTGGCAGAGTGGGGATTAAAAAGGGTTTTCGGCTATGCAGGGGATGCTATAAATCCTGTGATTTCAGCACTGAACAGAGAAAATCCACCGATTAGATTTATCCAGGGGCGTCACGAAGAAATGTGCGCTTTCATGGCCTGCGCCCATGCCAAGTTTACTGGGGAGGTAGGTGTGTGCCTCTCTACTTCCGGACCTGGTGCCATACACTTCCGGACACCGCCGTTGTGCCCCCTGCTTCTGAGATAGACAAAGCGGCCAGGATTTTAAATGGGGGAGAAAAAATTGCCATTTTGGTAGGTGCCGGGGCACTCAAAGCCCGCGAAGAATTGATTGCTCTGGCCGAAATCACTGGTGGTGGCATTGCTAAGGCATTGCTGGGTAAGGCGGCAGTTGAAGATAGTCTTCCTTATGTCACCGGCTGCATAGGCTTGCTAGGTACTGAGGCAAGCTCGCAATTGATGAAACACTGCGACACTTTGCTCATGGTGGGATCAAATTTCCCATACTCCGAATATCTGCCGAAACCTGGCAGTGTAAAAGCTATCCAGATTGATCTGGACCCAGCTAATATCAGTTTGCGTTATCCCATGGATGTTGGATTGATCGGCGACAGTGCCGCCACACTGAAACTGCTCCTTCCTCTTTTGAGACAAAAGGCCGATAATAATTGGCGACAGCAAGTAGAAAAGTGGGTGGTAGATTCAGAGAATGACTTGAAGGCTCAGGCTGTCGCTGAGGCTAATCCGGTAAATCCTGAAAGAGTATTTGTCGAGCTTTCCAAAAGATTGCCTGAGGATGCAATCATCACTTGTGATTCCGGAACGTCAACAGTCTGGTATGCCCGCCATCTAAAAATGCGTCCAGGCATGGCGGCCTCTGTTTCCGGGGCGCTTGCCTCGATGGGCTGCAGTATGCCATATGCCGTGGCCGCCAAATTTGCTTTTCCTGAGCGCCCCGTTTTTTGTTGTATCGGTGATGGTGCCATGCAAATGGCTGGCATAAATGAGCTTATTACTGTCGCCAAATACTGGCGTGAGTGGACCAATCCTCGGCTTGTGATAATCGTTCTTAAAAACAATGATCTGAGTTTCGTCACCGCTGAGATGCGCGCTACCGAAGGTGAACCTCGTTTTGCAGATTCGCAGGACGTTCCCGAATTTGGTTATGCATTTTATGCCAGATCACTAGGTCTTGAAGGTTACAAGCTTGACTCTCCCGACTTGATAGAATCAACTCTCTCCAGCGCGCTGCTTGCCGATCGGCCTGTGGTGGTAGAAGTGGTGGCGGACGCCAATGTAGCACCACTACCGCCAAGCATCTCCTTTGGAGAGGCGGTAAATTTTGCCCAGGCAATCGGCAAAGAAGGTGATGCAACACCAATTGTGGAAACGCTAAAAATGGCCTGGGCAAGACTTAGTGGTAAATGAGGCACCAAATGTCATTTGAATTAACCAAAAAACGCGTTAAGTAAAAGTCTTTTCAGGGGGATCATTCCCATCAGATCATCTGCTTTTGTTCAAACAGCCATTCAAAAAGTCCCTGCTCTCTAAGAGCTATCTCCAGACAATCGTGATCCATGCCATCATATTCGGTGACCATCGGCTCGTAACCAATGTTGCGCATTTGATCAATTACCGATCTTGTTTCCTCGATTGGGCAGGGCTCATCGTCCGTGCCCTGGAGAAACCAGGTCGGTACCGTAGCGATTTTTTTAGCTATTGATCTGGTGCGGTCTTGCGCCACAAAAATCTTGTCAAAGTCATTTTTCGCCGAGTCTGGGAGCATCGGTGGAGGCTCTGCCCCTACCCACGTTATCCCCGGTGCAATTGAAATCATCGCCGCAAATTTTGATGGATGGCGTGAGCAAATCCACAGAGCGCTGGATCCTCCCATTGAATATCCCGATATGTAAATCCTGCTGGTATCGACTGAGAACTCTGCTACAACCTTGTCTATCGCAGCCATGACCCGGTCCTCCATATCACCATAGAAGGCCCGATATTCGGGGTCGCACTGCGGGAAAATCACAACTGCTGGTAAATTTAGCTCTTCGAACGCCGGCCCTGCTCCTTTAAGGGTCTCTCCCGGATCATAACCGCGCTCACCCGACCCATGAAGGAAGACAATCAGAGCTGGGTTTTCAAGCTCATCGAAATAATCAGGCAGATAGACGAAAAACTCGAAGGGATTTTCGCGATATTCATGCTGTAAAGTAAAGAATGCCATAGTTACCAGTTTTGTTTGTTGATCAAAGCAACATTTTTGCCAATGTTCATAAGCTACCACAGACATAAGTTTGCCGACCATTCAACCGCCGCAATCTAAACTTTTAGAGCCGGCTTTTGGCTTCTTAAATACAGGAACATTCGCCTGAAGCCGCGCTCTGAGGCTTTACCACGCGCGTAAATATGCGATCAGACCTTTATTAAGGGAGTATTTAGTGATTAAGTGCACCGGCTACCGAGCTAAACATTCTTTCAGCCGATTAAAACCCTTTCAATTTGAAAGTCGGGAGGCAGCCGCCGGAGAGGTTTAAATAACTGTCCTTTACTGCGGAGTTTGCCAATCAGACATTCATTAAGTTAAAAATGAGTGGTCAAATACAAACTTCCCTGGCCAGGAGTATGACGCTGCAAAAAGCTTCGAGACGATACGATTGCGAATTATGCCAGGGCGCTTCGTGCCCAGGAGTTGCCGGCGTTTGCGCAGATTCCTGTCCGGTATCGGCTACCACATACCACATCAGTTGCTCTGGCAGAGAAGGGATGTAAAAATCGACCGGATCTGAACCAGCATTAAACATCAGCATCAGCTTTTTTAGATTGTGATTGTCTTCTGTGATTACGCATGCAAATGCTTTTGCTTGTGGATCGGTCCAGTTTGGCAAACCGCCTGTTGGAGCCAGCCAAGCAATATCGGCACCGGTATAAAATTCTTCCTTACTCAAGACCGTGTGGTTTGTGCGAAAGGCGATCATTGCCCTGGTGAAGTGATAAATATCAGAATGCTTTTCCAGTTTGTCCCAATCAACCCAACTGATTTTATTGTCCTGGCAATAGGCGTTGTTATTGCCAAGTTGGGAGCGGCCAAATTCGTCTCCGCCGAGCAGCATTGGTACACCGCGTGAAATAAAAAGCGTCAGGATAAAGTTTTTGATCTGACGGCTTCTGATTTTTTCAATTTCGCTGCTATCACTCTCACCCTCAGCACCGTAGTTATCGCTATAGTTAGCATTAGTCCCGTCCTGGTTGTTTTCTCCATTTTGTTCATTGTGCTTATAGCGATAGCTGACGAGGTCGGTCAGTGTAAAACCGTCGTGACAGGTAATTAAATTGATGCTGCATTGAGGGCCCTTGCCAGACTTGCTATAAATGTCTTCGCTGCCGCAGATACGACTGGCAAACAGTCCGATCATTCCCTGATCGCCTCGCCAGAAACGCCGCACATCGTCTCGATATCTTCCATTCCATTCTGCCCAGCGTTTTTCGGAAAAACTACCGACTTCATATGCACCAGCTGCATCCCAGGCTTCGGCGATAATTTTCACATCGCGCAAAATTGGATCTTCGGCTATGCGCTCGAGCAGTGGTGCGTTGGCCAGCAAATTGCCGTTGCCGTCTCTGCCAAGCACCGAAGCCAGGTCAAAGCGAAAGCCATCGACATGCATCTCCACCATCCAATAACGTAATGCCGCTAAAATATGATTACGCACCACCGGATGATTGGCATTAATGGTATTGCCTGTACCGGTGCTGTCTCGGTAGTAGCGTTTATCGCCCGCCAGTGTGTAGAAGATGCTGTTATCGACTCCGCGAAGACTGAGTGTCGGCCCAAGCTCGTCTCCTTCGGCGGTGTGATTAAATATTACATCCAAAATAACTTCAATTCCGGATCTGTGAAATTCGCGAATCATTTCTTTGAATTCAACTTTTTGCTGACTATGTTCTTGATTGCTGTTGTAGGAAGATTTCAATGCGAAAAAAACAACGGGATCATATCCCCAGTAATTTCCCAGTTTTTTTGTGATTTGTTGATGTTTGCTAATCACCGGCTGGTGGTTAAATTCTTGAACCGGCATCAGTTCGACTGCTGTTACTCCCAGAGATTTTAAATACGGGATTTTTTCAATCAGACCGGCGTATGTGCCTGGATGTACGACATGCGCACTCTGATCATAGGTAAAGCCACGCACATGCAGCTCATAAATAATTGTTTCCGACCAGGAGCGCAATGGTGGCCTGTCTCCATCCCAATCAAACAAGTCATCCACAAAAATGCTTTTTGGCATTGACCCGGCATTGTCTAGTGATGAGATAGCGAGGTCTTTTTGTGCATCTGATTGGTCATAACCCTGGGCCAATGCAAAATCCCATGCCGGAGCCGTGGATATGGCTCTGGCTACGGGATCTATAAGTAATCTTTGAAAGTTAAATCTATGTCCTTCCCTGGGCTGATAAGGGCCATCCATGCGATAGGCATAAAGCTGACCGGAGCTCAAACCCTTGACCCAAACGTGCCAGACGTCCCCGGTGCGATTGCCTATATTGTTGAGTTCGATTATGCGAGAGGGTTGAGAGTCTTCGGCATGGTCAAAAAGTTCCAGACGCACTCGTTTGGCATGCCGACTAAAAACGGAAAAATTTATTCCACCTTCGCTTTCTTGTGTACCAAGCGGCAGAGGTGTTCCCGTTCTAACGCCGACTTCAGTAGTGACACCATGAGTAGTCTTAACCATTTAACTCATTTGCGCCACCGTGAGTGGTTTTCAGCGCTTCAAATCCCGATATCACGTCAAAAAGCTCCTCATCGATCGCGCTCTGTCTTAAACGGTGAAATTTTCCTTTTAAATCTTCGAGCAGGTCGTCGATATTTTTATCGGCCCTTTGCATGGCCGCCAGGCGACTGGCGTTTTCACTAGCGAGAGATTCGGCGCAAGCTCGGAATAATGTGACAAAGAGGTATTCTCTGATCAGTGCCTTGAGTGTATGCTCGCCAGTACCAAGTACCTGCGGCCTTGTTTTTGTCGGCCAGGCCAGATGAGAAAAGCTCTGTCGCCATTCATCATCTAAGGGAAGTATTTTTTGAGAAACTGGAGCATACGCAGCTCCGATCGTCGGGCGGTTGTAAAAGAGATGCAGTTCGGAAATAGCTCCCTCGCCGTGCCAGGCTTCTGTTTCTAAAAGCATTTTTCCCACAAGTTGAGTAATGGCGGCGGCGGAGCCTGGTACGGCAAACAATCCAACGGTAGGCTGCCCCGCGTCTTGCAGGTGCGCCTGCACCCGCTCTCCGACAGCCCAGGTTGCGGCTTTTTCCGGTAAGGCATTAAGGGCTTGAATGGCAAAGTCAGCCAAGGTGTCATTAAATTGACCGACCAATCCCTGGTCGGATCCAAAAACAATGGCCGCAATCTGGCTCTGGCCCTTCTGGTTTTTAGTCTGAGCAATTAGCGGCTTTTCGCTATGTATCGACAGACAGAGGTGCAGTCCAAGCTCGATCGTCCGGTAATAGTCAGCGAGAGCGGCTGTCGATTTTTCATATTGACCGATACTTGCGGCGGCTACCGCTTTCATTGTGCGTACAACGGACTGTAGATCGCCAGCGCTATCGATTTTGCGGCGTAAGCTGGTTGTGGTATCACTCATGACTTTTTATCAGTTGCGGATGCCGCAGAGAGATTCGTTTTTTCTTGAAATTTTTCAAGAGCCTTTTGCGCGATTGCAATCAAAGCTTTTCTATCTGCATCGCTCAATTTTGAGGCACTTGTGAAGCGTCCTGTAATGTCCGCAGGGAGCTTTAACGCCGCCTGACAAACCGCTTGCTCGGCATTTTTCATGTCTTTGAGGGGCACATGTTCAAAAAGTTGTGCGCTCAGAGCCAGAAGAATTGTGATTTGTGCTGCCACCGGCACCGGTGACCCCTCGGGCTGCTTCAAGCAAGAGCGTATGCGCTGGCCATGGTCGATAATCTTGCGGGTATTGTCATCCAGACGAGCGCCGAAACGTGAAAATGTTTCGAGCTCTTCAAACTGAGCGTAAGAGAGCTTAAGATCCCCGGCTACAGCTCGATAGGCCGCCAGTTGTGCTTTGCCACCAACGCGCGATACCGACCTGGCTACATCAACGGCAGGCAGCATGCCAAGATCAAATAAAGTAGGTGAAAGATATATCTGGCCATCTGTAATGGAGATTAGGTTAGTCGGTATATAGGCCGCTATGTCCTGCGCTTCGGTCTCAATAATAGGAAGGGCAGTAAGAGAGCCGCCTCCTTGCTTTTTGCCGAGGTGAGTAGCACGCTCAAGCAGGCGAGAGTGGATATAAAAGATATCGCCTGGAAATGCCTCTCTCCCCGGAGGACGTCTCAGTAAAAGAGAAATTTCTCTGTAAGCTCGGGCATGTTGTGTCAGATCATCGTAAATGATTAAAACGTCGCGACCTGCTTCCATGAAACTTTCAGCGATGCTCGTGGCAGCGTATGGAGCTATATATATTAGTCCCGGTGGATCATCTCCCTCAGCTGCTACAACGACTGTATAATCCATCGCCCCATTTTCTTTGAGGTGGGCGATTTGCTTGGCTACAGCAGATGCTCTTTGACCGATAGCGCAATAAATGCACATGACATTTTTGTCTTTCTGGTTAAGGATGGTGTCGATAGCAATCGCGGTCTTGCCGGTTTGCCTGTCTCCTAAAATTAGCTCGCGTTGGCCTCGGCCTATAGGAATGAGCGCATCTATGACCTTGACGCCCGTTTGCAGCGGCACCGTTACTGGTGCTCGGTCCATAATTGCCGTAGCCGGGCGTTCTATGGGGAGGCGTCTGTCTGAAGTAATGGCGCCTTTGCCATCTAGAGGCAGCCCCACTGGATTAATGACACGTCCCAGCAATTGGTCGCCCACGACTACATCCATTACGCGGCCGGTGCGCTCCACCTGGTCGCCTACGCGCAAGGTAGAGCAGTCGCCGAGCAAGACTACGCCAATTTCGTTATCGTCGACATTAAAAGCGATGCCGTAAACATCGCCCGGAAATTTTACTATTTCGTCAAAACCTGCCCCTGGAAGCCCGGAGACTTTGGCTATACCAGTCGACACTTCGGTTATCTGTCCTACCTCTTGCAGCACAAGTTGTTGATCGAGGGTGGTGCGATTCTTTTTCATGCGGTCAAAGACCTGATCAAACGCTTCTTCTAGTGTTTCAGGCTGCATGTTCGCTATCCTTCTTTTCCGGTATTGTTTTCGCATCAACTGGCTGCACAGCTTTTGTTTCCGGTTTTAAATCTTCTGGCTTTTTGGCAGATGGCGGCTCATTTAACAGGTCTGCAATATTTTTATCCAGCAGGATTAAATAATTGGACATGCTCCACTCGACTTTTTTTCCGCTGCTGGTCAGTTCGATGCCGCATATGAGCTCTGGTGTCGTTTCAAATCGGAGATTAAGCGCCAAAGAAAATGTCTCATTAAGTGTTTTTTGTATGATCGCGCGCTGGTCGTCGGTGATTGCAAAAGTACTTCGCACTATTGCCGGTGCAGAGCCTTTTTTAAGGGCTTCTCCCAGACTCTGTTTTTCCTTGTCGTCCATTGTCTTTATTAGTCTGATAAAAACTGTGGCAATTTGCTCTTCCAGACTTGTGGAGGCCAAGTCTAATAAAGCTTTGCGCGTAATGGCAAAGACCTCCTCCCGGGCGCGAAGGGTGACTGACTTGTTTAGGTTGCGTGCCTCTTCTTCCAGTGATTGCATCCGTTTAGTGCGCACAATGTCGGCGGCTTTTCGCGCTTCATCAAGTATCTTTTGACTTTCGACTTTCGCCTGATCGTCGGCCTTAGTCAAAAGCGCCGAGCGCTCAAGGTCAAAAGCCTTGTTTTTACTCTGAAACTGCTCCTGTTCTTTTTGGGCGGCGATTTTTTTTGCCGCTGCATCGGCAAGCTCTGCCGCTATAATTTTTTCGCGTGCTTCAATCGCCTGGAGGATCGGCTTGTAGAGAAAGCGTTTCATCAACCAGACAAGTACAAGAAAGTTAAGCGCCTGAGCGCCAACTGTGAACCAATCGATCAGCATAAATTACTTTACCGGTGTGTGGGCGATGATGTGATTCCAGAATGGATTGGCAAAGATAAGGATCATTGAAACTACGAAGCAATAGATTGCGGTAGATTCGATCATGGCCAGACCAACAAAGAGGGTGCGTGTAATAGTACTGGATGCATCAGGCTGCTGTGCCAGTGCTGTCAGTGCTGTCGCCACCGCTCGTCCTTCGCTTAGCGCCGGTCCCATACAGCCAAAGCTTGTGGTCACTCCTGCTGTAATAATTGATGCCATTGCAATTAATGTGATGCTATCCATGGTGCGTCCTTTGTTTGGTTTGATGCCGTTTTATTTTGGTGTTGCCGGCGAAGCACCAGTTTTGGGTATTGATTTAGGTACGGTCACTGGTTTGCGAGTGCGCACCGCCGCTGCAATATAAACCGCGGCCAGGATGCTGAAAATATAGGCCTGGACCATGCCAGTGAGCAGGCCTAGCAAAGTCATAAATATGGGAAAGATAAATGGTGCAATCGTCAACAAAATGGCCAGAATCATTGCTCCGCTCATCATATTGCCGAAAAGACGTACAGAAAGAGCGAGAGTACGCGAAAGCTCACTGATAATATTAAATGGCAGCATGATCACAGTCGGCTGCAAGTATGACTTGAGATAGCCGCCCACGCCTTGCTCTTCGATGCCAAAAAGTGGCACCGCCACAAAAACACAAAGAGCCAGAGCTACAGTGGTGGATAGGGAGCCAGTTGGTGGCTCGTATCCCGGCACCATGGTGCAAAGCGCTGCCACTGCCACAAAAAGGAAAAGTGTGCCGACAAAGCCTAAATACTTATCAGGGGGATCTAAGCCGACCTCTTTTATTTGCTTATTTATGCCGGTAACAAGTATCTCCAACAAGTTTTGCCAGGGCGAATGCTGCAGCCCGGTGGATAGTTTTCTGGTTACAAGTTTTGCACCAATCGCCATTACAAGCATCAATGCCCATGTGTAAACGATGGTGGCGTTGAGCTTAAAAAAGCCATCGTGCCAAAATATTAACTGATCAGGAGATAGGCGCATGGCTTACCTTCCCTGATGAGGAGCCTGAAGGCTTTGTCTTTACCCGTGTGAAAAAAATCACCATCAACTGTGCCATCAGAAAACCAAGTAAACAGATTGATAGGCGTTCAATATGCCGGTCTGAAACCAAATAAAATCCGCCCAAAACAATAATCAACCGCGATATAAGGCTGGCGGTAAACCAGAGAGCCGCGTACTTGGATGAAAGACCTCGACCGACGGTCCAGTGAAGACCGCCGAAAAATATCAGGCCCAGAAGTCCCCCAGTCAGAAAGCTTATTACCACAGACAATATTTCAGCCATTCTGATCCTCCCTGATCGCGTTTTCTTCCATAGACACCCAGTGCCAGGCGTTTAAACAGCCAATGAGTAGTCCGGCTGCCAGCATCATAAGAGTCCAGGAATGAGTGCCGGAATGTCTGTTGTCGAGCCAGATACCAAAGGCAGTGCCCAGCAGTGTTGGTACTACCACGGACCAGCCGATCAGTCCGGTCATGCCCAGACCAAACCAAACTCCCTGCAGATTTTTCTGTGCTTTGATTTTGCGTGCAGCTTTTGCACCGACTTCTATACCAAACACATCCGAAGCGATGTCTTCTTTTGTCTCTGATTTTTCACTCATTGTGAAACCTCGCCAGACGGCTGATGAAGCCGCTTTCCATTTTTCCCATCAAGATGCGAACGTTTTTTTCTTCATCGTTTAAATTGAGAAAGTCACGCTCTACCGCTTGATGTAATTGACTGAGGTCCTTGCCGGCAATAGCATTGCGCACCGACAAAAGGACCTTAAGGCCTGCTTTGACCAGTATTCCCTGATCCACAGCTAGATAAGTTTCGTCCTGGCCATTTTCCTCGTACATAAAAATGCCTGGGACAATTGCCGCCACGCAGTCGAGCCGGTGTGGTAAAAGTCCATACGATCCATCTCTCGTATCAGCCACGATCCGGGTAATTTGGGTCTTTTCGGAAAAAATGCGGAATGGTAATAGGATTTTAAGATGCATCAGGTTTGCTTGCTGCATGCTGGACCTCCGGAGCTGGCTTAGATTCCGGTTTAGATTCTGGCTTAGCTACCGGTTTAGATTCTGGCTTTTCAGCGGGCTTCGGCCCTTCCTGCTTAGCTTCTTTTTTTGCTTCATCAACCGAACCGATCATATATAGTGCGCTTTCCGGGTAATCTTTAAACTCATCTTTTAGTATGCGTTCGCATCCATCGAGCGAGTCTTTGAGACTGACCAGCTTGCCTTTAATGCCTGTAAACTGCTCTGTTGTAAAAAATGGCTGTGTGAGGAATCTTTCCAATCTGCGAGCGCGGGCCACGACTTTGCGGTCCTCAGGTGAGAGCTGCTCGAGACCCAGCATTGCAATAATGTCTTTGAGAGATTCGTATTGAGCAAGAGTACTGCGAATTTTCTGAGCCAGATCGTAATGGCGCTGGCCGATAATGCCTGTGGTAGCCATTTTTGAGCCTGATTGTAACAGGTCTATTGCCGGATAAAGCCCTTCACTGGCTCTTTTGCGCGACAATACAATCGACGCTGAAAGATGTGAAAATGTGTGCACTGCCGCAGGATCCGTCAAATCGTCCGCCGGCACATAAACAGCCTGGATAGATGTAATCGCTCCCGTATCGGTATTGGCAATGCGCTCTTCCAATCCCGATAATTCTGTCCCCATGGTTGGTTGGTACCCCAGACGCGATGGCATTTGTCCCATTAAGCCTGATACTTCCATGCCGGCCTGGATAAAGCGAAAAATATTGTCAATCAACAAAAGAACGTCGCGATGCTCGTCGTCTCTAAAATATTCAGCCATCGTCAGGGCAGCAAAGCCAACACGGAAGCGGCTCCCAGGCGGCTCATTCATCTGTCCGAAGAGCATCACCATATCAGACAAAACGCCGGCGTCTTTCATTTCACGGTAAAGCTCTTCTCCCTCGCGGCATCGCTCTCCGATGCCACAAAAAATGCTGACACCCTTCTGATGACCAATCATGTTGTGAATCATCTCTGTAAGCAAAACTGTTTTGCCCACCCCTGCACCGCCAAAAAGTCCGGCTTTTCCGCCCCTTTCCAGAGGCAAAAGAACGTCAATAACTTTGATCCCTGTTTCAAAAATTTGAGACTTTGTTGAGCGTGTTGCCAGGGGCGGCGATGCGTGATGGACCGATCGCCATTGAACATCGCTAACCGGCCCTTGCCGGTCAATGGCATTGCCAAATACATCAAACATACGAGAAAGCGTGCCCTTACCCACCGGCGCCTGCAAAGGCGCACCGGTATCTTCGACTTCCATGCCGCGAGCAAGACCCTGGGTGGGCGTCAGAGCTATCCCTCTTACATGGAGCGCGTCACTTTGCGCTAACACTTCGATGACGATTTCCTTTTTTTCGCCGGTGCGCATAATCGAGTAGATCGCAGGTAAATTTTTCTCGAACTTAATGTCGACAACGCTGCCGCGAACTGCTGAAACTGTTCCGATGTTCACTGTTTCCGCCTTAATCCGATGATGACGCAACTAAAATTACCAGGACTTGCAAGGGAGCGTTGCCGGTGTTGCGAAGACCAAAGTTGCGTCCTCTGTGGTCTGTATAGATTGAGCCCGCCTCTATGGTTGTCTCTTGAGCGTCTTCTGTAAACAGTGTGCCTGAGCCGGTTTGAGGGAAAAGTAAAACACAATTATGGAGATGACTGCGTGCCGGAATTTCCTGTCCAGGCATCATATTGAGCAAAAATGACCGGAAGCCCTCACCACTCGTTACGTCCTGTTTGATAACCTCAGTAGGACTATATTGGTTCATGGAAGATAGTTTGTATTCATTTATCAACATGGACTTATTCTCGATTGGCCACGTCGACCGCTAAAGTTGCTAGGTGCATCAGGTATGACTCGCATATCTGGGGAAAGGTCCTGAAATTTTGAATGTTAGTGAAATGCGGCTTTCTTTGCCTGCAGCAATATCTGCATAGGTAATCCAGGAACAGGTCCGGCGATTAATAAACAATATCCGTGAAAGCTTGATTCTTTGGGCAATGGCATAAATCGGGATATGTAAGTCCAAAAAATTACCGAGACCATACCCGGTTGGTCTCGGTAAGCAAAAATATCGACGGGTGAGCCTGTGACTGTGCTTTTCTATTTTTGCTTGAAAGTTATCTTTGAGCCAAAGCCGTCCTCCGTAATTTCAATGTGCGCTTTGAAGCCCATTGCATGTCCTAGATGTTTCATCCAGGAGCTGTAATGTTCTTGCATTCTCTCTATTTCTTTTTCGGTAAAATCATTGGTGCGCAGGGTTTCGGACCAAACTGCACATTTGTCATTGGTCAAAACTGCACATTCTTCGTCGCCACTGGCACCGGCACTCGAACCAAACATGTTGACTTCGTACTCGGCTAGATAACGGGCAAGGTCCATAGGCGTCTTGACACCGTAGTGTTTAAGCCTATCTGCGTTGACATGAGCCGAAAGCTTCTCCATTTCGTCTATTTCTTTGGCTGAATGCTTCCTGAGAAAATGAATTTTGCCTACGATTTTATGAGAAACCATCTTTACGGCTTCTTCTTGCATCTTCTGTATATCCCAGCTTTGCTTTATTTTTTGCGTCTTCACTGAAGTAGTCATTGCTTAACCCTTTATCCTTTTATCCTTTTTCCGCCCTTTGACCGTTGGAGTGATAGAAGGGCATTTCATGCGGAAGTGCCATTTATATTGGATATGAGTGTGTTTAAATCTGCCTGAGGAGATTACATCGCTCCGGTTAAGCGCTTCGATTTTAGACGATATGCAATCCATCAAGTCGTTCCATGATTTGTCGAATTTATTTGGCGCTTTGGTCACTCTTCATTGATTGTGGAACCATTCATAGTCAGACCCGTCGACTGTTAAACCAGTGTACGCAAACTCCTTCGGTAATATAAGGGATATGACTGTGAAACACCCACAGCTTTTGATCATTGATGTTGGCGGAAGTCATGTGAAAATCGTCTGTACAGAAGATAGGAATGAGCGCAAGTTTGTATCGGGCCCGGATATGACGGCTAAGCAAATGGTGGCTGGGGTGCTGAAGTTAGCAAAGGAATGGAAATACCAGGGCGTGTCAATTGGCTATCCAGGCTCCGTTCTTCACGGAAGGCCTGTGTCCGAACCATATGAGCTTGGTGGAGGTTGGGTTGGTTTTGACTTCGATGGTGCATTTGGCTGTCCGGTTAAATTGATCAATGACGCAGCCATGCAGGCGATTGGAAGCTATCAAGGCGGAAAGATGCTCTTCTTAGGACTGGGCACAGGTCTGGGATCAACAATGATTGTAGACGGTTTTGTGGAGCCAATGGAGCTCGGGCATCTGCCCTATAAGAAAAGTACCTACGAAGATTATTTGGGTAAACGCGGAGTCAAGCGTTTAGGAAAGAAAAAGTGGGAAAAATATGTTAATGATGTCTTAACAAGACTTTTGACGGCACTAGAACCAGATTATGTGGTTATAGGTGGAGGCAATGCCCGGAAGCTGAAGCATTTACCAAAAAGGTGTCGCTTGGGCGACAATGCCGACGCCTTTGAAGGAGGTTTTAGAATGTGGGGAGATACAGCCGCGGCGAAGCGTTCTGGGTTAGCAAAGTCAAAGAAGAAAGCTAGTCCCTTGCCAATGGGTGCACGAGAAAATCTCGCCCCTCCCATTTCGATTCTATCGGCCAAAAGAAAGTGAAACAAATTGGAGCAGTCTGATTTGGTTGCAGCTTCACATCGGCATAGTGGTGGCCGGTTTCTATAGCCTTAGAATCCGTGTCATGGCTTTCTTTCCATTGATCTGTTGTCCAGTGCAAACGAAATGGTGCCGCCGCTTGAATCCTTAATATACTGTCGGATGAAATTGCACGCACCTGACGGTTAAACTTCCAGATTTCCAGTGGTTTTGTTTGGTGTGGAAGACAATAGCGATTGAATACCGCATCGATTAAACTGAAGACGCGCTGGTCGCTTACCGAACGCACCAGTTGCAAGTACTCAGCGTGAGCCCAGGCAAGTGGCATGGCACCTCCAGTCGGACGGCCAAGAAACATAGCTGCTTCAGGCTTGTCAGTTAAAGACCAGACTTGCTCGGGCAGAAGCATGGTGTCATTGGCAAAACCTTCCATGGCTCGGATGTATGATCTTGCGTCCTTCCCCGCCGCCAGCTCATGGTGCCCGCGTTCACCAGTCAAAACCGGCCAGGCATGTCCATATCCCCAGGTCTGATAAGCACTGCCGTCGGTGCGCTGGCCGTAACCGTCGTGATTGTAACGCCGCCAGCAAGGACCATATGGTGTGTCGACACGCAGTAAGGTATCGACTACGGCTAGAGAATCTTCTATTAGGCGGTCTCCTGCTTTGCGTATGCCATAGCGCACCAGTTCAAGAAAACCGGCATCGACTATGTCTCTTGCTACAAAAGCGGTTGGG
>Ga0116230_10003489_pt1 | contig 15363 bp, 10 predicted proteins | sample S1TSphfallax_3_FD_88678 | JGI IMG/M metagenome (GOLD analysis project Ga0116230, IMG submission 88678) | Host-associated microbial communities from peat moss isolated from Minnesota, USA - S1T2_Fd - Sphagnum fallax MG | ecosystem: Host-associated > Plants > Peat moss > Unclassified | place... | reverse complement strand
TCAACCTTCTTAGATGTATAAACAGTTGATCCAAGTTCTCAGTTCTCCATAAGAACAAGATCTGTGAACAAAAATCTATGCATCAGCAGCTCTTGTCAAAATGAAAAAGACTGAAAGGAATGTATTGCTCATCATAAAATGGGATAGATTAATTGCCTTGGATTCTTCTCTTGTTTTGAGGCTTCAGTGCAATAACTCTTTCTGTCTCCTTTATTTAAACTCACATCTTTGTCATACAGGTCTGCTCTTGTCAGGTTGGGACATGGTCAATATGCAGGTGAACAAAGATGAATCCTAGGCATTTGTATGGGTTTAGTGTTCAAGCAACTTCCTTCCCTCCCCTCACACATTTCTTGTTGCATCATGGACAGTGCATCTGCAAAATTCACTAGTTCCTAACCACAACCCTTCCCTCCCCTCCCACATTTCTTGTTCCATCATGAACATTCAATCTGCAAAATTCACTAGTTCCTAACCACAATCCTTGCCTCCTACATCTAGTACTCAACCTTGACATCCTTTTCAGCTCTCTCCCCCACAAAATATTGGTAGTCTTCTCAGCACTCTCCCAGTTCACTCACAACTTGCCCATTGTCCAAGCCAACTAAAAGCACTAAGTGCAAAAGCTTCCAACAACTGTAAGAATTTCCCATTTGTAGGCCCTGCAAATTGAATTCTCCTTGTGTCATGTCTTGTATGTGTCACAGTTAGCTGCCTCTATACTTGCAATAACTCCCCCCAAAAGTGAAAGTTACAGCCCACAAAAAGCCTTATTAGAGAATAATCATTCCTTTCCAGTATCTTACTGTTGCAGCCCATCTTGGAGGTGACCCATACAACAAAACCCAAGAGGAAGTCTGAACCCAAGCTTTGCAGTAATGAAAATGCATCTGCCATGTGCTGCACATTGAATCTTCATAGGAAGAAAGCAAAAAACCCCACAAGGAACAAAGCACAACTACCATTGAGAAGGAGAGAAAAAAACAACTCGGTGACAAGCAGAGAAGCTGGCGGAGACAACAAGGGGACAAGAAGAAGAAGGAGAAGAAGAAGAAGGCTGATGGGGGTGGTAATGATGGTAACAATTGAAGCACAACAAACCAAACCTCTATCCCTCCTATTCCTAGCCCTTGCCTACTAATGGGATTAGCCTAATTGGTCCCCAGCATGCAGTCCTTTCCAGCTGCAATCTCACCCCACAATTGCCATTGTTGTGCAACTCTCTTCCAATGCCAATAGCTCATCTGCTACAGGTGCCTGTGCTCCTGCCTCACTAAAGTGTCAAACCAAACCAGTAATTAAGGCAAAATCTTCAATCCTCTCATGGACACTTTGTTTTCCATTAGTCTCAGCTTATGAGTAGTGCTAGAATTCTCATGGACCCAACTAACTCAAATTTTGGCCTCTTCACTTCAACAATAGGCCTCAAACTGTCTCCCCCTTGATGGATAAAGTAGTATTGGTTTCACTCAAGCCTTTGAAGTGCATCCTGAGTCACTGAAATTGAATCACCTCTAAATGTTATAGCAGCCATGCAGCTTCTGCAATGCAATCCAAATTTATGTAATAGTACCACTTGTGAGTTGATTCCCAACTACTCATGAGTTGTACTGAAGAACAATTTGGATTGCACTTGACTTTTAGACTTCACATTCAAAGAAACATTTCAAAATCTTTGCCATGTACAACTGAATACTATTGCTGCATTATCAACAGCCTCAATGCATGCAACATTAAAGTTGGACAAGGTCTGCATCCTGGTCAAGTTGAGTGTCCCAAACACAGAACTGTGAGTAATCCTGACCTTCCAAGTTATACCCATCATGTTTAGCTCCTTCTCATTCTCCACCTAGTTGTTAACTGGGTGATATCAACAAACTGAGCATAAATGTGCCATATTACACTACAGTCCTAGGTAAGTCTCTTCCCCTCTTGACTCACTAAAAGCTGTACCTCTTTGTCCTACCCACTTCCCCTTCTTCTAAAATAGCCACAAGGATACATCTAGGTAAGTCTCTTCCCATCTTTGACTTGCTAAAAGCTGTACCTCTTTGTCCTACCCACTTCCCCTTCTTCTAAAATAGCCACAAGGATACATCTAGGTAAGTCTCTTCCCAACTTTGACTTGCTAAAAGCTGTACCTCTTTGTCCTACTCACTTCCCCTTCTTCTAAATAGCTACAAGGATACATGGCCTTTTCCATGTTCAAGTTTGATTGCTTTATCTTCAATTTCCATATGCACATGAAGCATCATGTCCACCAAACCATCTTCTTCATGCATCTGTGATGTTCTTAAAAACTCTCTACAAAGTTAGAGAGAAAGGTGGAAGCTGAAGAAGAGTGAAGAGGCAAAGTGCTTGTCTCACTTTATTGACAAATGGGATTAGCCTCCTATGTAGCCTGAAGGTGTCATTCTATCACCTCCTATCAAAACATCTAAATTTCCAAAAAAAATATTATCTTTATGTTTAATTATTTGCACTCTTTTATGAATGTTCGTGAAAACATTTGACTACCAATCAATGATATTTCATCCAACAGTAATTTTTAAAATTGTGTATTGTTTTGCCAAATCATCACATCTTTCATCAATTAATGGTTTAAAGTCATAGATTGATTTGTTTAATGGAATTGATAATCATGAGTGTAGTGTTGATCCATTAATATTATATGCAACTTTTCATGTGCATGCCATTTTAAAAATTGTTTGTTTTGATGGATCTAAATCCTTGTTTTGTTTGAAGTAATATTGAAGAAACCTTGAATAATCACCATTAAAATAAATGTTTTTCTTGTTCCCACACCTCCAATAAAAAAAATGGATAAAGGTTCATTTGGACTGATTCATTTTTTATACAAAATGTCGTAAAAAAGGACATGTTGTTCATCATTTAATGAATGAACCATGCTTGAAAAAATGGAATATGGATGAATTTCATCTTTAAGTAATCACAATGAATCAATTGAAAATTGGTTGTTATTTGCTTTTTTATTCAATTGAATTTTTTTTAATATGTCATTTTTTTCATGCCATGGAGATTTGGTTTGATGACATTTAATACAAAATCTGTGTTTCTTTTTTAAGAATTGATTTGATTTTCATGATTTGGAAAAATTTCCATCCATAATATGTCATTGTTTTCAACAACCAATTTGTGAATTGTCAACTATATTTCATCCCAATCAACTTTTGTAATGTTTGTTGTGTTAGCATTAAATGTATTTAGAAATTCATTTTGAACCATTTGGATGGATAATTCCTTTGCTTTATAGACATCATCCAAATTGAATATGTTTGTTTTTGTGACATTTCATTCATTATAAAAGGTGAGAATAATAATAACAATTATCTATAATGGTTTTCAAGACCTTGTGCTTATTGAAACTAACCCAACAAATGACATTTGATTTTTTGTATATTTTTAAGATTTTGATATCATAAGTTGCAACAAATTCAATAAATGAAATATGAGATAATGAAGTACAACTCAATTGATATCTCGATTGATCATTGAAGAACATTGTATATATGTGGCAATTAATGGCAATTTCGTCAACATGTGATGAGGTTTCAAAATGAAAAGTTCTTTCATCTTCTGGGGATGTATTAATAAATTGGAATGATATTGATGCATGGTGTAATGGTAATGAAAGTATTAAGTAAACAATTAACTATGTAAACATTTGTTGAAGATTTAAAAATATATATCCATTTGTCAAATGCATTGAAAAGCTTATGTTTTTTTTTCTTTACATTTTTTAAACATGGCATGTAATTATTGTGTAACATTTTTATCTACTTTGGTTAAATAAGATGTACAATAATTTGCTCCAACATATAAATCCAATATGATTTGTGCAGATCAATATTTGCTTCACAAAGTTTACCAACAAATCTTCCATATGCATTTGTTCGTATATCTTTGGATTTTGTTTCAAAAAAATTGTTGGTTTTTGTAACCTAGATCTCAAAGCTAATATGTAAGTTTGTTCATCCATTTGTAATATGTTTAGAAAGTCATCAAATGATATGTCTTTTCCCTTGTCCATTTCATTTAATTTGTTAAAAAAAAATTGTGTTTTAAGTTGTAATTTTTTTTGTCTGAATTTAATAATGGACTTGATATTTGTGTGCTACAAAGTGGTGGTAATGGGAAACAAAATCTATGCACATGTTGGTCTTTTTACTGACAAGCTCATTTATGATAGTGAAGTTGGCTTTCACATAAATTTACAAACAATAAATATTTGTCACAAATTATATATTTATCAACAAATGATTCTATTTCATCATTATTATTGATTCCATATATCGGTGCATCTTTTATCCATAAGAATCCGTGATCATGTTCACTTCCTCTAGCTTGTAACTTTGTTACAAAAAAATAATCTTGTAGTTGTCCAAATAATGTATCTATTGATTGTCATAACTTGTGAAAGCATTTCATTTTATGGTCATAGTATCATGCACAAGTTATTAAATCTCCCCTAACAAGTTCATAAATGTCCATCTTCATGTTGAATGTTTGTATTACTTATGTTATTAGAATTTTTTGATTCATGAAGTGTTTTTATTAAATCTATCCATTTACGTTTAGCACTTGTGAAAATGACAAAAAATGTTTAAGGTCCAAGTTGACGAATCATTACAAAAACATTTTTTCTAAGGTGGTATTAATAATATGGAAAAGTACAAATACTTTTAAGTTCCTTATATCCTAATTCCAAATTCAATATTTTATCTAAATTAGGTTTATCAATAACGTCTTTCACAGTAAGATGTTGGCCTCATAATTGTGCTTAATGAAAATGAACCCAAGATGATGATAGAACAAAATGAAATAAAAATTTGATGATTTAAAAATACATATTTGCAATGTGATATCCAATTTTTCTATCTACACAAGTTAATTATGCTTTTGCAATTTTTTGGTAGGAATGATTTAATTTTAATTCAGATGATCATGCTTTTCCAAAAAATAAAGTAAGGTAATTGTATTTTTCACACTTCACATCTCGAAATAACCCTAATGGTTGGAATTCTTTAATAGGATCCACCAAAAAAAAAGGTTTCACGTGCTTCATAAAATATTTGTTCAATTTCTTTAAAAAATTGTACTAATGAATATGTTGATGTATTTTTTACTACCTCTTCAAACTAATCCATATTATCCTTGTTTAATATAACATTGTAAAAATTTGTAGGTTCATTTTCTTCTATTATCTTATTTGATTCAAATAGGTTTGCCCAATCTTTTCTTATTGATACTTTTGCTTCTTTGTAAATTGGGGTATTAGAAAGAACATGCAATGATTTCATTATGACTTTAGGTTGCACATAACCCAACAAATAAGGAGATTTGTATTCCAATTTTTTTTTAATGCAAATCACAATTATTGATTCACAAGCTATAAGTTGAGGTAGAATAGTTTACATTTTGTCAACATTTGCTAGAACATTGACAATATTACCTTGGATGCCATATTGAACCCCAACCATTTAATTGGTAGATTTGAACAAATGCCATTCAGCATGCTACAAGACATTTTTCTGATTTATTCAATGCCATAATAGAAGATTTTTTTTTTTCATTATAGATGTGTTTATGCATTAAAATGACATTGTTAATTTTGTTGGTATTCGATAATTGTTTGCAACTCTTGCAAATTAACACATTATCAAGTTGTAATGTTTTATCAATAGGAATGATTGATTCTATCATTTAAAAATAATAATTAATAATATGTTTACTTGGTGTTTAAACCATAGTATTTGGCAACATATGCATGAATATTTTGGTGTACAATCTTTTATGTTGTAAAAATATTTAATGATTGGTGACATTGATTTTGTCTTTTTAACCCCCATATTTTGTGTTCTTTTTCATAATGTTTGGATGCGTTGCAATATTTGGTTATCATTAAGATTCAAGTTAGAATGTGAATGTTGGAAATTTTTTTAATTATGTTTTGAATAGATTGGTTTGTGTTGTGGTTTAACATGGATTGTAATGTTACATTTGTTGTATTTGTACACTTGAATATTTGTCTTTTGTCTATTAAATTTGACACTTTAGATGTTTTACTTTTGAAATTTTTGTTTTTGTTAACTTCCTTTGTCTTTTTTGTATTTTTCATAGTAATATGTTGTTGATGTTGTAAATTTGGTTTTATCATGTTTTCATCATTTTAGAATTTTTTTGTGTTTATGTTTTCTTTTACATCATAATTTAAATTCACATTTTGATTATGAAGGAATTCTTTTCCTTTGTTGTTAAATTTTTATTTTTTTTTGAATTGTACTTTGGATAATGTATTCTATATCAAGTTTTGATTTTTTTTTCTTTTGTCGTAAATATTTCAAATGTCATTGTACTTGAATTGGATTTAAATTTGTATCATTATATTGCTCACAAAATAATTTTGTAATATTTGATATAATGAGGTTAGGAAAGTTTTTATCAAGTTCAAGTAAATATTCATTTTGAATAAGTGTCCAAGGCTTTGATTTCTGAATTTTTAAGAATAATTTTGTTTTTATCTTTCAATTATGTCAAATGTCAACTTATTTGTCAAGGTGTTAAATTCAAGTTTAGATGTTGTTTTTGAAATGCAATTATGGTATTTTGAGTGGTTGATAGTGGGTTTTCAAGTTTTATATTGGTCAAGGTGTTATCCATAATTCAAGTTCAAATATAAAAAAATTCGTTGGAACATTGTGGTTTTTTTTATTTTTATTTTCAAGAGAAGGTTCAAGTTGTTCAAATGGTCTATTTGTTTTAGATAGTATGCAAACATTTGATAAAATTTGGTTGTAATTTTTTGGTTATTTTTCTAAATTTAAATCATAAAAGGATGGAATGGGGTTTTTTTGTATTGAAATATTGTTATTAAAATTTGGTCCCCATTTTGTTTTTGAAATTTCACTTTGCAAATTGGATAAAATTATTGTTTCAATAGGTTCAAAATGTTGATCCCCAAGAGCCAAATGTATGAAAAATGTTAGATTACATTCTTCTACAAATTTTGTCATTATTCAAGCACTTGTTTTGCACCACACATGTATTGGTCTTTGTAAGTATTGCAATAGCCAAAAGATTGTTGTGGAATCTTCCCAAAGGCCAGTATTGGTTGCATTTTGTAACATTTTGTTAAGATATGTTTCTTTAGTTGAAGCTTGCCCATTGTGTAAATCATGCAAAAATTATGGATACAATTATAATTGTTTACAATGCATGGCAAGTGGTGTTTGCATGAGTAAACAATTTCTAAGATAATTCATAGTAAGGTGAAAGCATGATAAAATATACAACAAAAATAGCTATGAGTAGTTACAATCATATTTTTACACATAAATGCAAGTAAAGTCAAAACCTTTTCAACCATTGTCAAACCATCATGGTGCACAATATTGAGTTTATACTATGTTGTATTCAAAGTTTGGAAAACTTTAGTGTACTAAAAGTAGGTCAAAACTATTTTTGAAATTGACTAATGGAATTGTGTTAAAAATATTTTTACATTAAAAGATTGATATATTATTATTTTTACCTTGGAAGTTGAAAGTGCATGAGTAAATTTTAAATGGCGATTAACCAAGAAAGTAAAAAAATTCAATATTTCATCTACTTGAAGCCTACTTTGTTTCTTTGGGCAACTTAAAAAGTAAAAACAAATCTACTTGAATTTTTCAGAAATCTATTTAAATCTATTTTAAACATGTGATTCTTCAATATCATTGACATTAATTCAAAAAACATGTTTATATTGATCATTAAATTAAACAACATTTCAAAATTTGATATGTTAAGGCTTGATTTATGGTTACTTTACACTTTTTTTAATAAGGATTACAAAATGAATACTTGATCATGCTTTCACTAACATTAATCCACAATGAAGAAAGGGTCTTCAACTTTTTTAACATGTATGATATAAAATCAAATAAACAATCACCAACCTTATACACATAATTAGAAACACGCCTAAATTGATATGAATGGAAAACATCATCAATATTTGTACATGATTCCATGTTTATTACTTTAATATCAATTGTCAAAATATGAAATTTTGAATAATTTGATGATTGAAATATGTATATTTTGAATTTGGTATATGCCTTGAAGTTTCAATTGGAAATGTAATGTCAAAAATTTGACCAAAAATAAAATGTCATAATTATGATTAAAACATTGAATATTAGAAAATCTAACCAATAACCTTGGAAGATTTAATGGAATACGTGTTTTGTAAGAATGATTCAAAATTGTAAAATGATAGAGCAATATATTATTTAACCATCATAAATCCTAAATTCTAAAAGGAAAAATACTTGAATCTAGAATTTCAAAAAAACTTCAAAATCTTAACCTTAAAAACCCAAAAACCTAAAACTAGCAATCCATTTTACATGAATCAATGAATAAAACAAAAATATATGTACAAAGAGACAAAAATATATATGTAAGAAAAAATTAAGATATGTTGTATAATGGGAATATAATGTTTAAAACCTAGTATTACTTGTTTTATTTCAAAAGAAATACCTATATAAATATACAAGATATGATCTATCAATTATTATGTAAGCAAAAACTTATAATGAAAATACAAAAAAATGACAAGTACAATTTTGGCATTATGTTGGTTCATGAGAGTAGAATCAAAAATCCCAATGACAAGACTTATAATTTGCATTGTTTTCAATAAATAAACTTGAATGTTCACCAATCTATACTTAAGAAATTTGAATGTTCATCAAATTTGTAGGAAGTTGTTCACTTGTAGAATTCAAATTCTCACAAGTCTTGAAGAATGTTATATCCGATGGCCTTTTATGTGGGACTCAAAGAAAAGTACAATGTGCCTTGATGTTTTTGATTTCTTGGAAATAACCAAGACGATTTTTCTTGTACTCATGTATAATGAACAAAGATATACTTGTAATTACTTCAATCCAAAAACCTTTCAAAAAAAAAAAGGGTAATGTTGTTTATTTTTACGATTGTGCATTGGATGGAAATCTCTTGGGACACCTTTCAAATTCCTTTGCAAGTGCTACAATAATAATCTAATGAATTTTACAACAATCTCAAATTTGTAAAATTATAGTTTTTGCAAACCATTTTGAAAGGTGCCACACTTGAAAATGTCATAGTGAACACACACCTAGGATCTGCACAAACAATTTTGGAATGTATCAAATGTTTTTACAAACTTCCAAACTAAAATAAAACATTAACCCAACACACCTTGCGAAAAAAAATTGCTTATAAAAGAAAAAAAAAAGTAAAAAAATTGTTCAAAATTACCCCCAAATTAATTTGAAAACTTGTTCCATTAGTCAAAACTTTGTGGATTAATTCAAGTTTTTCATGAGCTTCTGTGTTTAAAATTGGAATGAGGATGATGAAACTTGATGTTGATATTAATTTCACCTTACTGTATAAAGTAAATGCAACAGTTTTCAAAAGAGTTGTGGTTAGTACACCTATTACAAACACACCTACCAACTATTTGTAAGTAGAAAAAAATTCTTTCCAATGGGAAAAAGTTCTAATATTTGATGGTCTTGTCCCATCAACAATTAAAAAATTCATATTTTTTGTTCATTGAACCATGAACTTGCATGACCACGACATCAATATGAACAACGTCATGTTGAACTCTACAAACTACAAAATCTGTAATCAAATGGTGATGCATAAACATGAGTTGAACAAGGAAAATAGGAATTTCCATAATCTCGGTCATAGATGAATTGACTTTAATTACATGAAGATTATTCCCATGTTTGTATTTTGACTTAGCACCACAATTGAAGTTAATGACCTTTATGCATTTTTTAACATGAATCTTGTCAAAGTGATGAGGTGCAAATGCCTTTGAAATCACCAAAGTAATTGTTTGAAATCCCTTGTGATCCATTACATCTGCCTAAAGACATTTATATGTAAATTTCCCATGGTTCCAACTACCATACCTATTCATCACCTTACCCTTGAAACAAGCACCTTGCATCTTAATTGCAACATCATCAATATTCAACACAATAAATTCTTTCTCCCCTTTCATTTTTTTGTAGGATTACATGAAGAACTTGCTTCATTAGCACCCCTCTCTGCAATTTCCCTTTGGCAGCCATGATAACAAAACAAAAAAACCTCTCATAAGATTAGGGTTAAAATGAAAGACCCAAATTGGTGTTATAAAGACATGAAATCAAAATATGAGCATGAGGTCCCAAAACACATTAACCATACTACAAAGATATGTTCAAAGTTTCATGAAGTATGATGCCTAAAAGAAAAAAAGAACATGACAAAATGAGCCACATGATATTTTAGATACTTTTAAGAACAATCATATATGTAAGATTTTAAAGATATTTAAGATCAATGAACATTTTAAATCTCAATGTTTCTAAATATCTTGATATGATATTTATCATTATTCTTAAATATTTTATCTATGTCATTCATATATAGATTGTACATGTATTTGAGAATTGGCTATTTAGGTAATTCATAACCTCCCCATTTATTGTAGTTCTCACCACATTAAACCTATTTTGAGCTCCTACATATGGAGAATAAGCAACATTGTTTAGAAATATTAGCATCCGTGGCATTCACTAAATTTCACGACTTTGACACAATTAGGTGATTCATTTGTTTCACTAAAACAAAAATAAAATTCATGATGATTCCACAATGAAATATTAGTTTTTGGACTTCAATTTTTTACTCTCCAAAGGTTTCAAAACTTTCATAGGCATAGGCCTTCTTTCTAGAAACCCAACAGTGCAAAAATCACACCAAACCAACAACATATAATGTGACCATAATAAAATTTCAAAACATCTTATAAATTTTATTTTAAATCATTGCATTGCATGATGTCATGCCTTTATGGCGTGACATTTGAATTTGAATGATGTCACGTGATGTCAAGATTTTCTTTAAAAAAAATTTTGAAAAAAAGATTCAAATTTCTATTTCTATTTTTTTTTTTCAAAATTCTTTTCCTCTAACGTCACAATGTGCTTATTCACATCATGTTGTGTGTATTCACATTGCAACATGAATGGCATCACATGACATCACATGTTTTTAAACAATTTTTTTTTCAAATTTTTTTTCATGTTGCTACATGCCTATTCACATCATGATGTATGATAAAAAAAGTTTGCAAATTTTCTTTTGTAAAAATATTCTTTTTTTAAATTGAATTTTTTTCAATATTTTTTCAAGTCTTCACATAGTGGCATGTGCTTCACATAGTGACCTTGCAATTTTTTTTGCAATTAAAAAAAAAGGAAGCAATGGTTATGCCTTGGAACGTGCCCTAATAGGACTCAATACCATTGGACAAAACAGTATTTTCCTCAACCATTCCTAGGTGGAATGGGTTGTGCCAAGCCCACTCCATTGTACAAACAATACTTATTTTAATATTAAGTACTAAATGTCATATTTTCACCAAATAGGCATTGCTTGATCTTGGATGGTCATGGTAACCCTAGGTGCCAATGGAATTGGGTTGGATATATTGACATAACCAATTAAAATATTATATCATAGTGATATAACTAATTTCAGTGGCTTGTCAGGTCTATGATCACCAAAGACATTTGGCTATATATATGAAACATTTTTTGATGACATAATATATACAAAATCATTATTATGTTTATCTTTGTAATTTCAATATGGTATCAAAGTGCAATTTGGCCACAATTAATTTTGTCATAGTACAATGTTTTAACTTTTGATTGAGAGAACATCATGTCAAGATCAATTTTAAGAATGTGATTTGATCAAATAAGTTATGATTGACATCAAACATCTAACAAAAGAATTAAAAATTTCTCTTTCAAAGAATTGTTTAACTTGGACAAATTGTTGTTATCTGAAAAATATCATCTGGAAGGCATCTTACAATGCTTTCAAAATCAGAGTTAAGCAAACAAGTTAGTGTTTGAGCTATCAAAAAGACCCATAAAATAACTAAGACCATGGTCTGGTGCAAGACCCAACCTTTAACCCTTCAAACTTGTCTAATTGGGTATGAGGTATAAAAATTATTTCAAAGCATTGTACCTGACTGTGACAACAAAGTTTGACAGAGCGTACATTCTAGGTTTTATGTTTTTAGGTTTTCTTTCAGGTCTTTCTTCAGATCTTCCATTCTCAAATGCAAACAATGGCTATTGCTGAGCCTGTAATGTTATTTGATTACTATCAACCACCTCCGTCATCCCACACTACTACTACCCTCTTCCAAAGACACTAGTAGTGGTGCACAACATAACTTGAATCCAATCAATCATGTTTTGCTGGTCACTGCCATGAAAGAACTATGATTGAACAAAACCTCAACAACAAAACCCCACAGAAAACATATTAAAATAGAAACAACCAAAAAGCCTTAAAAAAAAAAAACTGGACACACAACGTAGAACATCATTTCAAACCAAGAAAAAAAAACTCTTTGCCACCAATGTACCTTCAGAAGAAACAAAAAATCTGCCGCGAAACAAGACCCTAAAACGATGGCTACATACCTATGATGTTGAAACAACATGGTGCATATTCCACTTGCTCTTATTGTTCCTCAACATTTCTGTTCAACTCTGGAAACGTTTGACTACTTCAACATTTTGGATTCCTCTTCCCACTTTGCCTTCGACTTGGCTTGCTCCTCCATTGCCACGCACTGCAACCTACGAAACTTTTTTTCTCCTGCCTTGTTGGACTTTTGTGAGTGGAATAATGACATCACATTGATCATGATAAGAAGGAGAGTCAACAACACAACTGGGATTCCAAAATATGAATCTATCCACACCATTGTTATAAGAAGGAGAGCCAACAATACAGCTGGGTTCCCAAAACATAAGTCTACCCACACCTGCATCTAACCCCATTTTGTTTCCTCCACGATGTGACGACATCAAGCGCAGAACTCAATTGATCGATGCGGGCCATCACTATGCTTTTCAAAGAAAGAGCTTTCTGAACTTCAACCCTAAACGCACAGCCAAGAGGATGAATGAACAACATTTTAAACTAAATTTCAAAGAATCATCCAACCTATGAAGTAGGGGCCAAAGTCCCTTGCCCCCTACTGTACTCTATAATGAACTTTAATACTATATCTCTGCCTCCCAAAGGCAGGGCCAAAAAAGTGTTTCATATCCACACCTCAATATTTACTGCATAATAATGCATTGGTGGGTGCGAGTTGACCAGTGCACTATTGGATGGAACTCATTGTAACTCAATTTGTGGATGAACCTTCTGATTGAAATAGCCTGAGTATAAGTCAAAACTTTTTTTTCCCGTCCACTAGTAAGTTAGAGCTGATGTGTCTAGGTCAGTGAAGAGATTGTGTTGCAAACAAAAGCAGCAGCATCTTTGGTGTTATTTGAAACTAGTTTTTAACCAGTGTAGCATGTGTCACTGGGACAGGACTATGTAACTGCTCCAAATGTGAAAAGGTTTCTAACGATGGAGCCCAATTGTGAAAATTTTATATAAAATTAATTTCCAATGACAAAAATAACTCAAAATTCAATATCTCCCTCACCTTATGTCTAAAAATTACGAAATTGCCTCAAAGAAATCCACTCATCAAAATGTGTAAAATATAGACATTAAATTGCACATCCATTTTTGCACATTTTTATAGTATTCACTCTCTATACTTAGAGTTTTTTCAAGTTATCTTGGTTTCACTAGAATTTGCAGTAGATGGTATCATAATATCTAAAGTGACATGAATTATTTCTCATGAAGTCAAAAGTTTTATGCTTTTTAAGACCCTAGAAGAAAGGTGAGCTTAAGCCAACCCATGACATGAAAATTGTCAAATTTTAGCATTGTTGGAAAAAGCCGGGGTCCAAAACCAAACAAAGAACTAACTACTTGAGGGTTCAAGAGGTTTGCCAGTGTATACTATCAAGGAGCAACCTAGGATGAGTTGCCATTAACATTATTTGATGTTTTGTCACAACCTGTTTCATCAAGTTGTGGGTATGGAGAAAGTCAATGAATGGGAGGTGCTGAGGCCTAACCACCCTAATCATGCTGGAATGAGCATACAAATATATTGAGAAAATTACAATTACATCTAAATGTGGGAATGTGGGTGTAGTAACAAATATCTTGGACTTCTGAGTACAACAAAATTTTCTCACTGGTGTAAGAGGTCACTATGGCTTTCTTTGTTCTTAAGATAGCAAAAATTCATCCAGGGATGTGCAGATTATGAGGGTGATCAGCTTCATCTGGATTTTCGGTTATAGGCAAATGAAAGGTACCTGGATTTCAAACATAGACACGAAGCACACTTGAGGACCGACAAAACCCACCTGGGGTGGCAGCAAAGATGGCTGCAATGGCACCAGGCATAGTGTAGTTGAGCATTTTTAGATGGAATAAGAAGCTTACAAAATATGAGAAGGATGGGCAATCTGAGGAGGTGATGCAACCTTTCTGAAGAATATGACAAGAAGGAATGATTCTTGAAAAAATCACTTTTGTTCAAATGACTAATGCATGTGTTGGTTTAGGAGCACATGAAGATGGTAAGGGTTTGTTCATGAACAGATCATTCAAAGTGGTGGTGGTGGCTTTAATTTTTTTGTGGAGAATAGTTTGGTTGGCATATATGTAAAATGCAGGAGCATGACAGATGCTTGGAGAGTGTTCCACAAGATGCCATCTCAAAATGTGGTCACTTGGACTGCCATGATATCAGGACATGTGCAATTCTGGCAGGGGCAGTAGGCACTGGAACTATTTCAAAAAATGCAACAGGAAGGCATGTGGCTGTATAGTGTTACTTTTGTGGGGGTGCTAAATGTGTGTGCTAGTGCAGATGCACTTGAAGAGGGCAGGTGCACTCATGAGCAGATCATGGAAAGTTTATGTAAGTCTGATATCTTTGTGGGGAATATCTTGGTTGACATCTATGTGAAATGTGGGAGCATGGAGGAGGCTTGGAGAGTGTCCGACAAGATGCCAGGTATCAAGTTATGGTGACTTGGACCACCATGGTATTGCAACATGTGAAATGTGGGGCAGGAATGCACTGGAACTATTTCAATAAACTGCAATAGGAAGGTGTGTGACAACATTGTTGGATTGCTGAATGCTTGTGCTGGCATTTTTGCCCTTGAAGTGGACAGGTGTTCTCATGAGCAGATCGTTCATAGTGGATGGGATTCAGCTGCCTTCGTGGACAGTAGCTTGTTTGACATGTACTCAAAATGTGGGAGCTTGAGAGGATACTTCAAGAGTGTTCAACAAGATGGCATCTGGAGATGTGGTCACTTGGAATGCCATGATTGGGAC
>Ga0116230_10003488_pt1 | contig 15364 bp, 9 predicted proteins | sample S1TSphfallax_3_FD_88678 | JGI IMG/M metagenome (GOLD analysis project Ga0116230, IMG submission 88678) | Host-associated microbial communities from peat moss isolated from Minnesota, USA - S1T2_Fd - Sphagnum fallax MG | ecosystem: Host-associated > Plants > Peat moss > Unclassified | place: USA... | reverse complement strand
GGGAGTCAAACTGGCAGTTTGACTCCCGACCACTAAAAGTCGGGAATCGATGCCTTCCCGACATCCGATCTGAGCGTGCGACATGGCGTTGAAAAGATCTCGACGAGGGCTACAACTTCGGTTCAGACCTCATCGAGATCCAAGTCTGCAGTCGAGAGTTATGGCGGTTCAAAGTTCCGGGAGTCCCGTCGAGACGATTTCGGGACAATTTCGGGACTCCATTTCGGGAGTCCCGGGAATTTGTGCCACTTGGATGTAGGTGCAGCGGAGCGTCACAGAGTAGACTATATGGGGGATGGTGGTGACATCCCCCGAGTCCGGGCCGTGGTGAGTCTTGTGGTCCGAAGTGCCCGTGGTTTGTCCTAACACCAAAGGGTGTCCCGGAAAGAGAACTAACCACTTGGGTGGTTTGTTTTGATGCAGATTCAAGCTTGATCAACTAATACCTCTTCCTAGTCTAATCCCTGGGCTCCCAACATGGATGTTTAAAATAAAAGGTTTTGTGGATTAGGGGTCAAATTATCCCCTTGAAGGTTGGTTGGATGACATCACTTTAATCCAAGTTGTGAAAAAAACTTTAAAACATTTTAAGCATTAATTTTTATGAACAATTAGAGTTTCGAAAGGTCAAGATTAAGGCTTTCTAAACTTTTGCAAAAAGGCTAACAAAACCCCTCACAAATTAAGGTTTCAACATCTTCGAATCACCCAAAGTTCTAAATAATGGTTGTAAAGATGCAACCAAAGATACAAAACCCAAAAGGGAAAAGAAGTAACAAAAAAATGAAACCAATATTCATTTTTTAAACCTCATATAACCTCAATCCAACTTGGGTGCCATTAGATGATTAAATGTTCATTCAATCGCCATTGGATGGTCACATGTTCATTTGTTGTTAAATCTAAACAACTAGTAACTAAAATTATCATGGCCCCATCTGATGGTAATGGAATCAATTGCAAATGGGTGAATGCACATTAAGGTGGCTCATTTTTTGTCTCTTTTTGGACTTTCTACAAAGTGTACTCTATTCAAGTGCCACAAACACATTATAAAATCATCAATTTAAGAAAAATATTTGTGGATTAAAATTGCCAGCTTGAATAAAAATATTTGTTGAGAGGTGAAATTCAATAGACATACACCAATCGTATAGTAATGGACTTTTAAATATGAACTATGTTTTGGGTTCTGCATTAACATTCAAATGCATTTTTTGCTATGATTTCATCTCAATGTTTTTTATTGGGACTCAATATATGATACATGATGGAAAAAAAATTATGGATTGAAAAAAATTACAACAAAAACTTTAACCAACAAATAACTATGGACTTTTGAATGACCAAATTTGGACCTCATTCTCCTAAATCCCTATCTTGGTCATTTTTTGTTGGATTGATTTTTTTCCCCCTAACATGTATGTTAAAGAATTGTGTAGATGGGCAACCTTTCATATGGACTTTATTAATTGATTAATCACCACATATGGCCCATCCAAAATTGATATCTAATTTTTTTTTCCATTGAAGTGTTAAAATATGGACTTTTGGGATTGGGACTCTTGTTGCTTTTGAGTCACCCTAACTTGCATCTACCCAAATGTCTAATGGTGATTGAACTAATTGTCTTTAATGGTGATAAAAAATGGAAGAGGCTGGCAATTGAAAATGGAAATGGGTAACGACCAAAATTTTATAAGTTTGACAACCAAAATGACTTGACATCCATTTGATGATGATCAAAAGGTCACCACAACGATACAATGTTAATTGAATTGATATATTTGGCTTTAGTCACCATTGAGTTTTTTTTCCCTTTTTTTCTTTTCTTCCTTCTTCTTGAAAATGGGGGGTGATTGTTTCTCAAAATTTTGAAAGTGGCCCAAGTATGTGAAAATCAACTACAATAATATCTAAAGGTTCAAGCAAGAAGATTTTGAAAAAATAAAATCATGGGTAATGTCTATAAATTTTTATATTAACTTGTGGGGGAATGCCACTATTCTTTATTTCACAAAATGTGCATTTTTATATTCTTAACAAAATTATGCACTTTTATGATGGACATTGTTCTTATTTACGGTCAAATTTTGTTGAAGTAGTCTTATGTGTTATAAACATGAAGTTCTTTGGGTATGTCCTTGTATAACAAATTTTTTGGCATATTGAAAACATTTAAAGCATATATGCATGGGTAGATGCAAGGTAAGGTGGATTAAAACTAGTAGATAAATAGTCCTCAATAGTCCCAAAAAAAGACTAAATAGTAGGGAGCAAGAAAATAAGGGGGTTTATGTAATAGGGCCAATTTGACAAAAAATGACGTGAATTCAATCATTCCCATTCGTCAAAGTCATTTAGCTAGAAAATTTGAAATGTACCTACTACGTTTTTGTCAAACTCTTAGATGATCCTCACCATTAATCTAGGTGCAGGTGTTGGACATCACGCATAGTTCTCGTGGTCATCTTTCTCACTTGTGTACTTCAATCATCACATCGATTGAAATGTGTGTGAACTTATATGTAGTGCAAACAAATGCACATGACAATATAGTTCTAAGGTTGATTATTGAATTTGTTTTACTCTTTTCCCATGTCGACTAATGAAAATGCAAATGTTAATGGTAGTTTAATTTGTCTTCATGCAAATGTTAGTCTTTGTAGAAGTTTGGGTGGCAACCTGGGCACAAACCTTTACAAGTTGAAGAAGGTGAAAATAGAAGGAACTATGTCTTCTTGGGTTGATCCTCTCTACGACACACCACCTATCATCATCTTTGATAAGAAACAACATGTTTTTTGAAATCAATTTATTGAACAATACCACATTTGTGGTAAGGGTCCATCACCTAAATGTCTCAAGCTTGGTAAGGATTTTGAAGAGGTTGAAGTAGAGGCATTGTTTGGGCCAAGTATTAGTAGGAATGGCTATCAATACTCATGGTCAAATGATGAGGTGTTGATAGTTGAGGTTGAAAACTTATGGACGATTGCACACCAAAGAACAGAAGTTCCAAACATTCGCATGATCAATAAGGTGGAAGCTCAGGGTTTTTTTTGTTAAAGAAAAGGTCAAGACGTCAACTAGGTTGTGTTTGTAGTTGACAATTCATGATCAACTCAAGAGGATACAATATCTAGAGGGATCAAAAGGTGGGAATACTTCTAAGGTGGGAAGTATGGAGGTGGGAGATTTGATATTCTTGGTGATTATGAAGGTGTCGACCTAGATGGAGAAGATGAAGAAGACACTCAAACAAATGTAATGGCTCAACCACGTAACTGGAATCATCATGTGGATGAGCTGCAACTCATAACGTGCATCACAAAGTGGCAAGAACATATTATTGTTTTAAAAAAAGATGGGCTAGAATTAGAAGATATTTTGTCATCCTTTTCAAAAGTCAATGATGATGTTGCTACAAAACTTTAGAGGATTTTGGACCAAATTAGGGATCAAAGAGGGCTATTGGCAGGGGTAGATGGTGAGTTCTTGCAATTACAAAGAAGTATGGACACCCTAAACTTGAAATTTTAGGATCTGTGATCTTGGGGAAAACACACAAGACCCACACTTGTGGAGCAAAGAATTTTCAATGGAACTTGGATGCCCATGGCCTTATGCTTAAATCCTTCAAAATTTTGTTGGAAACAACAAAAGATGAACACGCTTAGGTTTCGGCCAAAAATGCAAAAACATATGAAGCTTGGACAAGCTTAGTCACAAAGGTGGATATCTAGAGGTGACAAAAATTTACAATTTGCGCCCAGGTCCAATGTATGAAAAATGGGAGCCAACATCCAACAATCACACCATCAATTTTGCCATTCATGTTTTTGGTTGATGATCATGGTTTTCCAATTTTTACTTGTGAATTTCTCCTCTTGCCATGTCCATTTTGTAATAAAAGCTTTGCACTTGCATGGGATTGTAATCTTATTTCTTGTAAACATGTTAATTATTCCTAGTGTGCAATTTACTCATTTTTCACATTCTTCAAAATGTCTATATTGTGAGGATGACATGCATGCAGATTGGTGCATACTTTCTAGAATTAAAAAGTTGAGTTTGGATGACATTGGGGTCATGGAAGGATATTGGTTAATATGCAAGTACTTACAAGACCACCATGCCAATTTGAAGGTATGTGATCAACTTATTTGTTTTTGAATGCCATTACAATCTCTTGAAATGTTCCAATTTGTTGTCCATCTATTTAAATTTGAGGTTTTATTTCTAAGTATAATCCATTTTGTCTCTAGATAACACGATTCCATTATGTTGTGGTCAATATAAGTTTGATGTTATTTACTGGTTGGACACATTTGCTAATTCCACCACTGCCATAGCTAAGTCCATCTATAATGCTTAAACTCGCATGCTACACGTGTAGACCACGTTGTGCACATGTCTTCATTGTCATAGTGCATAATTTTGAATCTAGCACTTATAGATCCAAATAAATATCTTCAAGTCCATAAAAATGTAGTACAATTCCCCATCTTTTACGGTGGAAACCAAATGTTGATTTAAGTTCATAACAATCCATTCAAATTTTGATGTTATCAAACATAATCCATGCATAGTTTGGTCAAGTCTTTAATTAGTTCAAAATTTCTAATATAGTCTAGAAAAAATTGTAACAATCTTCGACACTTGGTTCCATCTAGGCTTAATAGTCTAAAATTGTTGATTATAGTCCATACAAGCCCATATTAGTCCTTTGTTGCTTTGGTCACATCCTTAATAGTTTAAAATTGTTGATTATAGTCCATACAAGCTCATATTAGTCCTTTGCTGCTTTGGTCACATCCTTAATAGTTTAATTGTTGATTATAGTCCATACAAGCCTATATCAATCCTTTGACACTTTGGTCAAGTCCTTTAATAGTTTAGAACTATTGATTATAAGCCATACAAGTCTATAATAGTCCTTTGACACTTTGGTCAAGTCCTTTAATGGTTTATAATTGTTGATTGTAGTCCATACAAGCCTACATAAGTCCTAGGACACTTTGGTCAAGTTCTTTAATAGTTCATAATTGTTGATTATAATCCACACAAGTCTATATCAATCCTTTCACTCCATGTATCTCCATTTCCTCATTATTGATTTGTGGCAATTAAATTCAACAATCTTAAAAGTTCATGCAGATGGGTGTGTTCCCCCTAAAGTCCATTAATAGTTTAAGATCCTTGAATAAAGTCCATATGAGTTTTGAACAATCCAAGTTTCCCCATTTAATCACTTTTGATTTGACATCTTGTTGTGGTAGATCCACTTTGGACTTCTATATCTTTTTCACTTCAATGTGGTCATCATCAACCAGTTCCTACAAAGTCTAACACCATTAGACCATTTGTTGGGAGCATTAAACTAGCAACTACATCAAAACCACCAATTGCATTGCATAGAGCTATAACATCTCCCTTTAAGAATGTGCAAGTGCAAAATGATGGGGTTGTTGGCTTTGCACAACCACCCCAACATGGCCCCCAAGCCTAGAAATGGAAAAAAGGGCTGAAGAAAAACTTGGAGTTAGATAATGCCAGCCAAGAAGACCCCAAAGGTATTGAAGAAGACTTGCACGAGGAAGAGGAGGAGGAATTGACAGGTTCATCAAACAAAGGGAAATCAGTTAAAAAACTTCCTAATGATTAGATTGTTGAAAGCCCTCTTAAGAAGAAAAAGAAGGCTAAAACCCCAATTGCTCACAAAGTTTTTGTATATACCAAGATGAGGGTTGCTAAGCACATCACAAGACATGGCAAAGCAAAATAATACAAGCCAAATACAAGTTTCTTGTAAAATGTTCCAATTTTTCCAAATTAATTTAAAAGCATTTGAGTTTTATTTTTTCATAACATTGTTACTGTTTTTGTTCTAGGTTGCTTCTTTATTGGCATTGTTTTTGCCATTGTGAGGTAGATGCATTTTTTTTAAACATTAAAAATATTATGGTAATCTTTGGAGTATGAAACACCTTTTGCCACAAGACCATAGCCACCATTGGCTAATAATAAAAAGGTTTAAAGGACAAAACCTAGTTCAAGTCAATTACCAAAAAAAACAACATCATCTACTCAAGGAAAAAATCCACACATGGATGTTGATTAGTGTAAACCAAACATTTATGAATTTACATGGAAATTATATTTTGGAAAGATTTGTAAATAATACCACATCTTCTTTTTGAATTTGTTGAATATTTTTTTCATAAATAATTGTAAGATGCATGGAGAAACCCATGCCCAAATTGAAGGGTCATTATATTGGGTTCAATGTCTATGGTCATTGTGTTCAAGGATCCGAATGCACGCATCTACTAATCATGTGAAGTTGTTGATTGATCTATTGGGGCATTTGACAACCATCCATTGAACCAACTCTTGATCCTCTTTTATGTCTTTCAATTTGAGCATGCCCTTCACCATGTGCACACAACTCTTTCACCACATGGCCCAAAGGAAAATGTGATATCGTTCACCCCATATTTAACCCTACCACTCACTTCCATATTTCCCTTTGTGCAAAGGGGTTTGCCCAATGGTTGGCCATTGTGAAGGAAGTGACAAATGGGACAGTTGTCAACTGATTGGGGAATGCCCAAGTTTAAGGTTTAGGGTTACATGGGTGTTCCCACTAAATTTGAATTTTTATTTTGGGATTCTAAGGTGACCTACCCCCCCATTTTTTAAGGTTTTGATTATTGTAGTGCGTTTATTTTTCCCTAATTGTTCACCATTTGCAAGATATAGGGGGTATCAAAATTTCGAAGGGGGGCTAAATAGATGAAAGGTTTAAGGTTTATTTTTATTGAATTTCAAAGTTTGGAGTTGATGTGCCCCCCCCACCCCCCCATTTTCAAAGGTTCTGAATCTAGTGGTGTGTTTATTTTTGCGTAGATATGTACCGTTTGGAAGATATAGAAGCTTTAGGGTTTTGGGGTTACATAGGTGTTTCAACCTAGTTTTAGTGGGTGTTAGAAATTACTAACCTCAAAAAAGCTTTTGCTTTGGGGAGAAATTATCAAGACTATTTTTTAGTGGCAGCTGATGATAATTGTAAGTTCATTGATTTGAAATCTATGAACAAGAATATAGATTTTTATTGGAAGTAAATGCCATCAGAGTGTTAAGACTCATGGACTTGGAAGGTGTTAAGACAAATTGAATGGCACCTAAAGTAAATTGTCTTGTCAATCGTAGGTGATGATAATTCAAAGGTTATTAATCCAAAGAATATGAACATGACACATGTTTGAATATAACTAAGCAAATGCCATCAAAATGTTCTATAGGATCATAAATCTCATGTGTTGTAAAGAACATATTAAATGTTGAAATTTTTTACAAATTTGTTTTATCGATGGCAAATGATCCCATTTACAAACCCACTATATTAATAAAAGGATGTATTTACATACCAAGAAAATACAATCAAATTTGCTTCATAGGTTCACAAATCTAAGAGGTAGTTAGGATAGATTAGGTATCTCTTGAAGCATTTGCAATAAGGTTGAAGGCTTAATGTTCTATCAAATTGGAAGTTTGAGAATTTTGGTTATTAAACCCAAAGTAAACTTATGTATACAATTGGTCTCAAGTCTAAACTAGAAACAATAAACTTCAAATGATCCATTATTGCTTGCAATTAATAAAAATTTACATTGTTCACAAAATTGTTCATCCAATTTGAGTTGGTTAAGGTGATAGCTTACAAAATGAGAAAACATACTTTTCAATCAAAGCCACAAAATTGATGGTCCCTCCATTTTTTCAAAATCAAAAGCATAAATATCCATGCTAATCATGACTAATCAAATGCAACTATTTTCCCACCTTGGCCTTGAATAATTGAAAAATTAAATTAACTTTGCAGTGGCAAAACAATCCCAAAAATTTGTGCATGACATCCATTTGATACCACATCTGCAAATGCACCACACACATGCAATACTAATCAATACTCCAAACCTAATGATGATGCATGTTTAGGGCCTAGGGGTAAGGAATTGCATGTATGAAGTTGATATCAAAGCCATATCTTGAAGACCTGATCATAATTTAAGTCCCAACAAACAAAACCAAGCCTCTAATGTAAGAGGAATGTTCTAAAGTACAATGTGCCCATACTAGGTTCAAAGGAAGGCAACAATTTTTCAATATGTACATAGCAATGGTAAAAAAAATCCAAAATTTTTCCAATTCCATATCTACAAGCACCACATGTACATTCAAATTATCAAGGAGACAAGGTAATTAAAGGTCCAAGGGTAAGAAAATGCACAAATATGCAAAAAGATTTTGCAATCTTGGATGTAAGAATGTTTTTCATAAGATAAACTACCTTAAACTAAATCCATAACTCGGTCTTATGTAAATTTGACAATTGTGATTACATTACACCAATTATAAATGGAGATGTGAAGAAAAGACTCAAACTAATGATGGGCCAAAATTTTCATGAATTTCAGTTTCTACTTCAAACATAAGCAGATGCAAAATTTTGGTTTTGAAACCATAGATTCTCAAATTGGCTTAATGCTTGGACTTTCTATTTCCACTTCTAATCCATACATGACAATTGAATAGCTACAATTTTTTTCTGACTTTCTTTCTTGACCAAAGAGTTGATGGCATTGATAAGATTGGGCAATTATGACTATGATATAAAGGAAATACCTCAAATCACTAGATGGCAGCCAGTAGTTGATCACTAAAATAAATTAAGCATGTTATAAAAGTCACAGGTCCCTGACCACAATAGTATTGCCTTCGAAAACATATGCCATATATTTAATCAAGACATACATATCATAACCATCAATTGAAGCAAGCCTTGAGTGGATTAAAATGAAGGTACAACTTATTAATCATTAGTACAAAAATGAATAGCAACTATCAAGTAGATTAGAATGGGCAGGATCTTGCCTATCAAATTATTGTAAGAAAGATCAAGTGACTTCAAGGTCACTAGGTTCCCAAACTTGAACAAGATTACACTTGTGAAGCTATTAAGTCGTAGAAAAGCGTGTCAAGGTTCACTAAATTCCCAAGCTTGATTGGAAGTGAGCCATTGAGTCCATATTCACACAAACCTAGCCGCACAAGCTTGTTTTAAGTTACTAAAGCTTGCTAGGATGGGAAACAAAAAAATGTTGTAATAACCCATGTATAGTTCCTTGAATTCTAGATATGACTAACCAAACGCAAAACAATTTTGTTAGTGCATAGACTAATGTGGTTTATTAAAGCAAAATTATTTTTCTTCAAGTGGAGGACATCTTGTAGTGAACCTGCATCAATGAGTGATGGGTAGCTAATAGTTATATTTACATGCAGGTAGAGTGTATTATTTTTTTTCTACCAAAAACAGATGTTAGGAAGTAATTCTTACCTAAAAGATTTCCAAGCTTTTCAGGGATAATTCTAGTGAGGGAATAATATTACCACTAATGGCCAAGTAAACTAGGCTTGGGAAGCTAGCTCATCTACATAGATGTGTGTGTTCTCTTCTCCATGCACTTTGAAGGTTTCAACAAAGCTTGCAAATTCTCTCCATGTGCATCTTTGATGTGTCCTTCCCTCAATCCATTGATTGATATATCTGTGAAAGTAAAAAGTAGCTAATAAAATTGATGGATTTTGTCCTCAAGATTACAATTGCAACTCCCTTTATAAATCTCATGATTTGAACATACCCATTTGGATATTGTGATGAGACAAAATGCCACCCCAAAAACCTGACACAATCCTAAAGGTTTTGCTCAAATGAATGTTCCAAGTGGCATGTGTTTAGAAATGTAGAGATGTGCATTCAAGAAGTGCAACCTATAGCCATGTAGGCAGTAGATGGAAGGCATGCATTAATTTCATTTCATAGCTTCAAACTAGAATGTTTCAATCAATTTTTTTCACATCATCTAGCCACTTTTCTAGTGTAGAATTAAAATCTATACAGTACATACAAAGGAAATACCTCATATCACAAGATGAGAACATTCCATTGATCACCAAAATAAAACATTCATGTTCTAAAAATCATAATCCTTAGACCAAAACAATTTGATGGCATAAAAAAAGAGCTTTGTAATTTCAATTTGCACACATTACATACTTGGAAAATAGAATTAGATCTAGAAGCCTGATACTATAAATGATGCAGGAACAAATGCAATATTCCAAACCAAAGAAAACCAATTCTAAATCTACACATGTTTAAGTACTTTTGGTACAATATTTCATGTGAAAACTTCCACTTGAAATATTTAGGTATAGAAATTGTTTCGCAAATGGCTTCCACCAAAACATCTTTAAATTCAAGCTCTAAAATTTCAAACATGAAATTTGTGATTAACTTCAGTACTTGGTCCACATCATTTCATTACATGTATTCAATTTCTCCCATTTTGTAGCTATTACATCACAACACTCTTTCAATAAGCATTATGAATTATGTCAACAAACAAATTGTTATGCAAACAATTAAAATCATCAAAATTGAACATACTATGTTTTTATAATGTAACCTATGACATGGCCTTCTAAGATGTAATTCAAACATTGCCTTCTTTTTGCAAACTTCTAATGGCCAATGTATAGAAGAAAACAAGACAAAAACTCCACATTAAAACACTTTCAACAACATTCCAACCCTTATAAATTCTAGAAGCACTTGATCAACATAAAGAGAATTTGAGTATATAATCACAATCCATAGATCAATTTAAAACATCTATGGCCTCTCTTATCCCATCTTCTACATGTTCAAAAAGTGTGTATACTAGGTCATTCCCCTGGACTTGATGGTTTATTCGTACCATTGGAAACTTGATGGCCCACACATCATAAACATCCAAAACAACAACTTGATATTTTCTTAAAAACACATAAGAGTTTTTAAAGTGTCCCCACCTTTGGTAATATCTACCAACCACTATTGTATCACATGCTTCAAATTGTTGGCCCCAAGCACATGTGTATGGACTTTGTAAAGTGTACATTGGTTTCGTATACATGAAGATATAAAAATCCACTCCTTCAACGTTCTCTTCTTCGACATTCATAGCAAAGTTATCCCCCAATGCCAAACAAGATGTTAAGTGATTACCATTCACTCCAAATTAGTCCCACTCAGCTTCATCAAATGCACCCAACATTACACCACGTACAAATGTTGTGCTATGAAGAATGAGGACCTCAACCTCCCATTCTTCAATCCAGGGCAAATTCTCACAAGTAGCAAAATTGCCATCGACACAAAAATAGCAAAAGCATGACAAGCTTTTCTTCATTATATTGTTCACATCCATTACACCCACAGATATGATTGAATGCAAATCTTGAATACCTTTAATTGGCTCACAAGCATATCAATTTACCCTATCAACATCATCAAACTTCACATGAAAAAAAATGCACTAAACAAACCTTCTTGTAGCACCTAAATACAAACTTTTAGGTCGTCCACTCGACTTAGCTTTTAATAGCACCACAACTTGTTTTGCATTTTGTAATTGAAGACCTTAAACATCCAATTGAGCCTACTTGATAAAGCGCTTGAGCATTGCCCCAACTTTGTCATGTGGGCCTTTTCCATGGCTAGACCCAAAGAAGTTCCAAAGACATGTGCACCTACCTATGATGTGGGGGTAACAAGCAACAAAAAACCAAGGGACCTTGTTCTTGAATTGTGCATTACAACCATTTGACCAGATCCAATGTTGTTTTGGCCTCATGCCATTGTTTACAATGTCTTCCCAATGCAAAAGTAAACAATGTTAGACAAAATAATTGTCATGACTTTTATCATTAGAAATGTAAAAATAATATTTCATGCAAGTTTGAGTGGTCTCGTCATGAAGGTCAAGGTGTGGGTTCCTAATCCAAGTAATGTGGACAAGAATGGTCACTTGGTAGCTATGCTAGTGCATGGATTGCATTTCATTTTGAACCTCAAAGCTATAGTTTTCTACAAAATCAGCTATTGAAACTACAGTGTCATTAGGGAAATTTTGAAGGCAAAACTTGAACATCTTATCTTGCCATCTAGCAACAAAGTTGTGGTAGGCAAAGAACTAGAGTTTGGGCTTTAAGTAATTTATCAACTCACTAGAAACAGTAGCCTTGTATACAAGTTTCAAATTTTTTTTTCTCCTCCCCACTTCTAGTGACAATATTCTCCATAGAAAAGTGTTTCCACTTCACTATGGTAGTTGAGGACCCCTCCTCTTCAACAAGACAAATTGGAAGATTCTTAACCCCACATAACTCACACTCCCCCATGACACACTTTTTGTTATGCCATTATGCAAAAGGATCCCTTGGACAAATAATAGACTCCCACATGGCTATCAAGCCTAAAAAGATTTCATGCTTGGCAACACAACCCTCCTCAAAGCCATCAACAACTTGACAAACCTCCTCATAAGAACAATAGATCCATCATGCAACCCCGAGTTTATTCTCATATAATTAAATCCCACCCTCAATTCTTTGGTAAATACAAAAATTCTAATTCTATATTTTGGTCTAAAATATGGATTGAAATGTAATAAAACTAATACTAACAAAGTTTGTTGATTCAGATCTACTTAGAACTAGTTTCAAAATTAAAATCCAGTAATGAAAGTATGATTAAAAAACACCAAAACAACAAATTCTAACGATGAAAACAAAGCTTTTAAGAAATCAAAGTAGCTTGTCCAAAGCAAAATATTCTTCCAATTGTTATTATAACTTTTCTTTTTAGTAGCAAACACATACCTAAACTCATCATCCTAGTGAGTCTGCACCTTTTTCCCATGTAGATTTGCAACCATTGCTTATCGATTTATTCTCTTTGTGCGCTTCTTGTTAGGAATGTGGATTTTCTCTGGGATCTGATCCTAGATAGCTCTTCTTGATGTATTAGCACTTGTTATTCATGTTACAAATTGTCCTTCTACTTCTCTTCTTTGGAATTAGAAACAAAAATGGGATCAACTTGCTCACTAGGACATGCTTCCCTTTTGGGCTTCCTAAAACTATACTCCTCAAAGTTTCCTTGCAATCTTTCTCATTGTTTCTAATTTCTTCAAACGTTTTCTCAAACTAAATTGGAGAAGATCTATGAGAGGAAGAAGAAGAATAAACTAGAGAAGGAAATGGTAGACCTTTTTCTGGAAACCTAAACTGCTAAAGGTAAAATATTTGCAAATATTTGTTGTTTTTTCTATCTTTCTTGTTCTTCTCTCAACTTCTGCACTTTCTCTCTTACTATCATTACAATTTCTCCACAAAATTTTCTTCTACACTCATTCTAGAAACAAAAAAAGATAGTGGCTTGCTTGTAGAAAATGAAATTGAAGAGGCGCTTTGTTCTTTGCCACCTTTTGACATGTAATCATCTTGTTTCATATAATGACGTTTCACTTTTCGCTTTAGGGTTAGCATTTTAATGATTTGTCTTTTTCCTAGTCTTTTGACACCTATCGTCTCTTGTGAAAGTTCATATTGACAACAACATGGGCTATGGTAAATGCCTACTGACCTAGAAACTCTGTAGATGTGGCAAAAGGTTTTTCTAATGACAATTTTAAATCTAATGACCTAGTGTTGTCTACATTATAGACTTCTTTTGTCCTATGCTGAATCATTATATCAACAAAGTTTCATTTTAATGTGATAATCATATTTGATCCATAATCCAATGATTGTGAAATTGTATAATCATGATTTGTAAATATTTTCATAACTTGTTGATTCATCATATTTATTGAAGCTTCTTCTGATACTATTGTTTGATCAGTCCCATTGATCTTTGTTTTTCTTTGATCTTCTGAATCCCCATCAAATTTTTCTTGCATGTGATCAAAATATATAGACTCTAAAGTTTTCTAATTCTCTGAACTCTAAATCCCCTTCAAAGTTTGATCCACATATTTGTATGGTTTCAACTTGTTAACATTGACTAATACTAAATTTGGTTCAAAATTATTAACATAAACAAGAAAAACAATATTATTGGGTAAGCAATGTTGTACCTTGAATGGACCAAACCATATATTTTTGAATTTGCCCAAATGTCTTTTTTCCGTTGGGAAACCATAAAACATAATGTCCAAATTGAAACTTTTTCTATGTTTTTTTGTTGATTCCACATTAAAAAATTCCATTGGTTTATTCCCACATTATTCTGAGCCTCCAATTTTTTTTCATGTAACTTCTCCAACTTTATAATTCTAGTTGTTAATACTCTGGTTGGTTCTACATCTATGTGGTCCCCACTAATAACCAATAAAACATATTTTGTTAACATTAGAGGATGTAAACCATAGACTAACTCATAAGGTGTATAACCTGTTACCACCTTATAAGTAGTCCTATATGAAAACAAAACTATGGACAAATGTTCATCCTAGTCAAATTTTTTTTCATTGACTAACTTAGTCAAAAGCCTATTGGTGACTTTGTTAGTAAATTTTGCTTATCCATTTGCCTATGGATAATAGGTAGTTGAATTAACATGCTTCAACAGAAAGTGTTTTGTCAAATATTTGGTTATATCATTGATAAAATGTACTCCTTGATTTGTAACTATGGTCAATGGACATCCAAATATTGTCACAACCTTAGCCTTGGGCTCGCGACCAAGGCAAAGGCTTGCAAGGGTGTGAGCCAAGAGGGAACCCTAAGAATCACATCTCATGCTTTCGGGAGTGTAGGAAAGTGTGAGGGAATGAACCCTCACACTCCCAAGTGAGCTCCCACTTTGGGAGTTGGAGTCCCAATGGACTCTCGAATTTTTAGAGAATGATTACAGGGGTCAAAACCCATTGGATTGAAGAGTTCCTTATATCATTGAAAAGCTTTTGGAACGTAGATGTCTAAAAATGGGCTTGCATGACCCATTTGGACACTTCAAACACAAGTTATGGTCAAAAGAAGGGTCAGGGGTCAAATTGACAATTTTGACTCCCGACCATTAAAAGTCGGGAATTGCCACAATTTCCTTGAGTTCAGGTGGAGTGCGACATACCATTGGAAAGCTTTAAATGAGGGTTACAATTAATCTTTAGACCTCATTTCAATCGGAGGTCTTCACACAAAGTTATTGTTGAGAATTCAAGCTCAACTAGTTAGGTTTCATTAGTTACTGGAATAGGAAAGTAACTAGGTTACTTTTACAAGATTGAATTACTTTCTTTACTTATATTAATTTGGTTATTTGTGGTTTGGTCTTATAGTTAAGTACCTTGGTGTTGATGGTTTGTTTCTCTTTTCTTCATTGCACAAGTTTGTGTATTTCATGTGACAAGAACCTTGAGGAGTTCTTGATGTTATGTTTTGTGTTGTGAGCATCGTGTTATAGTTT
>Ga0116230_10003487_pt1 | contig 15366 bp, 15 predicted proteins | sample S1TSphfallax_3_FD_88678 | JGI IMG/M metagenome (GOLD analysis project Ga0116230, IMG submission 88678) | Host-associated microbial communities from peat moss isolated from Minnesota, USA - S1T2_Fd - Sphagnum fallax MG | ecosystem: Host-associated > Plants > Peat moss > Unclassified | place... | reverse complement strand
TACATGGCTGGTAAGGATCTCATAAGTACGGACGAGGGACATAGGGATAAAGGGGACTTGGTCGCGAATGGTTACAAAAGCTGCTCCATTCTGGAACGGCTGGATATGACCATCTTTGGAGCGGCCACCATCCGGAAAAACGACTAAGGGCATACCGGCATTGAGGGTGGCGACTCCGCGATTAAGACTGGCGACGGTCGAGCGCAGACTGCTGGTATCGACTGGAATTTGGCCGGAGCGCTCCAGGTGCCAGCCCATGAAAGGAATCGTCCACAAGCCGTGGCGGGCAAGGATGCGAAATTGAAATGGCAGACGGCTAAAGATGACCGGTGTATCCATGTAGCTAAGGTGATTACAGACATAAACCGCAGTAAGACCGGTGCGGAGGCGTTCAGGATTGATGACACGGACGGGCGAGAGACTGATGATCATCAGCGAATAGGCCCAGAGACGCGAGATGAAGTGCTGCTGACGACCAGACTTGTCCCAATTGGAGCAGATAAGTGAAATGGCACCGAAAAATGCAGTAGAAATTGCGATTAATGGCGCCTGGAAAATGTAGGAGAGCCAGCGCTTAATAAATGTAGTCATTTAGATAATTGTAACGAGAAAGTAAGTCCAAAGGCTGCGGCGATTATTTGCTGTGATAGACATCTAGTAAGTTGGTGACGAGTATGCCGTTGATAGTCATACCGTCAATCTTGCTATTGGTGATGGATGCACCGGATAGATTGGCGTCGCTGATTTGAAGCCCGGAAAGATTGATATTTTCGAGAGTGCTGTGGGAAAGGTTTACATCAATGAATTTTGAGGCACTGAGGTTGATGTCCTCGAAGCTTGAGTTTGAGAGATTAGAAGTAGTTGCAGCGATGGGCTGCGCGGTTCGATGGATTTTCAACGGATTCATAATTAAACCTTTGAAATTGAATTGAGAAGTTGGGCACGGAGAGCTCCGACCAGATAAAGTGAGCCAGTAACAACGATGAGACCATTGGGTGGAGTAATGGCAAGCGCATGATTCAGCGCATCCGCAGTTTCGGCAATGGCAGTGGTAGTGTAGCCGAGCTCAGTTGCAGCAGCGATGAGAGTATCGAGTGCGGCTGTGCGTTGAGAATCGGCGGGGGTTAGTAGGATTTTTTGTGATGTATTGTCGGAATCGCTAGAGTCAAAAATTGGAAAAAGGATTTGCATCATTTCTTCGACGGGCTTGTCTGCAAGGCAACCAAAAATAAGAGTGCGAGGTGTTTCTGGCAGTGACGACAGCACGGAACGCAGCGACCAGGCACCGGCAGGATTATGGGCAACATCGAGCAAGACGGGCGCATGGAGTGAGTCCGATGGCTGCGGAATCAATTCAAGGCGAGCAGGCCAGTGGGTGCGCCGGAGTCCAACTTCAATCTGATGCGGAGTCAGCTTGAAATTACCATGCTGACAGAGCGCATTCGCCGTGGCGATGGCAAGCGCGATATTGCGCTGCTGATGTGCGCCGAAGAGCGGTGAATCCACAGTAATCTCTTCTTGATTGAAGGCAAGCTGATAACGGTTACGAAACCGGTCTGCAGTCAGTTGCTGTTCTCCACCGGCAGAATCAATGGTCATATTACGTTGGGGTATAAAATCCACAGCGCTTATGCCGGAAACGCTTAATTCGGCGGCACGCTCGCCGATAACCTGATTGGCCGCAGGGTGTTGAGGCAGGGTAACAAGAAGTCCGTTCTGACGTAGTATGCCAGTTTTCTCGCGAGTGATTTCGGCAATGGTGCTGCCCAGCCACTCGGTGTGATCGAGAGAAATGTCCGTAAGGACTGAGAGTAAGGGATCGACTATATTGGTTGCGTCAAGACGGCCACCTAGGCCAACTTCAAGCACTACAAGGTCGAGTTGTTGTTCTGCAAAGTAACAAAAGGCAAGAGCGGTGATGGTCTCAAAATAGCTGGGCGGATGGGGTAGTTGTCCAGATTCAACTAAAGCCTGGGCAACATCATCAACCCGGAAATATAGACGGGCGAAGTCGTCATCAGAGATTGGGTCCAGTAAGGGACCGGTTGAATTTGTAAGAGTGGTTGGATTTGATACTTGAATTCGCTCATTCACGCGGACCAAGTGGGGCGAAGTATAGAGGCCAGTGCGGTATCCGGCAGCAGAGAAGATGGCAGCAAGAGTGGCGGAAGTAGACCCCTTGCCATTGGTGCCGCCAATTAGTACGGAAGGAAAGCGGCGGTGAGGAGCACTGAGGGCCTCAGAAAGAATGCGCATGTGATCGAGGTCAAATTTGCGGCGCGGCGTACCGGGCTTGGTGAATAGCTCCAGACCACGGGCATAAAGACCGTCTAAGGCACTGGCGTAGGTGGCATGAATGGATGACATGAAATTGATTTTACCTGTACCAGCCATCTGCAACTTAAGTGGGAGTTATATGGCGAAATTAGGGTATCTGGTGATCCAAAGTGGTATGGCTGTTACAACAAGTTTGAGCGAATATTAGAAAGTCGTTGAGCAGGTAAATGCGAACGAGATGTGGAGGGAAGTATGCACGACCTAGTGATTGCCCTGTCTTTTATTATGATCGTAATTGTGCCGAGCCTGATTGCCGCACATATTAGCAACAATGAAGCGTTGGACTATAACAAGCGCCCCAAGCAAAACGAAATCTAAGTAGCTATGCCGCGTTATTCATTTCTGAAAAATCAGCGGCGCGAAGTGAATTAAATTGTCATGCCACACCATCCACGTATGCATGCCGGGGGTTTCTACGGCAGTCAACGGATAATTTAGCTGCTTCAACTGCGCGATGAAGTTGCGGTTCGATGCGACGAGCGAGTCGTCCACTCCGCAGGCAATCCAAAGTAGATGCAAATTGGCCTTGCTGGCGTCGGTCAGCGACATCTTCTCAGGATGCAGATTTTCGACGGCGGAACTAAATCCGCCGACCCAAGCAAAAAGATTTGAGTGAGTAAGGCCAATTGCAAGGGCCTCATACCCACCCATGGAAAGCCCAGTAATAGCGCGGTGGTCTCGATCATGAGCAACATGATATTCAGACTCAACCTGGGGAAGAATTTCGGTCAGCAATGCCTGTGTTAGCAGCTCAGTATTATGGCCGACAAGGGAATTGAAGCTCCAATCCTCTGGATGATTAATAACAAAGCTCATGTCACCATAGCCCAGCGGCATAACCACGATCATGGGCTTGGCCTTGCCTTGCGCAATCAGATTGTCAAGGATGAAGTTCACTCTGCCAATGGTGGGCCATGCGTCGGCTGCATCACTATAGCCATGTAAAAGATAGAGGACAGGGTAGCGGGCCTTTGCATGAAGGTCATAACCGGGCGGTGTGTAAACGAAGTAATCACTCTGGCCATTTTTCAAACCCAGCACAACACTTGATTTGTAGAAATGGTGATGGAGTTCACCATGGGGAACATCCTGGGCATCCCAAAGCATGGGCGTGGGGCCGGGTACCTCTACCAGACTGCTGGTTGAGAGCAGATTGGGAACGGTAACTTGATTCAGTGGATCAAGCTGAGTGCGACCATCTACGACAAATGAATAGGCGTAGAGTTCGGGCGAGAGAGGCTTGGTCAAGGTCCACAGGCCGGACTTGTCTGTTGGGTCTTTGATGAATGGGATACGTCCCTTGGTACCCGAGATACTAAGTTCAACTTTTTGTGCAGTCGGATTCCTATAACGGAAGGTGACGGTGCCATCGGAATTAACTTCATGAGAATTGATGGGCAGCGGGGTGAGCACCAGATTAATGTGCTGCTGTGATGAAGACTGTGCGAAGCGTAGAGTGGTGCAGAGAAGAAACGCGGCAATGCGCTGAATTTGCATAGCCGGAGTATACAGAATCTAAGAGGCAAGCAGAGATAGAGCGGCGCGAAAACTATATTGAATACCCACCCTTCGCAATGAAAGCGAAGGATGGAGTACTCGGTTTAAGCTATCTTTTGGCTGAGTTACTTCTTGGGTGGTGCGATGGTGTCTTTGGCGACCTTAGCGACGCGGAACTTCACGACTGTCTTGGCCTTGATCTTGATGGTCTCGCCGGTCTGGGGATTGCGACCAAGGCGGGCCTTACGCTCGGCCTTAACCAACTTGCCGATACCGGGGATGGTGAATTCGCCATTCTTCTTGGTCTGCGTCACTGCTGTTTCTGCAAGCAGGTCAAGAAAAGTGGAGGACTGCTTGTTGGTGATCTCAAGCTTCTCTGCGAGCAAGCGGATAAGTTGCGATTTGGTCAAGCCTTTTGCCATGGATAAAACTCCTGTATTGGAAGATTTTTATTACCGTTAATACTGCGTTTCTAGGTCAATCACGCACCGGAAGCATTCGAAATTTATGGCCGTGCTCCCATGGTGCGTAATTCAAATTGGCAGGTCTGCTCCGCTAACAGTAAATTTCCAACAAATACGGCCGGAGGTAAATCGCCTGTAATCATGCGGGTAAAACGAACCTACGATGTCTACCATGCGGTCTGCGAGGGGGGTTTGTCAACCTAAAACAACGGTATTTAGTGGTTATTTTTGGTTTTTTAGGGTTTTTACTGCATTTTTGGCTGATTTTCTACTGTTTGCAGACCAGATGCTGAAGAAAAAATTAGCTAAGAGGAAAAAGAGGGCGGCGCATAACAGGGACTGAATCATCCGTGGACAATGCAGATAATAGGGGCGTATTCAGCAGATGGACCAGTGGTGCGGCAAGTTTGAAGCGGTGCACAACTTCACGCAGCAAGGTTGGTTGCAGGGCTGTCTCTGCTGGCAGACTTACAGAAAGGGCCCACTGAGTGCAACGGATGAGCGCGATGCCCGGATGGTCGGCGGGGAAGCCTTTGGGTGGACGTGTAAGTGGCGTAGTGTCGAGGTCTGGGAGTGCTTTGCGAAGTGGCTTTCTGGCAAGCAAACGCTCTAGGTCAGCATGATGATCGAGCAGATAACGGCGGATGCCAAGTAGCTGATCGCGTTGTGGCATGTACACGCCAGCAGCAATGAGCAGTTCGTCGGGCGCAATGTGCAGATAAAAGCCAGCAGCAGACGTCTTGGGCATGGCGGTATGTGCCCACCACGCAGATATATGTGACTTGTAGGGAAGTTTATTGGCAGAAAATCGCGTGTCACGATAAATGCGCAGGATTGTCTTCTCAGGCGGGCGGACATGTTGAGGGGCAAATGCGGCAAGTGATTTATTTATCTCAGCAATCAGGGCGAGCATTGGCGTACGCAGTTCTACCTCGTAAATCGGCTTGCGCGGGTTGAACCATTCACGGCGATTGTTACGGCGAAGGGAGCGAAGAAATTTTAGTGCGTCTGGAGTAAAGTGCACTGGCATACAGATGCGATTGTAACTTTATTGTTATTCCAGATCGTAAATTGTCGAACTAAGTTATCAAAATCATATTTAGGCTGCTACACTTTGTGGTTTTGATCTAGCGACCACCACCTGAGAAGCTGCCACGCGATTGCGGCCAGCCTTTTTGGCTTTGTAAAGTGCACTATCGGCAGCCACCAGCAGGCTTTCCGAATCCATCAATGGAGCCCGTTCCCTTACAACGGCAGTTGCAACCCCGATGCTTGCAGTCAAGCGACCGTTGCCCTCCGGATTGCCATCGTGAACAATGTCGAGAAACTCAATGGCCTGGACCACTTTTTCCGCCACATAGGCTGCAGCAACACTGCCTGTTCCAGGCAGAATAACTGCAAATTCTTCCCCACCATAACGTGCCACAACATCGGAATCGCGCACCGCAGCACTGACTGCGATTGAAAAAGAGCGCAAACAATCATCTCCGGCCTGGTGACCATACAAGTCATTAAACTTCTTGAAGTTGTCCAAATCCAGCAATAGCAAAGAAATTTGGGTGCGCTCACGGCATGTTCGCTTCCACTCGCGAAGCAGGGCTTCGTCAAACGCACGGCGATTTGAAATACCGGTCAGGCCATCGGTTAGGGCGAGACTGGCAAGCTGCTCCTCTAAATTAAATCGACCAGTAATATCACGAATAACGATAACAAGATGGTATGGCTGTCTCGTAGCTTTATCACGCACCATGCGGGCATTGGTCTCAGTCCAGATGATGGAGCCGTCCTTCCTTCGCATCCGAACAGTGGTGGTTAGCATATCCACCTTGGGATCTAGAAGGCGAACAACAGCAGCCTCAATGATGGCCATATCTTCAGGCAGCACAAAGAATGCCGACCCTTTACCCACAACTTCTTCTGGCGTATAGCCGAGAACAGTGAATGAGGAGGGAGATGCATAGATAATGCGCCGGTCGAGGCCGAAGCAGCAAATGATGTCCAGGCTGTGCTCCACCAGGGACCGAAAGTCGATATTTTTATCGTCAATCATCTTTATTCCTTGCCAAGTTACCTGCTAAGCTGCTTTTTCTTGAGAGCGTTTCTGTGGCTTGGGTTGAGCATCCTCCACAATTTTCATGCCGGGTTTGCTAAGTTTTGGCGCTGCTGAATCTAAAAGCAGACCATACCAGCGGACTATTTCTCCAGAAGGCGATCGACGCGGAGACGCATGGGACTTCAGCCACTTCCAGCTACCGCTCGTGGTCTTTACTCTGTGGGGTGGAATATCAATATCAGAACCCTGCATAATGCCCTTGCGCACGGCGCGAATGACTTCAGGCAAATCATCCATGTGGATTGCTGACATGTAGCCCATTTTGCGGGACTGTTCCTTGGTCAAACCGGTAAGTTTGACCCATCCCTGACCAATGTCAATATTGTTGCCTTCGGTATCCATGATCCAGGGTATTTTGGTTGCAGTTTCAGCAGAGTGGCGATCGTGACCATGATTTTCAATCGCATGTTCGACACGTTTCCGCTCTGTTACATCAACTGCAATGATTGAAATACCAATTACCTCATTGGCCTCATCAAATGCAGGCTGGTAGGAGGCAAGGATAATGACTTCCTTGCCTTCGTCCCAATAGGAGGGCCGATAATATTCAACATCCTGAATACTTTCGCCGTTCAATGCACGAAGAATATATTGCTCGATTGTCGGATAGACTTCAGGAATTATTTCTTGTACGGTCCTGCCAATATGTTCTGAGACAAAATGGCCATTCATATCCGCAAATCGCTGGTTGATACTGACATAACGCTGATTTGTGTCAATAAAACAAAGGCCAATCGGAGCACCATCATAGATGGCCTGTAATTGCGACAACCGATTTATTGGAGATGCCTCAAGGCTATTGGCAGAACTACTAGTTCTAGCGAGAGAGTTGGCTGCAATTCTCTGGTCAGAGGCGGCAATCATGGCAGGAATAAATTCTGCAAGCATAGGCTTGCCGTAGAGCCAGCCCTGCCCTTTATCGCAGCCCAATAGCAGCAGCATTTCGGCCTGTTCCTGGGTTTCAACTCCCTCTGCAACCGTGGTAAGGCCAAGTGCCTGCCCGAGACCCACCACCGCAGCAACAATCTTGCGGCTGTCACGTTTTTCAATCATGGAAGAAACGAAGCTGCGGTCGACCTTGAGCTTATCGAATGGCATCAATTGAAGGTGAAAAAGACTGGAATAACCGGTGCCAAAATCATCCAAAGCAAGCTTGCAGCCCATGGCCTTTAATTCGCTTGCAATGGTCTGGGCACGTTCAATGTTGTTAACCAGAGCGCTCTCAGTAATTTCAATGCGTAGCCGGTGCAGGGGAAAATCGACCTCTTTGGCGGCCTCTTGAATTTGGCGGGGCAGACTCAGGTACTGCAATTGGATTGGAGAAACATTTACAGACAATGTGAGCGGGTCAGGCAACAGTGGAAGGGCACTGAAGGCCTTGCGAAAAACCTGTTGGGTCATCTCGCCGATGAGACCGTTTTTTTCCGCCAATGAAATAAAGTTAGAAGGCAGTATCAGACCATGCTCTGGGTGCTGCCAGCGCGCAAGGACTTCAAAGCCTGTTAGACGACCTGTGCGCAGTTCAACAATAGGCTGAAAAGTGGGCACAACTTCATTATTTTCAAGAGCTCTAATTACATCATTTATATCGACTAACACTTAAGCAGACCCCACAATCACCTTGTCGACATAACTTAGGAAGAGATTTAGCTATAGTGGGAAATTAAGGTAGGATTTATAACTAAAGTTTTCGATGACTGGAAACGCTGTTACAACAGAGGCCTAAGGTCTTTATTATCAATAAATATTTTGTGCGGGGCGGAAAACTTAAATGTTCTGATAGCGAACTAAGCAGGCGTTGCCCACGTAATCTGTTGTAAGGGGAAAGAATGTTTAAAACAATATTTAGAGGTACGGCAACAGAGTTTCGATTTCGCATTTTGATTCATTTATTGCTATTTTTTCTAGCTTTCTTTGCGCCGTGGAACAAATTATTTGGATTTTCCGGGCAAATATTATGGTCGGCAGCAGGATTTGCGGCAATGCGAGCGGGGCTTGCTGATTTTGGCCTCGTGACACAGTGGCTGACGGTGGTGGCAGTGGTGCTGGCGGTAATGGCTGCGGTATTTCGCGTGTGGGGCGCGGCGTATATAGGGACCAGTATTGTGCATGACTCTTCGATGCATACTGGCGCAGGTGTGACCGGCGTAATCGCAGATGGCCCGTATCGGTATGTGCGCAACCCGCTGTATTTGGGAACGATACTGTTTACGCTGCCCATGACACTATTGATGCCAGTTAGCGGGGCAATCTTTGCGGCGGTGACGATTGTGTTTTTCAATCTGCGGCTGATTGGTGGCGAAGAGGAGTTTTTATTGGCAAAGCTGGGTGCGCCGTATCTGGAATACATGACTTTCGTACCGCGACTTTGGCCGAGTTTGCGACCACGCGTACCTGCAAGCGGGGCCAAAGCACTTTGGCTACAGGCGTTTTTTGGAGAAGGTTATTTTATTGGCGTCGCACTGGTATTTCTGACTCTTAGCTGGCAGTACAACGGGCATTTACTGGGGAGGGCATTACTAATCCTGTTGGGGGTCTGGTTTGTGCTGCGTGGCTTTATGCCCATGCCCAAGCCAATAAATAAAGAGGCTTAGACACCTCTGGCCAGAACCAGCTAAGTGAGATACCAGGGGATATTGATGACGATAATGCGGCAGTTGCCGCGCAGCAGCAGAACCACCTTCAGCAAATTAGCGCGGCGGTTGTGCAGCAAATTTTCCCACCAGTGGCGCACCACAAGTTCCGGCACTAGAACGCAAATCTTTTGATGCGTGGTTTCGCGCTCAAGCTGAAATATAAAGTCTATGGTCGGTCGCAGGATATAGCGATAGGGCGATGTAATGACCACCAGCTGCGGGACGCATTTATTGGCGGCGCGAAGTGGACCGCAGACCATTTCTTCCCATTGGTGGCTGATTGTGTCCGGCTCCTCAGCGGCCTGGACGTGAAGGCAGCGAATGTCCTTTGACATGCCAAGCGCGAAGGATAAGCCTTTTTCCGTTAAGCGTGTCCAGCGATCAACGGGCATGACGACTATGGGTTCGCTTAGCTCTGCTGGAACGATGGGCCGGTCGAGGGCAATCTCGCGGTCAACTCGGTCATAGTGGCTTTTGACAGCGCGCATAAGAATAATCATTACTACGATAAGAAGGGCAGTGATCCAGGCACCCTCAACGAACTTGGCAACCAACACTACAATCGTAGTAACGCCCGTGGCCAGAGCGCCAAGCCCATTGACGAACATTTTGAAGTGGCTATTACCAGCGCGGTGCCAGTGGACAACCATGCCTGCCTGGGAGAGGGTAAATGCCATAAAGGCACCGATAGCAAAAAGTGGAATCAAGCGGTCTGTAATGCCACCAAAAAGAATGAGAAGTATTGCCGTCAAGGCAACAAGAATATAAATTCCCCAGGAATAAAGTAGACGGCGACCACGCAGCAAAAATACGTGCGGCATGTAGTCATCCAGCGCAATAGCGCGGGTGAGGCGCGGAAAATCGGCGAAGGCAGTATTTGCAGAGAGCGCAAGAACAATTAGAACGGAGCCGATGGTGAGGTAGTAAAACCAGCCCTGCCCCATCACGGCGCGAGTCAGCATGGAGAGGACACTTTCATAGTGAGGGCCCAGCGGGTCAGTCGCGACAATATTGTAAGCACGGCAGAGCAGCGCGATGCCACCCAGCATGATGGCGAGCAACAAGATAATGATGGTGAGTGTCAGTTTGGCATTGTTGCGTCTTGGTTCGCGAAAGGCCATAACGCCATTGCTGACTGCTTCGACTCCAGTCATGGCGGTACACCCGGAGGAAAAAACTTTTATCAGCAGCCAGAGTAACAACCATCCGTGAAGCGTGGATGTAGCAAGCGGCAAACTGGGCAGCGGGGAGACTGGCCTGGGATGCCCACCAGCATGAAAAGCCTGCCATGCGCCGACGACAACAACAATCAAGATTGTCCCTGTAAAGATGTATGTGGGGACCATGAAAACGACTCCGGTGTCATGGACTCCGCGCATATTGACCAGGGTAAGAATGGTGAGCACAGCAAGACAAAGCATGAGGGTATACGGTTGCAGGCTGGGTACGGCCGAGATCAATGCACCAACACCGGCAGAGATACCAACTGCAGCAGTCAGTGTGTAGTCGATCATGAGTGCAGCAGCAGCCAGCAGACCCGCTCCCTCGCCAAGATTTTCACTGGCAACCGTGTAGGAACCGCCACCCTGCGGATAGGCATCAATCGTCTGGCGATAGCTGAAGAAAACAATGAAAAGCAGAACAATAATCGCTGCTATTACCGGCACAATATAATGCACACCGAGCAAACCAAGGGGTATCAGCAGTGTTAGAGCGGCTTCAGGGCCATAAGCGGCGGAGCTGAGGGCATCGAGACCGAAAACTGGAATGCCCGCTATGGGCCCTATCTGCTCGGCACGCTCTTCACTGGTGGCCAGTGGCCGTCCCAACAGCAGGGTAAAAATATGATTGGATATGGACATAACGTGAGATTCTCCGCAGAAGCGAATTGTCTCATGGAGATAGAAAAAATTATGTAAATTTCAAAATCATCTGCCAGACAGAATTGTTCGCACCCAACTAGCGACGGCTGAATGACTTGCGGATGGCGGCGGCGCGGGGGTCTTTGGCGGCGGTCCAGTCCTTCGGATACAGCACCACATGACGCTCAAATCCTTCGCCGTCAGACTCTGTGCGCAGGTCATCGAAGGCCTTCAAGGCAAGATGCAACATACGTCGCTCCCGGGAGTTCATGGAACCAAACGCATAGGGTTGGCCGGATTCGCGGACACGGTTGGCAGCGGTCTCGGCGGTAAGTTTCAGTTCCTGCGCACGGATGGCCTTAAATCTGCGGCTGTCGAAAGAGATGCGGTCAAAGTCCTGTTGCTCCAAACGAAGGATGCGGGCGGCAATGTGTTCGAGGGAGTGCAGCAGTTCAGCATTGCGCGCGGTAAGCATGTTCGCATCTGGACCATCAAGTTCAACGTAAATATCGCGGCGCTCTAGGCCGTCGGGGTCGGCGGCACCTGGACCGGCAGTAATACGGTATTTCAGGCGAAATCTGCCCAGTGTGGTGAGTGCTTTTAGAAAATCCGCGATTTTCTGCGCAGCTTGATTTAGATCATCCATTGTTTTTAGTTGTTTACGGCAATATAACGGTTAAAGTTTCAGAGGGCAAATTTTCCTGCTTATAGCGTGTGAAGACTATATCCTCGGCTTACCTGCGGGCTTGTATGGTTTGTGGTTTACGACGAGCACGCTTCATGGCAATTTCACGCATTTCTTTACCCAAGCTGGTACGGTTCATAATCAGTTGCTGAATAATGTTGATGCCGTTGCCAACCGCCCAATAAAGCGCGAGGCCGGAGGCATAATTCCATGTGATAAATCCGGTCACTGCGGGCATGGTAAAGGCCATCATTTTTGCCTGCTGCGGGTCCATACCCGGTGACGGGGTGTAGAACTGGACCAAAAACTGCGAGAGAACCATGATGATGGGCAGGATATGGTACGGGTCGGCGGAGGAGAGGTCTGGCAGCCAGTACCAGTGTGTTTGGCGCAGTTCAATTGAGTGCGAGAGCATTCCATAAAACGCGAACAGAAGAGGCATCTGCACCAGCAGCGGCAGACAACCACCGAAGATATTAACATTTTCCTTCTGGTAGAGCGCACTTATTTCAGAGTTCTTGTTGGCCATTTGCGGATCAGTAACTTTGTACTTTTTGTAGCGCTCATTGATGGCGGCAACTTGCGGCTGGATGCGCTGCATCTTCAGCGCACTCCGCATTTGGCTGATGCGCAGCGGCAGGAAAACAAGATTAATGACAACGGTCAGGATGACAATAGACCAGCCCCAACTAGCGAGGACATGCTCGTAAGTCCAGTGCAACAGCATGAAGAGCACTTTGGAGATGGGGCTTAGAATCGCCCAGCCAAAGTTGACGACCGGCTCCAATGAAACGCTGCTATTGCCTGTGGGATGGATTTTATCCAAAACATAAATGTCTTTGGGGCCGGCAAAAATACGGGTTTGCGTATGCCCGCTCAAATCGCCGAGTGCAATGCCCAGCAGTGGGGAGGGTTGGGTGACATCAGGCTTGCTGGGATCAAGAGCAATGCGTTGTGTTGTGTTTTCAGTCACGATAGTCGCATCGGCAGGGGCATCGGGCAGAAAGTCGACTGTGAAATATAGGTTACCGATACCCGCCCAGTCGAGTTCGCCATCTGCGGTGGCCCCACCAGAAACTTTATTTGGATTGAAGTGCGAGGTCTTGCCATAACGCGACTCGTCAATTTGCAGAGGCGCACTGCTGCCGCGCCGGTTCTTGTTGGCAGCAATCTCGGCACCCTGGTCGCCGAGTCCGCTGGGCCAGTTGATTAAGGCACGAACAGGTGCGCCGTTCTGGGTAACAACAGTGTCTGCATGTACGACATAGGTCGCATCAAAGTGAAATGTTTTATGCACCACCAGACCCGTACCGCTGGCATATTCATAGCTAAGCGTAGTGCCACCTGCAGTAGTGGAGTTAAGCGCACCACTAGCGGAGGGCTGATACAGGGCCTGATTCAGTGTTGCTGTAAGCGCAGGTGTGTAGGTAAACATTGAAAGCGGGTAGCCATATTTTTTGGCAACAACGGGATCAACCAGATCAAGCGGATGGCCTTCAGAATCTTTGTAGCGCTTTAATATCCACGAAAGAACATGTCCACCGCGATTCGTAAAGGTGATGCGATAGAGTTCATTCTCAACGATGGTTTCACTTTCATCATTCGCAGCAATTACAGGAGATGTAGTCGTGGGTACGGGTGCGCTGCTTGTTGATGTGGACGAAGCTGGGGCAGCGGCCGGACCCGGCGCGACTGGGTTGGCGGTAGGTGCCTGCGAGGTAGCGGCAGGCTTGGCAGTCTTCTGGGTGTAAAACTGCCAGCCTAAAAAGGCCAGCATCATTACAAGAAAAAAGGTAAATGTGGAGCGTGTGTCCGAGCCAGCGCCCTGTTGATTGGGATTATGATGTTCAGCCAACGAGAATCTCTCTATCTAAAGCGGTTATGGGTCCGTTAGGAATTGTGGAACTGAATTAGTAGTCCAGTATCTATGGTAAATGCTGCGGAGTGAAAACGCGCGGGGGCACGGGGTCAAGACCACCGGAGGAAAGAGGGTGACAGCGCAGCAGACGCAGCAGTGCAAGCCAACTGCCGCGCACAGCGCCATGAATTTCAATGGCATTGTGTGCGTATTCTGAGCAGGTGGGAATGAATTTGCATTGCGCTGTGACAGGCCCAAGGACACCCATTACCCCATGCAGTGTGGGAGAAATGACAAATTTATAGAGACGCAGTAACCCAAGCAAGAGGCGAGCGGCCGGAGATACTGTTTGCCCTGGCATGATTATTTCTGCCTGAAAAAATCTTTTTGAATGCGAGTGAAAATGCTGGCAACATCACTCTCTAGCAAGTGAATGTCCACCTCAGCAGCAGCCCGGCGCGGGTGAATGACCACATCAACAGGCACGGTGAGGGCTGCAATACGATTGCGAATAACGGCGCGCATACGGCGCTTGATGCGATTGCGGACCACGGCATTGCCGATGGCTTTGGGTACGGTGAGTCCGATGCGTGGACCAGAGCAGAATTGACTGTCAACTACAGGCTGAGGAGCGGCAAACCAGGCCATTTGGCGGGCACTTTGGCGGCGGGCATCATGATATACGCGCTGATAGTCGGCATGTTTTCGCAGACGATGGTCAACCAGCTTCGCTGAAGTCATACTGCATTATCCAACAATGACGTGAATATTCTCGGCAGAAATGGACAACAAAACGCCCGCTACAAAAGCGGGCGGCTGTGTCCGTAATAATTGCGGAGTTAGTCGCGGAATCCAGCACTGACCGCGATCTTGTGGCGACCTTTGGCACGGCGGCGGCTGAGAACAGCGGCACCGGCTTTGGTCTTCATGCGGCTGAGAAAACCGTGGGTCTTGGCACGGTGGCGGCGGTTGGGTTGAAAAGTGCGCTTGGGCATGGAACTGGCTCCGACTACAAAATGTTTTCGCCTTACGACGAACTTTTAGTATAGCGGATTTTGTTTATTTGGCAAAGTGCAGAAGGACCTGCTCTCCCTCTGAAGATATTTTTTTCGACCGTTACGAAACTCAGTTGAAGTAATCGTGTTCGCATAAAGGTGGACGACATTGAAGTCAGTTGTTGGTGTTGCAAGACCGACAGTAACACTGACCAAAAAGTAGCAAGTAACTTACTTCAGGGCATTACCTTCACCATGTGTGGTGCAAAGATGAAATATTTTTACTCTGCTGCATGACTGGAAGCTGTTGAAAAGTTTTTTCCATGCTACTGTTAATTTCGTTCACATGAGTTTAACAGCACCACTTCCGTAACAAAAACTTGTTCCATGCACAGGAGCCAGTCTAAGTAAAAGAAACACTATAGACTGGCGGAAATATCTTCAGAGAAAATATCTGAGGGGGGGCAGTCTTGCTTGTATGGCTTCGCACCTATGAGGCAAGCAGACGGTCTGGGGAATTCCATTTGCCGTGAAGACGTTATGCAGCCCGTCTACAGTGAATGCCGGACGCAAGAACAATGATTTGGGCGGTAGATGGGCTAAAGATTGGAAAGCTATGTCCTTTGTATCAACGGCAACAACTGTATTGAATCCTTGGGTCAGGATACTGGGCGCGCTTGAGAAAAAAATCAACCGTCAACTTTTTGATACCTGGCTAAAGCCGACGCGGTTCAGCCACCTAAGTGGAAAAACTCTGGTGGTACGTATACCCGCAGCGGAGTTTCAACACATCGGCGACAAATTCAGTGACCTGATCCATGAAGCAATTGAAGCGCTGGCATTGGATGTGGACGATGTTACTTTTGTGACTCCAGCAGACGATCCAAGTAATGTTCGTGTGCGAGGTGATGGTGGATTT